>Ga0181539_1004592_pt1 | contig 11748 bp, 7 predicted proteins | sample PEATcosm2014_Bin_46_FD_119767 | JGI IMG/M metagenome (GOLD analysis project Ga0181539, IMG submission 119767) | Peatland microbial communities from MTU Mesocosm Facility, Houghton, MI, USA - PEATcosm2014_Bin23_60_metaG | ecosystem: Environmental > Terrestrial > Soil > Wetlands > Peat | place... | reverse complement strand
CGGTGGTGAGCGACCGCTTTCTCTGGGATTTTCGGCGCACGCTGGCCGATCTGCTGGCTGAGAACCACTACGGCGCAGCGTCCGAGTACTTCCACACGCGTGGAGTCGGCCTCGCCGCGGAAGCCATGGGAGCGGGCCTGCCGACCACTGGCGACGGCCTCCTGAACAAGGGCCGCGTGGATATCCCGATGGGCGAGTTCTGGACGCCGCTTCCGGGGCAGAAGGACAGCCCCGACCATCCGGCCGACGTTCGCGAGGCAGCGTCGGCGGCGCACATCTACGGGAAACCGATCGCGGCCACCGAGTCGTTCACCACCATGTTCTACGTGCCGGGCTGGGCCCAGTCGCCGTTCTATCTGAAGCCGCTCGCGGACCAGAACTTCGCCCGCGGCGTGAACCGCATCGTGTTCCACACGTCGGTGCATCAACCGTTCGTCGACCAGGCGCACAAGCCCGGCCTTACGCTCTGGATGTTCGGACAGCACTACACCCGCAACAACACCTGGGCCGAACAGTCGGTCGCGTGGAACACGTATCTGGCGCGGTGCTCGTATCTGCTCCAGCAGGGACTGTACGTGGGCGATATCGCGTATTTCTACGGCGAGGGCGCCCCCGCAACGGTTCCGTTCTGGAAGGAATTGAAGCCGGCGCCGCCGGACGGCTACAGCTATGACTACCTGAACGCGGATGTCCTGTTGAACCGGCTTTCCGTCAGAGACGGCCGGCTCACGGTGCCCGACGGGATGAGTTATCGCGCGCTGGTGCTGCCGGAGGACGTCGAACGGTTGAGCGTTCCGGTGGCGCGCAAGATCCGCGAACTGGTAGCCGCGGGTGCGACTTTGGTCGCTCCCAGGCCGGTGAGGCCGCCGGGGCTGACGGGCTATCCGTCGGCGGACGAAGAGCTGCGCTTTATCGCCAACGAGGTCTGGGGCCCCATCGACGGCAAGAGCGTGACCGAGCATGCTTACGGCAAGGGCAGGGTCGTGTGGGGCCAAAGCCTGGACCGGGTTTTGGCCGCAGGCAAGACCCCGCCCGACTTCGAGTACAACCGTCCGAAATCCGACAGCGAGCTGGTGTGGATCCACCGTCATGCCGCGAACGCCGACATTTACTTCGTCGCCAACCAGAAGGAGCGCGCCGAGCGCTTCGAGACCAGTTATCGCGTGGACGGCAAGGAAGCCGAGCTTTGGCACCCTGACACCGGCGTGATGGAACCGGCCGCCTACAGCATCGAGAATGGGCGGACTGTGGTGCCGCTCGATCTCGATCCGGATGGATCGGTTTTCGTCGTGTTCCGGCGGGCGGCGGCAGCTCCTTCACGAACGCTGCCGCGGACGGTGACGACGGCGCTGGCGACGATCGAGGGCCCGTGGCTGGTGAGCTTCCCTCCCAACTGGGGAGCGCCGCCTCAAGTTACGATCCAGAAGCTGGCGTCATGGACGGAGAGCCCCATGGGAGGGGTGAAGTACTTCTCCGGAACCGCAACGTACTCTCGAAGCCTCGAAGCTCCGCGGGATTGGTTCCGCCCCGGTGCCTGTCTCGTCCTTGACCTCGGGACAGTGAAGGAGATCGCCGAGGTGGCGGTAAACGGCAAGCCGGTGGGCGGCATTCTCTGGAAGCCGCCGTTCCGCGTGGATGTGACGGATGCGCTGAAACCCGGCCCGAATCGGATCGAGGTGAAGGTGACGAATCTGTGGCCGAACCGGATGATCGGCGATCGGCAGCCGGGGGCGGCGCGGTACACGTTCACCGACTATTGGCCGTACAAGCAGGATTCGAAGCTGCTCGATTCCGGCCTGCTGGGGCCGGTGACGGTGTCGGCGGCGGCGGCGAAGTAGTCGGCAATGCTGCGATCCACGGGCGTGTGGCGGGACACCAGGTTCGCGCTGCGCGCGCTCTGCCACGAACCTCTATTCACCGCGGCGGCGCTGGTAACGCTGGCGCTGGGCATCGGGGCGAACACGGCGGTTTTCAGCATCGTCAAGGCGGTTCTGCTGAACCAGTTGCCGTATCGCGATCCCGGCCGGCTGGTAACGATCGTGGAGGCCGACGGACGAACGCCCCACCCGCAGGGCGTGGCCGCCGGCACGGCCGAGGACTGGAGGGCTCGCGGCCGGTCCTTCGAGAGCCTGTCCCTGTGGCACGACTTCGCGACGCGCCCCATCGTGCACGGACAGGCGGAATTTCTGCGGGGCATGCGCGTCAACGCGGACTTTTTCGATGCCCTGGGGATCCGCATGCACCTGGGCCGCTCGTTCCTTGCGGAAGAGGATCGCCCCGACACGAGGAACAAGCTGATCCTGAGCTACGGCCTGTGGATGCGGCGATTCGGCGGCGACCCGGGAGTGATCGGCCGCGTGCTGCCGGCAACCGGCGACAGCTTCACCATCGTGGGAGTACTGCCGCCCGACTTCCATCCGCTGCACATGTCAAACCCTGGCGAGGCGCCCGAGTTGTTCGCGCCACTGGGCGTCGACGCCGGCGATCTGGCGTGCCGTACGTGCCGCTGGTATCGGCTGATCGGGCGCTTGAAGCCGGGCGTCACGGCGGCGCAGGCGCAAGCGGAGATGAACGCCATCGAGCGCCAGGTCGCCCGCGAGCATCCGGTGGACTACGCGCAGGACGCCACGGTGATCGTCACGCCGCTTCGGGTACACCTGGTGGGGCGGTTCGAGACCGCCCTGTGGGTGCTTCTTGGCGCGGCGGGACTGCTGCTGTTGCTGGCGTGCGCAAATGTAGCCAGCCTGCTGGCGGCGCGGGCAACTCGAAGGGAGACGGAGATTGCGGTGCGGGCCGCGCTGGGGGCGGGCCGGTGGCGGCTGGCTCGCCAGATGCTGACCGAGAGCCTGGTGCTGTCGCTGGCCGGCGGCGCAGCGGGAATCGCGCTGGCGTGGCTGGCGACGCGGGCCATTCCTCGGCTGGGCGCGCCGGAGATTCCGCGTTTGGACGAGATCGGGCCGGACGGCGCTATGCTCGCTTTCGGGCTGGCGATCAGCTTGGCGACGGGACTGCTCTTCGGGATGGCACCCGCGCTGCGCCAGTCGCAAGCGAATCTGCATGACGCGCTCAAGGGCGGCGGGTCGAGCGGGCGGCCCTCAAGGCATCGCTCGTTGAGCGTGCTGGTGATCGCCGAGATCGCCATCGCGTTCGTGCTGGTGCTCGGCGTGGGGCTGCTGGGCAACAGCTACGTGCGCATCATGAGTGTGAACCCGGGGTTCGACCCGCGCAACATTGTTACGCTCAGCCTGCTGCCGGACTTCGGTCACTTCAACACGGACGAGCGCCGCCTGGGCTACTACGACGCCGTTGTGGAGCGCATGCGGGACCTTCCCGGTGCAGACGCCGCGGGCTACTCGAGCACGCTGCCGCTGAGCAATCCGGATGCGAGGCGGCTCTATATCTACGAACACGCGCACGCGAACGAAGCCGAGGCGCCGCGGCTGGACACCTACTTCGCATCGCCCGGCTACTTCGCCGCCATGCGCATTCCGTTGCTGCGGGGCCGGGGCTTTTCCGAACGGGACAGCCGCGCGAGCGAGCCGGTGGCGCTAGTCAGCGAGTCCTGCGCCCGAACGCAGTTCCCGGGAGAAGACCCAATCGGCAAGCACGTTCAGTCGGAGACTCTTCAGGCGTCGAAGCCCTGGGCAAGAATCGTCGGTGTGGTGGGCGATGTGCACCAATACGGCCTGGACCGCCAGCCGGACGCCGCCGTGTACTTCGCCTTCGCGCAGGCCGAGTACGTGCAGGAGTGGGCCAGGCTCGTGGTCCGGTCGAAGATGGATGCGGTGCGGTCCGAGCCGGCCGTTCGCGCGGCGCTGATGGAGGTGGATCCGCGGCAACCGCTGTTTCACGTGCAGCCGATGGACGCTTACATCGCGAAGTCGCTGGCCGACCGCACCTTCACGCTGGCGCTGATCGCGGTGTTTGGCGGGCTGGCGCTGGCTCTGGCGACGGTGGGCGTCTACGGCGTCATCTCCTATTCCGTCGGCATGAGGACGCGCGAAGTCGGGATTCGGATGGCGCTGGGAGCCGGGTCGGGCGACGTGCTCCGAATGATTCTGCGCGAAGTGCTCGGGATGACGCTGGCAGGTCTGGCTGTTGGTTTGGCGGGCTCGTGGGTTTCGACGCCGCTGCTGGGCAACCTTCTTTTCGGTCTGAAGCCGACGGACCCGGCGACGGCCGTGGGCGTGGCGGCGCTGCTGGTCGCGATCGCGCTCGCGGCGAGTGCCCTGCCGGCCTGGCGCGCAACCCGGCTCGATCCGACGACGGTTCTAAGAATGGAATGACTCTGTCAGGAGGCGTTGCAACGGCGTTCAGGCGAGCCACATAATACCGGGAGGCGCCGCCACCGGGCGGGACGTCATTCGGCCAAGGAGATGGTATGAAGTGGAAGTACGGAATCATGGCAGCTTGTTTTCTGGGGATGATCGCGGCGCAAGCCGGACTTGCCCAAACCCAAGACGTTGAAGGAAGTAAGGACCACCCGTTGGTGTCACGCTATCCCGGCTCGGTGATTGACCACTACTCCAGCACGGAATTCGATGAGTTCACGCTTCCGCTGGGCAAGCTCAAGGACAGCGTCCCGGAAAAGAGCCAGCATCTGGAGGGCAAGATCACCCGCATCTCGTATGCCGTGCCCGCCGGCCGCTCCATCCTGGAAGTCTATCGGAACTATGAGAGCGCTTTGAGGAAGGCCGGCTTCGCGATCCTGTACACGTGCGTGAACAATGAGGGGTGTGGAAATGGGACGCCCACGTTGCACGGAGCGTCAGGAGCCGAGGATTGGGGCTGGGGCGCGGGCCAGCGCTATCTCTCGGCGAAGCAGTCCAGAGCGGAAGGCGACGTGTACGTCAGCCTGCACATCGGGCAGTGGAGCAACCTCGAAAGCGGCTCCGCGATCGCCCTCTTCGTCGTCGAAGTCAAGCCGATGGAGCAGGGGCTGGTCACCGCGGATGCCGCCGCGCTGGCCAGCGATATCACTCAAACCGGCCATTCGGCGGTCTACGGAATCTACTTCGACACCGGCAAAGCGGATGTCAAGCCGGAATCCGAGGACGCGCTCAAGGAGATCGCCAAGCTGCTCCAGCAAGATTCCGGGCTCAAGCTCCTGGTGGTGGGGCACACGGACAACGTCGGAACGCTGGCGTCGAACATGGACCTGTCGAAGCGCCGGGCCGATGCGGTGGTTCGTGTGCTTACGACCACGCACGGGGTCGCGGCCAGCCGGCTGACCGCTCAGGGCGCCGGCCCGCTTGCCCCAGTCGCCTCCAACAAAGCTGAAGAAGGCCGGGCGAAGAACCGCAGGGTGGAACTGGTCGAGCAGTAAGGGTGGAACGGGCAGGCGAAACCGCCTGGGGCGGGCGATTCCTGGCGTGAACGAGCGGGTCCAGGGGAACCCGCGCGGACCTGGGGTCCACCCCACCACTGTCCCCCAGCCTCTCCCTGGCTTCCGCGCGAGAAGCGGCATATAATCGGCGAAGTGCGGAGCGCCTATGTCCAAACCTTCCTCCTTCGCAGATGTTGAGCTGGACGTGAACCCGGGGCCGAAGGTGCGGCCGCAGCCAGTGGAGCCGGAGGCCCCCTTTCGCGTCCTGATCCTGGGTGACTTCAGCGGGCGCGCCAATCGCGGCGTGTTCGAAACGCGGCCGGGAACCCGGCGGGCGGTGCGGGTCGATCGCGACAACTTCGATACGGTGATCGAGAAACTGCGGCCGGAGCTGATTTTCCCGCTGGCAGGCGGCCAGTCGCCGGCGCTGGCGATCCGCTTCAAGCATCTGGACGACTTCCATCCGGACCGCCTGTTCGAGCAGCTCGATGTCTTCCAGGCGTTACGGGGACTTCGGGAAAAGCTGAGCGACAGCGCAACCTTCGCGGCGGCTGCCAGGGCGCTCGAGCCTGCTGAGCCGCCTCCCCCGCCCTCGCGGCCGGCGAAGATCACTCTGGATGACCTGCTGGACGAGAGCGACGCCAGCTCCGCGGGGCCGGCGCGGGCGCTCGACGACTGGAGCGCCATGCTGCGCGACATCGTGGCGCCGCATCTGGTGCCGGGGGTCGACCCCCACCAAGCCGAGCTGATCGCCAAGGTCGATGTGGCCACCAGCGATGCGATGCGAGTCCTGCTTCACCAGCCCGCGTTCCAGGAGCTCGAGGCAGCCTGGCAGGCGGTCTACTTCCTGATCCGCCGCCTGGAAACCGGCCCGGAGCTGAAACTGTACCTGCTGGATGTGTCGAAGGTCGAGCTGGCCGCGGAGCTGGAAGCGGCGCGCGACGACCTGCGCCTGAGCGACCTGTGGCGGATCGCGGTGGAAGAGACCGTTGGCGCGTCTGGCGGACAGCCCTGGGCCGTTCTGGCGGGCGACTACTCTTTTGGCCCGAGCCCGGGAGACCTCAAGCTTCTGGCGCGGGTGGGCGCCATTGCGCGCGAGGCCGCTGCGCCGTTCCTCGCCGCCACCAGCCCGCGGATGCTCGAGAATATCACCTCCGGGGCGTTTGGCCAGATTCGCAAGCTGCCGCAAGCGCGCTGGATCGGTCTGGCGCTGCCGCGCTTTCTCCTGCGGCTGCCCTACGGCAAGGAGACCTCGCCGGTGGAGCAGTTCGCCTTCGAGGAGGTGGGGCCCGCTCCGGAGCACGAAGCGTACCTGTGGGGCAATCCGGCGATGGCGTGCGCGTATCTGCTGGGCGAGGCGTTCAATCGGCAGGGTTGGGACATGCAGCCGGGGGTGGTGCGGGAGATTGACGGCCTGCCGCTGCATGTGTACAAGGAGGACGGAGAGGCCAAGGTCAAACCCTGCGCGGAGGTGCTCATGACCGAGGAGTCCGCCGAAGCGCTGCTCGAAAACGGCATTATGCCGCTGGCCTCGCTGCGGGATCGGGACACCATCCGCCTGATCCGGTTTCAGTCGATTGCGGACCCGCCGGCCCCGCTGGTCGGCCGCTGGCGGGGGTGAGAAAGACGCCCGTCGCGAACGCGGCCGTCACCAATCAGCGGCCGCGGCCTCCGCCAGCGCTGCTAACGCCACCGCCGACGCTGCCACCGCCGCCGCTGGCGTGGCCACCGCCGCCGGAATAACCGCCCCCGGAGAAGCCGCCACCGCTGGAGTGACCACCGCCGGAGTACCCGCCACCGCTCGAGCGGCCGCTGCCCGAGTAGCCGTAGCCGCCCGAGTGAGCGAACGCGGCCCAGCGCCCGGAACCGCCGGAGGAGCCATGGCCGGCCGCAACGTCGGGAGCTGGCGTCTTGCCCAGATGGCCCGGGAGGACCGGAGGGCCGAACCGCCAGTTCTTGGGAGGAGTGCCGGACACGGGCCGAGGTGCGGGAGGGTAGAGCTGGAATGGCGCGTAGCCCAGGTACACGGTGCCTGGGGAATAAAACTGGCATCCCCAGAAGTTGCTATAGAATCCCGACATCGGCAGGAACGTGTACGAGCCGTAGAACGGATTCCAAACCCAGGCGCTCGTTCCCAAGAAGCCGCTCGCCTGCGCCGACCTGGCAGCCGAGACGTTCGCCACGGCGAGGTACTCAGACCTCCGCCGCGCCCAACTGAACAAGGCGTCGCCAGTCTTCGTGTCGAACTTTTCAGCGACCGCTACGCCGTCCAAGAGCAGCCTGCGGCCGCGGGTGAGGATCTGCGTCTGGCCGCCGACGGTGGCCGAGACCTCGCCGGCGTAAACGCTGATCTGCGGCGGCTCGGCGTCCAGGCGGTAAAGCCCATTGTTCCGCAGGCCGAGCACGGCGCCGTTCAGGGTAAAGGTCAAAGCCTGATTCTTGACCATGTCGGCGGTCTCGACAATGGCGGAGCCGGCGACGAATTCGACACGGGTGTCCATGAGGTCGTCGTAAACCATGTGCACGGCGCTGTTCTCACCCATGCGCAGGAAAACGCCGGGGCCGAGCAGGACCTCGGCGCGGCCTTCTTCGGTGCGGAGATCGGAGCCCGCCTGGACTTGGGGAAAACTGCTGCCGGACCTGATCTCGACGGCCTGGTCGTCCAGGAGGACTGTTCCCTCGACGTAGTTGATCATGCCGGACTTGGCGGAGATTGCCACTTGGGCGGAGGCAATGCCGGCCAGCAGCAGGCAGCCGATTCCAATGCCTGCCACCATGAAGCGTTCCATCGGAGGTCCACCTCCTATTTGATTCTTGCCGCACATAAGACGTCGGTTATGGATGTTTGGTTACCAGGGTGGTCAGCGATGGCTAGCAGTCCCGGCGTGAGCGCCCAAACCTGCGGATGAAGCCGCGTGGCTCACCGGTCCGCTCGAAATAGCAGGCATGGCGGAGGAGGAGGAGGACCGGGCAATGCTCTTCGACGCGGCGGCAGCGCTGGTTTGAGAAGAGGCACTGGCGACGCCGGGAAGCCCGAAGCCCTGGCGAGGCACGTAGAGCATGTACACGCTGTCCGGACTCCAGAACCGGTAGCCCCAGAAGCTGTCGTAGTAGCCACCCACGGGCAAGTAGGTGAAGGTGCCGAAGAAGGGATTCCAGATCCAGTTGTTCGAGCCCCAGGAACCGTACTGTTCGGCTTCTCGGGCCGCGGAGATGTTCGCCACCGCAAGGTACTCGGCCCTGCGGCGCGCCCAGCGGAACAACTCATCGCCGGTTTTACTGTCGAATTTTTCGGCGACGACCACACCCTCCAGGTGAAGCCGGTGGGACCCTTTGACGACCTGCGCCTGGCCATCGTTGATGACCCTGGCCTCGCCGTCGTAGACGCTGATCTGGGCCGGCTGGCTGTCGAAGCGGTAAACGCCCTTCTTCAGCAGGTCGATCGACGAGCCTTTGTAGGTGAAGGCGATGGATTCATTCTTGGCGAGGTCGTCGGACTCCACGAACACCGAACCGGCCAGAAACTCGAGGCGGGTGCTCATGAGGTCATCGGAGGTCATGCGTACGGCGCTGTTTTCCCCCAGGCGCATGAAGACGCCGGGCCCGAGCAGAACCTCGGCGCGGCCTTCTTCCGTGCGCAGTTCCGAGCCGTTCCGGACGTGGGGGAAGTTGTCGATCTTGACCTTGACGGGCTGCCCATCCAGGAGCACGCTCCCCTCGATGTAGTTGACCATTCCGGACCTGACGGAGATCGCGTCTTGCGCGTACGCGAGCCCGGCCAGTGCGAGATACCCGAATCCAAGACCGGCAATTCTGGAAAGCTTCATTGCGAGGCCCTCCCCACCTGCAACCAGTCTGCGCCTCATTCGGGATCGCGTCAAGGGGGGCGATTCATGTGCGGGGCAAACGGAAACGCCAGGAGGACCCGCCTGCCCCACGGCTTCAGACGATGCCTTCGAAGAGCACGGAGGTCAGGTAGCGCTCGCCGGAGTCGGGAAGGATGGTGACGATGGTTTTCCCCTCGAATTCGGGCAAGCGGGCGAGGCGGACGGCTACGGCCGCGGCGGCGCCGCTCGAGATGCCGCTCAGGATGCCCTCTTCGCGCGCCAGGCGGCGGGCGGTCTCGATGGCCTCCTCGCTCGAGATCTTTTCGACGCGGTCGACGAGCGAGAGGTCGAGCGTTTCGGGGATGATACCTGCGCCGAGGCCCTGGATCTTGTGCGGGCCGGGCTTGAGCGGCTCGCCGTTGAGACGCTGCGTGATGACCGGGCTGGTTTCGGGCTCGACCGCCACCGAGATGATGTTCTTGCCCTTGACGCCCTTGATGAAGCGCGAGACGCCGCTGATGGTGCCGCCGGTTCCGACTCCGCTCACCAGGACATCGACGGCGCCGGCGGTGTCGTCCCAAATCTCCGGGCCGGTGGTGCGGAAGTGAATTTCAGGATTGGCCGGGTTTTTGAACTGCTGGAGCAGCAGGTAGCGTTTGGGGCCGGAATTGTAGATCTCCTCCGCCTTGGCTATGGCGCCCTTCATTCCCAGGGGGCCCTCGGTGAGGATCAGATTGGCCCCAAACGCTTTCAGGACCTTGCGGCGCTCCAGAGACATGGTCTCCGGCATGGTTAGCGTGAGCGGGTAGCCTCGGGACGCGGCCACGAAAGCGAGCGCGATGCCGGTGTTGCCGCTGGTAGCCTCTAACAGTTCGACGCCGGGCTTGAGCAGGCCGCGCTGCTCGGCGTCCCAGATCATGGCCGCGCCGATGCGGCACTTGACCGAATAGGCCGGGTTGCGGCCCTCGATCTTGGCGAGGATGGTGGCGCGGGCGCCGCCGGTGATGCGGTTCAGCCTGACAAGCGGGGTCCTCCCGATGCTCAGAGAGTTGTCGGCAAACAGATTCCGGGCGTCAGCGACGGCGACGCCGGTGGTTGACTCTTGATGTGCCATGAGGGGCTCTCCTTTTGGGTCCGTTTCGGAATATCAAGTTTATATATCGAGTATAGGGTGATTCGGCTGGAAGTGCAAGCGTGAGGTGAAGGAGAGTCACCACGGAGACCGTTTGCCCTCAGCTCGCTGCCAGAGCGTTCTCCAGGTCGGCGATGAGGTCCTCAACGTCCTCGAGGCCGACGGAAACACGGACGAGGTCGGGCGTGATGCCCATGGCAGCCAGCGCGTCTCGCGGGACCGATGCGTGGGTCATCGTCACAGGGTGTTCGATGAGCGATTCGACACCGCCCAGCGACTCGGCCAGGGTGAAGACGCGAACGGCGCCGAGCATGCGCAGCGCGGCATTCTCCCCGCCGGCGAGCCGGAAAGAGAACGTCCCGCCGAAACCGCGCATCTGCGCCAGCGCGAGCTGGTGTTGAGGATGGCTCGGCAAGCCGGGATGCAGGACCGCGGAGACCTTCGGGTTCCGTTCCAGCCAGCGCGCCACGGCGAGCGCGTTGCGATTGTGCTCTTCCATGCGCAGAGCCAGCGTCTTGATCCCACGCAGGACCAGAAAACAGTCCTGCGGGCCGGCGCAGGTGCCCATGGCGTTCTGCAGGAAGCCGATCTTTTCGGCGAGCTGAGGATTGCGCACCACGACAGCCCCGCCGACCACGTCCGAGTGGCCGTTGATGTACTTCGTGGTGGAGTGCAGAACCACATCCACGCCCAGATCGAGCGGCCGCTGGAAGTACGGGGAAAGGAACGTGTTGTCGCAAATCGCGACGGCGCCGTGCCGGTGGGCGAGCGCGGCGACCGCAGCCAGGTCCACCAGGTTCATGAGCGGGTTGGCGGGCGACTCGATCCACACGGCGCGGGCGCCCCGGGCGAGCACGGCGTCCAGAGCCGCCAGGTCGCGCAGGTCGACGTACTCGGCGCGAATCCGCTTGCTCTGGAACACGGACTCGAACAGGCGGTAAGTGCCGCCATAGAGGTCGTTGTGCACGGCGATGGTGTCGCCCGCCTCGAACATCATGAGCAGCGTCGTCTCGGCGGCCATGCCGGTGGCGAAGGCGAAACCAGCGGCGCCGCCTTCGAGCGCGGCCAGGCACGTCTCCAGCGCCTTCCGGGTCGGGTTGCCGGAGCGTGAGTACTCGAAAGGTCCGGGCCGGCCGACGGCCTGGAAGGCAAACGTCGAGGTCTGGAAAATGGGCGGCATGACTGCGCCGAGGTGCTCTTTGGGGTCGTGTCCGGCGTGGATGGCGAGAGTCTTGAAGTTCATAGGCGAGGGGGAGAACCCATGGTAGCGCAAAGAGGCCGGCAGGTTGTGGCGTGTGGGTGCGGCCGGGCGCGCGGGGCCTGCGTTTGCCCCGCCCCTCACCCCTCGTAGCGCTTGAAGATCAGGCAGCCGTTCGTGCCGCCGAAGCCAAACGAGTTCGAGAGCGCGTAGTCGATCTTCAGCGGGTGGGGGTGGTTAGGGACGTAGTCCAGGTCGCAGGTCG
>Ga0181539_1004587_pt1 | contig 11771 bp, 10 predicted proteins | sample PEATcosm2014_Bin_46_FD_119767 | JGI IMG/M metagenome (GOLD analysis project Ga0181539, IMG submission 119767) | Peatland microbial communities from MTU Mesocosm Facility, Houghton, MI, USA - PEATcosm2014_Bin23_60_metaG | ecosystem: Environmental > Terrestrial > Soil > Wetlands > Peat | place... | reverse complement strand
GTTTCTCGAGAAGGACGGGACCTTCACCAATGCCGAGCGGCGGATCAACCGGGTCCGGCCGGTGATGGCGCCGAGGAACGGCAAACAGGAATGGCAGGTAGTCTGCGAGCTTGCCACGGCGATGGGCTACCCCATGCATTATGCGGCTTCGAGCGAGATCATGGACGAGATCGCGTCCACGACGCCAACCTTCGCCGGCGTTTCGTTCGCGAAGCTCGACGCGCTCGGGAGCGTCCAGTGGCCCTGCAACGACGCCGCTCCCCTCGGGACGCCGATAATGCACATCGACAAGTTCGTGCGCGGCAAGGGCCGGTTCGTCGAGACTCCGTTCATACCAACCGACGAACGGACGAACCGTCGTTATCCGCTCATCCTCACGACCGGTCGCATCCTTTCCCAGTACAACGTCGGCGCCCAGACGAGAAGGACGGAGAACGTCGCGTGGCATCCCGAGGACCTGCTCGAGATCCACCCCTACGACGCAGAGGAGCGCGGCGTGGTCGAGGGGGGCTGGGTGTTGCTCGCGAGCCGATCCGGTGAGACCGAGCTGCGTGCCCACATCACAGATCGTGTGCCCCAAGGGGTCGTGTACACGACGTTTCACCACCCTGTCACCGGTGCCAACGTCGTGACCACCGAGTACTCGGACTGGGCGACGAACTGTCCTGAGTACAAGGTCACCGCTGTACAGGTGCGCGCACGCGTGCACGCGACAACCGCCCCAGTGTCCCCGAGTGCCCGACCGGACCTGGTGGACTCAGACATTGCGGCGCTGCGCTGAGGAGCAGGCAAATGGTACGGGCTGACCTGGTGCGGATGGCGAACCAGATTGCGGCCAACTTCCGTCATCATCCGCAGGCGCAAGCCGCAGCCGAAGTGGCCGACCACTTACGAATGTTCTGGCCGCCTCTGATGCGGCGCGAGCTTCTCGACAACGTCCACTGCGGCGAGTTCGACCCTCTCGTGGTCGCGGCTGCCGATCTCCTGGCCGAGGCGACACCGGCCTAGCCGGCACCCCTTCCCCGACCACCTGCGCGGTGACGGTCAGGCCTCGAGATCCACCCGCTCGCGGTGGCAGTACACGTTGAACTTCTCGCCACGAAGGAACCCGACAACCGTCATGCCGAGTCGCTCGCCAGCCTCCACCGCGAGGCTCGACGGCGCCGAGACCGCGCACGTGATCGGTATGCCGGCCGCGGCCGCCTTCTGGACGATCTCGAAACTCACGCGTCCCGACACCAGCAGCACCCGGTCCTTCAGCGGCATGTTGCCGGCCAGCAGGCCGTGACCGATGAGCTTGTCGACCGCGTTGTGGCGTCCGACGTCCTCGCGTGACTCGAGGAGCCGCCCCTTCGGGTCGAATAGCGCTGCAGCATGGAGGCCACCGGTCTGCTCGAAGATGTGCTGGGAACGGCGCAACACCTCAGGCAACGCGACGATCGTCGAGCGGGCGACCACCGGCCCGGGCTCGATAGCCGGACAGTCGATCTCGACCTGGTCGAGCGAGGCCTTCCCGCAGATCCCACAGCTCGACGAGGCGAAGAAGTGCCGCTCCGCGAAGTCCATGACGAATGGAACGGTGAGATCCACGGTCACGACGTTGTAGTGCTGCTCCTCGGGCGCAACATCGCAGTAGCGGATGCCCGCAATTTCATGGAGCCCGTGGACGAGCCCTTCGCTCACGAGGAACCCGGCGGCGAGCTCGAAGTCGTTGCCTGGCGTCCGCATCGTCACCGCGACGCTCACCGGGTCCTGGTGTCTGCCCCTCACCTGAATCGCCATCGGCTCCTCGGTGGCGAGACGGTCCGGTCGTTCGAAGCCCGTACCGGCTGGATTCGCGGCGAGCACCTGAACGGCTGTCGTCGCGTGACGGGTTGCGGGACGGGTCGAAGAGGATTCTTGCGGCCGAGCGGACGGCCAGGAGGCCTCAGCAGCCGGCTCTCTCATGGCGGGAAGTCTAACGAGCAGGGTATGGGTCGCCCCATGACCGCTGCCTTCACCGCCCCATGCCTCGTGACCTGAAGCCACGCTTACCCGAGGGCGAGCACGAGCCGGTCTCGTGACCTGTCACTCCAGCGCAGACTCCAACGGCTCGCGGTGCCGCGCGGCGACGATCGTGATGGCGGCTATTCCCGCCAGGCCACAAAAGATCTGGACGACGGTCAGGGGCTGGCCGAGGATGACCAACGCGGCAACCGCCGCGACAACCGGGTTGCTCGAACCGATCACCGACGACACTGAGGCATCGACGTAACGGTGAGCCCAGTTCATCACCAGATGGGCGCCTCCCGGCACGACAGCGAGCAGGGAGATCCACAGCCAGTCGCCCGCTTCCACCCGGGCGAGGGACTGCCCTGAGACCAGCACGATCAACGCCACGGCGACGGCGGCCACGATCGTCACGACGGCGGTGTACTCGAGCGCGTTCTGCTTCGCCCTGGCGTGCTTGGACGCGAGCCAATAGGCGGACCAGGAAAGCATGGACCCGGTGGCGAGCAGGTCCCCCAACAGCTGGTGGTGGGTCGTCACTCCGGGTCCGACTACCGCGGCCGACACGCCTGCGATGGCCACCAGGATCCAAAAGACGTCCCACCGTCCCATCCGTTCGCCGAACAGAGGACGCGCGACTATGAGCACCAGGGCGGGCTGGACGGCACCGATGACGGTCACGTCGACGACGCTGGTGAGCTTGACCGCACAGAAGAACATGGCCATGTCCCCGGCCAGGAACACACCGCCGAGCCACGAAGCCCGAAAGTCGTCCCAGCTCAGTCGGCGGCCGGAGGCGTACGCGGCGATCGATAGAAGTGCGGCTCCCAGCCACAAGCGGTAAAAGCACAGCACGAGGCCGGACGCCGACGTGAGCTTCCCGAAAATTGCCCCGAAACCCCAACCGACAGACGCCATCGCAGAGGCACCGAGACCGATCGCCTGACGCCTGGAGCGTGTGGGGGGAGCTGCCAGGGTCGTCATCTGAGACGATCGTAATGGGATGCAACCGGGGACTACAGGTGGTCCCTCCGACGCGGCGCTCTCCTGGGCCCCGCCTCCACGTTGCGGGTAGCCTCACCGCCATGAGCCTCCAACGGTTACGCGTCGTGGTCACCGGCCGAGTTCAGAATGTCTGGTACCGCGACAGCTGCCGGAACGAAGCGCTTGCACTAGGCGTCGCGGGATGGGTGCGCAACAGCGCAGCCGGCACCGTGGAAGCCGTGTTCGAGGGGTCCCCCGAGGCTGTCAGCCAGATGGTCTCGTGGTGCCGTACGGGCCCTCCACGGGCCCGCGTCGACAACGTGGAAGTGATAGCGGAGCCGGTGCGGAACGAGGTCGGTTTCCTGATTCGCTAGTCGCTTGACTGCCCCGGCGCGGCTGACAACGCCGCGGCTTTGGTGATCGAGCCGGCAACCGCCGCCGAAGTCGCTGTCGGCGCCGGTAACGGGTAGGTTTCGCTGTGTGGCCTTTCTCTTCCGTAAGTTGCTCGCACTCCTCCGACAACGACGGGAACGTCGCAACCGAGCGCGCGGTCGCTGAGCTCAGGGAAGGAGGAGCGTCACCGGCCGGTCGGCCAGCGCCCGCTGCGTGCAACAGGAGCCCGGTTACCACAGAAGTCACGAGCTCTCACTTGAGTTCGTGCGGTTTCACACGGCCTAGCGGTTCCCTAAGCACGTGGCAAGCGCACCCCCGACGGTCTCTACGTAGCGGGCCAATGCACGACCGGACGGTTCATAGCTCGGATTGATCTCAGTGAGGACGACCGCCGCCAGTTCAGGTGCACCAAGGAACACCACGAGAGCTTCTCCCGCTGTGACGAGCGGGACTCCGGTCCCGTAGTGAGGGAAGTTGGCCAACGGCAGGTCGCGGGAGTCGACTGCGTCCACGTCGAAGTGAACGATCAGGTGCCCGGCGGACTCTTGGAGGCGAGCCAACGCCTGGCGGGCCGTGGTGACCGGATCGGCGCGAACCTCGACGTCGGCGAAGCGTGCCAGAGCAGGCCTCGCCGCCAGAAAGACCTCGAGGTGGGTCTCGGGGGTACCTTTCTCGTAGCCGAAGAGAACCAGCCGCTCGTCCGCGAGCAGCGGCCAGCAAGGGCCTAAGCGGGAAAGGGCGTTGTCGGCGAGACCGAGCAGATGGGCGATCCCCATGGCATCGAGAACACCGCTACTGGTCGTCCCAGGAGTAGCCAGGTCTGCATCGCCGTCGAAATACAGGAGGCCGGCATCGGAGTGATGGCGCAGGACGCCCGCCATCACTCCGAGGGTGATCGTGCAGTCACCGCCTAGCACAAGCGGGAGGCGGCCCTCTCCCAAGTCGGCCGACACGGCATCGGCCGCGGCCGTCGCCACTTCGACAACCCTGTCCAGGCTCCGTGCGGTCGAAGGGAAGTCGTCCGGTGCGAAGACGGATTCCACAACGTCACCCCGGTCCACGACGACCACGCCAGCCGACCGGAGCCGTTCGACAAGGCCGGCTGACCGCAAAGCCGCCGGCGCCCGTTCCTGTCCGGCGTGGTGAGTGCCAGCACTGCTCGCCACGCCGATAACAGCCACCTCGGGACCCGTCATGGGGAGCTCTCCTCTGTGGACGGCATCACCATAGTCTCGGGTGTTCCTTGTGCTCGGCCACGACGCGTCGTGCTTCGGGCCGAACGATGATCGCCGAAGCGGCCGTCCAGACGGGAAGGACGCGCCCATAGGCTACGGGTCTTGCGCCACCAAGGCGTCAGCCCGCACTCGCCATCGCCATAAGGCAGCGATAATGGCCCGGTGAACGTGCGCTCTGTCGATCCTCGGGATGTGGGATGGGAGATAGACCGGCCGTCCTACCGTGTCCACTTCCATGACCCCACCGGTACCAGCTACGAGTACGAGGTCAGCGACGCGGACGCAATCGAAGTCCTTGATTGGGCTGAAACCCGGCGAGCGGGCCGGACGTACGCGCTGTACGTCTGTGTGCCTTGCGGTGACCTCGGGCTCGTGCGGCTTCTGGGGACCGACCCCAACAAGGCACGCGCTCAGACCAGGACCACGGCTCTCGACTAGGTCGCGAACGCGGCCTTTGCTACAGCCGAGGAGCCGACGTCGTGGCAGAGGTGACCTGCGGCCGTGTCGGGTCTGCTACCCGGTGAACTTCTCGACCGCGGCGACAAACGCCTTCTCGTCCTGGGTGATCGCGCAATATCCGGCATCCGGGAAGACGACAAGCGTCGCGTGGCGCAGCTCACTGGCGAGCTCATCCGCGTTCGCCGAAGGAAACACGACATCGTCGGCGCCGGAGACCACGAGTACCGGGACCTTCACCCGGGCGACATCGTCCAGCAGCTTCGGGCTGTTCCAGACTGCCGCCTGGAGCGCGGCTTCCTCCTTGACGGTCGTCGTCGTCAGCCAATCAGGGATCCCCGCATAGAGGCTGTCCTGCCACAGCACCCGCTCCCTCAGTCCCGCGTTCGTTGGGGGGAACAACAGCCTCGACAGCTCCACAGGTGTGGCCCCCGGTGTCGCGAGGAGATGCACGGTTGCTGATCTAGGGCGCCACGCGCCAGCACCGCCAGCTGAGGTGTCGACCAGAACGAGCGAGGACGCGATCTCCGGATGACGCTCCGCAAGGGAGAGGGCGATCTCGCCGCCAAGACCCCAACCGAGCACGATCGGGTCGGACAACCCGAGGGTGAGGACAAGTCCAGCGGTCATGTCCGCCAGCCATGGGAGCGAAAGCGGGCTCGCCGCGGGCCCCGAGTACCCCGCCCCGGGAAGGTCGAACATGGTCACGGTGTAGTGGCTGGACAGGTCCGACAGCAACGACGGGTCCCACCACGACATGGTCCCGTCCTGACCCTCTATCAGCAGAAGATCCGGACCGCTCCCGAAGGTCTGGTACGCGATCGGCACCATCCTCGACCAAGCACCACTCCCTTCTGCGACGGCAGGAAGCACGACGTCACCGGGTGGCAGCGCAGCCACACGAGCCCGGAATATCGACGTTCCGGCAACTGGCACCGGAAGTGTCGTGGTCGTTGTCGTGCTCGTCGGGACTGTCGTCGTCGTGGTCGCAGTCGTCGAAGTCGTCAGGACACTCGATGTCGTGGCATGGACGCCCTCGTTCGAACTGCAAGCCCCGAGCAAGAGGACCAGCGCGGCCGCCACCGCCAGTGCTGTGAGCCGCTCTGTCGCGCGCCGGCGCTCGCACGCGAAACCCGCGGGTCCGCGCGCGAGCCTCTGGAACATCAAGCGGAGCCTTTCGAGTACCGGCCCGGCCCGGCCTCGGCCCCGGTGCCGAGTCTTGGGAGGTGACCACCGGCGGGGATCTCTGTCACATTTTCCCAACGAATCCGCGCCAATCGCTTCGCCGACACGTAGCCGTTCTCCGCGTACCAGCGTGCGGAACGCATGATCGCCTCGACGGCAGGGCGGGACCGGTACCCGAGCTCGCTGCGGGCCCGGGCGTCACTGAAGATCATGCGGGTCGCGGCCATCCGCGCTCCTTCGAGAGGAACGCTCGGCTCCCGGTGTAGGAGGTGCCCTTCGACCAGTTCCGAAGTGTGCGCGGCAACGAGTGCCAACCGTCTTGGGACCTTGAAGCTGGCCCGGGGAAGACCGGTCCCCGCGGCAAGGACGTCCAGGATCTGCCGAAGAGCGAGGTTCTCGCCTCCCAGCACGTAACTGCGCCCCTGGGCACCGAGCTCGGCCGCCAGCAGGTGCCCGCCGGCGACGTCGTCGACGTCGACCACGTTCAGCGCGGTGTCGAACCAACCAGGGATGCGGCCGTTCAAGAAATCGAGAATCGTCTTGCCAGTCGGCGTCGGGGCCCTGTCCCCGGGGCCCAGAGGCAACGTAGGTTGGACCAGAACCACGGGCAGGCCCTGGGCACCAGCACGAAGAACCTCGTGCTCGGCCACGTACTTCGACTGCTTGTAGAGCCCGAAGAGGTGTCCGATACGCGCCCACGCAGTCTCGTCCGCTGCGCAGCCGTTCTCGGTCCCGTCCAGGCCGATCGTGCCGACAGTGCTCGTATAGACGACCCTCTCGACGCCGGCGGCCTTGGCCGCGTCGATCACGTTCAGGCTGCCGCCAACGTTGACGTCGTAGAAGTCCGCCACGTTGGGTACCCAGAACCGGTACACCGCGGCGACGTGGAAAACCATGCGGCAGCCGGAGGCCGCGGCCGCAATTCCAGGTGCGTCGCGCAAATCCGCCACGACACGCTCCACGGCGAGACCGTCGATGTTGGTGCTCGGCACTCCGGGCTGGAGCAGGGCGACAACTTGCGCGCCGCGTGCCAGAAGCGCCCGTGTCACGGCCGAGCCGATGAATCCAGCCGCGCCCGTGACGAGCATCCTGTCGCCCGGCCTGATGGCCGTCGGTGGCCTCGCACCCGGGCCGCCGTGGCCGGACGAGCTCAGGATGGCTCCCTGCGAAGCGCGCTCTTCGCAAGAGTCCGGCCGAACTCGAACAGCAAGGCGGAGTTGCGGTGAGCGTCCTCGAGCACGTCGTCGAGCGCCTCGACGAAGTAGTCCACCTCCTCCTGGCCGACGATAAGCGGAGGCAGCAGCTTGACGACGTTCATGTTGTCACCGGCCACCTGGGTCAGGATCTTGTGCCGGTGGAAGAGCGGCCCCACGACCAGCTGCGAGAAGAGCCCCTTGCGGGCACCCTCCATCATCCTCCAACGAGACTTCAACCCGAAAGAGCTCGGTTCGCCGAAAACAAGGCCGATGATGAGCCCCTTGCCGCGCACCTCGTGGAACAGCTCGTACTTCTCGACGAGCGGGGACAGGCCTTTCATGAAGGCCTCGCCGGTCACTCGTGCCCGATCGACGATGTCCTCGTCGTCGATCGTCTGCAAGGTCGCGAGGGCCGCCACCATCGCGAGCTGATTCCGCCCGAAAGTCGATGAATGGACGACGGCGCGCTCCATCTTCGAATAAACGCGGTCGAAGATCTCTGCCGAGCACATCATCGCTCCGACGGGGATGTATCCGCCCGAAAGCGCCTTCGACACTGTGATGATGTCGGGCCGCAAGCCGTAGTGCTCATGAGCCCACAGCCTGCCGGTCCTGCCGAGGCCCGTCTGGACCTCGTCGATGACGAGAAGAGTTCCGTGCTTGCGACACAGGGCGGCGGCGGCGGCCCAGTACTCGTCCGATGCGAGATTCACGCCCTTTCCCTGGATGATCTCGAGGACCAGCGCTGCGACGTCGTCACGTTGGAGCTCGCGCTCGAGGGGGTCGATTTCCCCGAATGGCACCTCGTGGCAACCAGGCAGCAACGCGCCGAAGCCCTCACGGAATTCCTTGCCGCCATTGAGTGACAACGCGCCCATGCTCAGGCCGTGAAACCCGTGATCAGCGTGGAGGATGCGGGGCCGCTTCGTCGCGTACCTCGAGAACTTGATCGCCGCCTCGATCGCCTCCGCGCCCGAGTTCGAGAAGAAACACCGCTGGATCCCGTCATGCGTCCTCGCCACCAGCGCCTCTGCGAGCAATCCGGGCAGCAGCGCCGCATCGAGCTGGACCAGGTTCGGGAGGTCCATGTCGAGCGCCTCGTGGAGCGCCTTTTTCACGACCGGGTGACCACGTCCGAGCGCGAAGACGCCGAACCCGGCCAGGAAGTCGAGATAACGCTCTCCGTTCCGGTCGTACAGGTACGAGCCTTCTCCCCTGACGTAGAAGCGATCGAAGCCGAGGGTCTTCAGGACCTTCACGAGCTGGGGATTCAGATACTCACTGTGGAGGCGGAAATTCTCACCTTGGCGGGCCTCGATCAACGAGCTGAGCTCGAAGGTCATAGCTATTCTCCTCAGCGGTTGCGTTTCGCGAAAGCGTAGTAGCGATACGCTCCGGTAATGAAAACGACCCAAGATCAGAGCCATATCGCGCCTGACGAGGTCCACCAGCGCCTCGCCGAACACATGCTCGTGGACGGCTTCCCCATAGTGCTCGATCTGTCGAAAAGCCACGGGAGCCGGCTCGTCGATGCCAGAGACGGCACCGAGTATCTCGACTTCTACACCTTCTTCGGCTCGGCCCCCCTCGGGATGAACCCTCCCGGGCTCTCCGATGACCCGGGGACGCGCGACGAGCTTCTCGAGGCCGCTTCGAACAAGCCGGCAAACGCCGAAGTGCCGACGGTTCAGCTCGCCGAGTTCGTAGCCACCTTCACACGCGTGCTCGGGGACCCGGCACTGCCGCATCTGTTCCTCATCGAAGGCGGCGCTCTCGCGGTCGAGAACGCCCTCAAGTGCGCGTTCGACTGGAAATCCCGCCGCAACGAGGCAGCGGGGCGCTCGCCCGAGCTCGGTACCCGGGTCCTTCATCTGAGGCACGCCTTTCACGGTCGCAGCGGTTACACGCTCTCTTTGACCAACACGGACCCGGTCAAGACCGACCGCTACCCGAAGTTCGACTGGCCGCGGATCTCATCGCCCGCCGTGCGCTTCCCACTGGAGGCGCACCGGGCCGAGGTCGAGGCTTCCGAAGAGCTGGCGCTCGCAGAGGCCAAGGCCGCATTCGAGGCACACCCGCACGAGATCGCCTGCTTCATCGCCGAGCCCATTCAATGTGAGGGCGGCGACCGCCATCTGCGCTCCGAGTTCCTGTTTGCCGTCCAAGAGCTCTGCCACCGCTACGACGCCCTGTTCGTGGTCGACGAGGTGCAGACCGGCGCGGGGGCGACGGGCACGCCATGGTGCTACCAGCAACTCGGGCTCTCCCCGGACCTCGTGGCCTTCGGCAAGAAGGTTCAACTCGGGGGCGTCATGGCCGGCCGGCGCGTGGACGAGGTCGCAGAGAACGTGTTTTGCACACCCGGCAGGATCGACTCGACGTGGGGGGGCAACCTCACCGACATGGTGCGCTCCCGCCGTCTGCTCGAGCTGGTCGAGCAGACCGGTGCGATAGCAAACGCCGCAAGCGTCGGCCGCCACCTCCTCGTGAGGTTGGTGGAGCTCGAGCACGCCTGGCCGAATGCCGTTTTCAACGCCCGCGGGCGCGGCTTTGTGGCCGCGATCGACCTCGCGACGCGCGAGCTACGGACCTCTGTGCTCACCACGCTCTGGCGTGAAGAGCACGTCATAGCCTTCGGTTGCGGCGAGCGAACGCTCCGGCTCCGGCCCGCGTTATCGATGTCGCCAGACGACGTCGATGCCGGCTGCGACGCCATGCACCGCGTCCTCGGGAGGCTCGCCTAATCCGGCCTAGGCGGCTTGGACGTGCCCGTGTAGCTGACCTTCATCGGGCCGATCGCGTCGAGGTCAACCTCCACCAGACAAGGCGCCCGCTCATCGAGCGCCCGCCCGACTGCCGTCGCGTAGTCCGCGACCGAGCTGACACGCTCGGCCCGGATCCCGAAAGCGGCCGCGAGACCGCAGAAGTCGGGCCGACCCAGGTCCACGCCGATGCACGCCTCCCTCGACCCGTACTGGCTTTCCTGGATGTTGCGGAGTATCCCGTAGCCGCCGTCCACAAAGACGACGATCACGATCGGGAGCCCTTCTTGCGCGACTGTCGCGAGCTCGGTCGCCGAGAGCAGGAAGCCGCCGTCCCCGACGAGGAGCACGACCGGTGGCACCTGCGCCGCGACGGCGGCGCCAATCGCATGTGGCAGCCCGAGCCCGATCGCGAAACTGTTCGGCATGATCGAGGTTCGGGGTCGTGTAACGGGCAGCAGGCGGTTGCCCCACGTGTAAGCCGAGATAGTGGAGTCCTTGACGACGACGGTGCCAGGTCGGAGGCAACCGGCCAGGGTGTCAAGGAGACCCACCTGCGGTCCGAGGGTGCTCCGCAGCCGCTCCCGGCCGGACCTGGTCGCCGCCACCACACGCCCGGACCATGAGGGCTCCGCGAGGAACTGCGGTGCGGCGATGCGGTCGAGCTCTTCCAGCAGGGCGGCAGTGGACAGCTTCGCGTCGCCCACGACCGCGGCCTGCACCGGGTAGTTCCGGCCTGGCACAGTCGGGTCGACGTCCAGTTGCACGAGCCGCGCGGGAAGCTCCATCCTCCAGTTCTCCGTGTTGGTCCCCTGAAAGCGCGTCCCGATCGCCACGAGAAGGTCTGCCTCCCGGCACAGGGCCCTGACGTCGGGATCCCAGGTGAGGTTGCCGATGCACGAAGGATCGTCCTCGGGGACGACCCCTCGCCCGTTCGGGCTCGTCAGCAGCCCGGCACCCAGGCGACGCACGAACCGCTGCACCTCGTCGACCGCGTCGGCCGCGACTACTCCGCCGCCTGCCCAGACGATGGGTCGGCGGGACCCCGCGATGATCTCGGCGGCCCGCGCAACCTCGGCGCCATCGGGCAAGCTCTGCGAAAGGGGCAAGCATTCGAGCCGGACCGATTCCGACTCTGTCGACGCGTACTGGAAGTCGATTGGTATCTCCACCGACACCGGCCCGCGACGGCACGTCATCGCCTCCACGGCACCTCGCGCGACCGTGTCGCCTATGTGGTCCACCGACAGCGGCCGGTGACTGGCCTTCGAGAGCCGAGCCATCATGCCGAGCTGGTCGGGGACCTCATGGATGAATCCCCGACGCTTGTCGAGGAACCGGCTGTCGATCTGGCCTGTCAGGTGCAGGACGGGCGATGAGGAGGCCCAGGCCTCCAGCTGGCCCCCCATGGCATTCGCAGCTCCCGGCCCGGTCGATGTCAGGCACGCCCCGAGGCGGCCGGTCGTCCGCGCGAACCCGTCGGCCGCACCGACGGCACCCTGCTCGTGGCGGACACCGATGGAGCGGATCCGACCGTCACGCCTTATCGCGTCGTAGATCGGGAGGTTGTG
>Ga0181539_1004585_pt1 | contig 11774 bp, 9 predicted proteins | sample PEATcosm2014_Bin_46_FD_119767 | JGI IMG/M metagenome (GOLD analysis project Ga0181539, IMG submission 119767) | Peatland microbial communities from MTU Mesocosm Facility, Houghton, MI, USA - PEATcosm2014_Bin23_60_metaG | ecosystem: Environmental > Terrestrial > Soil > Wetlands > Peat | place... | reverse complement strand
GATCTGGACCGAAAACGGGCAGGCCATGCAGCGCAAAACTTCTCGCTGCTCAACCGCATAGCGCTGAACCTGCTCAAACAGGAAACAACCTTCAAACGCAGCATCAAGGGAAAACGCCTCAAAACCGCATGGAACCACCCCTACCTGCTGAAATTACTGGGAGTTTGATATGCGTCGGCCCTGCGGGGACAGGACCGCGATCGGCCGGGACCGCGCGCAGCCCATGCTTGCGGCGAACCATCGAATCAGAGCTTCTTGACACAGGCTCCGTCCGGTTGCTATGGTTCCCACCGAACGACGCCGTCGATCCAGCCGTGGTTCCGCCCCCAAATAGACCTTATGCGCTTGCTGTGGATATCCGATAGCCCCGACACCCCATCCGGATTCGGAAACGTCACCCGCTTTGTGTGCGAAGGGCTTGCCCGCCGCGGTCACACCGTCAGCATCCTGGGGTGGCAAACTCGCGAAGAGCAGGCTTGGAACGGTTGCCGGGTCTTCCCTGCCTCGGGCAGCCTGGGCAGCCGGTCGCTCTTTCCTTTTCTGGTCCGGCACCGCCCGGAGATCGTGATCGCCCTGGGGGACGTATGGTGGCTGCCCTACTTTTCCGCTCCCCATGTGCAGCGGCAGTTGCAGATGACGGACACGCCCTGGGCGCTCTACTTTCCCATCGACGGCGACATGGAAGGCGGGGTTCTTCCCGCCAGTTGGAATCAGCTGTTGAAAGAGGTGGACATACCCATCGCCATGAGTGAGTTCGGGCGGGCCACTGCGAGCCGCTGCGGAATCACTTGCCGGTATATTCCTCACGGGGTGGACCGCAGCATATTCTATCCGCCTGCCGACCGCGAGCAGGCCAAGGCCGAGGTTGGAGCGCAGGGCAAGTTCATGATCCTCTCCGACAGCCGCAACCAGCCGCGCAAGATGCTGCCCCGGCTTCTCGACGTCTTCGCGAAGTTCGCCGCCGGCCGGCCGGACGTGCTGTTGCACCTCCATACGGACCCTGAAGACGAGTTCACCCGCTCCGGCATCTACTCCTACGATGTTCGCAGCGACCTGCGTCACCTGGGCATCGAATCCAAGGTGCGATTCACCCCGGGAATGAAGATTGAGCGCGGCGGAGGCGTTCCGCTGAGCCAGCTTGCGGCTTACTACCGGGCGGCAGACGTACATTTGCTGGCGTCGAGCGGCGAGGGATTCGGCCTTCCGACCCTGCAGGCGGCGTCGGCGGGCGCGGTGCCCATGGCGGGCGACTACAGCGCCAGCCGTGAGTTAGTCCAGGGACACGGGGTGGCGATCGACATCGCGGAATGGAGCGAGAACGAGTTTGGCATCCGCCGCGGTTTTATCGACGTTGAAGATGCCGCTGTCAAGCTCGCCGCACTCTATAACGACCGCCAATTGCTGGCTGAGCGCTCCCGGCAGTCGGTGCAATTCGCCATGGCCTATGACTGGAAGAACGTCGTGGATCAGTGGGATCAGCTCCTCCGGGAGACTGCCAGACAGAACCGCCGGATATCGAGAACCCCGGCGGCGCAGCCGCTTCCTGCCGCGCTTGCCGGCCGCTTTGTTCCCCAGGTTGACGGGGGGACGATCACGGTGAACGTCGTTGAACACAGATTCGGACACCTGGAGGCGGGATTTGTGGCCGACACCAGGGGACAGCTCTCGGACGTCCGCATCCCGGCCGTTCAGAAGCCCTGCGAAGTTGCCGGGCTACGCGTTTTGCGCAGTCCCGGATACATCGGGTTTGCGCCGGGGGATGAGGATATCTACTACGGGCTGAAGGCCATTTTTCCGATTCTTGGCGGATGGACGCCGGCGCAGGCCGGTTCCGACTCGAATGCCGGGGAGGGGCTGAGGCGCGTTCCGGTCAGCCGGGATGAAGAGGCGCGCTTCGAGGTGGCCCAGTCTGTTCTGCTGCTCAATGTGAATGGCGGGTTCTCTGAGGCGACTCTGATGGACGCGGCGCTCTACGGCGTGCCCTGCATCGGAACCGGGAGATCGGCGGCTCAGATGACCCTCTGGGCGGAACTTGCGGCAGAGGATCCGGCCGAGGCGCTTGGGTTGGCGCGCATGCTATTGACCAATGCAGCCCGATTGCGTAAGCTTGCTTCGCAGGGGCGGACTAACTGCCAACTGCACTACTCCGTCAGCGAGGAGGACGCCGCTGAATGGCTGCGCCGACTCCATGCCGCCAGCTCGTCCAGGGCGGCGGCTCCAGTGGGGTGAACTGTCGTGGCGTTTCAGATGTACATGGTGGCATTCAACGGGGAGTTCTCGCAGGCGGCTTCACGCGCCGTTCAGCACCATGTGCGCAAGTGTAACGGCTTTACTCTGATGGTGATGAAAACGGGAATTATAGCGGCATTTGACGATTCTTTGGTGCCGATTGTACAATCCCATCCTAATGTCAAACTCGTGGGTGGAGTCACGTTGAATCCGAAGGGGTATGCGGCAGAGCGGCTTCAACGGATTTTTTCCGAGAACCTGAGCAAACAACTTGAGGTCAAGGGCGAATAGGGATCGCCAGCCAGTCCAAGGAGGTTTTTGATGCCGAATGTCGGAGCAGAACTCGCAAGTGTGCCTTTTGGCAAGATGATTTATGACATGGCCTCGGCCATCGCTCGCAGCCAGGTTGCGCTGGACAAGGCCTCGATCGAACTGGTCAAGGTCCTGGCCAACACAACCTTCGACTATGTTCCGGATGTGGTCGAGACGCTCCTGCCCAATCCCCGGGTGATCAATGGGCCGAACGGATCTCCACTGCTCGATTCGAACCAGAATCCGGTCACCGTTACAGGTGTGCTGGTGCAGACCAGCGTCGGAGACTCGTTCCCGCTGACCTTGCTGCAGGCGGGTGTGAATCCGACCTTCTACGCGTTCACGAATTCGACCATCGAGGTCAAGATGTCGATCAGCAGCACGCAGGAGTCATCGAATACCTTCAGCGCCGGGACTTCGATGACTGCGTCGGCCGACTTCCTGTTTGCCTCGGGATCGGTTTCCAGCCACGTGAACTTCACCGCCTCGAACAAGTATTCGTATTCGGTGACCGGGTCAAGTTCGATGTCCACGACCCTGGCGCCGGTGCCGCCGCCGAAGAACATGATGCCCAGGTTCTTCCTGGTCAATGCCATCGATCCGACCAAGATAACAGTCAGCCAGAGCTAGTGTTTTGTGCGAGCCGGCCGGGTCTTGGCATAGGTCCGGCGGGCCTCGCAATCGTTTTCAATCAACTTCGCGCGTCGAGGCCTCATTGGAGCCCTGGCGTGGTCAATTAGTATGGAGGAAATTGTGCCGAACGTCGGAGCGGAGTTAGGCAGCGTACCCTTTGGAAAGATGATTTTCGATATGGCGTCGGCGATCGCCAGAACCCAGACGGCGATGGATATGGCGTCAATCAATCTGGTGCAGGTGCTGGCCAGCACCACCTTCGACTATGTCCCGGACGTGGTGGAGACGCTCACTCCCCAGCCTCGCCAGGTGCAGGTCATGGTGTCGGGAGTGCCGCAGGGCTTGACGGATGCGCACAACAATCCGGTGATGGTCACCGGAGTGCATATGGATTGCGATGTGGCGCCGTCTTTTCCGCTTACACTCCTGCAGGCCGGGGTCAACCCGACGTTTTACCAGTTCACAAACTCGACCATCTTGGTGAAGATGTCGATTACCAGCACAACGGATACGACCGACACACTTGATTTGACCAGCCAGTCCCAGGGGAACAGGGATTTTCTTTTCGGCTCGGGCAGCATGACTTCGCACGTCAATGCATCCTACTCCGGCAAGTATTCCTACTCGGCGGAGGGTTCCAGCTCTTTGTCGACCACTTTGGCCTGCGTGCCGCCGCCGAAGAGCATGATGCCGCGGTTCATACTCGTGAATGCGATGAATTCGGCCAACATTCAAGTCGTCCAGAGTTAGCGGACTTTCTGGCGAAGACAGGTCCGCGGGAAGCTGGAGTCGAAGATTCAGTTCCGCGCTTGCGCGGCCCTCAAGCTTTCTGGCGGCGCGAGCCGCGTGCTTTGCCGGCGCCAGCAAGCCAATCACGGAGGAGCGATGCCCGCCACATTTACGCAGGTAGGTAACGAGCTGCAGGAAGCCGGCTTTGGGGAGATACTGCGAAGTATTGCCCAGGGAATCGCCGACGGACAGCGCGCTCTCGATCTTACCGCGATTCAGACTCTGACCGTTCTTTCAAATACGACCGTCAGCATTATTCCGGAGATTGCGGAAGTCATTACCCCGCAGCCATTGAGCGTCCCGATCTCCGGGCAGCCTGCGATCGAAGTGACCGGCGCGCGAGTTACGGCGACTGCATCGGACCCGGTGGAGATGACCGCCCTGCAGGCCGGTCTGCTGCCCACTTTCTATCAGTTCACCGAAACCACGATCAATTTGAAGCTTTCAGTGCAGTTGCGGCAGGCAACCCAGACGGACACAGATGGGTCGGTTACAACCGGAATCTTCGCATTCGGTTCCCATGTGAATTTCAGGACGCAGAACACTTACTCGTATTCGGTCGAAGCCGCTTCGACGGTAACTGCGACCCTGAAGCCGGTGCCGGCAAATGTGCGTCTCACTCCGTCGATCATCACGGTGAACACCCTGTCGGGGAAGGCTCCGACGGTCAGCAGTTCATGATAATTTGCGGATTCTGCGGCGCTCAGGGCGCAGTTCGGCCTATTGCAAATCAACGCGACGGTTTTGGAGCGGCGACCCGGACAGCCACTGAACAGGGGAAAAATTACCTGGCATTGCCGCAGCCGCTCCGCTAGAAAGGTGTACAGATGGGGACAAGTCCGGTCACAAATCAATTGTTGAATGCAGTTGAAACCTTCTCCGCGCCCATAGAGAGTGTGATTATTGCCTTAGGCCAGGGGATAGCCCAGGCGCAGCAGGCGCTGGACCAGAATTCGATCACTACGCAGCAGGCGATCGACACGGATCCGGTGCTTTCGCAGTATGGGTTGCAGGCTACCTGGTACCAGTTTCCCAGCGTGAATATGCAGCTCAAAATGTCGATGAGCGTCACTCAGGATCAGTCTACGCAATCCACGCCCGCGCCCGCGGGGGCGAGTCCCGCTCCGGGCCGGTTTCGCATTATGGCCCAGCCGCTGAGCGCCTCGTTCCAGAGCCAGTTTAACTACGATGCCCAGGCGGCCACGCAGGTCAACATCACCCTGGTGCCGGTTCCGCCGCCCAAGAGCGGCGACCAGGTAACGACGCCGCCACAGATGACGACTGCCGCTGTCCAAGCCGCGGCGCTGTCCAGCGGAGCGCCCTTTGTTACGACGAAAAATGCCCAGGGAGCTATTGTCGACGCCGCGGGGAACGTCTACACGATGGTTGCCAACTTCAACGCCGTGGCTCGCGTCTGGTATGTGCTGCAATATGCGCCGTCGAATGCGGCGATTCCGCCGGTGGTGGTAGCGGTTGACGACGCCACTCAAACGACTCGCATCATCAGTACTTAGTGAACCGAGGATCCAATGTTCTCAAGAAAGAAAAAGAGCGAAGACGCTAACAAGGCATCCGCCGCAAAGACGGAGGCATCCGCGGGCGGTGGCGCGCCCACAACTCCGGATTCGCCAATGAGAACGGCCGACGCCCCACAGGCTTCCGCCGCGGAGGCCGGCCCAGCGGATGTGCCGGGGCAAGCCAATGATGTCACGCCCGATCTCGAACCCATTCGCCCCATCCTCCCTCCCAGGTTCCCCATCTTCATCAATACGAATCCGGCGATCAGCTCACTTTCTCCGTCTGGCGCCGTGGTGGGCGGCAGCGACTTTACTTTGACGGTTCTGGGCAGTAACTTCGGTTCCGGCTCTACCGTGGAGTGGAACCAGTCGCCGCGCACAACCACTGTGGTCAGTGCCACGCAGCTCACTGCGGCCATCGCAGCGGCGGACCTGGCCGCGGTGGCTAATGTTACCGTTGTGGTTTCCAATCAAGGAGCGGCCGGGACCGCTCCGGTCCTCTCCAATGGGGTTCAATTCTCAGTTATCCCCGACATTAGTTCGATTATCAGTCAGTTGCAGGCCATTACCGCGATTCCAGCAAATCTGCTCGCGGAGTTACAGACTTACCTTACGATCCAGCAGTCACAGATTGACAGCCTGACTACGCAGGTAAGTACAGATCAGACAAATGCCGCTAATCTGAATAGTCAGATAGCCAATTTGCAGAATCAGGTCGCCCAGCAGCAGACCCAGATCAATACTCTTACTTTGCAGGTGCAGGCAACCCAGGCGCAGATGGCTTCTCCGCTCGATGTTGCGCAGTCGTTCAAGAGCGTCCTGGATTCGATTCAGCAGGCGGCCAAGCAGGCGGGGGGAGTGCAGACCACCGTCACGAACATGAACGTGCAAGTGAAATCGCTGGTCTCTGTGCAGGCCGCCACTGCGACGGCGCCGGCGACCGCCAGTCTTATCTTCCCCAGTCCGACGGCGCTGCCCGATCCGCAGCACCTCTCCACGCTCACGTTTTCATTGGGAGCTATTCCCCAACTGAGCACTGCGGGATCCGCAGCGCCTCCCGCTCCAACCCCGGTGAATCCCACGCCTGCGCCGACACCGCCGCCCGCGCCTGCACCGCCCGCGCCTGCACCAGCGCCGCCGGCGCCTGCGCCGCAGGCTTCCGCGGCTGCCGCAAGCGGGAAGGCCGCCTCACGGGGCAAGGCCGCCGGCGCGGCAGGTGACTAGCAAGCGCCCGTTGAGTTCCCTGACGCCCGCCCGCAGTCATTCCCGGCGGCGGGCATGGATCGAAAGCAAAGAGCGCCGGTTTGAAGTTATCAGATGGGCGGCGCCGAGTTATGCTGCGAGCTTTGTGTTTTGGTGGATATTCGGTGCCGGGGATGGGCGCATAAGCTCGACTCATGATACGCGAATCGCGGTTCGCCGCAGTGAGCGATGCGCATCGGCGAATGCGAAGAGCGAAGGGGCGCGGAGCCGAAGACCCGGGAGAATGAAATGCCGCTGGTTACGAGTAACATATTTGAGGCCAGGACGGCTGTAAGCGACCTGGAACTCCGCGCGCAGTCTTCGCAGCAAGCGGCCGTCACGCTGCAGGCGACCGTTGACCGCCTCTCCGCAGTGCAGGCTACCCTGTCCGATTCCGTGCGCCTGCAAGGCGCGTTCACGGCGAAGCAGTTTGCGGTCAACGGGACTCTGAATGCGCAACAGGCCACGGCCGTAAGCCCGGACATTACCCTGGACAACTTCATAGCGGCTCTCGGCCTTTCACTGGCCCTGGCCGAAGCGACCATGCCTGACCGGACCATCAACTCCGTGTCGGCTACGGTGCAAAGCTTCCTTACCTTCAATCCCGGTCCGGATGGCGTAACGAATGTTCCGGGGCTTCGCCTGTATCAGCCGGAACTGGGCGCGCCCACCGCTCTGGCAACCACTTCGTTCGACCTCGCAAAGACTGTCTCCGGGACGAATGCACAGGCGCCGCAAAGCCTTTATGCGGTGCTCCAATCCGCTCAGAGCGTCTTCGCGAGTGCTTTTTGGGCGCAGTTCACCACCGGCAATCCGCCCACACAACCCGCACAGCAGATCGTTGCGGAGGTGGTAAAGATATTCGCGGCGATCGGAGGCTGGTCCTTTCCCTATCTCCTGCAGGAAGCCACGACCATTGCCGGTCTTGAGACCACGCTTTCGGGTTTGATCGCGAGCGCCAAGCCGTCTGGCGCGGCTGCAGCCTATGCTGCGTCGGTTGCAGCGCTCTCCACTCTCACCCAGACATTGGCAGCCAGGTCCACTCACGTCGCGGGCGACCTTTTCGCTCTGACTTCGGCGTTGGATGCAAGCACCAATCTCGCGGCGGCCATGGTCTCATGAAGAAGCCCGGCGCAGCTTCGGACGAGCCGGAGATGCAGCGATCGGCGCTGCGCCGCCGGCTTTTTCAGGAGCGGCTTCAGGCAGAGCGCGCGCCGGCCTCCCCCTCCCAGCAGAGAGCCAGAGAGAGGAACGCAGCACGCTTGGCCGAACTTCGCGAGGAACAGTTACAAGCAGTCCGCTCTGCCCAGCAGCGTGAGGAACTCCTGCTGGCCGGCGAGACGGCGGCCGCGCGAGCCCGCGCTGCGCAGATCAGGGAAGGTCTGCGCTCGGCGCGGCAGGAGAAGGCCGCCGAACGAAACTCCCAGGAGCTGGAGTTATCCAAGGTTGCTGCGAGGCGGGAAGAGGAGGAGCCGGTTCAGGCCAACTCCATGGCGCTTGAGGAAGAAGAACGCCTGGCGCGTGAGCGCGCAGAAGCAAGACAGCTTGAGCGCAAGAGAGGTTTGCTGGAAGCTTCCCGGTTGAGACAGGCGGAAGCGCAAGAGCCGCTCCAAGCAGCCGAAGAGGAACGCCAGGAAGCGGACCGGATTCAGCGCAAGAAAGAACTGCGCGAGGCTTCCCGGCTGAGGCAGGCAGAGGAGGAAAGCGCGCGTTCTCTTAACGCAGCCAGACGCGAAGAGGCCTTGCCGGTCCGGTGCCAGGGGAAGACGGAGCAAGAGGAAGAGGCAGAGGACTCCCTCGAGGCTACCGCGAAGCGGCAGGCATCGGCACCGGTGAGGGACGCTCCGGCTGCTGCCCGGCAGGAGAAGCAGCTCAGAGAGATGCCGCGCAAGCCGGACAGCCCGGTTCGTGATGGTGGCCGGAACGTTTTGCGGAATGACGATCGGCTTTCCTCTTCAAAGGCGAGACGGCGAAGAGAGCAGGAACCGGCGCCGTCCGCAAGCTCGAGACCGCGACATGTGGCCAGGCATCATGAGCCTGCGCGCCATGAACATGACTTCCCTGCCCCGCGGGTGAAGACCATCGGAAAAGACGCAGACCTGCCAGCAAGACTCAAGCGTCAGCCGGAGCCTCCCATCCAGCCGGAGACGGCGCAGGAACCGCCATCTGCAGATCCTCTGAAGAACCGCCGGCGGAAGATCGCGGCGGAGGAGGCCAGCCAAGCCGGCAATCGCCGCCAGCGCCCGGCGCCGCGCTCTTTCCTTGCGCCCAAGGTGCGCGTGCGAGTTGGCGGATTGGCGCGGGCGGCGGCGCCGGCGGACGACAGCGATCCTTCCTTGCAGCCGCCCGGGACTCTGCCCTATTTGCAGACCCGCGGCAATAACCTCGTGGATGAAAATGGAGATGCAGTTACACTGCGAGGGATTACTGTGCGTGGTTTTGATAGCTTGGCGCCGCCGCCCGGCCAGACATTTCCCGCGGCCCTCGCGCTCGATCCTGCCAACCTTGCGGCAATCACCAGGCAATGGGGCATGAACTTGATTCGCCTGCCGTTCGCGGCCGGCACCATTCTGTCGGGAAATGGCTCTTTGAGCGCGAACGATCTCCTCGCAGGTCTCGATCTCATCGTAGCTTCATGCGTTGAGGCCGGAGCGTTCGTTCTGCTTGCTCTTGAGGCTGGGCCCGGTAGCGCGCCGTCGGATGCTAACACCGTCCAGGTCTGGAAAGCGCTCTCTCTCCGCTATCAAACCGAACCGCGCGTTTTCTACGAGCTCTTTTCCTCATCGGCACAGCTTTCGGGAACAACACTCGCGCAGTTACCTTCCCTGATTGCAGCCGTGCGCCAGCAGGATTCAGCTTCCGTGATATTTGTGAGCGCCGGCGCCGGAGGCGTGGACACTGGCGGCGTTCCCATTTTCTCGTCGCCCGGCGTTCCAACATCGAACCTCGTCTATACCATCGCGGTCACCTCCGAGAATGTTCCCAATCCAGCCCAGTTGTGTGCGGTCTCGTCGACTTACCCGCTGTTCGCATCGGTTTGGTCCGACGACGGGACGGACTTGGGACGAATGTCGGCGCATGTGGCGGATCTCTTCGAGCGCTGTGCAATCGGTTGGGCGGCTTCGAGCTGGAATGCCGATCCTTGCCTGGTGGCGGACGCGGCCGGCCACGACTTCACTCCGACAGTGTGGGGACACGTGGTGCAGCGGGCAGCCAGCCTTCTCTCGCAGCCCATGCTGGAGCCTGCCGATGCGCCCGCTTCCTTGTCGACGATTCGCGCGGAACCCTCCAAGACTCCTCAACTGACCACAGCCGGTAACTCGGTTGTGAAGGAACACGGTAGCGCCATTTTGCTCCGGGGTGTAACAGTGGCGGGTTTGGACACCGCCGCATTGGCGCCTGGACAATCGCTCCCCGCTGCGCTTTCGCTCGACGCCAACAATCTTGCCCTGATGACAGGCGTCTGGGGCATCAATCTTGTGCGCATTCCCTTCCAGGCCAGGACGGTGCTTTCCGGTACGGGCGCAATCCCGGCTGCCAGCGTTCTGTCGGGACTCGATCTCGCCGTAGCTACGCTCTCCGCCGCGGGGCTCTACGTACTGCTGGCTCTCGAAGCCTCGCCTGGCGGAGCAACGCCGCCCGCTCCCGATGCTCTCACCGTGCAGGCATGGCAGTTGCTTGCCAATCGCTACCGGAACGAGCCGGGTGTGCTCTACGAGGTATTCGCTTCGCCCGCGCCTCTGGCGGCAAACTGGCCTCAGACCGCGGCCGGCCTGCTGGCGGCAATCCGCCAGCAGAATCCAGCGGCTCTGGCCTTTGTTTCCGGCGGGAACGGCGGCGTGGACGTATCGCAGTTGCCCCTGCGTCTTCCCAATGGCGACCTGGTTCCCAACGTTGTCTACACCGTGACGGTGTCGCCGCAGAGCCCACCGGGAGCCGACGGCGACCCACTTTCAGCCTTTGCGGACTTATATCCGGTCTTCGCGTCGCAATGGTCCGATAACGCGGACAATCCCAGCCGCATGTCGCCGTATGCGGCGGAGTTTTTTGGCAGGCACCAGATTGGATGGGCCGCCGCAAACTGGAATGCCGATCCGCGGCTGATCATGAACGCCGCCAATCAGGTATTCACAGCAACTGCGTGGGGAACGATCGCCATGCGAGCGGCAAAGCTTCCGGTCCGGCCTCACCTCAAGGCCTTCTAGGCGTTTGAACATAAGCTCAAGGCTTGACGCCGGGCGGCGGCATTCGGTAGCCTGTCCGCAAATCCGCCTGATTGAGCGCCTGACAGATGGCGAACGCGCGCGAATGGCCGGGGAGGATCTCCGCATGATGCTTGCACAGCGCTTGCGCCTCGTTGAAATCGCTCACCTGGGTCGCAGTTCCGGCCGCATATCTGGTCCGGGAGTTGCGATGAAAGTCCGGGTTATGGCCGGCGCGGCTATCCTGATTTTCCTTGCCGGGTGCGGCGGCAGCGCAAGCACGTCTACCCCTCCGCCGCCGCCACCCAACCTGTCATTGGCCGTCGCCCCTACTACGACACTGGTTTTTCCGGGGCAGTCTGCGGCTACGGCGAATGTGACCGTCTTCCGTGACGGCTCAATTGGCAGTGTCACACTGAGCGTGCAGGGGCTGCCAGCAGGCGTATCGGTTGACATCCAGTCGCCGGGCGCGTCCGACGCGGGTTCTCTCACCTTCTCTGCGGGAACCGCCGTGGCGGGCACCTACTCTGTGCCTGTAACCGCCAGCGATGGCGTTACCAGCGGATCAACGACGCTCTCGCTCATGGTCGGCGCTGAGGTGCAGATCAGCAAGACCAAGACCGGCAGGTTCAATGAGTTCATGTCCGACTCGCTTCTGCCCGCCGACTGGGACACGCAGTTCTTTGTCCAGAACCCGACGGCCACTCAGATTCTGGGCAACCTTTTGCCGCAGCACATCCGATTGCAGGATGCAGGGAATGGCGTTGCGCAAATGTCGCCCAGCAGTTGGGACTTCACCGTTCTTGACGCCACCACGCAGCCCGTGCTTACGGTGGGCGATCAAAGCCCG
>Ga0181539_1004582_pt1 | contig 11780 bp, 10 predicted proteins | sample PEATcosm2014_Bin_46_FD_119767 | JGI IMG/M metagenome (GOLD analysis project Ga0181539, IMG submission 119767) | Peatland microbial communities from MTU Mesocosm Facility, Houghton, MI, USA - PEATcosm2014_Bin23_60_metaG | ecosystem: Environmental > Terrestrial > Soil > Wetlands > Peat | place... | reverse complement strand
TTTCCAGTTCGGCCTTGCCCGAGGCAAGGTTCATCGCAAAAGCCAGGCAGGTTGGAACCCCACACTCTCCACAATTGGTCTTGGGCAGCAACTTAAAGATTTGAATCCCGGTAAGGCCCATGTTGTTTTCTCTCCTGGTAAGAATCTAATTGCTCATATGAAACCGGGCGCAGACCCGTAATATCTGCGCCCGGATCCTCTATCAGCCAAGAATGCTTTCCATTGTCAAAGCGGGATGTCCCACCTTTTCCAGGAATGCATAAACCTCGTCTTCGGTAGTGCCGTTTTCTTCGGTTGCGATCATATCGATGAAATTCGGAATGCCCATTTCCTCGCCACGCTTGACAAGTCTGCTTCGGATTTCCTCTTTGAAGATCTTGGGCACCCACACAAGCCGCGAGAGACCACCGTCACCCGCAATGAACTTACGCTGAGTGACATTATACTTGCTGTGACCCACAAAACCAGGCGTAACGTTTCCGCCGCCGATCGTACCGGCAAGCGTGGTGAATTTCATGCCGCTGGGGGTCATGCCTGCGTAGTCGCGGTTTACAGTCATGATTCCGTTGCACATCGGCAGGACCGCTGCGATGCACTCGCAACACCCGCAGGTTGTCATCGGATCGTAAACCAGGCTGTAGAAATTATAGCTGGAAATCGACTGCCTCGATGCCTTAAAGACGAAGTCGTTTACACCCTTCCAGTTGCCCAGCTTTTGATCCAGAGTGTCACCTTTCTGAATGGGCTGGTTGGGCCCCGTCGGATTGATTTCAAAAGAGGCCTTGCAGTCGAGCCAGTTATAGGCGCCGCAAAGGCCGGTGCGCTCGGGGCTTATCACGCAGACGTGCGTCGGGGCAAAAGACTGACAGAGCGTGCAGGAGTAGTATGTTTCAGTACCTTCGTCCGTCATGCCCTCGATGCGCTCGTCGCGTGTTCTGTACGCAGCCAGTGCGACAGGCAGGATTTCTTTGACCTTGGCCTCGTCTGTATAGATCTTGACCTGGCATTTGTCAAAAATAGCGCCGAAATCCTGATGGAATTTAGCGTGCAGGATTTTCCCTATGTGTTCGAGGGTAAATCCTTTATCGACCGCCTGCTTTGAAATTCTGTACCAGGCTATATCGCGCTGGCCGATATGCATAAGGCCCTGGGCGTAGTTTACAAGGTGGTGAATCTGGCGCTCGAGGATCGGCTCATAGTCTTCCTGCATCTTACGGCCGGCAACTTCGGCCAATATCGCCATTGGCAAATGCGAACCTACGGGCACGTCCTTGATATCCGGGCCGATAATTTCCACCCTGCCGTCTTCAACCGCGTCCATGTCGGCAATTCGGACCAGTTCACAGCAGGCTGTTTTTCCGCCGCCGCATTCGAGGTAGACATCGTCCTTGCGCACGCGCTCGCCCTCGAAAGCCGGACCGTATGAAACAGGGACCGGTACTTCGGTAATGGTCACCTTGAGCCCGCGGACTTCGATCGACTTTGCCGTTATCTGTTCGTAGGGGATGCTGGAGACAACATGTTCGTACGTGCACACACCGGTGGGCAGGATCTCGGGAATGTCGGTGTCTGCGATTGTCGGGAAGCCCCAGTTGATCGCCCCGGCTGCGTTGGCGGCCCACTCGGCGTTAACTTCGCCAAAAGCGTTCACAAACGCGAAAATACGGTCTTTGTTGTATTTCAGAACGGTTTTGAAATCTCCGGGCTTGACCCCACCGAACGCCATGGCGGCCCGGTTTGCAAAACCAAGCGCGAATACAGCGGCGGAAATATCGGGACCGAATGGCACAAGACGCGTGTTCCACCCGATTTCCACACCCGCCTCGACGAGCTGTTCGGAAAATGTGGTGCCTGTCTGATTGGCGCACATGAAGACGTAGAGGTTCTTCTTCTGATAATCTTCGGCAATCATTTTGGCGATTTCCGGATTGGGGGCTGCCCCGACGATCGCGGCAAAACCGGGGGCGCTGCCGTCAACGAATTCGATACCCCTCTTTCTCATGACGGTATCGTCGGCGGCGCCAAGCCAGATCTTTCCACCTTCCAGATCGCATTCTTCGCTGTGAAGATAAAAATCGGGATCTTCCACGTACCGGATCGCTTCGACCACCTCTTCAGCCAGAATGGCGGCCATTCCGGAATCGAGCGTCCCTCCCAGGTAAGGAAGGTTAATGTTGTGCTGGCCTTTGATGTGCGCGGGCAGAAGCTCCCGGCACAGCTTCATTACAGGCTCGGCGTCGGTCAGTTTTTCGACTTTGGTGCCGAGGATCGAGTAAATGATGGGAAGATAATAGGCCGTATTCGGAAATCCGATCGGCTGGTTCGGCCCATACTTATCCATGGCCTGTTTGAATTTGCCTTCGGCTTTGGAAACTATATTGTAAGCTCCCTGGATCGCTGCAAAAGCGACTAACCTGGACATAACTAACTCCTTTTTCTGTTTTTCCTTGCCACGCAGCCGGCTTCAAGCCGGAATTTAGATACGGATTGACTTCACAGTACCGGTCCGGCTTAACCTTCAGACGCTCTGCGGTCTTCCATGCTGAAGAGTTTTCGTTCGCGTTGTTCGGAAAGGCCGAGCGCTGCCCTCTTCTTGTCGATATGATCAATCATCAAATGGGCCATCTCGATGGGATCGTTAGAGAATCCCCACTTGCCGAAGCCCTGTTCCTCGAGGCCGTTGAAGAGCAGATCGTGGAACTTTGTGCCCTCAACCGTAGGGAAGGTTACCCCGAAAATTGTGTAGACTCCCGAAGCCACAAAGTACTGCCCGATGCATATGGCTTTTTCGCTCATATACTCGGGGGCGGCGCCCGCAACCGGCAGGTCGGACAACTTGTCTCCGAGTCCGCCCATCCGGACCATCTCGGCGCAGGCAATAAGGATGCGGCTGTTGTCTACGCAGGACCCCAGGCTCAAGACAGGCGGAATCCCGATGGTTTCGCATACTTCCTGAAGACCCTCACCGGCAAGCACCGCCGCATCCGGTTTCATGAGGCCGGCCTTGGCGAGCGCGATCTGCGAGCATCCGGTCTGGACCACCAGAACGTTGTTCTTGATAAGTTCCTTAACCAGTTCCACATGCAGGTAGTCCTGCTTAACGCGCGGATTGGTGCAGCCGACAACGCCCGCTACGCCTCTAATCCGGCCGTTAATGATGTTGTCGTTCAACGGCACATAAGACGCGCGGAACTTTCCGCCAAGCATGTAGTTGACATATTCATGCGAGAAGCCGTGTACGCCCCAGTCCTGCCGCTGCGGAATGACGACCTTCGCGGTCCGGTTGGCGAAACGCTCGATAGCTAATGCGATGATCTGGTCTGGAGCTCCCATCGGGTCGTGTTCATCGAATTCGATGTGGGTTGCGCCTTCGATCTTGGCCCTCGGGTTTGTCGTAAAAACTCTTGTCCCGTAGCATTCAGCGATTTTCGGCAGGGCTTGCATGATGCACTGGACGTCCACGCCCATTGCATCGACTGCGCCTGTCGCAATAATAGGCTCAGCGGAAACGAAATTTCCGGCATGGGGAATACCATGCCGTCCGAGAACTTCGGCGCCCGAGCAGCACATGCCGAGCAGGTTGAGCCCTTTTGCCCCGGCGGCTTTGGCCTTCTCCAGGTTGGCGGGGTCATGGGAAGCGGCAATCATGCCTTCGAAAAGAAGTGGCTCGTGGCCGTGAATCACAATGTTTACCTGGTCTTCCTTCAGAAACCCCATATTTACACCGGCCACCCTGGGTGAGGGAGTGCCGAAGAGGATATCCGAAATTTCGGTTGCAACCATGGAACCGCCCCACCCGTCGGCGAGGGCCGTGCGGGAGCACTGCTTTACGATGTTGTTATAGTCCTGGTCAACACCCATATGGGTGCGGTGCATCAGCTCCATGATCTCGCGCATTGCGCCTCGCGGAACGATCCCGGCTTTGCGCCACACCTCCAGGGTCTTCGGGGGAACGCGCTTTGCGAAGGGAATTTCCCCCTCGACCTGCGTATATGTCCGTTCCAGCTCCGCATAGAGGTCGTTGGCTATGTCCTTGACCGACCTGCCCTCCGTCGAGATCCCGATGCTCTCTGCGACATTTTTGAGCTTCGTTTCGTCCTGAATCTTGAAATGAGTGATTCTCCCGTTCACCACTTCCCGGAAAACATCGAGCATGCCCATGCCGTGGTCGGTATGGGCGGCCCCGCCGGCGGCCACATTGCGCGCGAAGTTCCGGGCGGCGATGGTGTCGATGGTAGCCCCACAGACTCCGACCCTGGAATAAGGATCCTTAGAGTTAAGGCGGCAGGGACCCATGAAGCAGTGCTTGCAACAGGCCGACTCGGCGCCTATGGGACAAGGCCTCATGTCCGCAGCCCGGTTGAACATGGATTCATGCCCATCCGCCTCCATCTTCTTGAGCATCTGGAGGGTGGTCTGGCAAGTGGTCACCTCACGCAAATCCAACTTCTTTGCCTTTTTTTCTTCTACAATTGAAACTGGTTTCTTCTCATCTGACATGTAGCACCTCTTTTCCCCTTCCTGGGGAGGTTCATTTTACCAATAAATCACTTGCGCAGCCGAATTTCCGCAACATTACATCATCTTGGCTATATAGTTTCTCACCAGCTTTACCGCCTCAGGGTGGCGCATAACCACTACGTCAGCCCCGGCGATCAAAAGGTCAACGGCTGTAATTGCTTCCATCAAAACACCGCGTTTGGAGGGATCTCCGAGCTCCGGAGCATCTTCGGCGCTCAGGTTCGACTCCTTGCACTTCCATGTCTCGTTGGCCACATTGGCGATAATGGGCTGCTGGAGCTTTTCGTCTTCCTGAGTGAGAGCAGCCTGCTCGATGCGCTCCATGACCGAGTAGCTGTATTCCAGTCCGTATCCAAGCCCGCCCGTAGTCGGGTCGATGACCATGTCGTCCGAACTTACCCCAAGATTTCCGAGCAGGATGTTGAGCTGCTTGGCCAAGTTTACGTCAATGGGGGTTGAAGCGACAGTCACCTGTTTGTAGCCCAGGCATGCAGCCCCAATCTGCTTGTAGTCACCTTCTTCCACCGGACATAATGCGATTCTGCGGCCCGAGCAACTTTCGGCAACTAGCCTCATAACCTCGACGTCCTTGTCGTGATTGGCAACACCCCAGACGATTACGGGCACATCCACGGCGTCCACTACCTTTTTAACCGTTGCGGCTACCTCGGCGGCCGGCCGGTTGTCACCGTTCGGATCGGCGCTTTTCGTCTGGACCACGATTATCTCGGCCCCATAGTCCTCTATGCACTTGCGCGCCCAGGCCGCCGGATCGCCAAGCACGCCGCTGAAGGGCGCCTTGGCCGCCTCGGCCCAGTCCTCGCTCGGATCTTTGTCCCAGACCTCCATTGCGATCCTGGGAGCATTCGGGATGGATCCCTCGAATGAATGGAAGGAATAGACCCCTTTCCCGCCAACCGTGACTGCTTTGTCTCCGCTTCCAAGGGTTACCTCCCTGATTTTTCCCGAATACACCTGCTTTGATGGTTGAAATGTCAAGGTAAGCCTCCTGCTTGAGAGTCGATTTCACGTTAATCCGCGAGCGGATTAAGGCGCCTGAGCGCTGCCTTAACCCGAATCAGCGGAACACATATCCGAAAAAACATTGCCTGTCTTGAGCCAAAACCTTGGGATTCTTTCCTGCCAGACCGAAAGTGATTTCCTTCGGGGGCGCCTGAAAAGCTCTCATGGTCAATGCCCGGTTCCACGAGGATGCATCCGACGCATTCAACACGAGGAAATGCCCAAGTGAATGGAACCGGGCGTCTTGAGATCCATGAAGAGCGTGAAAATGAGCGCAAATAAGAGCAGGCAACGTCCTTCATTCCCTTCTTGGGCGGTGGAACCATTGCTTAATATATGGATTGCAGTAGAAAGTCAACCATTTTCCTCCGGCAGAGGACGCCTAATTTGACACCATCGCGCAGGGGCCAAAAAGGCATACACAAAGCTAAAGATCTGACCGTCTGAGAAAACTGGACATTTGGGAAAAAAGGCGCGTTTTGTCTGCCCCCAAGCCCCACTCCGGAATATTTCAGACAGATACTGTTGAAAGAGGGGTTCACAAAATCAAGATTCGACGAAATTTGCTTGTTTTCCTCACCTCTTTTCTATATGCAGTCATCCTGTCATAAGTTTCGGAGGATTTTAGAAAAAAACGGCCTATGGCCTTGCTTAATGGAATTGAGGAAATGACCTTTTTGGGCGCGGGATCAAGTTCGAAAGTGCGAATCATTCACACGCGGTTGTTCGCCCTGTTAGTCTTTTTGCTGCTGATGGTGAGCGGAAACAGGATTGAGAACGGTCTTCGGCAGGGCTTCATTGATTTCGCGGGCCTTGCCTGCGTCATAGTCTGCGCTTTCGGCAGGGTCTGGAGCTCTATCTTCATTTCCGGTCACAAGACAAGCACCCTAGTGGAATCGGGACCTTACTCGGTAACACGAAATCCGCTCTACCTGTTCAGCCTGATCGGCATCGCCGGGATCGGGCTCGCTACCGGAAGCCTTCTGATTACCGCTTTGCTCACGATCTCATTCGGGCTTTATTACCCTTTCATAATCCGTCGGGAGGAAGCGGGTATGAAGGCGCTGCACGGCCAGCAATTTCAATCGTACATGGAACGGGTGCCCGGATTTTTGCCGAATATGTCCCTCTACTCGGAACCCGACACTCGTATGATCAAAACGAAGCAATTGAGAAGAGCTCTCCTGGACGCCAGTTATTTCATATGGATTTATGGAGCAGTCCAACTGATACAAAGGCTGCATGAAGCCGGCATACTTCCAGTATTGTTTAAGATCCCGTGAAATATCCTCGCCTGAATATAACATTAAAAGGAGGCTGGCTGGAGATGACATCGCCCCCTCAGCTCTCACTCGCCAATCGTCACTTCACCTAGAGTTTTCTCGAACAGCTCAAGGTCGTCTCTGGACCATAGACACAGGATTACCCTTTCCAAATTCGTTTCCTGGCTTTCCAGAAATTCTGAAACGGTTTTCAGCATGATTTGGGCGCACCTGTCCTTAGGGAAGCCGAAAATACCGGTACTGATGGCTGGAAATGCAATGGATTTCATGCCCCTTTCACTTGCGCGCTTAAGGCTGTTGAGGGTTGCGTTCCGCAGCTTTTCGTCCTCGTCGCCCTCGCCGTAGGACGGGCCAACTGCATGAATCACGTAGGTGGCCTTAAGATTGCCGCCTCCGGTAACGACGGCCTCGCCCACCCGGATCGGGCCAATCCGGTTGCACTCCTCCTGAATGCTGGGGCCCCCTTTGGTCCGGATGGCGCCAGCAACGCCGCCCCCTAACTGAAGCCGTGAGTTGGCGGCATTGACGATTGCATCTACCGCCAGTTCCGTAAGATCACCCTGGACAAGTGTTAGTTTTCTGCTGCGGATTGTTTTTTCCATCTGTCTTCTCCTCTATGTCACGTGCTTTTCAAGGTGGACATTTGATTTGCTTGGTGCAATTTTGAAGATGCCCGGTTTACAAACCGCATATTTTCCGCTATAGGAGCTATTTCAGGAAATAATTCAAATCCTTAGGCGGACGGAATGGCTTTTACGGTCCAGGATCACTATTTTCGCAAGGCAAAGAAGCAACATTACCTTGCAAGGGCTGTATATAAACTCGAAGAGATCCAAAGAAAATATAAGATATTAAGGGTGGGATACCGAGTCCTTGACCTGGGAGCGGCCCCTGGCTCATGGATTCAACTTGCCAGAGGGGTTGTAGGGCACTCCGGGATCATTGTGGGGATCGATCTGAAGCCGATCGAACACGCGTTTCCAAACGGCGTAGTGACTTTGCAGGGCGATATCTTTGACCGTGAATTCGTTGAAGCAGCCCTGCGCGACCATCTACCGTTCGACGTTGTGCTTAGCGATATGGCCCCGGCCACCTCCGGCATAAAGGTGGCCGACAGCGCCCGCTCGGCGCTTCTTTTTGAACGTGCATTCGAAATAGCCGCCTACGTGCTACGACCCGGAGGGACTTTTCTGGCCAAGATATTTCATGGGTCGGAGTTCCACCAGTTGCTCGCGCAACTCAAGAAACAATTCGGCCAGACCAGGGTAATAAGACCCGAGGCTACTAGAAAACAGAGCAGGGAAATCTATATACTTGCCATGAATCTGAAAAGGACGTAGCAGGAGGCTTTCATGTCAGGTCATTCGAAATGGGCAACCATCCGCCACAAAAAAGGGGCGGCTGATGCCAAGCGAGGAAAGATTTTTACGAAATTGATAAAAGAGTTAATGGTGGCGGCCCGGATGGGAGGTGGAAACCCTGAGGGCAATCCGCGGCTCCGGGCCGCACTTTTGGCCGCAAAGGCCGAGAACATGCCCAAAGACAACATCGACCGGGCCATAAAGAAGGGCACGGGCGAACTCGAGGGCGTAAATTACGAGGAATTTGCGTACGAAGGATACGGACCAGCGGGGGTGGCCGTTCTTGTCGACATCATGACCGACAACAGGAACAGGGCCGCAAGCGAAGTCCGGCACATTTTCAGCAGAAACAGCGGAAACCTTGGAGAGGCTGGCTGTGTCGCCTGGATGTTCAATAAAAAGGGGAGCATCGTTTTCGACAAGAAAGCCATCCCAGAGGAAGAACTCATTGAACTGGCGCTGGAAGCCGGTGCAGAAGATGTGAAAGACCAGGAGGACCAGTTCGAAATAATTACCTCGCCCGAGGATTTCGCAAATGTAAAAGCGGCTTTCGACGAGAAGGGCCTTAATTACGAACTTGCTGAAATTACCATGTCCCCGCAAACCACCGTTCGAATTGAGGACCCCAAAACCGCTCAACAACTCCTGAGGCTGATGGATGCCCTTGAGGATGCCGACGACGTGCAGCATGTTTACGCAAACTTCGATATTCCGGACCAGATCATAGAGTCGCTGGAATAGGAAATGATTCGAACTATTGGGGTAGATCCCGGGTCCCGCTATACCGGATACGGCATCGTGGAGGGAGATGGCTTCCGGCTGAAGTACATCCACCACGGGACCGTAAAGCTGCCGGCTGCCCGCCCGCTTTCCGAGCGCCTCAAAATCATCTTCGAAGAAATCAAGGCCTCGATCCAAGAATACGGCCCGGAATTCATGGCGGTCGAAGAGGTCTTTTTCGCAAAAAACGTAAAAAGCGCATTGAGCCTCGGGCAGGCCCGCGGGGCTGTAATCCTGGCCGGGGTAAGCTTGGGACTTTCTATTCACGAGTATAGCGCACTAAGGATAAAACAGTCCGTAGCCGGATACGGCAGGGCGGCCAAAGAGCAGGTTGCCGGAATGATCCAGAGGCTGTTGCGCATTGAGGGCGGGATTGAACCCAATGCCGCCGATGCCCTTGCAGTGGCGGTCTGCCATATAAGCACTCATTCCTCGAACCTTAGATGGAAGATTCCAGGCAGGTCATGATAGGTTTTCTTGAAGGAAAGCTGCGGGCCAAGAGCCCTGAATACGTTATTGTCGATGTTCATGGTGTCGGGTATCATGTCCATGTCCCATTGAGCACTTTCTACGACTTACCCGAACTCGGGCAGCCCGTGGGACTCAACATCCATACCTACGTGCGCGAGGACGTCATTCAGCTCTACGGCTTTCGCACGATTGCCGAAAAGGAGATGTTCCTGCTCCTGACCGGCATAAACGGAGTGGGGCCAAAGCTGGCAGTAGGGATACTTTCGGGTATCAGCCCCGATGAGTTGAGACAGGTGGTTATACTGCAAGATTATCTGCGGCTGAAAAACATCCCCGGTGTTGGCAAAAAGATTGCCGACCGGGTCATGCTCGAGTTGCGGGACAAAGTTCAAGGCAAGACGAAGGAAAGAACGGGCCCGGCCCGGCCCTTCATGGAAGCTGGAAATGCATTTGCGGACGCCTTTTCAGCCCTGGTAAATCTGGGCTATCGTCCAGCCGAGGCAGAAAAGGCGCTCAAACGCGTGTTGGAAGCGCTGGGCGAAAATCCGTCGCTGGAAGATCTTCTCAAGGGGGCCCTCAAAGCGCTGGCGTAGGGCCGAAAGGGTCCTCACAACTGCAACTGTCGGAAGCAGGGAGTTTAAGTAAACTTCTCGCTTATTGTTAAGAGATTTGCGGTAAATGACTGACCGGGTAATCACACCACAGAAAAAAGAAGAGGACCTCCCGCTCGAGGGCAGCTTACGGCCCCGCACCCTTGCCGAATACATAGGCCAGGAGAAGGTCAAGGAAAACCTCGAGGTCTTCATAGCCGCAGCCAGAGGGCGTTCGGAACCTCTGGATCATGTTCTTTTCCATGGGTTCCCCGGCTTGGGTAAAACGTCGCTCGCCGCCGTCATCAGCAACGAATTAAGGGTCAACCTGCGAAGCACCTCCGGACCGGTAATCGAGAGGCCTGGAGACCTGGCCGCCATTCTGACAAACCTCGAACCGGGCGACGTTCTTTTCATCGACGAAATCCACCGGCTCAATTACGTTGTCGAGGAAATCCTCTACCCTGCAATGGAGGATTTTAAGCTTGATATCATCATAGGCCAGGGACCTTCGGCGCGGACCATAAAACTGGACCTCCCGCCATTCACCCTTATCGGCGCCACCACCCGTGCGGGACTGCTGTCTCCACCCCTGCGCGACCGGTTCGGCGTTTCACTCAGGCTTGAGTTCTACAGCCCTGTCGAGCTCAAAAGCATTATTTTGCGTTCGGCAAAAATACTTGGGATCATAGTCGACCAGGAAGGCGCATTCGAAATAGCCCAGCGCTCGCGCGGGACCCCAAGGGTGGCCAACCGGCTTCTGCGCCGGGTCCGAGATTACGCGGAGGTGCGCGCCAATGGGAAAATTTCACTCCAGGTTGCCGATGCCGCCTTGAAGATGCTCGATGTGGACCACAAGGGGTTTGACGGCATGGACCGCAAAATCCTTAGCACCATCATTGAAAAATACGATGGAGGGCCGGTCGGGATCGAAACCCTGGCCGCTTCGGTTTCAGAGGAAAAAGATACTTTGGAGGACGTCTATGAGCCCTTTCTCATCCAGGAAGGCTTCATAAACAAAACACCCCGCGGCCGCCTGGCCACCCGCCTCGCTTATGAACACCTGGGCATTCCATATAACACCTGCAGCCGGCAATTAAGAATGGACCAGATCTAAATCTTTTGTGGCTGCTTCCAGTGCAAAAGTTGTGGGCCTCAGCCACCCGGTTACAAAAATCTTTAGATTCCGTTTCCCTCCTCTTGTTCCGAATCATAGCTTTCCATTGCAACACGGAGTTTGTATTCCTCTGCTCTCCAGTCTTTTAGCACCGGCGAATATTCATCCCACCCTTTTCTTTCTGTCAAGCTCTTGATATCTGGGGCCTGATAGACAAATCTTAGATCATAATTGCGATAGATACTCGGCATCAGTTTACTGAAATGCAATGGGCTGTCGGGGGTTGGGTATCCTTGGTGGATCGAACCGGATGAGTCACCGTCCACGTTGACGATTACGAGAGAGACTGCCTCATATTTCGAAACATCGTTCCGAACAGCGTTTCGTCCTGTAAAATTTGAAAGAGCCAAATGGTAGCGTACCACAGACTGGTTAGGCTGCCCATTTGCGAGGATCACCACATCATTTGATCGAGCCAAACCACCCGGAACGCCCAAAAAAGCAGGCGCATCGCGTGGGAGACGGCCGGCCCTGTTCCCCCGAATGATTCCCCAATACGCATAAACAAGGGTCGGATAGGTAATGTGAAGGTTGGTGCAGTCTCCGCCGGCTTCCTCAAGCCGATTTGTAAGGT
>Ga0181539_1004581_pt1 | contig 11784 bp, 14 predicted proteins | sample PEATcosm2014_Bin_46_FD_119767 | JGI IMG/M metagenome (GOLD analysis project Ga0181539, IMG submission 119767) | Peatland microbial communities from MTU Mesocosm Facility, Houghton, MI, USA - PEATcosm2014_Bin23_60_metaG | ecosystem: Environmental > Terrestrial > Soil > Wetlands > Peat | place... | reverse complement strand
GTGCAGGAGGTGTGCGATACGCCCCTGGCGCTGGACAGCCAGAAAATCCCCGTCCTCGAGGCCGGCCTCTCCGTGGTCAAGCGGCCGGCGCTGATCAACTCCTGCAAGTGCGACGAGGTGTATCTGGACCAGTTCATGCCGCTGGCCGTCCAGCACGGCGCCTCGCTCGTCGTGCTCACGATGACCGACAAAGGGCCGCTGCAGGACGTGGACGGCCGCATTGAGGCCATCGGCCAGATTTGCGGCAAGGCGCTCGAACACGGACTCGAGTTCGACCGCATCTTCATTGACCCGGTCATCTTCCCGGTCAACGTGGACCAGAAGCAGCCCGGCTACCTGATGCAGGTCTTCCAGCAGATCAAGGTCATCAGCGACCCGCCACCGCACACCATCGTCGGCCTGAGCAACGTCTCCCAGGGCACCAAGGAGCGCCCGCTCATCAACCGCATCATGCTCGTCATGTGCATCGCCGCCGGCCTCGACGCGGCCATCGTGGACGTGCTCGACACCGACCTGATGGACGCCGCCATCTGCGCCGAGATGCTCCTCAACAAGCAGATTTACAGCGAGTCCTTCCTGAGGGCCGGAAGGATGTAGCAGCCGCATTATCGGGAGTGAACGCATGACGACGCCCGAACTGCTCGCGGACGTCAAAAAACGGCTCACCGCTGCCTTCGGCACGCGGCTCAAGGGCGTGGTTCTTTACGGCTCCGAGGCGCGCGGCGACGCCGCTGAGGATAGCGACATAGACCTTCTGGTGTTGCTTGACGAACCGATTCGCCTGGGCGCGGACTTGCAGGCGATTATTGAAGCTCTGTTTCCGCTCCAAATGGAGATATTCCGGCCGATTCACGCAATGCCGGTCAGCCCCTCAGAATACGAGGCCGGAGAGTACAGTCTGTACCGCAGTGCCAAGCGCGAAGGAATACTGGCGTGAGCGCGGAAGCTCAAGCCATGTGGGACCGCGCCGTCCGTTCGCTCCGGACCGCCGCGCTCCTTGTGGAAGATGACCCGGACTCCGCGGCATCCCGGGCTTACTACGCCGCCTTTCATGCCGTGTCGGCGCTGTTCGCAGTGAAGGGACGCTCTTTCACCAAGCATTCGGCCGTCCAAGCTGCGGTTTACCGTGAACTCGTTCACGCAGGCTTGTGGAAAGTGGCGCAGGGCAAGGACTACTCCTTCCTGGTGGAATTGCGTTTCACCGGTGATTACGGCGGCGCCAAGCGCGTCGGGACTGACGAAGCGCGCGAGGCCGTCCGGAGCGCGAGGCGAATCCTAGTTGCCGTGCGCGACGCAGCGCCGAATGTTTTTGTTGAGACACCCGAAAGCGCCAAGTGAATCCGCCGCCCGGTGCTCGGAGATGCTCCTCAACAAGCAGATTTACAGCGAGTCCTTCCTGAGGGCCGGAAGGATGTGACGCCGCATTGACATCGCATGACGGAATCGCTATATGGAGACCATGTGCCGCGCGGCGGTTGGGGAAAAGGTCCGGGCATTCTCTAGGGCGGAGAAAGGAGCAGGGCAATGGTCGAGAGGAGCAGCATTCCCGTACACCGTCAGGACCCTATCCTGGTGCTCATCCTTGGGTTCGTCACGTGCGGGCTGTACCTGATTTACTGGAACATCAAGACGGCGGAGGTGATGAATGCCGTCACGGGCCGGCCGGTGATTTCGCCCGTGGTTGCAGTCATCGCCGGTTGCTGCATGCCGGTGAACGTTTATTTCTACTATCAATGCGGCCAGTGCCTTGAAGACCTGGGGAAGCTGATCGGCAGGGACCTCAAGGATAAATCCACATTGCTGGTGGTCCTCGGCTTCTTCGTTCCGATGGTCGCCGCGATGATCGTGCAGAGCCATATCAATGAGATCTACGACGCTAAGCAGTGATGGCTGCGAAGCCGATGGACTGCCGCACGCCCGATTTGCGCGGAACCGCGCGGCGGTGATTTCGGTCTGCACCGCCACGCTGGTTCTGTCCTACGTCTGGGCGCCGTACGTCCACAGCGGCCCGGTCATCTGCCCGCTGCATGGGCTGGTGGGCCTGCCCTGTCCGGCGTGCGGGCTGACGAGGGCTTTCTGCGCGCTCGCGACGCGGAACGGCATGGAAGCGCTGCGCCAGAACGCGCTCAGCCTGCCGCTCTTCCTTCTATTCATCGCTGCGCCGCTGGTCTCGATCTGCGAACTGTGGCGGCGGAGACGATGCGCTTTTTATTCATTCCTATTCTCCAAGCGCGTTGCGTTCGTCGCCGGCGGGGTTGTGATCGCTTATCACCTTGCCCGCTGCGCGTGGATGCTCCACACCGGCAGCCTCGTCGAGGATTACCTCAAGACCTCGTGGACCTACGCGTTGCTGCACTAACCGCAGCGGAGCGTCTCGTCCTCCGTCACCAGCACCGCCACCGGCAGGTCGTTTTCAGTGTGCGGAATCTCGTCGAGCACCTGGCAGGCGAACGCCACCCCGCAGCGGATCGCCCGGAAGCCCTCCTGCGCCATGAATTCGTCGTAGAACCCGGCGCCGCGTCCGAGCCGGTTCCCTTTCCGGTCGAACGCCCGGCCGGGAACGATCACGAGGTCCAACTCGCCAATGGCGCACGTCTCCTCCGTCTCCGGTTCGAGGATGCCGTACTCTCCTCGCCGCAGCTTGCCGAGATCGGCCAGGCGGACGGGGAACATGCGCCTCTCGCGCACGAACGTGCGCGGGACGTACACTCGCTTGCCCGCCGCCAGCAGGTCGGCCAGGATCGGCAGGGTATCCAGCTCGTCCGGCATCGGCAGAAAACCCATGACGACCTGCGCCCGGCGCAGTTCCGGCAGGGCGTTCAATCGGAGCCGGACCGCCGCCGATTTCTCCGCGCGTTCCGCCGCGGTCAGGCGTCGGACGCTTTGTCGGATTTGCCCTCGCGCCGCTTTCTTCTCCATTCTTCCAGTCGTTCCTTGACCTGCTTCTCGGCGCCGATGTCGGTCGGCTCGTAATAGACCTTGTCCGTCGGCACGTATTCCTGGTCCACCCAGTGGTCCGCGAAATCGTGGGCGTACTTGTATCCCGTCCCGCGCCCGAGACGTTCCGCGCCCTTGTAACCGGCGCCGCGCAGCGGCTGCGGCACCGGCAGCGTGCGGCCCTCGCGCACGTCTTCCTGCGCCGCCAGCAGCGCCGAGTAGGAAGCGTTGCTCTTCGGGCAGCAGGCCAGGTACGTCGCCGCGTGCGCCAGGATGATCTGCGCCTCCGGCATGCCGACGAACTCGCACGCCTGCATCGCCGAGGTCGCGAACACCAGCGCCATCGGCTGCGCATTCCCGATGTCCTCCGACGAGAGGATCACCATCCGCCGCGCGATGAAGCGCGGGTCCTCGCCCCCCTCGAGCATTTTCGCCAGCCAGTAGAGCGCCGCGTCCGGGTCCGATCCGCGCAGGCTCTTGATGAATGCCGAAGCCGTGTCGTAATGCTCGTCCTCGTCGCGATCGTAGACGAGCGCCTTCCGCTGGATGGACTCCGCCGCGAGAGCCGCATCCACGACAATCCGCCCGTCCGCGCCCGGTTTCGTGGAGAGCACGGCCACCTCGAGCGCGTTCAGCGCGCGGCGCGCGTCGCCGTCGGACAGCCGCGCGAGATAGGCGATCGCGTCATCGCGAAGATCGAGGTTCAGCTTGCCGAAACCGCGCTCCGCGTCCGCCGCGGCGCGCCGCAGGATGAGCTGCACCTCTTCCTCGGTCAGCGGCTTGAACTCGAAAATCTGCGAGCGCGAAAGCAGGGGAGAATTGATGGCGAAGAACGGGTTGAGCGTGGTCGCGGCGATAAGGATGACCGTGCCGTTCTCGACATCCGCCAGGAGCACGTCCTGCTGGGCGCGGTTGAAGCGGTGGAGTTCGTCCACGAAGAGCACCGTTCGCCGTCCGCGCGCGGCGATCCGCCGCTGCGCCGCGGCGATGACCTCGCGCACCTCGTGCACATTGCTGGCCGCCGCGTTGACCGACTCCCAGTGCGCCTGCGTCGCGCGGGCGACCAGGTGCGCCAGCGCGCTCTTCCCGGTCCCCGGCGGACCGTACAAGATCAGGCTCATCAGCCGGTCCGCTTCGAGCATCCGCCGGAGGAGCTTGCCGGGGCCGAAGAAATGCTCCTGCCCGACGAACTCATCGAGCGTCCGCGGCCGCATGCGCAGCGCCAGCGGCGCCGTGGGCGGGACTTCCAGCGATGAGGGATCGTCCTCGAAAAGCGTCACCGGTTCACCTGCTTCACCTGTTTCAACGCGGAGACCCTCTTCAACACGGAATCACGGAGAACACAGAGAGACACGAAGAAAAAGCCAGGATGTTAAAATCCCGGGAAAATTCCTCAGTGCGTCTCCGTGCTCTCCGTGTCTCTGTGTTGAGAAAGGCCGTCTTTAGCATTCAAAACGACAAAAAAGAACCCTCCACCCCGCCGACGGAAGCGCCCGTAAACCCTTTTTTCAAGGTGGAAACCGGCGACCGCTCAAGAATCTCGCGGCCGACTCGGCCCCCGGGACGTTGAATCTGGTTTGTGGTTTTCTTCCGAGTCGCGCGGGGCAGCGGGTTCTTCAAGTCTCAATGGATTACCCGGCTCCCTCCGACCGCTTCATTCTATTACCGCGCGCGCATCGAGTCAAGAAAAATCGGCGGCTTGACAGCCGAGGGCGGATGACGTGAAATAGCCTCGGGAGGCTTGAAGCCGAATGAGACGCATTTTGGTTATCCGCGGCGGCGCCATCGGCGACTTTATCTTCACGCTGCCGGTCTTCGAGGCGCTGAAGATGAGGGACCCGGACGCCGAGGTGGACGTCCTCGGCTACGCCGGGATCGGCGAGCTCGCGGTCGGGCGGCGTCATGCGGCGAATCTCCGCCGCGTGGACGGAGCGGAGTGGGCCGCGCTCTTTTCGCCGGCCGGCCGGCTCGCCGAAACGGAGCGCCGTTACCTTTCCGGCTTCGACGAGACGTACTGTATCTGGCCGGACGCGGATGGCGTCATCGGCGAGAACCTCCTCCGCGCCGGTTCGCGCAAGGTCGTCTCCGTGGACCCCGCGCCGGTCAAGGGCAAGGGCGTCCACGTCGTGGATCACATCGCGCGGCAATGCGAAAAGGCCGGCCTCGCCATTCGATACCGTGAGCCGCACCTCTATCCGTCCGAGCGCGACCGCATCTGGGCCGAGCATTACCTGCGGGTCACCGGCGCGGGCGACCGCCCGCTCCTCGCGCTGAGTCCCGGCAGCGGCTCGCCGGGCAAGAACTGGCCGGCGGAACATTACGCGGCGGTCGCTCGCCGCTGGGTAAAGCGGAGCCGCTACGCGCTGATCGTCAGCGGGCCGGCCGAGGAAAAGATGACCGAAGAATTGCGGCGCAGCCTCGGAGAGGACGGCGTTTTCTTCCTCTCGAACGAGCCGCTTCCATGCCTGGCCGCGACGCTGGAGCGATGCGAGGGATTCGTCGGGAACGACTCGGGGATCACGCACATGGCCGCCGCTGTGCGCACGCCGACGCTCGCGATTTTCGGCCGGACGAACCCGGCGCTCTGGCAACCGCGCGCGCCGCGGGTCAAGGTGCTTCAGCCCACGCAGCCGGGCGCCGAGCTGGCGACGCTCAGGCCGGCCGAGGTCCTTCGGGAGGTTGAGGCCCTTCTTCGGCCGCCGAAGTAGCGGAGCTGCGAAGAGCGGGCGCTCCCGTGGCCGGCTTGAACTCCTTTTCAGCTTCCGCGAGCCGTCCCGTTTCTCCGATGCGCCGGAAGACGTACGCCGCTGAGCGATACTTGCCCAGGCTCATCGCCTGCTCGCCGCAGCGCAGCCAGTCCTCGCGCGCCACGCGCGCCGGATTGTAATGCTCCACCCGCCAGAGCAGTTCCGGATCGCCCAGTTCTATGGCCGTCTTCTTGATCCTGAGGATTCCCTCCTCATCGTCGAGCTTGCGATAGAACTCGAAGGCGTCGCCGAACCGGTCTTCCGAGAAGAACTGCTCCGCGTACGCCCGGACGGCCTCCGGGTCGAACTTTTTCGCGGCGACCAGGTCGCGTTTGGTCAGGCTGTTGAGGGGCTTCATTCAGGTATGGTAGTCCGCGTTGATGGAGACGTATTCTTTCGAAAGGTCGCACGTCCAGACCCGGGCGCGACGTCGGCCGCGGCCGAGGTCGAGCCGCACTCGAATCTCCTTCGGCTTCATGCAGGCGACGAGTTTCTCCCGAGGGACGGCCGCCGGCATGCCGTTGCGGAACAGCATCTGCCCGTTGATCCACAGGCGCATCCGTTCCGGTTCGACCGCGGCGCCGGAATAGCCGGCGGCGCAGATGATCCGTCCCCAATTCGGGTCTCCGCCGTTGATGGCGCACTTGACCAGCGGGCTGGTCGCGACGCTCCGCGCGACGCGCGCGGCCTCGGATTCCGAGCGGGCCCCGGTGACGCTGATCTCCACGAAGCGCGACGCGCCTTCGCCGTCGCGCACCAGCGCCTGGGACAATTCCTCAGCCACGGCCAGCAGTCCGTCGCGAAAAGCGCGGAACCCGGGCCCGGTCCGCTCGACCGGCGGATTGCCGGCCGCCGCGCTCGCGAGGACCGCGACGGTGTCGTTGGTGCTGCAATCGCCGTCCACGGTGATGCGGTTGAAAGTCTGTCCGACCGTCTCCCGCAGCGCGCGGCGCAACAGGGTCGCGCGGATGGCGCAGTCGGTGGTGATGAAGCAGAGCATGGTGGCCATGTTCGGCGCGAGCATCCCGGAGCCTTTGGCGATGCCGCCGATGCGGACGGCCTTGCCGCCGACGCGCACGGCGACTGCGGCCGCTTTGGGGACAAGGTCGGTGGTCATGATCGCGCGAGCGATGGCGTCGGCATGCGCGGGAGTCCGGCCGAGGCGCGTCGCCGCATCTCGGATGCCCGATTCCACCCTGGCGAGCGGGAGCGGGACGCCGATGATGCCGGTGCTGGCGACGAGAAAGCGGCCCGGCGCGGCGCCGGCGCATTCGGCGGCCAACTGAGACATGCGGCGCGCGTCGCGGAGACCTTTCAAGCCGGTGCAGGCGTTGGCGTTTCCGGCATTCACCACCACGCCGCGGACCGGGCCGTGTTTCAGGATCTCCCGGTCGAACAGGACCGGCGCCGCCTGCACGCGGTTGGTCGTAAAGACCGCCGCGGCGACCGCCGGCCGCTCGCTCAGGATCAGTCCGAGGTCCGGCGCGCCCGCGCGCGTCTTGATGCCGCACCGGACGCCGGCGCAGCGGAAGCCTTTTGCCGCGATCACGCCGCCGGGGATTCGCTGGATGCCGTTGCGTTTCATCGTCAGAACAACCCCGCCGTCTCGGGAAGGTCCAGCATAATGTTCATGTTCTGAACGGCCTGGCCGGCCGCGCCCTTGACCAGGTTGTCTATGCACGAGATCACCACCGCCGTCTTGCCGAAGCCGCGCACGGCCATATCGCAGAAGTTGGTCTCGCAGACGTGCTTCGTCGTCGGCGTCGCGTCATCCGTCCGGACGCGGACGAACGGCTCGGACTTGTAACTCCGCGCATAGAGCTCCTTCAACTCCTGCGTCGTCGCCGGCGCGGAGAGCGGCGCATAGCACGTGGCCAGAATGCCGCGGTCCATGGGAATCAAGTGCGGGACGAACAGCAGGTCCACGTCGCGCCCGCCGATCTGCCGCATTCCCTGGAGGATTTCGCCGGTATGCTGGTGGATGCCGACCTTATACGCGCTGACGCTCTCATTCGCCTCGGGAAAATGGAGGTCGGGTCGCGGATCGCGTCCGGCGCCGCTCACGCCCGACTTCGCGTCCGCGATGATGGGCGCGTCCGGGCTGACCATGTGGTTCAGCAGCAGCGGCGCCAGCGCCAGTTGGATCGCCGTGGCGTAGCAGCCGGGGTTCGCGATGAGCCGGGCCGGCTTGATCTCCTCCCGGAAAAGCTCGCTCAGGCCGTACACGGCCCGCTGCAGGTTCGCGGGGTCCTTGTGCTCGACTTTGTACCACTTCTTGAACGCGGCCGGATCCTTGAGGCGATAGTCCGCGCTGATGTCCACCACGCGGACGCCGCCCTTGAGAAGCGCCGGAACATGGTCCATCGCCAGCGTGTGCGGCAGCGCGAGAAACGCCACGTCCATCTTCGGGACCGGGTCCTTTTCGAGCAGCGAGCAACGCATCTCCAGCCGTCCGCGAAGGATCGGCCATATCTCGGATATGGGCGGCCGCTCCTCGCGGCGCGTGCCCAGATAGACGATCTCCGCGTCCGGATGCCGCAGCAGCAGTCGAAGCAGCTCCAGCCCGGTGTAGCCGGTCGGTCCCAGAATTCCCACGCGCGCCATGCGGCGAATACCTCCTGACAATTCGCGCTCGGTGGACTATATCAAAAACGGTTCGATCAGACAACGTTGCGCGTCGCGCCGCCCGCTGGTAACATATCGAAGGCCATCTTCAACAGGGAGGCACGGAGAACCCGGAAAAGCACAGAGGGATTTTTCCAGCATTTCAAAACCCGACTTTTTCTCCGTGCGTCTCCGTGCTCTCCGTGTCTCCGTGTTGAAAAAAGACGTCGGATTTTGGACAGGAGGGCGAACGGATGAACGTCGCGGAAGCGATTGCGTCGCGTCGCAGCATTCGGGCTTTCAAGAGCAAAGCGGTCGAGGAGGAGAAGCTCCAGCGAGTCCTCGAAGCGGGCCGGTTGTCGCCCAGCGCCCGCAATATGCAGGACCGGAAGTTCGTCGTGGTCCGGGACAAGGCCGCGCGCGAGAAACTCATGAAGGCCGCGAAGAACCAGACCTTCGTCGCCCAGGCGCCGGTGGTGATCGTGGCCTGCGGCACGATCGGCGACTACCTCATGAGTTGCGGCCAGCTTTCCTGTCCGATTGACGTGAGCATCGCCCTGGACCACATGACCCTGCAGGCGGTCGAGGAAGGTCTCGGCACTTGCTGGGTCTGCGCCTTCTCGGAGCCGGAGACCAGGAAGATCCTCGGAATCCCGAACGAGGTGCGCGTGGTGGCGCTCCTGCCGATGGGCTATCCCGCCGAAAAGCCGGCGGCGAGGCCGCGCAATCCGATTGAGGAATGCGTCTGCTTCGATAAGTACAGTTGAGGGACGGCGTAAGCGACCTGTCGTTTCGTGATGACGTCCGTTTTCAACACGGAGGCACGGAGAACACGGAGAAGCACAGAGGAATTTTTCCGGGATTTTAAAACCTGACTTTTTCTCCGTGCGTCTCCGTGCCCTCCGTGTCTCCGTGTTGAGTAGGACCGTGCGCTTTCTTGGATATCGCAGCCATGGCGCGCCGGCAATGTCCGCCGCGGCGAGAGGATCGGCCGCTGGTCCTTGACGCATCGGCGCCGGAGGCGATCGCCTGCGCGGCGGCCGCCGTTCGAGAGGGCGGCATTGTGGCCCTTCCGACCGAGACCGTTTACGGCCTTGTGGCGCGCACGGGAGACCGCTCGGCGCGCGCGCGGCTGATTCGAATCAAGGGCCGGGAAGGAAAAAAACCGTTTCAACTGCTCGTGAGCAGCCGCCAGGCGGCGCTGCGGATGTGCGGCCGGTTGCCGGTCTGCGCTCGGAAACTGGCGCACGCGCTCTGGCCGGGCCCTCTCACGCTTGTGGTCAAGGGCAGAAACGGACGGTGGGTGGGCTTGCGCGTGCCCGATCACCCCATTGCGGCCGCGCTGCTCCGACGATGCGGCGGGTCGCTCGTCGCTACGAGCGCGAACCTTTCCGGCGGGAAAGACGCGTTCACCGCGGCGGAGGTCGTCTCGGCCCTGGGTGGCCGCGTGGACGTGCTTCTCGATGGCGGCGCCGCGCAACGCCGGAGGCCGTCCACGGTCGTCAAGTGCGATGGGGAGAATTGGAGCATTCTGCGTGAAGGCGCGATCAAGCGCGCCACGATACGGAGCGTGTTGGTCCCGGACCGCCGAAGAAAGGCGCGCGGATGAAGATTGCGGCAGGATGGGATCACCGAGGCTGGATTTTCCGCGAGAGACTGGAGCGGGCGGTTCGGCTGCTCGGGCACGAGTTCGTGGCGATGGGCGCGGCGTCCGGCGAGTCGTCGGATTATCCGGATTTCGCCTTTCGCGTGGCAGAGGCCGTCAGCCGTGGCGAGGCGGATCGCGGCGTGCTGATTTGCGGCACAGGCATCGGCATGTCCATCGCCGCGAACAAAGTCGAAGGAATCCGCGCCGGCGTCGTCTATGACGAACGGACGGCGCGCGTGAGCCGCTCGCACAACGACACCAACGTCCTTTGCCTCGGCGAGGACACGGTGCAGGGACCGCTGCTGGACCCGATTCTTAAGATCTGGCTCGCGACGCCGGCCGAGGCCGGGCGGCACGCGCGGCGCGTGGGCAAAATCATGGAATACGAACGGCAGAAACAACAGGCGCAAAAGACCGCACAAACCTGACGCGCCCGCCGGGCGCATTGCAGTCTGACCGGGGCGCCGCTACACTGGGGCGTATCTAATTACATGGACAGGGGAAAGGAATGGAACTTGAGGCTCTGTTGGCGGCGACGGTCCAAGCGGGGGCGTCCGACCTTTTCCTGAAGACCGGCGCGCCGCCGGCTTTTCGGGTGGACGGCCTTCTGCGGCGCGACATCCTTCCGAAGGAACAACGGGCCGTCGTGGTCGCCGCCGACTTCATGGCCCAGGCCCTGACGACGGTGCTGGACGAAGACGATCAGAAGAGGTTCGCCAGCGAAGGCGAGGCGGACGCGGCGTACGAGACGCCGGAACTGGGGCGGTTCCGAGTCAACGCCTTTCGCCAGCGCGGCCAGATCGGGCTGGTCTTCCGCTATCTCCTCAAAGTGATTCCCAAGCTGGAGGAGCTGAATCTGCCGGTCGCCCCCCTCCAAAAGCTCTGCTCGCGGCGGCGCGGCCTCGTGCTCGTGACGGGTATCGCCGGCAGCGGAAAATCCACCTGTCTCGCCGCGATGGTGGACTACATCAATTCGACGTTCCGCCGGCACATCGTGACCATCGAAGACCCGATTGAATATGTCTACCAGGACAAACGCTCCCTCATCGAACAGCGGGAAATAGACCGGGACACCCGCTCGTTCGCCGCTGCGCTCAAGCATTGCGTCCGGCAGAGCCCGGATGTGATTCTCATCGGCGAAATGCGCGACGCCGAGACGATGGAGGCCGCCCTGAGCGCCGCCGAAACGGGGCACCTCGTTTTCAGCACGCTGCACACGGTCAATGCCGTCCAGACCGTCGAGCGGATCATGGGATACTTTCCTCCGTACCTGCATGCCCTCATCCGGCTTCAGCTCGCGATGGTGCTCGAAGGAGTCGTCAGCCTGCGCCTGCTTCGGCGGAGCGGCCAGACGGGGCGCCTCCCCGCCGTCGAATTGCTTATGGCGACCCCGACGACGCGCGACCTGCTTCAGCAGGGGCGCACGCGGCAGCTCCCGGCGGCGCTGCGCGACGGGGCGTATTTCGGCGCGCAGACGTTCAGCCAGTCGCTCAAGCAGCTCATGGACCAGGGACTGATCACTGAAGAAGAGGCCCTCGCCAATGCGGACAACCCGGAAGACCTCAAGCTGGAATTGAAAGGAATAACCCGGAGCGTGGACATGCGGCCCAGCCAGCACTCAAGCGCGGCGGAAGAAGCCCCGTAAACTCATTGATCTTCGTGTAATAAAAGGATAGGTCTCTCGCAAAGACGCAAAGAGCGCCAAGACCGGCTTCATCAGGTTGTTTTTTCGTTCTTTGCGCCCTTCGCGTCTTCTATGAAAGAGCCTCCGATGTCAAGTAGGCGAGCGACTTTTCCACCGGTTTTCAACGGGCCGCCGCGCGGCCTCCCACGGCCTGGCGCGGCGGG
>Ga0181539_1004576_pt1 | contig 11794 bp, 13 predicted proteins | sample PEATcosm2014_Bin_46_FD_119767 | JGI IMG/M metagenome (GOLD analysis project Ga0181539, IMG submission 119767) | Peatland microbial communities from MTU Mesocosm Facility, Houghton, MI, USA - PEATcosm2014_Bin23_60_metaG | ecosystem: Environmental > Terrestrial > Soil > Wetlands > Peat | place... | reverse complement strand
GCCTCCGTCACCTCGCCGAGGCGGGCCTCCCGCTCGAGCGCGACCCGTTGCTCGACCCGTGCCACCCGTTCGTCGACGACCGCGGCGACCTTGTCGCGTTGGGCCGTTCCGGTCGCGACCAGCCGGGTCTCGAGGTCCTTCGAGCGACCCTCGACGAGGACGCTGAGCCGCTGCTCGAGGTCGTGGATCTCGCGGACCGCCCGCTGGGACATCTCGGCCGAGCGCTCCTCGATGATCTTGCGGACGCGCGCCTCGATCTCCTCGCGGAGCGCGCTTCCCTGCTCCTTCGTCTCGGTCAGCTCGACGTCCAGCTGGGCGACGAGCGCGGCGCGCAGTTCCTCCTCCGACTTCGCGGCCCGGGCGTCGAACTGCTCGATCGAGCTCTGGAGCTCGGTCGTGAAGCGGCTCGACCATGCCTCCCCGGCCGCCCGGGCAGCGGCCCCCTGGAGGTCGGCGGACCTTCCCTCGACCGCCGCCTTGACGCGCGCGTCGATCTCCTTGCGGAGTTCGGCGGCGCTTCCCTCGACGGCCGCCTTGAGGCGCGCGTCGATCTCCTTGCGGAGTTCGGCGGCGCTTCCCTCGACGGCCGCCTTGAGGCGCGCGTCGATCTCCTTGCGGAGGTCGGTGGAGCTCCCGTCGACGGCCGTCTTCAGGCGCGCGTCGATCTCCCTGCGGAGGTCGGTGGAACTACCGTCGACGGCCGCCTTCAGGCGCGTGTCGGTCTCCTTGCGGAGGTCGGTAGAGCTCCCGTCGACGGCCGCCTTGAGGCGCGCGTCGATCTCCCGGCGGAGTTCGGCGGAGGTTCCGTCGACGGCCGCCTTCAGGCGTGCGTCGGTCTGCTCGCGGAGCTCGGCGGAGCTTCCGTCCAGGGCGGCCTTGAGGCGCGCGTCGGTCTCCTTGCGGAGCTCGGCAGAGGTCCCGTCGACGGCCGCCTGGAGGCGCGCGTCGATCTCCTTGCGGAGCTCGACGGAGTTCCCCTCCACGGTCGACCTCACGCGCTCGTCGACCTCCTTCCAGACGGCGGCGGGGTCGAGCGCCGGTCGGGTCTCGAGCGCGGTGAGGCGCTGGGTCAGCTCGGCCTGGGCCGTCTCGAGCGTGTGCCGGTGGGCGTCGGCCGTCTGGCGGAGCCGGTCCTCGAGCGTGAGCGTGAGCTTCGCCTCCTGGTCCCGGAGCGCGGCCTGGACCCGGGCGTCGATCGCTCCGAGGTCGACCGAAGGGGCCGGGGGCCCCCCCGGACCCGGAACCGGGCGGGTACCGTCCCGGACCATCGACGGGGTCTCCGACGGGCCGGCCGGCGGAACGGGGACGGCGGGGGAAAGCGACGCGATGAGCGACGGGTCGTCGCCCGTCGGCACCGGAACGCCCGCCCCGCTCGAGGCCACGGCGACCTGCGGGGGGGGACGGAGCCAGGCGGGGTGCTGGATCGCCCCCGGGACGGCGGCCGGGGTCGCGGAGCCGGGCGTCGCCGTGCCGGGGGCCAGGGTCGTGGCGACCGCCGCGCCGGGCCGCGCCTGGAGGTACTCGTTCGCCCTCCGCGCCGCCTCGCCGGACATCGGCACCGAGCGGCCCTTCGGCTTGCTCAGAAGGAGCGCCGCCGTCTCCATCGCCGCCCCGATCCGCCACATCTCCTTGCGGTGGTCGCGGCCGGCCTGCCGGTCCCCGTCGGCGAGATGGGTGCCGAGCCGAGGGAGCTCGACGACGTCGACCCGCCGGGCGATCTCGCGGACCTTCTCGTCCTCGTGGTCGCGCACGTACTGGAGCACGAGGGGCAGGGTGTCGCCCTTCTTGCCGGACGTGGGCTTGGTGAGGTCGCGGAGGGTGACGGCGAGGTCCTCCCAGCTCTTCATCCGCTTCTCGTGCCGGTCGCCGGCGGCCTCTCCCCGCGCGACCCGCATCAGGGCGAGGGCGGTCGGGAGATGCTCCGCGAGCTCCGGAAGGTTCACCTTGGGCGCGGGCAGGAAGTACGGGAAGACGAGGAACGCTCCGAGCGCGACCAGGGCCGCGGGCATCGCCCCGACGAGCTCGAGGACCGTCTGGGCGGCGGCGTCCCACTGGTCGCTCGCGACGATCACGACGGGGTCGGTGGTCCCCTTGCCGAACAGGAACCCGTCGCCGACCGCCTGGTAGACCGCCGGGTCCGGTTCCGCCGTCAGGCGTCGGATCTCGCCGCGCCCGTCCATCGTCGCGTGGGCGCGGAGCACCATCCCGCCGAAGTCGCCGCTCGCGAGGAGGTCGGCGGTCGAGAAGACGAGGGTCTTCATGCCGAGCCGGGGGCGGTCCTCGGTGGAGAGGAACATCCGCCCGACGCAGGTGTACCGGTGGCCCGCGGCCGGGTAGAGGAACAGGTTCGGGTAGAACGAGAGCGACTGGGACGGGCCCGGGTCCCAGTAGTCGTGGGTGTCGGCGATGTTGATCGTGAGGTTCCCGACGACGCGGATCGACTCGAGCGTCTCGCGCAGGCCGGGGAAGTCGTCGGGGATCGTCGTGTAGCCCGGGCTCTCCGCCTCGTTGTCGACCTGGCGGCACCAGACGGACGCGACCGGCGCGACCGACCTCGAGGGGGGCGGGTCGAAGCCGGCCATCACGACCCCTTGGTCGCGCGCTTGGCCAGGATCCGCTCGCACGCCCGGGCGAGCGGGAGCGTGGTGTTCACCATCACCGGGACCCCGAGCGTCGGCGTTCCGATCGCGGGCGCCTCCTGCCCGCCCTCGCCGACCAGCATCGGGTGTCCCTCGCCGGTGGACACGGCGCTCGAGATCAGGAACACGTCCTCCTTGGTCGAGATCCCCCGTCCCTCCTGCGCGACGAGGATCGTCCCCATCCCGGCGCCGTCCCGGCGGAGGAGGAAATCGACCGGGTCGAACTGGCTGCGGTAGGTCCGCTCGCGCACGCTGCGGTCGACCTCGCCGTAGAACTCCTTCAGCTTGTCGGCCTTCGAGATCGCGATGACGAGCGGAACGTCGCGGGTCCGGATGAAGCGGAAAACGCCCCGGGCGAGGTTGATCTGCTGGGCCTGGTCGCGCAGGGACGCGAGCGCCGGGGAGAGTAGGAGGATGATCGCGTCGGCCTCCTGGACGAACCGGCCGAGGAGGGTCAGCCCGCGGCGCCAGAGGTCGCGCCGGTCCGGGCGCCAGGAGTCGAAGTGGGGGATCACCCTACAGCTCTTCTCCGTGACCTCGCCCTCGGTGGAATCGATCCAGAGGCGGTCGTAGCTGAAGTAGTCGGCGATGATCCCGCCCGCCTCGTCGACCGTGTTGAGCTCCATCGAGCGGGAGCCGGTCTTGTCCTCCGGCGCCCCGTACCGGAAGCGCATCTTCATCTCGACGAACTGGTTGAACTTGGTCGGGAGCGGGTACTTCGTCAGGATCCCCTGGTCCTCCCGTCCGGCGGAAAGTTCGACCCAGAGCTTCCGGCGGTCCTCCATCGGGCGGTTGACGTAGTAGCGCGTCGTGGTCTCGAGGCTGCCCTCCGGGTCCGTCGGGTCGGTCGTCTCGTACGTCGTCTCCTCGAGGGCGACGTCGTTCTCGAGGTCCCCGTACAGCGGAAGGTTGCCGCCGTCCTCGCGCGACGGGACGTACAGGATCGGCAGGTTCAGGCCGAAATGGCCGGAGAGGAAGCGGAAGTACGTCGTCTTCCCGGAGGCCGGGATGCCGACCACGGCGATGCGGGCGGAATCCGGCGACGACTTCGTCTCGCGCTTCGTTCCCGGGGCGCGCCGAGATCGCGTGGTCACCTTCACTTCCGCCATCGTTCGTCCCTTACCGCATCTCCGCCAAGCATATCTCGATGAAGTCGAGCGCCCCCTCGACCGCGGGACCCGAGCTCGCGAACTGGAGGCGGGCGTCCTGGAGCCGGCCGAAGACGTCCTCGACCGCCGCCTCGTGGCGCAGCGCGGCGTCCTGGAGGTCCCCTTCGCCCGCCAGGCGGGTCAGCTGGTAGGTCCCCCGCAGCTCCATCAGCCGCCCGAGGAGATCGACCAGGCGGTCGCGCGCTTCGGGGTCGGCCGCCCCCAGCCGGTGCTCGGTGTCGTCGATGAACCGGACGAGCGTCTCGGTCTCCTTGTCGTTCTGCATGCGGGCCTGGAGGAGCGCCAACCGGCGCAGGACCGAGGCCTGGCTGCCGGCGGGGAGCTTCTCCGCCTCCGCCCACGCCCCGAGGAGCGCCCGCGCCGCCTCGACGACCGCCCGCTGGGCGAACTGGACGCGGGCCTCCCAGTACAGCCGGGTCACCGGGGGGAGGACGGCCTTCGCTTCCGTGAGGAGCTCGAGCGAGCGGCCGTACTTCCCCGCGAGGTACGACTCGATCACCTCGCCGAGGGGGCCGTACCGTTCCTTCAGGTAGGCGGGAGCCCCCTCGGAGATGGGGAGGACGCCGACCTCCAGGTCGGGGGCCTCGAGGTAGTTCGTCTCCGGCGCGGTGCCCGCGAGTCGGGGCGCCCGGAGCCGGGAGACGGTCGCGTGCTGCTGGGGCTCCTTCAGGGCCCTCGCCGCGCTCGCGGCGTGCTGCGCGAGCTCCTCGGGGTGGAGTTCCTCGAGGGGTCGGTCGTCGTCGTACCCGACGTCGAGGAACGCCTGGACCATCTGGGTGAACAGCTGGGTGCCGGTGGTGACCTCCTGGAAGGCGAACGCTCCGGCGAGCCCGAGATCCTCGGCCCGGGCGCGCAGCTGGTCGAGGAGGGCGTTCATGCTGCCCGCGTCGACGCCGCGGTCGCGCTCGACCCCGCTGCCGATGCCGACGATCCGCAGGCTGAGCTCCGAGTTCGCCGGCAGGACGTAGGGCACGAGGTCGGTGAGCCCTCCCTTCAACGGGAACGTCGGGTCGGCACGGACGCCGAACCGGTTCGATGCGTTGTCCCAGCCGTCGGTGACGAGCACGAGGTTGCCGCGAACGCCCTGCACGCCGGCGCGGAGCAGGTCGGCGCCGACCGCGATCGCGTCCCAGACGGCCGACCGCCCGCTCGGCTGGAGGAGGGCGAGGAGGTTCTCGATGTACGGGAGGTTCTCGCGACGGACCTCCCCGAGGGGGACCGGGACGCGGACGGTCTCGGTGAACGTGACGAGGCCGAACGGCGTCCCGGAGGTGACGGCCTCCTGGAGGATCCGGAAGACGGCCGTCCGCGCGACCTCGATCTTCTGGCGCTCGCCGTGGCCCCCGTGGGGGTCGGGGAGCGGGGCGAGCATGCTCTTCGAGAGGTCGAGGAGGAGCACGTTCCGCTGGTGGAGCTGCAGCTCCGGGGGAGCGGCGGTCACTTCCTGCATGGACGAGTGCGGTGCGCCCAAGGTTCCGGCCCTTCTCTGGTCAGTCCCGGACCCCGGTCCAGGCGGGCCCGCCGTGCTCCACGGCACCATTTACCTTGAAGAGGGTATTTGTGGCTTCCGTCGGTCGGGCGGGCGTCCCGGACCCCCCACCGGCGGTAGAAAGCGACCGCCGGGTTCCCCAACGGTTATAACCCGAACCCGGGTCGGGCCGCGCACATGGGCAATATCCGGCAGACGTACATCAAGCGCGTCGCCATCGAGCTGGTCCATCACTACCCGAACGACTTCGGGGGGGACTTTGCCCACAACAAGCAGAAGGTCCTCGAGCTCACCGACCTCGGGGTCCAGGGCGCCGACGGGAAGTACACGGTCGTCCACAAGAAGCTCGCCAACCGGATCGCGGGGTACGCGACCCGCTACACCCAGCGCAAGCGCGGCACGTAGACCGACGCCCCCCCGACCGCGGGCGCCTCAATCGAAGAGCGCGAGCCCTTCCTGCAGGTGGACGATCTCCACCGGGGTGGTCGGTCGGCCGACGAGGATCCCACGGGAGTTGGCGACCACGCAGGCGCCGACCACCGGCACGCCGAAGTTCGCGCTCGACCGGTGCACCGGGACCCCGAGGACCTTCTCGGCATGGGCCGCCTCCCGGTCCGTCGCCTTCGGGTGAAGGACGACCCCCCGGTTCGTCGCCACGCCCGCCATCCCCACGGTCCCGAGGCCGGCGATCGTCCCGCGCGCCGCCGGCACCCCGAGCGCCGCCGCGACGGCCGAGACCGCGTCGTCCGTGAGCTCGGGGTGGACGAGCGCCCCCGTGTCGTTGGCGAGGACGTTGTTGCCCATCGCGTTCCGACGATCCGGCACGACCGCGACCGGGCCGATCGACTCGAGGGCCCGCCGCTCGTCCGGGTCGAGCGCGTCGCCGACGACGAACCCGTTCGAGTTCGATACGACGAGCGCGCCGACGACCTCGCACTCGCAGACCGTGGTGCGGACCGGGGCCGCCCCGAGGACCCGGACGAGCTCCCGCTCGATGGGCGCCGGGGTCGACGGGGGCACGACGACCGCGCGCTCTCCGGCCCGGACGAAGACGCCGAGGTACGGGCTGCCCGCAATCAGCGTGCGACCGACCGGCACGCGACGGCCCATCCCCCCGAGATCACTCGGCCTCGAGCAGGTCGACCTCGATGAGGCCGTCCTCGAAGCGGATCGCCTTCACGCGCACCTGGCTGGGGATGTGCTGGATCCCCCGTTCCCAGACGTGCTCGTTGAGGCGCGGGTCGATCCAGACATCCTCGGGCCGGCCCTTCATGTGGCGGACGACGAACCGACGGACCGTTTCGAGCGCGTGGCCGGCCCGCCGTCGGCGCGACGGCTGGTGTCGGCTCGCCCGCAGGGGGATGACGTACTCTCGCTCGAGCTCCTCGCCGCGACGGGCCGGGGTCTCCGGGGACATCGTTCGGTTCCTCCCTCTCCTACTTGTGCAGGTGGCCGCGCTTCCACGTGCGCCGCTTCGGGTGCCGCGTCACGACGCGGTCGGTCCGTTGCATGACCCACGCCGGCACGCGGCGGTTGCGCTTGACGAGCCGGAAGAGGCGCACCTTCCGGGCCAGGCTCTTCCTACGGTTCGCCATTCGCTCTCCTCAACGCCGGGTGATCCGGATCTCGCGCCGGTCGGGAGCGATCCGCTCGAGCAGCGCCCGCAGGGTCGCGTCGTCGATCGCCCGCTGGATGCGTCCGCTGGCCGCGAGCGCGAGGAGCTGCTGCTCCACCGCGCCGGCGACGTCGGGCTTCGCGAGCCGGATCCGACCGAGGCGCTCCCGCGCGTCGGGCGTCAGGATGCGACGGAGCACCTCGGCCCGCTCGGACTCGCGACGCTGCCGTTCGGCCTCCTGGGCCGCGTACACCTGAGCGTTGGCGGCATCGCCCGTCTGGGCCTCCTGGATCTGCTGCATCCGCCGACGTCGGAGTTCGGCGAGCTCCGGGTCGTCTGCGTGCGCCATTCGATCTCACCGTCCGCTCTCCTCGACTCCACCTTCAGAGGTACTTGGCGAGCGCGGGGCGCTCGGCCGCGAGCGCCCGGAGGAGGTCGCGGCTCACCGTGTCGAGGAGCTTCTGGCCGGAAGCGCTGACGCGTCGGCCGAGGGTCTTGTACGGCTGGACGAGCCCCGACTTCTCGAGCTGCTGGACGATCTCCCGCAGCACGGACCGGGAGCCGGTGCGGGCATGGTAGGGCGCGCTGCCGCGGTCGCGCTTGCCGCCGTACTCCGCGCTCAGTCGCTCGATCCCGATGTATCCCTTCAGGTAGATCTTCCGGAGGACGGAGGCGCTGCGCATGTACCACCAGTCGGTCTCGACCGGGGCCCGCTGCTTGTGGACCCCTGTCTTGGCGAACTCCGCCCACGGCGGAGGCGCGACCGCCCCGCGGCTTTTCAGCTCGGCCGCCAGCTTCGCGAGGAGGGCGGAGGTCGGGACGTCGTTCGGGTGCACCATCGAGGGGGCGCCCACCCGGTCAGTATATTTAAAGTCAGAGCCGGGGCCCCTCGAGGGCCGCTCCTCCCGGCGGCTCCGGCCGTCCCGTTCGGCGCTCCCTTAACTACCCGACCCCTCTCCCTCGCCCGGCGGAGACCGACCGCCCGACTCCGACGATGACCACCGCAGCGCTCGTCCTCAGCGGCGGCGAATCCGGCCGGTTCGGCGGGTTTCCGAAGGCGCTCCTCTCGACCGGTACCGAGACCGTCGTCCACCACCTCGTCGGCATGTGCCAGGCGCGGGAGTTCGATCCGGTCGTCGTGGTCGCCGGGGCGCACCACGGGCCGATCGCCCACGCCGTCCGCGACCTGGGCGTCACGGTCGTCAACGCCGAGAACTGGCGGGAGGGCCGGACCGCCTCGATGCAGGCCGGTCTCGGGGCGATCCCCGACGACCGGGACATCCTGTTCTGGCCGATCGACCACCCGTTCGTCTCGGAGCGGACGGTCGACGCGCTGCTCGCGGCCCGCGCGTCGGACGCCCTCGCCGTCTGGTTCATTCCGGAGTTCCAGGATCGGGGTGGCCACCCGGTCCTCTGGCGGTCGGTCCTCCGGTCCGACCTCCTCGCGCTCCGGCCCGACGCGCCGATCCGGTCGCTGATCCCCGAGTTCGGGCCGCAGGTCCGACGGGTCCGCGTCGACGATCCCGGCGTGCTCGCGAACGTCGACACCCCGGAGGAGTTCCGCACGGCGCTGGACGAGTGGCGCCGTCGCGGAGGCGCCTGATGGACCGTCGGACCGCGCGCGAGGCGCTCCGGCTGATCGAGCACCACCGACCCTTCGTGAAGGCGACGGTGGTCCGGGCGACCGGCTCGGTGCCGGGGAAGGTCGGTGCGACCCTGATCGTCCGCGCCGACGGAACGACGGTCGGCACGGTCGGCGGGGCCTCGCTCGAGGAGGAGGTAAAGCGGCTCGCGGCCCGCGCGATCGAGCACCGGTCCGGCGACCTCGTCCACTTCGACCTGGCCGCGTGGAAGCGCGGCGGGCTCGCGAGCCTCTGCGGGGGATCGGTCGACGTCGCCCTCGAGTTCGTGCCGGCCCGTCCCAACGTCCTCCTCTGGGGCGGGGGCCACGTGGCCGAGGCGGTCGCCCGGCTCCTGCCGGGGCTCGAGTTCGACCACTCGGTCGCGGACGACCGGCCGGAGTTCGTCGGGCGGGAGCGGTTCCCCGACGCCGACCGGCGGGAGGTCGTCGCGCCGGGTCACCTGTTCGAGGTGTTCGACCCGGCGGAGTTCACCCACCTCTACCTGCTCGGCTACGATGCGCTGCGCGACCTCGAGGTGCTCGCGGAGGCGATCGGCCGCTTCCCGAACGCGATCGGCCTCATCGCGAGCGCGTCGAAACGAGCGCACGTCTACGCCCGGCTGCGCGAGCGCGGGATCTCGCGGGAGGCGCTCGCGCGCGTCCGGTCTCCGGTCGGGGTCGAGATCGGCGCCGAGTCGCCCGCGGAGATCGCCGTGAGCATCGCGGCCGAGATCGTCCGCGACCTGCACCCCCCGAGCTTACGTACTCCCGCGCGTGCAGCCCCGTCGCCCGTCCCCGTAAGCGATGCCGGCCGCCGACCCCGTTAGGTTCCGTCCGAACGGCCCCCCGGTCTCGGCGCCGTGCGACGACCCGTGCATCCCCCGCGACGCCGTCTACGACCTCGCCGGGGACGGCATCCGTCGCCTGCGGATCGCCCCGGGAGAGCTCCGGCTCGCGGTCGGCGGGGCCGACCCGTTCCCGCGTCGGTTCGACGAGCGGACGGACGCCGTCGTGGGGGCGCCCCTCTCCGACGAGCGGGTCCGCGGGCTCGCGGAGGAGATCGCCCGACGGGTCCGGCCGGGCCACAACACCTTTCTCCTGGCGGACTACCGGCGGACGATGGTCTCCGTCTACGTGCGGTGCGTGATCGCCGAGGCCCGTTCGGGGGTCGCCGGATGACCGCGCGCGCCCGGTTCGCGCTCGTCCCGCTCGACGAGCTGAAGCCGCACGAGCGGATCGACGAGGCCGACCTGCCGGGGCTCGTCGCCGAGATCCGCGCGCGCGGTCTCCTCCGCCACCCGATCTGGGTCGCGCGTGGCTCCCGGGTGATCCTGAACGGCCACCACCGCGTCGCCGCGCTCCGCCGGCTCGGGGCCGCGCGCGCCCCCGCGTGGCTGATCGACTACCACAGCCGGTCGGTGCGGGTCGACCGATGGTCGCCCGGGCCGTCGATCTCGAAGGAGGAGGTCGAGCGGCGCGCGCTCGAGGGCCGCCTCTTCCCTCCGAAGACGACGAAGCACATCCTCGCGACCGACCCGGGGGAGCGGGCGACGCCGCTCGCCGACCTGATGCCGGCGCCGCCGGCGGGCGCGGGTCAGGGACGCGCGTCCGGGCCGTTGCGCCACCGTTCGGGGGCGGGCCGGTCCGGGGTGGAGTAGGGGAGCGGTAGCGCCCCCTCGGCGAACCGTCGGATCGTCGCGGCGAGCAGCTCGACCTCGACCGGGTGGAGCCGCGCGCGGAGCGTCTCGGGCGTGTCCCCGGGGAGGACCGGGACGCGCTCCTGGGCGAGCCTCGGCCCGCCGTCGATGTCGCGGGTCACGATGTGCACGGTCACGCCGGTCTCCGGGTCCCCGGCGGCGAGCACGGCGCGGTGGACCCGCGACCCGTACATGCCCCGACCGCCGTACTTCGGGAGGAGCGACGGGTGGAGGTTGATCGCCCGCCCGTTCCACCGCTCGAGCCACTCGTCCGGCAGGATCGTCAGGAACCCGGCGTTCACGACGAGCTCCGCCCCGGCCGCCTCCAGCTCCGCGGTCAGCCGCGCGGACCACGCCGCGGGCGGGACTCCGTGCGACGGAAGGACGATCGTCGCGAGCCCCCGGCGGCGGGCCCGCTCGATCGCGGGGGCGTGGGGCCGGTCGGAGACGACCAGGACGATCCGGACGGGCAGGTGGCCCCCGACGCACATCTCCGCGAGCGCGTCGAGCGTCGTTCCCTCGCCGGAGACGAGGACGGCGATCGGGAGGAGGCGCGTCACGTTCCCGAGGACGGGCCGAGATTACAATAGGGTGGCGGAGGACCGCCTCGCCGGCGGCCTACAGCATGACGCGCAGGTTGAGCTTCTCGGTGAGCTCTTTGTAGCGGTTGCGGATCGTGACCTCGGTAACGCCGGCGACCTCGGCGACCTCCCGCTGGGTGCGCCGCTCCCCGGACTGGACGCTCGCGATGTAGATCGCGGCGGCCGCGACGCCGGTCGGTCCGCGTCCGCTGGTCAGCTCGCGCTCGGTCGCGAGCTTGAGGATCTCGTTGGCGCGCGACTGGATCTCGCCCTTCAACTTCAGCTCCGAGCAGAACCTTTGGATGTAGTCCTGCGGACGGGTCGGCATCAGTTTGAGGTGGAGCTCGCGGGTCATGAACCGGTAGGTCCGCCCGATCTCCTTGCGGCCGATCCGCGACTTCGATGCGATCTCGTCAAGGGTCCGCGGGACGTTGCACTGGCGGCAGCTGCCGTAGAGCGACGCCGCGACGACCCCTTCGATCGAGCGGCCCCGGATCAGGTTGCGGTTGACGGCCTTGCGGTAGATCATCGCCGCCGTCTCGCGGACGTTCCGCGGGAGCGCCATCCCGGAGGCGATCCGGTCGAGCTCGGCGAGCGCGAAGGCGAGGTTCCGCTCGGTCGCGTTCGACACCCGGATCCGGCGCTGCCACTTGCGCAGCCGGTACAGCTGCGCGCGGTTGCGGGTCGGGATCGACTTGCCGTACGGGTCCCGGTTCTTCCAGCCGATCTCGGTGGAGAGGCCCTTGTCGTGGATCGTCAGGGTCGTGGGGGCGCCGGTCCGGGCCCGCTTCTCGCCCTGCTCGGCGTCGAAGGCGCGCCACTCGGGCCCCTGGTCGATCATCCCCTCCTCGAGGACGAGCCCGCACTCGTCGCAGACGAGCTCGCCGCGCTCGTAGTCGCGGGTGAGGTGGGTGGAGCTGCAGTTCGTGCAGCGCGTCGGGACGGCGACGTCGCCGGTGTGCGTCTCCGGACGAGCCAGGGGT
>Ga0181539_1004564_pt1 | contig 11816 bp, 7 predicted proteins | sample PEATcosm2014_Bin_46_FD_119767 | JGI IMG/M metagenome (GOLD analysis project Ga0181539, IMG submission 119767) | Peatland microbial communities from MTU Mesocosm Facility, Houghton, MI, USA - PEATcosm2014_Bin23_60_metaG | ecosystem: Environmental > Terrestrial > Soil > Wetlands > Peat | place... | reverse complement strand
TGTGATGTACCTCTACATCGTGGACCCCAGCGACAAACTCCTGGGGGTGGCGGATATCAAAGACCTGTTCATGGCGGGGGATAACGAACTGCTGAGGGACCTGATGGTTGATAACGTCATCACCCTCAACCCCGGAAGCACGATGAAAGAGGCATTGAATTTGTTCACCCGATACAACTTTAAGGCTCTCCCGGTGGTCGGAGTGAACAACGTCATTTTGGGGGCTGTACCTTGCCGTGATGTGATGAACGTTAAGCACCGGCTGTTGGAGTAGGCAACCCCAAGGCATGCCCGCGCTTACTCCAGCGTGGTGAAAGCGTGGAGGAGGCAATCATGGGAACGCTTGCGAAGATTGTTTGCCTCGGGTTTGGAGCGTTCTACGTCTTGGGCCTGTTGCTGTTCTTCTTAGCGCCGACGTTGCGCAGGCTTCTTAGGCGTAGATTGACAAATCAGGACCGACACCAAGCCAACCCTAAGGAATGAAGGGAGGTAACCACCATGTTCAAAATGCAATGGCTGACCGACCATGATGGTCGCCTCGTCGCAACCTGGATCCAGTCCGGCGAACTCGGCTCCTCAGGTGGCCGCGAGGCGACAATCATGCTCAAAATGAAATGGACGATAGGCCACGAGGGCCGCCTCGTGCCAACCCCGGCCCAGTCCGGAGAACCCCAGTCCTCGCAAGCCCATCCGGCCTCAAAAGTGCCCCGATGGGTAAGACTGTTTGCGATTGTGGTGATAGCTCCAACATTTGCATCGGCGCAGGACGCAAGCAACGTGGTTCCACCCGATGAGCAGTCTTGGAGCCTGCACATCCAGTCCACGGCTGGTGCTCAAGGGCACCCTTCCTTTCCTGCTGAATATACCGGGGCGAACAGCCTTACACCCGGTGCCAGTGTCAGAGACACCGTATCCGTGGACGTGACGGGCAGCATACGCTTGTGGCGCGGGGGAGAGTTTTTCGGGGATCTCCTCATCTGGCAAGGATACGGCCTGAGCAAGACGCTCGGTCTCGCGGGGTTTCCTAATGGCGAGGCGTATCGAGTGGGCAAGACTTATCCGGATGCCTTCCTCTGCCGCGCTTTCATTCGCGAGACGATCGGCTTCGGTGGGGAAAAGGAAGCTGCCGATGACGGATTGGGCGGTACAAAGGGCGTTCGGAGGCTGACGTTTACGGTAGGTCACCTCAGTGCCACAGATATATTTGACACCAACGCCTATGCCGGCGACGCCCGATCCCAGTTCATGAATTGGACCTTGATAACCAATGGCGCCTGGGATTACCCCGCGGACTCGCTGGGGTTTACGAATGGCGCCGCGGCCGAATTGACTAGCCGCGCCTGGGCCGGGCGGCTGGGCATCTTCCAGGTGTCGAAAGTTGCGAACGGATTGCGAATGGATTGGAACCTGGCCCACGCCTGGTCTGCGGTGGCGGAGGTCGAAAGGCGATATTCACCTAAGGGACATGCAGGGGCTTTACGCCTGCTTGCCTACGACACGCGGGCGCACATGGGTAGTTATCAGGAGACCCTCAATAACCCGGGCCTCGGCGAGGACATCTATCTCACCGCGGCGTACCGATACAAGTACGGCTTTGGCATTAATCTGGAGCAGGAAATCCGCAAGAATCTCGGGGCCTTCGCGCGCCTGGGGTGGAGCGACGGCAAAAATCAGACGTATGAATTCACCGACGTGGACCGAACCGCCACGGCGGGGCTAAGCCTGAAAGGGGGGCGGTGGCGGCGCCCGGAGGACACGGTAGGCCTCGGCGCGGTTGTGAACGGCATCAGCGCCGCCCATCGGCAGTACCTGGCGGCGGGTGGTTTGGGAATTACCGTCGGCGACGGAGCCCTCGATTACCGCTCGGAGCGCCTCGTCGAAGCGTATTACAACTGGAAGATCGCGAAACACCTCCGGTTGACGGGGGATTATCAATTCACCCCCGACCCGGCCTATAATCGCGCCCGCGGGCCTGTCAATATCTTCGCCCTGCGCTTCCACACCGAGTATTGATTGGGTTGAGGCCCGTCCCCAATCCGCGCCCTCGAGTGTGGCCGCGGGGATTCCATCCCTTGCTGGAAAACTGGACGGCGGCGGGGCTATGATGAGCGACGGGCTTCAGGGCCAAATCTGAAATTCGGGTGAGTTCCCAGAACGGACAAGCATGATGGCTGCGGCGAACATACCGAACCCCCAGGAATCGCGCGCACCCCAGCTCGCCATGGGGGTTTCCCTGGCGGTCGGCTTCTTCATGCTGGGGACAAAAGTGCTTGCCTATGGGATGACCGGATCCGCGGCGATCCTCTCCGACGCGGCCGAATCGGTGGTCCACGTGGTGGCTGTTTCCTTTGCCGCTTACAGCCTCTGGTTGAGCCGCAAGCCTCCTGACCCCAGCCACCTCTACGGTCATGACAAGGTCGCCTTCTTTTCGGCGGGGTTCGAAGGCGCCATGATTGTGCTGGCGGCGTTCTATATCGTTTATGAGTCAATTCGCCGGTTGATTGTGGGGCCCAAACTGGAGAACCTGGGGGCAGGGGCTCTGCTCGTTCTGGTCGCGGGTCTTATCAACGGAGCTCTGGGCGGCTATCTGCTATGGGTTGGAAAAAAGCATGGGTCTTTGATCCTGGCGGCCGATGGTCGACATGTCCTCACCGACTGCTTGACCAGTCTCGGCGTCGTCGTAGGACTGGGATTAACTATCCTCACGGGCTGGCTGCGTTTTGATCCCATTGTTGCGATTCTCGTCGCGCTCGATATCCTTTGGATGGGGAGCAAGTTGATTCGCCAATCCATCGGCGGATTGATGGATGAAGTCGATCCGGCGACCCAAGCTCAAATCCGGCGACTGCTCGTCGAGATGACTTCCGAGGCCGGGGTTGAGTTTCATGGGTTACGGCACCGCAATGCGGGCAATACGAATTGGGTGGAATTCCATCTGCTCTTTCCTAAAAACACTTCTTTGGAATCCGCGCATTCGCTGGCCACCAAAATTGAAGAGAGGATTCAACAAGACTCGACGATGAGAACCGAAGTGATCAGTCATTTGGAAACCCTGGAAGACCACCATGAGGTCCATCGTCGCGGCCACTTTGAAAAGTTCGACGAGTAAGGTGCCCCTACGAAAGGTCCATTGCCTACGGCTGTTCTTCGCCGGCCTGCTTGGCTTTTTCGAGCTATTTCTGGAGCTCAGGGGACATTTGGGGCGCTCCCGGGGGAGTTCCCTTGAGGGGAGGAGCCAACTGGCCCAAGGTATCGGCCAGCCAGCGCTGCATCTTATCACTATCGGTGTAGACCTCGGTCAGGGGGCGCTCGCGATACTTGGAGCCCATACCCGATTGCACGCCCAGCACGGCAAACCCTCGGCGCTTTTTCCAAAGCAGCTTGCCGGTTTGGCTCCACAAATTCATGTCGGCGGTGGCGGCGTACACCCAGCCCTTGCCTCCCAGCCCTCCGAAGGGGGAGAAGGCGCGGGATTTCCGGGAGGCCACGGGCTCCGTCATGTCATCCCAGGAGGCGACTGAGGCGCGAACGTTGGCCTTCACTTTGATGATCCGGACTTCCAGCACCGCGTCCGAGCGCGTCTCATTGGCGATCGCCGTCATCAACGCGCGTTGCGGTTCCAAATACCGCTGCATATCGACTTCGCCGGTATTCGAGTCGATGGCGTCGAGCGACGAAGTGGAAGCCTGGGTGCGGCTGGCGATTTCCAGCGCCAGAGCGGGCGGAGCCACAAACCATCCCGCGTTGTCCGCGAGATATTGGGAAATCGCGCTGAGCAACCCTTGGGTATTTTCCACACCCTCCGCTCTCGGCAGGATGATGATGCGCTTGGTGTTTTCCCGGATCAGGTCCGTGGAAACGAATGTTCCCCCCTTGGTGGGGTACACGATGTCTTCCAGGTGGTATACGCCACGTTTGGTGGTGTACCAGACCGTCACTTCCGCGCCCATGCCGACGAGGGAAGTGTAATCCTTGTCGGTAAGGATCTTGAGTTCCTGGTCCTTCTTATCGAACACGGTGATGCTGTCCGGTGTGACGACGGTGGCGTAACCTTCCAGCTTGATTCCGGTGGGCTGAGGCTTTTGGGCGGCGAGGAGGGAGAGCGCGGCAGCCCCCAGCAGGAGGAACGTGGTCAGCGCCAGCGCGACGGCGCTCCGCCGGGTATGGCAACAGCTTGAATGGACCTTCATGTACACCCCCAGCAAAATGGCCTCCTGATTTATTCTACCAGCATAAAGGTGTAACGGCTCATGGGGATTGGTGCTGTATTCACGGGGATTCGTGCGCGGCGCGAGTAACCGGCTGCCCCGCCAGCGCCCCCGTGGGCTTCATCCCTTGCACCGCGACGACTCCGTTGACGATAACATAAGCGATCCCCAGCGGTGGCTTCCAGGGATCTGCGAAGGTCGCCCGATCCTGGATGCGCGCAGGATCGAAGATCACCAGATCGGCCCAATATCCTTCGCGAATGCATCCCCGGCGTGGCAGGGCAAAGATTTCTGCCGTCAATCCGGTGGCGTGCCGGACGGCGGCCTCCAGGGTCAGCAGCTTCTGATTGCGCACATACTCGGCGAAGATGCGGGGAAACGTGCCCTGCCCACGCGGATGGGGTTTCCCGAGCCCGCGATAGTGGATCGAACTGTCAGATCCGAAGACCATGTCGGGAGCGGCGATGAGCTGGTGCACGTCCTGCTCAGTCATCTCTTCGGCGATGATTTGGATGTCGCCCGAACCCTCGTGAGTCAGGATCCATGCCGCCTGCGCGCGCAGGGAATCCGCACCGCCCCCTTGGCTCTGGACAATGGCGGGAATCGTCTGCCCGACCCACTCCTTGTGTTTCATGCTGAAGGAAACCCGCACGTTGGAGTAGTCCCGCCAACCGTCGCGGCGCAGCTTATCGAGAGTGAGATCGATGGCCCGCGCCAGGCTTTTGGACTGTCCCGGCGCCAAGCCGTTAATCAATGGGAATGCCTCGGGAGGAATCAGGTATTCCAAGGTGGTGCTGAGAGAGGTGTAAGGATACAAATCGGAGGTCAGGCGGATTTGTGCTCCGGCGGCCTGGCGCGCCTTGTCCAGGCGGGCCCGCGCGGTTCCCCATTGCGATTGGCCGGCAGCTTTAAAGTGCGAAATGTGCAGCCGGGTAATCCCCGCGCGCTGCGCCGTTCGCACGGCCTCAGCGAGCGCGGCCGGTTCCTCTGCGGATTCGTTGCGCATGTGCGTGGCGTATAGGGCGTGTTCCTGCGCCGCCACGTGAACCAGCGCGACAACCTCATCCTCGTGCGCGTAGAGCCCAGGCTGGTAACAGAGCCCGGTGGAAAGGCCCAATGCGCCGGCCTCAATGCCGGCACGGACCCGCGATTGCATTAGCGCCATCTGTTCCGGTGTGGGGTTGGGGCGCACACCGCAAACCTCGCGGCGGAGCGTGTTGTGCCCCACGAGCGTGGCAACGTTTACTGCCAGTTTCAAGCGCGCGAGCTGGCGAAATAAGGCGGCGATATCCAAGGCAGAGAAACCGCAATTCCCAGTGATGACGGTGGTCACGCCTTGCAGCAGAAAGTTATCCGCAACCAAACGGACCTGCGAACCTTTGATCTGATTTTCGATGTTGACGTGGGCGTCAATAAAGCCCGGTGATACCACTTGGCCTTGCGCGTCAATCCTGGCCCGCGCCGGGGCTTTGGCCAGGGCGCCGATTTTTTCGATGCGGCCGTCGCGGATGCCGAGGTCGGCCTTAAATCCGGCGCGTCCCGTGCCATCCACAATGATGCCGTTGGTGATCACCAGATCGTAGACGTCGGGAGGCGCTTTAGATAATCCACAGAGCACACAGATTGCGCAGATTAGGGAGGTGAACAAAACTCCCCACCCCCAGGAGCGTGAGAAAACCGTGCGTGGTTTTGTCTTCATACGAGCACCGGGGAGGAGCAGCTCCCGTAGGGTGGCCATCCGAGACAGGCGGAGTCTATCACGAATAACGTCTTCGCCCACAAAGGCCGCACGCCCACCGTCGTTAAAAGGGGTTGCTTTACCTGGCCTGTGGGCGATACGATGCGCGGCCAGCGGCTTGGCACATTAGCGAGGACGCGCATTCCCGGAGGGAAGAATGACCCACAAAGAGAGATTGCTGACCGCCATCAATCACGAGGAACCCGACCGCGTTCCGCTCTACGCGTCGTACACACCGGAGGCGGAAAAGACCGTGTTGCGCCACCTCGGTGTGGAATCCACTCAGACGGAAACCTACAAGGCGGCGGGAGGGCCGCTCCCGATCCTGATGGACCACGATTTCCTGATTTCCTGGGTGGGGCCGTGTGCCAGCTACTATTCTGACTCGGCGGAAGAGTACACGGACGAATGGGGGATCGGCTGGAAGTGGTTCAAGTTCGCCGCCAGCGGTTCCTACACGGAGATGGTGAGGCGTCCTCTCGCCGACATCGTCGACCCGGCGGATTTCTCCCTGCCTGACTTCACGCGCGAAGATCGATACACCCCCGCTTGCCGGCTGGTCGCTGAATATGGGAAAGAGTACGGCATTATGGGCGGGTGCGCGTGCACGCTCTTTGAGCTGTCGTGGTATTTGCGCGGTATGGAGCAAGTGCTGGAGGACATGGTCACCAACAAAGACTTCATGCACGCTTATCTGGACCGGCTGATGAAGTGGATTGACGAAGCCGGCGCCCGCATGGTCGGTCTGGGCGTGGATATTATCTGGATCGGCGACGATTTCGGCATGCAGGACGGGATGATCATCTCGCCTCAGCTTTTTCGCGAGTTTTTCAAGCCGCGCTACGCGTATCTTTTCGCCAAGTGGAAGGCGCTCAATCCTAACGTGAAAATCGCTTTTCACTCCGATGGCAACATCTACCCGATCATCCCCGATCTCATCGAAATCGGGCTCGATATCCTCAACCCCGTTCAGCCCAAATCCATGGATCCGGCGAAGCTCAAGAAAGAGTACGGAGATAAGCTCACCTTCTGGGGGACGGTGGATATTCAGGAGGTTCTGCCCTTCGGCACGGTCGAGGATGTGGCGAACGAAGTCAAGCTGCGCGTGCAAACGGTGGGGAAAGGCGGCGGGCTGATTCTCTCCCCCGCCCATAATATCCAGTGCGAAGTGCCGCTGGAAAACATCCTGTCTTTCTACGATTCGGCGAAGAAGTTCGGCCGTTATCCGCTCTCCGCAGATTACACAGATTACACAGATTAGACAAAGAAGACAGAGAGACAAGACTCCACCAGCCCGGTGGTGTGCGACATTGAAGAGGGTGCAAGTTCTACTTGATTCATCACCGTCCTTCCTTGCGTGTCGGTGCGTTAGGCGCGAGAGGCGTAGCCCGGGATTCTGCCCTTTGCCCTGTCCCCTGAAGTCCGGATTTTGATCTCTTGGAATCTGTGTAATCTGCGTAATCTGTGGACCCATTAGGGGGAAGCGAGCTTCAGAACGGCGTTGTTTCTCTCGTCGGAGGCGATGATCCGGTAGAATTTCCGCAGTTGCGCCGCTTCACTTACGGGCACGCTTAGTTCCTTCACTTCAAACGTGCGGTGATAACGCAGCACATTTCCCGCCACTTCCGTCTTGGCGTGATAACTCGCGAAATGATAGTCCGCGTCGATGGCGGGGGGCAGGTCATCCACCACGTAGCCCGGCGGCAGGGTGATGTCGAAGCTGTCGGTGTCCTGTTCTGGCCCGGGGAATTCGACGGGATAGCGGCGGGGCTCCGGGGTCTCAAGCAGCCCGCTGGATTTGCTTCCCAGCACCCGTGGGCGCACCAGCAGCAGGTTGCCCGCATACTTGGCATAATTCTCGGCCTGGAAAGAGTAATCCCAGACAAAAGGGCTGTCGGTCTGTTGAAGATTGGATACGCTAGCCTTGGTCACACGAAATATTGATAGGGAATCGGAAAGCAGTCTCTCAATGGGTTTGATATGGTCGGTCTCCTTCTGTGCTGAGGTATAAGCCTCCCGTCCTCCGGTGGCTCGGTCGCCCAGGCGGATTTCTTGCACATCGCCCTGGAGGTCGCCGGAAATAGTAAGAATCAGCTTACCGATTCGCCGGATGCCGTTCAGGGCGGCGGGCTGCTGCGGCAATTCCACCAGTTCACCGCCGGAAGGAGTGACCAACATGCCATAATTGGCCTGAAGATATCCTCCAATCTGGCCAAAGGGGGTCTTTTCGCTGGTGGGATCGAAGAACAAGAGAGTTCCCAGCTTGGGATGCTTCATGGTGGCGATCAACGAGGGTTCCGTCAAGCCTTGGGGCAACTGGATGGCGACAATAACGTGGTCGAATGCATCCACATGCGCGGGCGTCTCCGGCGTAACCGAGCCGCGTTCGCTGTTGATGACCACATAAAACGAGTCCACGCCAATTTCCCGCAGCATCGACCGCATCAGCGTGGCTTTGTCTTTGCAGTCCCCATAACGGTGGGCGAATACCTCCGCGGCGGGGTGCGGCTGGATGTCTCCAATTCCCAGGGCGATCGCGACGTAGCGGAAGTCTCGCTGCATAAATTCCGCCAGAGCCCTCATCTTGGCAAGGGGCGTGGGCGCCGATGCCGTGAGCGCGCTGACTTCCTGTTTGATCTCCGGCGAAGCATCCAGCCGGTCGCTCGTCAGATGGATGTACCACTCTCCCACCTCGTGCCACGTGGGAAGGCTATTCGCCGCTGCACCACCGGGCGGGAAGAGGGTCATGACCATCTGCCCGGCGAGTCCCTTCCACGGCGGCATGTCCTCTTCGCTTCGAATTTCTTTCAAATCTCCGAGGGTCCACTGCCACAGACCGCCTCCCGCATCGCGAGGTTTCACTTCGGGGTAGTTGACCCACGCGTCTTTAAACTCCCATCCGGGAGGAAGCGCCAGGGAATAATGACTTTCCCGCACCGGGATAGTTCTCTGGAAACTCCAGACATCCTGCAAAACCAGCGGATGCCAGTCCTTGACGTATTCGTAGCCGATAATATTCCCCGGATCGGGCGCGGGAATCAGCAGAGCTTTTACCCGTTCATCTGTGATCAAGCTTTCGCTCTCGCCCTTCAGTGGAGACACTTCCACTGCTTCCTTATCCGTCACTTCGTAGTCTTTGCCCTCGGCGGGGATACACCACGCATGGATGCTCGTGACTTTCTCATTGAGGGAGTTGAAAGGGATTTCCAGCATGCCGTAATCGTGCCCTTCCGGCCGCAGGATTTTGTAGGCCCGCCGAACCACGGTTCGGAATTTGTCGGCGGAAAGGACGGTGAGGTTCTCCTCCGCATACAGCAGTACGGCGTTGGTCTTTGCATCATGAGCGGGTAGCGGCGCGCTCGCAAGCGCGTGCATCCATGCGGGAGCCTGGCTATGCGCCGCCCGGAGAGGCATCCCCGTCATGATGCACGCCATTATCGCAAGCAAGAGCCGTTTCATAATGACCTCGGTCGTTCAATTGTCTCTTTCTCTGGCAGAATTCTTTGGTCACCAAGGGGGGCGAAGCGCCGCTTCGCCCTTACCGCCCACTGCCTACTGCCTTCTTAGTTAGTTGCCCGCCCGCGCGGCGCCAGGCTCCAATACGATTTGTTGATCATCGGTGGTCTTGATCTCCTGGAAATAGTTCCTCAGCGCCGGGTAATACTTCACTTCCATGAAGATGAAATCTACCGTCAGCGTTCTTGTCAGATGCAACTTCTCCTTGTCGCCCTCCGCCGTAAGTGAGTAAGTGACAACCCTCCCGATATCTTGCCATCCCCGAGGCAAGCTGGACACCTTCCAGCCCGCCGGGATCTGGATGTTTATGTCGTCCGATTCCGCGTAGGGGTATTCAACATAAATCGGATGGACGCGTTCAGCGTGGTCAAACACGTGCTTTTCACGCGCCGTAAAGAGGCCCACGGGGACAATAACGTGACGGCCTGCCCCCGAGCCCCAACCGGGAACCTTGATGCTGAACTCGGCCACCAGAGGTAAGGCGGAATTCTTCCACTCGGGCTGATTCGTCAGCTTCACCTCGCTGGCAGCGGGAATATAGCCCTTCACGATGTCCTCGAGGTAGGTTTTGCGTCCCGTTTCATCCGCGTTCCGTTCCGCCAGCCGCAAGCGCGCGGCCTCCAGATCCGTATAGGTTACTGTCAGCTTGCCATCCAAATCGCCTGTGTCAGATAAGGTCAAGTTGGTGCGACGCTCGGTGCGCGCCTGCGCGGAGGTCGGAATCAGGGTTTGGATCCAGACGGATTCCTTCTTATCCAATTGCAACCCCGCAATGCCTGTTTCCATCCAGGGCAGCAAGCCAAAGGGGGTGAAGGCTGCTCCCGGATCGCAAAATATATCTTTGCCGTTCAGTTTGATGAGCACCAGATTTGAATCCAACCTCCCGCTCTGCATGAGGTTGGGATTAAAAAAGTAATTTTCACGGTCGGCAGCCCACACCCCGTAAGCTTCAAACCCTGCCGCCCGCACCAGGGCCAGATAAAGCCAGGTGAGAGCCTGCCCATTGGCGTAGCCGCGCTTCCACACTTCTTCTACGTTGGCCAGCTCTTTCTCCTTCTCCCGCTTCTCCTCCTCTTCGGTCTTGCGAACCTCATACGAGGTGTTGCGCAATTGTTGCACGCGCGCATAGATTTTCTGCAGTTTCACTTCCGGCGGATCATTCGGCCCCACAATTTCTGCGACGGCCTGCTCCATGGCTTTGCGTTTGCCGACAAAACTCTCCAGGTTGCTGTCCAATCGCTTGCCGACTTTAGACCAAAAATGGTTGACGTCGGTGTCCGGTTCATCCAACGAGTAGGTGAAGTCGACGCGCTCTTTCAGCTCATCCTCCGGCGGCATCAGGTCTTCTGTCGGGAAGGCGGGAATATTGGCCGCTTCCAGCCGGATGATATGATCTGGACCTTCTTTGGCTGGGGGCGCCCCGGGCGGGAGGTTTTGGTTAAGCCAGCGCAAGTGCCAATTCGCATAGCTGCTGGTATAGGGTTTCAACGAAAACTGGGCAGCCTTGGTAAAAAGCTCATTGCTCAGGATCCAATGCGAGTCAAAGATGTACCTTTCCCTCAGATCAAGGGTGTAGAAGTACTCGATGACGCAACCGACCTGAACCGCGGGGAGCGTAAAGGTTTTCGCCAGGTATTTTACGCCCTTCGCCTTGACGATCGATTTGGTGAAGACCTTGCCATCAAAATCGACGATGGAGCCATCGGGCTTGATTGTCCGCGCATGGATGCCGGTTAGGTTTCCCGTGCCCGTGAAGAAGGGCATTTCAATGTCCGCATACTTGCGCCCTTCCTCGGTCAGAATCTTGATTCGATAATAGTCATCTTCGTGGGCGGTTTGACCGGAGTCATCGCGGTAAACTTCACGGTACAGGATGACGGCCGGCGCTCCCAGGGCCGCCGGCTCACTCGTCATCTTCAATTCCTCGGGATTGACGGGACGAAATGCCGTGGCTGAACTGACCGCGCTGGCCATCTGCGGGAACCAAGCGCACGCCAACAGACTAATCACTAAAAGGGATAAGGAAAATCGAAGCAAACGATGAATGGACATGATATACCTCCCAGAGGAAATTCCTGCGGAAGGCAGACTTGGCGGTCTGCGGTGAAGAAGGCATAACCCACATTGCAATCTGCTAAAAGGCCGTGGCCCGGCTACCACGCTGAATCTGTGTTTCAGTTGTCGGGGGGACACTACGCTTCCCAATATGTATTGTCAATAGCAGTTGTATTCCCCTGATCCGTTGATAACTGAGCGCAATTCTTGGCTTGACGGCAAGGTAGCCTTACGGAGGCCTGCAAACGCGAGCTGCGGTGCCCCGGACGGCAGAAGCGACCTCGCCGAGATTTTTCACC
>Ga0181539_1004559_pt1 | contig 11826 bp, 9 predicted proteins | sample PEATcosm2014_Bin_46_FD_119767 | JGI IMG/M metagenome (GOLD analysis project Ga0181539, IMG submission 119767) | Peatland microbial communities from MTU Mesocosm Facility, Houghton, MI, USA - PEATcosm2014_Bin23_60_metaG | ecosystem: Environmental > Terrestrial > Soil > Wetlands > Peat | place... | reverse complement strand
GTGTTCGCAGAACTTGTGGAGCTGTCTCGTTGGGCGGAAAACATGACGGCCAGGGACAATCGCCGAATCCGCGAGTTTGTGGCAGCGAAGCAAGAGGCGTGGGCGGCCAGCGAGAACGAGCCTCAGGAGCCGACCCGGGCAGAAGAATCTGAGGGAAAATTCCTGAAAGAGCAAAAACATCTCATCCGTCAGCCGACGGACAAAGGCGCGGAGGCGCAAAGAAAACAAAGCACCTTTACCTTCGAGCGGGGGAGAGGGCAAAATAAAAAGATGTTAGAAATCGACGTTGGAAGCAGGAATGTTGTTGAAAACAAAAGAAACAACGACATCTTGTCATGCTACTCGTCGGACATTTTAGGCAATTCGGAGCCGGTTTTGACGGAATATGCACACTTGGGTGGGACAAAAATCACCTTTTCGATGCGATTTAACCGCCGATGTACGGCGCTGGCGATGCCAAGGTGCGAGCCGCAAAATCTCCCGGACGCCCGGCGGATGGACTACCGTCAGCTTGCCTTAGATGTGGCCCATCATGTTAGGCTATCGCTTGCGGGGCCCGGCGGTGCGGCGGAAGAACCGGGCGACTGCCGGGCTGGCAACACGACGCAAGACAAGAGGAAAACTAGTCCTACGCGGCAAGCGCGCATGGGTTATTTCTTTCCACCGCTCGGGAAATTCCCCATTTCCGTCGCCACGGACTTGGGAACGCCTTGATATTCCACCGGCTGCCGCACATGGATGAAGTCGTTACCGAGCAGTTTAATGTCCTTGGTCTGGTCGCCGCTCAAGCGGAGGAAGGTCTCCGTGGGGACCGGCCGCGAGCCGCGCACCAGCGCGTCCACCACATTGTTCATCAAGACGATGGGCTCCGAACCACTCACCGTGCCGGCGCGGAAGCCATCCAGGTCGAGGGTCTTCACGTCATCGAAAACCATGGCCGGCCGCGCATCGGCATTATCCCAGCGCACCTGCACATTGGCGAGGGTCAAACCCTCCACGTGGCGCGCATAGAAACCGTAGGCGGGAAGGATTCCGAACATGCCGGCCTCGGGATACATATCGGGGAATTCGGGAACGTCGAGTCCTTTCGCTTCCTTCTCTCCCCCGCGCATGGTGATGTTAATCCCGTCGAGCAAGACCCTCTCAACCGGATATCCGGGCAGCCCGGAGATGTTTGAAGTCTCCGATGCGCCGGTGGCCACGACGTTCGAGATGGAAACGTTCTGAATCGTGCCGGGAGTGGGATTGGTGAGCCCGCGTCCGCGATTTCCGCGCCGGATGAAAATTGGGATCAGGACGCCCTCCATCGAGATGTTGGAGATGACCACGCCGTCGATGTGCGCTCCGTCCACCGCTTCCAGCGAAATACCGGAATGTGGCGGGTGCCCCTTTTCGCGCGGCAGCATGGTCAAGTTCGACACGGCAATATTCTTAAAGTCGCCGCTGCTCTCGGTTCCAAACTTGAAGTTGTTGGCGTTCGTCCGCAGCACGCAATTGGTAACCGTGAGGTGCTCGGAGGGCCGCGCGTAACCCATGGAAGGGCTGGCCTTGGGGCAAATGGCGTCGTCGGACGATTCCACGTAGCAATTGGCGATGCGCACGTAACGCGAAGCGTCGGGGTCGATGCCGTCCGCATAACTGTTCAAAACGGTGACGCCGATAACGTTTACGTAGTCACATCCCCAAAAGCTGACGGAATAATTCGGAGAGTTCTGCACCGTAATCCCCTGGATGGTGATGTACTGGGACATCTTCAAGGCAATCGTCTTGGGCCCGTGGCGATGCGTGCGATTCCCATCAATCGTGCCCTGGCCCACGATGCCAATGTTGTGCACGCTGTCCGCGGTAACCAGTCCGTAATGAAAATAGGTGGTTTCGTTGTCGGAAACGGATTTGAAGGGCAACTCTTCATACTTGTCGAAATCCGCGTCGTCGGGGCTCTCGGCCAGCGTCGCTCCGGCTTCCAGGTAGAGCGTCACGTTGTTCTTGAGGCGAATGGTTCCGCTGATGTAGCGGCCGGGGGGAATGTGCACCTCGCCACCGCCCTGCTTCTCCGCAGCATCAATGGCGCCTTGGATGGCCGCCGTGTCCTTGGTGACCCCGTCACCTTTCGCGCCGTAGTCGCGTACGTTCAGCGCCGCTGCCGCCGAGACGGCAAACGCCAAACAGAAGCCCCCGATCACGGCAATTCGCAGTAGCCAACGATGATAAGCAGTATTGTGCGTCCCAATAGGGATTGGCATTGGGTTATCCTCCGCCGAGTCTTTTACCCTCAATCCGCCCACAATTCAATACTCTCGGGGTGTGTTATTTTCACTTTGAAAGTATAGCGGGTAGCACGCGCCCTTCGGTGCTGCGGCTCTTCCAGATTTTTTATCTTTATCTGGGCCAAAGAAAAAATCGGATAACGAAGTGGAAAAGCCGCGGGACCGGAGAGCGGGTCCCGCGCTTCCCCTTGCTTGGCGGACAGCGGCGAGAGTTCGCGGGTGGCGCCGACATGGCATTGGATTTCGGCGACCCCTGGCCCGCCCAAAGGTCTCCCCGGTATCCAGGGCGCAGTCCGTCAGCCGACGGATCAATCGGCGCAATCCAAACCAATGTATGCGCCCCCGCGGTGACACCGCAGCCCGCTCGCCGGTTCGGGAAGCGTTGCACAGAGTCGGCTCGAAGCCAAGCTGCGTGATTATGTTTACCCGATTCTTCGCCAAACCCCTCACTCCGGTTCGAATATCCAGCGACTGAAAAATTGGGACCCGCCGACTTGGCGCTACCGGGTGGGCGATTGGCGCTTCTTTTACGAGATCGATGAGAGGCGGCGTATCGTTTTCATGACCGCTGCCGATCACCGCAAAGAGGCCTATCGCTAAGCACTCCCCGAGGGTAGCACAGGCACTCCTGCCTGTGCCTGAGGCTGATGCCTCCCATGCAAAGCGCACAGGCAAGAGTGCCTGTGTCACTGAAGCCAAAACAGGCCACGGATAGGACGCAGTGACAGAGAGGTCGCCCGGGTTCGTGGGGCGCATGCAGGAAAGGCATTGTGTGCGCCACCCGCGCGACCATCTGGGCCCCATTCGCGCCCACATTTAAGGAAATTCGCCGGTGCCGGGAGTCCATTGATTCGCCTTGCGGACTTGACGGCCTGGGGGGAAATATGTAAATCTGATTTTATGACATTACGCATTTCCGCAACCGAAACCGTCCGCAGATTTTCCGAGCTGATGAACCGCGTCCGCTACCGGGGCGAGAGTTTTGTGGTGGAACGCGGAGGCAAACCCATCTGCGAAATTCTGCCGGCCCAGCCGCCCAAGTTCAGCGGCAGAGAGCTGGCGGACCTGCTCCGTTCGCTTCCCAAGCCGGATGAGGAGTATCTCGCCCTGGTGGAGAGCCTGACGGCGAAGCAATCCAAGGTGGCAGGGTCGAGATGGCCACGCTGATCGATTCCAGTGTCCTGATCGCCGCGGAGCGGGGAGATCTCGCCCTGGACGCTTTCTCGGCTCGTTATGCGCAGGAGGATGTGGCGATCTCGGCGGTGACGGCCTCCGAACTCTTGCACGGCGTTCATCGGGCAAGGACGCCCGGCCAGCGCCACCGCCGTCAAGCCTTCGTTGAGGGGTTGCTCGCGCAGCTTCCCGCGATCGCTTTTGATCTCACCGTGGCCAGGGTGCATGCCTCGCTGTGGGCCGACCTCGCCAAGCGCGGCGTGGCGGTCGGTGAGCGTGACCTGATGATCGGCGCGACCGCCATCGCCAGAAATTACACCGTGGCCACGCGCGACGAACGCAGCTTCTCGAAAATACCCGGGCTCAGCGTGCAATTGCTATAAGGCGGCAGTGGCACAGGGACTCTTGCCTGTGGCGAGGGCTGATGCATTCCATGCATATAACACAGGCAAGAGTGCCGGTGCTACTGAAGCCAGAACAGGCCACGGATAGGACGCGGTGACAGAGATGTTGCCCGTGTCCGTGGGGCGCACACATAAGAGGCAATGTATGCGCCACCCGCGCCGCACTTTCCTGCCTGGTGCTGTGCCCGCATAGAATTTCCGCTCGAACCATGGTATAACTGTTATACCTCATGCGATTCCACTTCGACGTGCGAAAAAGCCGGCGGTTGAGAGCGAATCCCCATCGTGGAATCGGCTTTGAGGAGGCAGAGGAAATCTTTTCGCACCCTTATTACCTCGACCAGCGTTCGCATGTTCCGGAACAGTACCGAGCGATCGGCTGGGTGGAAGAACGCCTTTACAGCGTTATCTTCGAGGTGAGGGAAGACCGGGAAGGCGAGTATTACCATCTTGTGACATTGTGGAAAGCGACCCAAGAGGAGCACCAGCTTTATGAAGCAAACGAGTAAAGCCCGCAAGATTACCTCCGCTGAGGAAATTGCCCGGCTCGCCGATCGCGGTGAGAACGTTTCGCGCTTTTTCACCAACTCGGGACGGATGATGGAACCGATTCGCAGGGTGAACGTGGATTTTGCCCCTTCCATGCTGAAAGAGCTGGATGGCACAGCGCAAGAGTTGAACATCAGCCGGCAGGCAGTGATCAAGACCCTCATTCGGCAAGCGCTTGATCAGCGATACCTGGCAAGAGGTGCTCGCCGCAGGTCGAGGCGGGTTAGCTGAAGAGTTGGGGTGGCACCCCGATGCATCGGGGTGCCACCGTTAAGAAGCCAGAACAGGCCAGGGATAGGACGCGGTGAAAGAGATGTTGCCCGTGCTCGTGGGGCGCATGCATAAAAGGCAATGCATTCGCCACCCGCGTTTTGACTCCTTCCCCCGAAACAATTCAAGCCTAAACTTCTCTCGTAAGGGATAACTACGCGGGTTTCGCAAGTGGGAGGTACCTTGATGGAATCAAAACACGGAGACTTCTGGGGTCACGTAATGGCCGTCATAAATGATGCACACGATGAGTGCGCCAAGATGTTCATGGATGGGAAACTTGATGAGTTCGAGAAGACTTGGCTCGACCGTAAAGGCGGAAAGGTTACAAAATTGACGGAGCACGCCTGGTTTGCCGATGCCAAACCAATCCCAAGAAAAATCGCATCCGAAAGTATTCGTCGTGAAGTTAAGGACATGGTCGAGTATTACCGCTGGGCAAAGAAAGCTCTGAGTTCCGACTAAGGACCAGCAACACACAATTAGAGGAATACCCCAAGCTGCAATGAAGACCCGTCGTCAGTTAGAAGGGACCGTGCGGCTCTCCCCTTCTTGAGGTCTGCACTTCTTCTTTGGGAAATGCCGCACACCTCAAACACGGAGGTCCGCGCTCCGCTGGCTAATGGAACCTAGAACCCGATTTTCGGCCGTCCGGGTGGCGGTTGAAGATTTTGGAAGTAGGACACGATACCCTCTATCTGTCGACGCATAAAGCTGTCATCGCAGTATCGCTTAGCTGACATCTTTTTCCCGCCGATGGGCCGTCTGCCGGGCCTTGCGCGCACTGGCCCGGCCGAAATGACGCGCCGTTTCATCTGGCTATCGGGAATGCGGAACGATGATAGGTCCTCTCCGAATGCTTCTTCAAGCGCGGTCACGATCTGGTGGAATTGCGCCACAGCCTCCTCATCGAACGCCCTTGGGGGGTGGTTCCGAAATGCATCGAACCTTGCTAAGGCAAGGCTCCTCCTTCGCGCATCATCCATGAGAACATGATAACGCTGATTTGTGGAATGGGGTACCCCCTCAACAAGACGTCAAGGGAAAAGGAAAATGGGTCAAGGGCCAGAGACTTCCCCGACGCAACGAAACCCGCTACTGATGCCCCTGTAACCAGGGTCGACCCTGACGCGGCCCGAGACGCGAACGAGCTCGGGACCGCTGCTCCAGGCGCCGCCACGCAAAACGTGGTAGTCACCTCTCGCAGGTCCCGCTGGGTTTTGGGAAGGGCTACGCTGATAGTACTTCTCGTCGTACCAGTCGCTCACCCATTCCCAAACATTCCCCAGTGCGTCGAACAACCCGAACCCGTTGGCTTGTTTCTCGCCCACCGGATGCGTCTGCTGTCCGCTGTTCTGACGATACCAAGCCACTTCGTCCAACGACCCGTAGCGCTCCTCCGTGCCTCCGGCCCGCGCCGCATACTCCCACTCCGCTTCCGTGGGCAGTCGCCCTCCTGCCCAGGCGCAATACGCCTGCGCGTCGTCCCAACTGACATTCACGATCGGCATTTGCTTGTTGCTCCAGCCTGGGTTGAAGTCTGGAGCGGTGGGCACAGCTCTTCCTGTGCCTGTCGCGAAGCGTTTATACGCTCCCACTGTCACTTCCGTCTGCCCCAGCCAGAAGCCCCTCGTGATCATCACTTGGTGCGGCGGTTTCTCTGCATCGTAACATTCCTTATCCCCGGGCGAGCAGCCCATCTGAAAGCTCCCCGGTGGAATCCACACATACTTTAGCCCGTCGTTAGGATTGATCCTCACCTCCCCCATGGATCCTACGGCTTTGGCGGGCGGAGAAATGTTTCCCACTTTTGACCTATGCTGCGAAAAATACCAGATCGCGGCAACGATAACGATGAGCGCAACGCCCACAGTGGCGGCGAGCGTCCTCCTGCTGGGTGACTTCGGCACCGTCCGCGACTTCGCAGGTTTGGCCACAGGGGGCGGCAACACAATCCGGGTAGAAGGGGGCGGCACGGAAGCTTCGGCTCGGGGCGAAGGCTGAGCGGCGCTGGTTAGTTCGCGTGCGAATTCCAATACCGAACCGTAGCGCTGGTCACGGTTTTTGGTAAGGGCCTTCATCACCACGCTTTCGAGTTGGGGCAGCGCGGGGAGGTCAGGTTTGACAGTGCGGAAGGGCGGTGGGTCTTCCTGCATGTGCATGCGCAGGTATCCGACCGGCGTGTCGGAATGAAATGGCGTGCGGCCGGTGAGCATTTCGTACACCACCACGCCCAGCGAGTAAACATCCGAGCGCGCGTCGAGTTCATCGCTCCTCATGCCGGAAGCCTGCTCGAACGACATATACGCGGGCGTGCCGAGCACCATGCCGGTTTGCGTGTGGGCGCCAGACTCGCGCAGCTTGGCAATGCCGAAATCGACGAGCTTGACCACGACGGGTCGTAGGGGCGGGTCTTGTGCCCGCCCGGCGTCGGCAATGCCGACGGGGAGGGCAGGCATGAGGCCTGCCCCTACGTCGTGGGCGCCCGCGAGGGGTGCCGCCACGTCGTCAGGATACGTCAGGAAGATGTTATCGGGTTTGAGGTCGCGATGAATGATGCCCAGCTTGTGCGCAGCGTTCAGTCCTCGCGCCGCTTGCTGGATGATTTCCGCGACCTCGGTCACGGGAAGCGCACCCCGCCGCGCGAGGGCCTGACGGAGGGATTCGCCTTCCAGAAACTCCATGGCGATGTAGGGCGTGCCGTCATCGGCTTGCCCGGATTCGTGAATGGTGACGACGTTGGGGTGATGAATGCGGCCCGTGGAGGCTGCCTCATTCTGAAAACGCAGCAGGAATTCAGGATCATCCAGCAGCTTGCGGCTTAGGACCTTGAGCGCCACCGGACGGTTGCCCACCGCGATCTGCTCGGCGAGGAAGACCGCACCCATGCCGCCTGCGCCCAGTTGGCGGACCAGCCGGAAACGGCGCGAAAGGCTGGCAGCGAGTTGGGCGTCGATCTGCTTGAACGGAAAGTCGTCAGTCATCAGTCCTCAGTTATCAGTAAAAGCGGCCCGGATTTTCGGCTGTCACTGAAACCTGATTACTGATAACTGACAACTGTCTCAGTCACAGCGGCAAATCCTCAACGCGGCTGTCCAAATCAGCGAATTCTCCCCTCGCGCCTGGGGTTCGAAATTTCGGAGTGCGGGAGCTTGCTCCCGCTTTTTCTGCCGCTGACTCGTCAGAGGTGCGATATCGCCGCACCGAGTTGCGGCGAGGGAAAGCGGCGACGAGTCGCCGCACTCCGAAATCGGAGCCGGCGGGCTGCGGCTTTTCGACGGTTGCCGAGTATACAAGCCGCGGAGTTCAAGAACAACTCCCAGGGCAGGGGCGAGTGACAAGTGGCGAGCAGAAAAGCCGGACCTGGGGCGCGGAGCCCCCAGGGTAGGCAGAAGTACTTTCCTCTGTGCACTCTGTGGTGAACCTTGGGAGAAACACCGCACCCCCCTGCCGCCCGCGCCTGGCTCAGGCTACGGGCAGGAGATTGCTCCGACAAATAGTCGCTCCAGTATTTTACCCGTCTGCCACGTATCCTATTGGTTATGGTACCCAACGTGATAGGCTACTGTATGGAGACGCGTCTCAGGGTGAAATCGCGCAGCATGCGGAGGTATCAGGAGCCAGGAGGCAGAAGACAGGAGTCAGGAGACAGAATTACCGATGGGCGATTGGCGATTGTTGGAGGGTGAAGACTGATACCTGATAGCTGATTGCTGATTGCTGCCGGGTCCAAAACTCCGACTAGCCGCGATGGACTTTCCACTGCCCTTGGAATATTCCAGCCCGCGCCAATTATGGCGGCTCACGAACGCGCTTTTCAAGGCCGAAACGGGGACTGACCCCTAGGGATGTTAGAAATGAATATCGAACCGGCTATATGCATGAAAACAAAGGCGACCATGACAAAATGTCCTGCGAATTACCGGCCTTCTACACGAAAATGCACGAATTTTGTGACCAAAGACAAGAATCGATCAGACTTGTTGGCCGAAATGCACGGATTACGCGATAAATCAGGGCGAAATCGCGCCTTTGGAGTCGGCTACGAGTTGGGCGAATTGCCGAGCCAAGTGGGAGGATGCACGCACAGGTTTCGGCCCTGCCGCGCGGCGTGGCACGGGCGTCCGAAGCTGTGAAAAAATCGATTGCCTCAACCACAGAGACACGGAGGCACAGAGGAAAGGCTCTTTCTTTTCAGTTCTCGGTGCCTCAGTGTCTCTGTGGTGAGAGGTTTGTTTCATAATTTTTTCGCACCTTCTCCCGCCCGTGGGCCAGGATAGCCATGCTACGAGCGGCGGGAGCGGGACGATCCCGCGACAGCGGGCGAAACGCTCACGCTACGAAATGCGGCAGCTCTCCATGATGTAATAGAATCAAAGGGGGTTAGTGTTTAGTATCAAAATGTCACATGCTATATCCCACTCAAATTACAAGATTTAGTTAGAAAGTCCCGAGGCTGCGTAAGAAAAAGGGGAAGGCTCTCCATGATGTATTAGAATCAAAGGGGGTTAGCGTTTAGGGTCAAAATGTCTCATGATATATCTCACTCAGATTAATAGAGTTAGCTTAAAATTCGGGAGGCGGTGCAAGAAAATCGGCGAGGCTCTCCATGATGTACCAGAAACAAAAGGGGTTAGCTGTGAATTGCTAAAATCCTTCAGAAATGTAAGCTATTGAGAACTAATATAGTTAGCAGACTCTTGCTAACCAGGAGTCATCGAAAAAAAAGGGGTGAAAAAGTGGGCTTGAGCTTCGCTAAGTTATTGAAAATGAATACAGAAAAAATGTCAGCTTTTCGCCTCTCCATGATGTTGATGAAAAGAAATGAGTTAGGCTATTCTCTCCATTATGTTGCTGAAAAGAAGGATGGTTAGCAAAAATCCCGAATTCTGAATCATGAATGTCTGCGCACGCAAAGTCGGTTCGCCGGCTCATCGATTCGAAGCCTAATCGCGAGGTTGGCTTCAAATGGCCCGATGGCCAGACGGCACGATGCCAATGGCATCGAGACGTGGGGCGTACCACGAAACTGGCAAAGTCGGAGGGCGAGAGTGCCGGATGTACGACTCATATACGATTGGCCGGGTCGCCCACCCTATGCCGCATCGGTTTTCGGCGCTGTCGGGTGAGAAGATTGATCAAATCGGCGACTCCGAAAATCGCAAATCACCAATCGCCCGATGGCCCCATGAACCGCTTCCGTGGTTTGACTTCTCGCCATCGCTCGGCTACGCTGGATTTCAGGGCGAAAAGAAAGCAGGAGTCGCGATTCATTCCGCGCTATCCGCAGGTTGAATGATGAAGAGGGTTTATTTCGACAACAACGCCACCACCCCGCTGGCGCCGGAAGTGTTTGAGGCGATGCGGCCGTACCTGCTGGAAGATTACGGCAACGCCTCGTCGATTCACTGGTTCGGGCAGCGCGCCAAAGCGGGGGTGGAGAAAGCGCGCGAGCAAGTGTCGCGGTTGCTCAACGCGCGGTCGAGCGAGATCGTCTTCACCAGCGGCGGCACGGAGTCGGACAACGCCGCGATTTTCGGCATCGTGGAGGCGGCGCGCGGAGAGCGGAAGCACGTGGTGACGACGGCTATCGAGCACCCGGCCGTGCTCTCCACCGCGAAGGCGCTGGAGAAGCGCGGCGTGAGTGTGACTTATGTGCGCGTGGGCGCGAGCGGAGTAGTCGACCCGGCAGACGTGGCCGCCGCGCTTCGGTCGGAGACCGTGCTGATCAGCGTGATGCACGCCAACAACGAGCTCGGCACGGTTCAGCCGCTGGAGGAAATCGGCCGCATGGCGCGCGAACGTGACATTTACTTTCACACCGACGCGGTGCAGTCGGTCGGCAAGATTCCCGTGGATGTGGAAAAACTCGGCGTCGATCTGCTGGCCCTTTCCGCGCACAAACTGAACGGCCCCAAAGGTGTGGGCGGGCTCTACGTCCGCAAGGGGACGATTCTGCGGCCAATCCTGCACGGCGGGCATCACGAGCGCGACCGGCGTCCGGGGACGGAAAACGTGGCGGGGATCGTCGGGCTGGGTGCCGCGGCGGAGAATGCGCGCGCGCACCTGGCCGAAGACCATCGCCGCGTGGCTGCCCTGCGTGACCGCCTGGAGGCCGGCGTTCTTTCCAGCGTTCCTCGGGTCGCTGTGAACGGCGACCGCACACACAGGGTACCCACCACCACCAACCTGATGTTCGATTATATCGAGGGCGAGGGGTTTGTGATTGCCATGGACCTGCGCGGCATCGCGTGCTCAACCGGCTCGGCGTGCTCGTCCGGGTCGCTCGAACCTTCGCACGTGCTCTCCGCCATCGGGCTCAAACCCGAGCAGGCACGCGCCAGCATTCGCTTTAGCCTGGGCCGCTTCAATACGGATGAGGAGGTTGACGCCGCGCTCCGAATCCTGCCGGGAGTGGTGGAGCAACTACGCGCCGTGTCGCCGTATTATCGAAGTCCAGTGACGAGTGACAAATGAACGAATTGCCGATTTTCGATTGACGATTGCCGATTGAGAAAAACTGGTAATCCGCAATCGACAATCGGCCATCGTCAATCGGCAATTCTGGAGTATCGATAGCAATGAGCATCGCAGTGGCAATGAGCGGCGGGGTCGATAGCTCGACGGCCGCTGCTCTGCTTGCGGAAAACGGTTCGACGAACGCTTCCGGCTCATCGCCAGAGGTGGTGGGGCTGACCATGCAGCTTTGGAATCAGCGCCGCCTGCCGCAATTGCTGGGCGAGGAGGCGGGAGAGGGGGGCCATGCCAGCGGGCGCTGCTGCTCGCTTGACGACGTCTACGACGCGCGCGCCGTGGCCAACTTCCTCAACATACCCTACTACGTCATCAACCTCGAAAAGCAGTTCGAAGCCACCGTGGTGCGGCCGTTCGTGGAGGGCTACCTGGCGGGCGAGACCCCCATTCCGTGCAGCCTTTGCAATACCGAGATCAAGTTCGCGCAGTTTCTTAGCACGGCGCGGCAGATCGGCGCGGAGCGCATCGCCACCGGCCATTACGCGCGCGTCCGTCGCGACCCGGAAAGCGGCCGTTACCAACTCCTGCGGGGCGTCGATCGTTCGAAAGACCAGGCCTATTTCCTTTTTGGACTGACGCAAGAGCAGTTGGCACACTCGGAGTTTCCCCTCGGTGAAATGACCAAGCAG
>Ga0181539_1004551_pt1 | contig 11840 bp, 3 predicted proteins | sample PEATcosm2014_Bin_46_FD_119767 | JGI IMG/M metagenome (GOLD analysis project Ga0181539, IMG submission 119767) | Peatland microbial communities from MTU Mesocosm Facility, Houghton, MI, USA - PEATcosm2014_Bin23_60_metaG | ecosystem: Environmental > Terrestrial > Soil > Wetlands > Peat | place... | reverse complement strand
TCACCTGCGGCGTTGCTGGGCGACGACGGGTGGGATCTGTCACGCGGAGTCGGTTTCTCGCGAAAAAGAGGGTGCTCACGCCCAATGCCCACCGTACTCAACTCGCGTAAGCACTACAGTTGGCTCCGACTTCGTGATCGAAACCACGATTTCTGAATTCGACGTATGTAACTAGACGCCTTCGTCGACACGGAGAGGAGCGCGTCGAAGAGCGCACTGCCGACCGCGAGGAACGCGGCGATCGTCTACAGTCGGGCACCACGCCACCTGTTTTGAGCTTGTGGAACGCGTCCGTCTCTGCTGGCTGCGCCCAAGAGCACATGTCGGCTGCCTTGCGCGCGCGTGAACTCCGCGTAGGCGTGGCGGTCGACGCGCAGGTTGCTGCGGTAGGAGAGACTGGCGACCAGGCTGATGAGCAGGCCGCGACGCTGCCATAAGCTCCTGCCCGCGCGACCTAGAATACGCGGGATGGAATAGAATTTCCGGCCGCACTGGTCCATCTCGGCAATGACTTGGTCGAGAGAAAGGTGCCGATAGTGCGCCACCGGAAAGGTCAGGGTGTAGTACTTCCAGTCCAGGGGGAAATCGTCGACCGCCAGGCGCTGCTCGGCAACCATCTTGCCCCAGAGCTGCGTCCCGGGCAAAGGCGTGAGGAACAGGGCATTGAGGTTGTCGACGCCGTATTCGGTCGCCGCCGCGGCGATGCGTCCGCCGATACCGGGTTGGTCCGCGTCCAGCCCGATAATGAAAGAGCCCACCACCAGCATGCCGTGCCGGTGGATGCGCTCGACTGAGGCGCGAAAGTCCCGACCTTTGACCAGGTTGATCTTCTTGCCCAGCTCCCGCAATCCCTCTGGGCTCGGGGTCTCGAAGCCGATGAACACGCCTTTGCACCCAGCCTGGGCGGCCAGTTCGAGCAGTTCCTCGTCGTCGGCGAAATTGATAGTGGCTTGCCCAATCCACTGCTTGCCAAGCTTCGCCGCGGCCATGGCGCGAAACAGAGCCTTGGCGCGCGCGATATGCTCGGCCCGCGTCCCGATGAGATTATCGTCGACCAGCAACACGCGCTTTTCCGGGATGCGCTGAAACTCCCGCACGACGTCCGCGACAGGTCGCTGGCGGTACGAGGAGCCGTTGAAGGAGGTCACGCTACAGAAACTGCAATTCAGCGGGCAGCCACGGGTAGTCTGAATGGCGCCGAAAGCGTAACGCGGCTGGAGCAGATCGTGTCTGGCCGGACGGATCTCGTCGATCCGGGCCAGCCCGCCGTCGTACCGGCGTTGCAGGCGGCCTTGCCGCGCATCCTCGAGGACCTGGGCCCAGACACCTTCCGCTTCTCCGGTTACCACTGAGTCCACCCGCTCGCTCACTTCTTCGAGGCACATGGTGGCGTGGATTCCCCCCATGACCACGGGCACACCGAGCCTGCGAAAAAGGGCGGCCACGACGTACGCCCGACACGCCTGTGAGGTGAACGCGGTGATCCCCACCAGGTCGGGCCGTGGCAGGGCCGAGTAGTCCGGCACGCCGAGGTTTTCGTCCAGGATGTCAACCTGCCACTCCTGGGGGGTCAGACCGGCGAGGGCCATCAGGCTGAGCGGCTGCCAGACACGGTAGCGGTTCCAGCGGCTCTCGCCGAGGTTGACGATGCTGACGAGCGGATTCGATGGATTGATCAACAACAAATGCATGGCCTGCCCCGATGCAAGGACAAGCCTGGGGCGCTGCAAGGCCAGGGCCATGTGCCGTCGCAAACCCAAGGCGTGCTTTGATGCCGCGAAACCGCCGCGAACTGCGGTTCTGGTCAGGCGATCGGCAAGGGCTGTGCTCGGAACGGTGGAGGTGCGTCGCACATTTCCTTCGATTTGAAGGAGATGGTCATTCATTTTGATTGTGTGCAGCGCAGGGCAGGGGAGTCGGGCGGCGGAAGCACCGCGCGGATGGGCGGGCATGTTTGGTTCGGGGTTTGCAGGGTATGGTGGCGATGAGTAGGGCGGTCGGGGCAACCTTGCTTCGGTGGATGACCCGCCTGCGCGGGAGGCGCCTCGCTGACACCACCGTCGCCGACGATCCCCCACTGCGCGCCGAGCTGCTTAGCGCCGACCAGATGAAGCAGCACGGGCGGTCTTTGGCTGGATCGCACGAGCTGGCGCGGCGATGGGCCCCAGACCGCTTGCTCGCGCGGCTTGCCGACAACGAACGAATTTTGATCGAAGCCTGCGAGCTTCTGACCGAGGCGCTGGCGGCCGACCGTCGCATCGTCCCGGCGGGGGAATGGCTGCTCGACAACTTCTATCTGATCGAGGAGCAGATTCGCACGGCCAGGCAGCATTTGCCGAAGGGTTACAGCCGAGAGTTGCCCCGTCTGCGCAGCGGCCCGTCGGCGGGCTTGCCGCGCGTGTACGACATCGCGCTGGAAGCGATCTCGCACGGGGATGGACGGGTGGACGTGGAGAGCCTGGCTGGTTTCGTGGCGGCCTACCAGACGGTGACCGCGCTGAAGCTGGGCGAATTGTGGGCCATCCCCATAATGTTGCGCCTGGCTCTCATCGAGAACCTGCGGCGGGTGGGTGCGCGGGTCGCGGCTGCGCGCATCGAGCGCGATCGCGCCGCCACCTGGGCGGAGCAGATGGCGGCCGTGGCCAAGAAGGATCCGAAGAGCCTGATCCTGGTGACCGCGGACATGGCGCGGGCCAACCCGCCGATGGCCAGTTCGTTCGTTGCAGAGCTTGCGCACCGACTGCGGGGACTGAGCCTGACCTTGCCGCTCACCTGGATCGAGCAGCGGCTTTCCGAGTCCGACCTGACCATCGAGCAGGTGGTCCACGCGGAGAACCAACAACAGGCGGCCGACCAGGTTTCCATCAGCAACAGCATCGGCAGCCTGCGCATCCTCGGGGCAACCGAGTGGCGCAAGTTCGTGGAGAGCACGAGCGCGGTCGAGCAGATCCTGCGCGAGGATCCTGCCGGCGTGTACCGCGGGATGGAATTCGCCACCCGCGATCGTTACCGCCGCACGGTGGAGACGATCGCGAGGCGCAGCCCGCTCGACGAAAGCGAGGTGGCGCGCCAGGCGATTCGGCTTGCCCAGGCGGGCTCGACCAGCGGCGAAGGCGACCAGCGCACGCGGCACGTCGGCTTCTACTTGATCGACCAGGGCTTGCCGCAACTGGAACGGGTGGCGCAGGTGCACGGTTCCACCGTGGGGGCCTTGCGCCGGCCGAGCGGCCGCTTCCCCTTGTCCATCTACCTGGGCGGGATCGTACTTCTGGCGGGGATCGGCACCGGCGGCTTGGTTGCCCGACTCGCGGCCGACGGGGGACACCGGGCAATGCTTGTTCTAGTCGGCATCCTCGCAGCGCTGTGTGCAAGTCAACTGGCGGTGGCGCTGGTGAATTGGCTGGCGACTGTGCTAGCCACGCCGCACCTTCTGCCCCGCATGGACTACTCGGGCGGAATTCCGCCGCAATCGCGCACGCTGGTCGTGATTCCGACCATGCTGTCCAACGCCGCAGATATTGCGGACCTGGTCGAGGCGCTGGAAGTGCGCTTTCTGGCCAATCGGGACGAGAATCTGCGTTTCGGGCTGCTCACCGACCTTCCCGATGCCGGGCAGGAGACGCTGCCCGAGGATGAGGCGCTGGTTTCACTGGCCCGAAGGAAGATCGAAGAGCTGAACGCGAAGTACGGCAACCTCGACCCGTTCCTTCTCTTTCATCGCCCGCGTCGCTTCAATCCGCGGGAGCGGATATGGATGGGCTACGAGCGCAAGCGCGGCAAACTCGCGGCGCTGAACGCCGTCTTGCGTGGCGGTAGACCGGATGCCGACTTTTCGCTGGTTGTCGGCAGCCCGGCGGGCCTGCAGCAAGTGAAATACGTGATCACCCTGGACACGGATACGCAGTTGCCGCGCGACGCCGCCAGGCAACTGGTCGGGGCCCTCGCTCACCCCCTGAATCAGGCGCGTTTCGACCAACGCACACGGCGAGTCTGCGCGGGCTACGGAATCCTGCAGCCGCGTATGGCCGAGAGCCTGTCGGGTGCGAATCGTTCGCGCTATTCGCAGCTTTGGGGGAACGAGCCGGGACTCGACCCGTACACGCGCGCCGTCTCGGATGTCTACCAGGACCTCTTTCAGGAGGGCTCGTTCAGCGGCAAGGGGATCTACGAGGTGGATGCCTTCGAGCGCGCCATGGCTGGCCGCTTTCCTGACAACCGAATTCTCAGCCACGATCTGGTCGAAGGTTGCTACGCACGCTCGGGGCTGCTCACCGACGTGCAGCTCTACGAGGCATATCCCTCGCGCTACCGCACGGACGTGAACCGTCGCCACCGGTGGATTCGCGGCGATTGGCAGATCGCGCGCTGGTTGCTGCCGAGGGTTCCCGGCTCTGATCCGGCCGCGCGTTTGCAGAAGAACCCACTCTCGCTGCTCGCGCGCTGGAAGATCTTCGACAATCTCCGGCGCAGTCTTATTTCCACTGCCGCGACTCTCTTGTTGCTGCTCGGCTGGACATTGCTACCCCGGCCCGGGTTCTGGACCCTGGCAGTGCTCGCAGCCTTTCTCATTCCTCCCGCCGCCGCTGCCCTACTGGATGTGCTACGCAAACCGAGAGACGTGTTGCTCGTGCAGCACCTGACCGGGTCAGGCCGCTCGGCTGCCGGGCGCTTCGCCCAGGCGGGCTTTGCCTTGGCGTGCTTGCCCTACGAGGCGTTCTTCAGCCTCGACGCGATCGTGCGTGCGGCATTTCGTGTGCTGGTCAGCCACCGGCGGCTTCTGGAATGGAGTCTTTCGGAGGATGTGAGAAGCACCGATCTGGCCACGTCTTTTCGCACGATGGGGAGCGCCCCGGTGCTGTCCGCAGCGGCGACGATCCTCCTGGCTCACTTTCGGCCGGGCACGCTGGTCCTGGCCGCGCCCATCCTGGCCCTCTGGTTCGCGAGCCCGGCCCTGGCTTGGTGGCTTGGTCGGCCCCTCCCGCTCCACGCTGCCAGGTTGACGGCCGCCGAGACCCACTTCCTCCGCGCAGTTGCCCGAGAGACCTGGGCCTTCTTCGAGAGCTTCGTCGGTCCGAAAGACCACTGGCTGCCGCCGGACAATGTGCAGGAGCACCCGGCGGCGGCCATTGCCCACCGCACTTCCCCGACCAACATGGGGCTGTCGCTGCTCGCGAACCTAGCCGCCTACGACTTCGGCTACCTGTCGACCGGGAGGCTGGTCGAACGCACGGCCAACGCCATCCACACCATGGAATCGCTGGAGCGGTATCGCGGCCATTTCTACAACTGGTACGACACGCAGTCACTGCAGCCGCTCCGGCCCCACTATGTCTCCAGCGTGGACAGCGGAAACCTCGCGGGACACCTTTTGACCCTGCGGCAGGGATTGCTAGGCCTGCCCGACAAGAAGATCGTGGGAGCGAATCTCTTCGCCGGGCTGGCCGACACGCTCAAGATGGTGGTCGATGTTACGGAAGACGTGGTCTCCGCCGAGCTGGCTCGGGTCGAGAGCGCCGTGATTTCCGCCGGGGACGATCCGCCGCGCACACTCACCGCCGTCCGCCATCGCCTGGAATCGATCACGAAGGTGGCCGAGTCGCTGGTGAATCGGCTGGTGGCAGGCCCGGACAGCCAGGCCAAGGTGTGGGCGCAAGCCCTGGCCCAGCAATGTCAAGATGCCCTGGCCGATCTAGCGTTCATCGCCCCCTGGACATCGTTGCCCGAGGCTCCCAGCAGCCTGGACGGATTTGCCGGTTTCGATCAGATCCCGACGCTGCGCGAGTTGGCCGGGATCGCGTCGCGACTGCTGCCCGCCGTCGAGGCGCGGCTTTGGCCGGGCGCCGCGGACGCGCAATGGTGGGCCGAGCTGCAGCGGCTGGTGGCCGAGTGCAACCAGCGCGCGCAAAAGAGGATCGCAGTCCTGCAACAGCTCGCGCTTCGCGCGGGTGAGCTCGCACGCATGGAGTACGACTTTCTCTTCGATGAGACGCGCCACCTGTTGGCCATCGGGTACAACGTGGACGATCGACGGCGCGACTCGAGCGCCTACGACCTGCTGGCCTCCGAGGCCAGGCTGTCCACCTTCGTGGCCATCGCGCAGGGGCAAATACCGCAGGAGAGCTGGTTTGCTTTGGGACGCCGGCTCACCAGCGCGGGCGGCAAACCCATCTTGCTCTCGTGGAGCGGATCGATGTTCGAGTACCTCATGCCGTTGCTGGTGATGCCGACCTACCCGGGCACGCTGCTGGACCAGACCTGCCGAACCGCGGTGGAGCGGCAGATCGAGTACGGGGCACAACGCGGGGTGCCGTGGGGCATGTCGGAATCCGGCTACAACACCGTCGACGCCCATCTCAATTACCAGTACCGGGCGTTCGGCGTGCCCGGACTGGGACTGAAGCGCGGACTCGCCGAGGATCTCGTTGTGGCGCCCTATGCCTCGGCGCTGGCACTGATGGTGGCGCCCAAGCGGGCGTGTGAAAATCTGCGGCGACTCGCGGCCGAGGGCTGTGCGGGCAACTTCGGTTTCTACGAGGCTATCGACTATACGCCGTCCCGCCTGCCGCGTGGGCAATCGAGTGCCGTGGTCCGCTCCTTCATGGCCCATCACCAGGGCATGAGCTTGTTGGCGTTGGCCCAGATGCTGCTGGGCCGGCCGATGCAAGAGCGTTTCGAGTCAGACCCAGCGTTCCAGGCCACCGCGCTGCTGCTACAGGAGCGGATCCCCAAGCCGGTCGCGCCCTATGTGCACACCGCAGAGCTGGCCCAGTCACAGACGGCAGCCAGCGGCCCCGAGACGCCGGTGCGGGTGTTCGATACCCCGCACACTGCCGCGCCCGGAGTGCAACTGCTGTCGAATGGCAGATACCACGTGATGATCACCAACGCCGGCGGTGGCTACAGCCGCTGGAACGACATCGCCGTCACACGCTGGCGCGAAGACAGCACGCGCGACCATTGGGGCACGTTCTGCTATCTGCGGGACGTGGCCAGCGGGAAGTTCTGGTCGACCGCCTATCAGCCGGCGCTCAAGCGATCGGACAGCTACCAGGCGATCTATTCGGAATCCCGGGCAGAGTTCCGCTGCCGGAAGCACGAACTGGACGCCCACACCGAGATCGCGGTTTCCCCCGAGGACGACATCGAGCTGCGCCGGACCACAATCAGCAACCGTGGCCGCAAACGCAGAACCATCGATCTGACCAGCTACGCCGAAGTGGTCTTGGCCTTGCCCGCCGCGGATGCGCAACATCCGGGACTGAGCAACCTGTTCGTGCAGACGGAAATTCTGCGCGACCGACAGGCTATCCTGGCCACGCGCCGGCCGCGTTCAGTGAACGAGCCGGCGTTGTGGATGTTCCATCTGATGGCTGTGCACGGGGCCGACGCGGGAGAGAGCTCGTACGAGACCGACCGCTGCCGTTTCATCGGGCGTAGCCGCACCGTCGCGGATCCGCAAGCCATGCAGGGCGACGCGAAGCTCTCGGACAGCCAGGGCTCGGTGCTCGATCCCATCGTCGCGATCCGGCAGCGGCTCACGCTCGATCCGGACACCTCCGCGACTATCGACATCGTCTCCGGGGTGGCCCAGGCGCGCGACGGGTGTTTGGGATTGGTAGACAAATACCGGGACCGACGTCTGGCGGACCGGGTCTTCGATCTGGCCTGGACCCACAGTCAGGTGGCATTGCAACAGATCAACGCCAGCGAAGCTGATGCGCAACTGTATGGGCGTCTGGCCGGGGCCATCCTCTATGCCAACGCCTCGCTGCGTGCCGAGCAGAGCGTGGTCAAGAAGAACCGCCGCGGACAGTCCGGCCTGTGGGGCTATTCCATTTCCGGCGATCTGCCCATCGTGTTGCTCAAGATCGGGGATCCGGCGAATATCGAGTTGGTCCGCCAGTTGGTGCAAGCCCACGCGTACTGGCGCCGGCGAGGTTTGAAGGTGGATCTGGCGATCTGGAACGAGGATCACTCCGGCTACCGGCAAGTCTTGCACGACCAGATCATGGGGCTCATTGCCGCGGCCGGTGAAACCAACGTGACCGATCGACCGGGCGGCATCTTCGTGCGGCCGGCCGACCAGATTGCCGACGAGGACCGCATCCTGGTGCAGACCGTGGCGCGCGTGGTTCTGACCGACGCTCGCGGAGATCTGACTAGCCAGATCGACCAGCGCAGCCCAGCGGAACGCGTGTACCCACCGCCGTTGCCGATCCGTGCTGGGCGTACCCCGTCCGTCGCGTCTTTCGCCCGCACCGTCGGGCCGCGCCCCGATCTGATCTGCTTCAACGGGCTGGGTGGCTTCACCCCGGATGGGCGTGAATACGTCATCACGACCGCGCCTGGACGAGTGACGCCGGCGCCCTGGGTGAACGTGCTGGCCAACCCGCAATTCGGAACCGTGCTGTCGGAAAGCGGCGCCGCCTACACCTGGGCCGAGAACGCGCACGAGTTTCGCCTGACCCCCTGGGAGAACGACCCGGTCAGCGACACCAGCGGGGAAGCCTTGTACCTGCGCGACGAGGAGAGCGGACAGTTCTGGTCCCCGACCCCGCTTCCCTGTCCGGGCGCACCCGAGCATCCCACTGTCACCCGGCACGGCTTCGGTTACAGTGTCTTCGAGCACAGCGAGGGCGGCATTCATTCGGAGCTGTGGATCTACGTGGACGTGAACGCACCGGTAAAATTCTTCGTGCTCAAGCTGCGCAACGATTCAGACCGTCCCCGCCGGCTGTCGGCCACTGCCTACGTGGAATGGGTGCTTGCAGATGAGCGGGCGAAATCGGCCCCGTATGTGGTCACCAACGCCGATCCCGGCACCGGCGCGCTTTTCGCCCGCAACCCTTACAGCACGGAATTCGCCGAGCGGGTCGCATTCCTCGACGCCGACGACATGACCGGAACCGTGACCGGCGATCGCAGCGAGTTCGTCGGCCGCAACGGCAGGCTGCAGAGCCCGGCGGCGCTGCACCGCGAGCGACTCTCGGGCAAGCTGGGAGCTACCCTCGATCCTTGCGCCGCAATTCAGATTCCTTTCCAACTGTACGAGGGGCAGGAGCGCGAGATCATCTTCCGGCTCGGGGTGGGGCGAAGCATCGAAGACGCCGCCAACCTGGTGCACCGTCACCGGGGCTCTGCCGCGGCTCGCAGTGCGTTGGAGGCGGTTTGGCAATACTGGAATCACACCCTGGGCGCGGTACAGGTGGAAACCCCGGAGAAGGCCCTCGATGTTTTGGTCAACGGATGGCTCCTGTACCAGACCCTGGCGTGCCGGCTTTGGGCGCGCAGCGGAGCCTACCAGTCGGGCGGCGCTTTTGGTTTTCGCGATCAATTGCAGGACACGATGGCGCTCATTCACTGCGAACCACGCCTGCTGCGCGAGCAATTGCTCCTGTGCGCGGCTCACCAGTTCCGCGAGGGGGACGTCCAGCACTGGTGGCATCCACCATCGGGACGTGGCGTGCGCACCCACTGTTCGGACGACTACCTCTGGCTGCCGCTTGCCACCTGTCGCTATACCCTCGGCACCGGAGACACCGGCGTGCTGGACGAGGTGATCCCTTTCCTCGACGGACGTGCGGTCCACGCGGAGGAGGACTCGTACTACGACCTGCCCCGGCGCTCCGCGGAAGCCGACACCCTGTACGCGCATTGCACCCGCGCCATTTTGCACGGGTTCCGCTTCGGTAGCCACGGCCTTCCGCTCATCGGCTCCGGCGACTGGAACGACGGTATGAATTGCGTGGGTGCGCAGGGCAGGGGCGAAAGTGTGTGGTTGGGATTCTTCCTTTATGAAGTGATCGAGCGCTTCAGCGAACTGGCGCGGCGGCGCGGCGACCTGGCCTTCGCTGAACGCTGCCAGAGCGAGGCGGCCGAGCTGCGACGAAACATCGAAGCGAGCGGCTGGGATGGCCAGTGGTACCGGCGTGCCTACTTTGACGACGGTTCGCCTCTGGGCTCGGCCAGCAGCCCCGAGTGCCAGATTGATTCCATCGCCCAAAGCTGGTCCGTGCTGTCCAGGGCCGGCGACCCCGAGCGCTCTCGCTTAGCCATGGACGCAGTGGACCAGCGGCTGGTGTGTCGCGAGCACTCACTGATCCAGCTGCTGGATCCGCCCTTTGACAAGTCGAACCTAGATCCCGGCTACATCAAGGGCTATGTCCCGGGCGTGCGCGAGAACGGCGGCCAGTACACCCACGCCGCGGTCTGGGCGGCCATGGCCTTTGCCGCTCTGGGTGACGCTCGACGCGCGTGGGAACTGCTCGCCATGATCAACCCGGTGAACCACGCCAAAACCATCGAGGCGATGCAAACCTACAAAGTGGAACCGTACGTGGCGGCGGCCGACGTCTACGCCGTGGCCCCGCACGTGGGCCGCGGTGGATGGACCTGGTACACCGGCTCGGCCGGCTGGCTATACCGGCTGATTGTCGAATCACTGCTGGGACTGAGGCTGGACGTCGACAAACTGAACCTTGCCCCTTGCCTGCCGGTAGACTGGCAAGGATTCACAGTCCACTACCGGCACCGCGAAACCGTCTACCACATCAGGGTCGTGCGCACGGCAACCGTCGACGCTGGCGCGACGGTGACTGTGGATGGCGTGGAACAACAGAGCCTGGTGATTCCGTTGGCCGATGATCGCCGCGAGCATGCCGTCGAGGTGCGAATCGGTGCCCAGTCTCACGGCCCTGTCACCATGGGCAGCATGACGCGCGAGGCATGAAACCAGATCAGTGGCGCCCCCGCGCTGAGCGCGGATCGATCAGGCAGGAAACCGGTTCTTGTGATACACGTTCAGCGACATACGCCTCGGCAGCTATGCGCCGTTGTTCGTTGGAGGCTCCGTCCCGTAGCGTCCAGAAAGCTGTCGCCAAGATTGTCGCATGAATTCGCGAAGATGAGCGGCTTGGATCATAGGTCGCCCCCGGGTGCAGGACCGACGCAACCTCAACCTCCACGCTCATGCCGCCCGGCGACCGGAATGCGATGACGGGGGCCTTGGACGCCTGGGAGCGAGTTCGCGCAAGCGGGATGGATCGCGGGCCAGCAAGCGCAGCAGGTTGCTCATGGGAACGCTTACTGCTTGCTTGCCGGACTCGTACTTCTGGAAGGCTCGAGGCCCGCCACCGAGAACCTCGCCGGCCCGGCGTTGGCTCAGGCGCAGCCTCCCTCGCACCTGCGCCACCTCGCCCGGACCGAGAACCTGATCTACGTCGGCCTTGAGCTGCTGAAACGCCCGGTCGCGGGCCAGCAGAGGCTTGCCAGCGAAAATGGCCTCGCCACATTGCATGCACCACCACGCGAGCGTCTTCCAGCTCCGTTCCTGGCCCTTGTAGACCAGCACGTCCTCTCGCCGTTCGTATCGCATCACGCCCCCACACTCCGGACAGGGCTGTGTCTTGAGTCGAAACATCTTCATTTCTCCTTGAATGAGATCACCAAGTATCCCTCTGCGTCGGTCGTGAACTTCACGTATAGGAGCGTCTGACACCAGGGAACGTGGTACACGTCCTGCCAGACCGCGTTCGATTGCTGGCTGGTCATCGATTTGTAGAAACTCTTCGGTGTGATCGCTTGGATGATGGCGACTACGTCCTCGAGGGTGATGTTCAAGGCTGCGGCGCAGGTCAGGGCGGTCTTGGTTATCCGGAGCGCCGAAGTCGTGCAGAAGGTTGCCTTGACTCGCTCAAGCGAGTGGTGCGGCTTTCTCTCTTGCTGTCCGGAAATCCATCGCCGAGTCTCATGCGGCCTCCCGATGGTAGTAGTTCAGCAGTCCGCCGAGGCGCGACCGACAGGCGACCTTGCCATCTGCCCCGTTGTCATTCGTCGGACCG
>Ga0181539_1004550_pt1 | contig 11840 bp, 10 predicted proteins | sample PEATcosm2014_Bin_46_FD_119767 | JGI IMG/M metagenome (GOLD analysis project Ga0181539, IMG submission 119767) | Peatland microbial communities from MTU Mesocosm Facility, Houghton, MI, USA - PEATcosm2014_Bin23_60_metaG | ecosystem: Environmental > Terrestrial > Soil > Wetlands > Peat | place... | reverse complement strand
TTGTGCGAAGGCGCGTGTAAAGAGCTCCGGCATATGCTGCACGATTACAATGCCGGGCGTGTCGGCGGGCAGCGCTTCGAGCACCGTCTTCAACGCCTCCGTGCCCCCGGTCGAAGCGCCAATGGCCACCACCTTTTCCGTGGTTTCGGCCATGGCGTGGGTGGCCTCCGCCAGTATGCAGTCGGCGTTGAGCTTGGGCTCGACCGTGTGGCTAGGGCCTAAGTTGTGCAGCCTGGCGCCCGCCGCCGCCTTCACCGCATTGCAGATTTCGATGCGCGAATCTTCAATGAACTGCTTGGTGCCCAGCCGCGGCTTGGTGACGATCTCCACCGCGCCGTACTCGAGAGCCTTGAAGGCGCTTTGTGTGCCCTCCCCGGCCAGGCTGGAGCAGATCACCACCGGAATCGGATGCTGGCTCATGATCTTCTTCAGAAATGTCAGCCCATCCATGCGCGGCATCTCGATGTCCAGTGTGATCACGTCCGGCACCTGCTCGGCGATGCGATCGGCGGCCACAAAGGGATCGCCGGCGGTGGCAATCACCTCGATCTCCGGGTCGGAATCGAGCACCTCGCGCAGCGTCTGGCGAACCACGGCGGAGTCGTCTACGATGAGCACGCGTATCTTGGGTGAACCCACAACTGCCGCCTCTCTGCCGTCAACCGTGCCGTCGATGGTGCTGTGCGCGCACCTGCCGGGCGCAGGCGGCCCGGTACGGGCAGACCACTCCAGGCGCGCAGTCCGCCGCCGCCCCGCACGCCCGTGGATAACTGAGCCGCTTGAGCAATACTTCTCCCGTCCCGGTGTTGAACTGGATGTTGACGCCGGAGACGCCTCCCAGGCTGGACGCAACCAATTCAAAGCTTTCTTCCTGGAGTACCCTGAGCGCGGCCTCGCAATTCATCTGGCCCACGGTCGGCCGCGACGCTTCATTGGTGACGAGAAGCACATCACCGCCTCCGAAGAGCTTCACCTCAACTTCGTCGCGGTGCGCGCCGAGGGAGTCGAATTGCCGGGCCAGATCGCGAATGGCGAAGTCCACATAGCGCCGGCCCGCCTCCACCGTCTCCCCGGCGGGCGGCTTGCGCGGGTATCTGGGCAGCATGGGATGGCAGAGCGCGCCGACGCCCAGCCGGCGAATCATGCAGGCCACGCCCACGCAGGAGCCGAGCACAGTGCGCATGATCGTGGGCTCCCTGACCACATGCGATTCTCCCGGCTGTACATACAACTCCGGCAACGCTGTGTCCAGCTCAGCCATTGAGCCTCCGGTAGAGCGCCGGAGCCACCGGCGCCAGGGGCAGATTCATGTCGTGCAGGGCCTCGGCGTGGCCCACGAACATGTATCCGCCCGGCAGCAGGCAGTGGCAGAGTTTCTGCAGGATTCGCTCCTGCGTGGGCCGGTCGAAGTAAATAATCACGTTGCGGCAGAAGATCGCGTCGGCTTTTTCTGAGAGTCCGTAGTCGCCATCCATGAAGTTCAAGCGGCTGAATTCGACCAGCCTCCTCAACTCCGGCACCACCCGCATCCGCTTGGAGCTGGGATCGCGGCCGCGCATGAAGTACTTCCGCTGCAGCGGGGTGGAAACCGGCCCTACAACATCGTCTGAGTAGACGCCCATCTCGGCCTTGGCCAGCACGGTGGTGGAGATATCGGTGGCCAGAATCCTGAAGCGGAAGCCTGAATGGGTCAGCGCATACTCGCTGAGCACAATGGCCAGCGTGTAGGGTTCCTCGCCCGTCGAGCAGCCCGCGCTCCAGATCAGCAGCGGCCTTCCGCCACCGTTCATCGAGGTCAGCTCGGGAAGCGCCTTCTCGACCAGAAAACTGAAATGCCGGGGCTCGCGAAAAAAGTCGGTCTTGTTCGTCGTCACCACGTCGATCAGGTGCGTGATCTCTTCCCTCAGCCCCTCGTGCCCGAAGAGATAATCGCAATAATCGCTGTAAGAGCTCAGGTCGAGGGCCTTCAGGCGCCGCTTGATGCGCGCCTCAAGCATGGTCTGCTTGCCGCCGCCCAGGTGTATGCCCGCCTGCTCGTAGATCAGGTCGCAGAGCCGCGCATAGTCCCGGTTGGAGATGGATTCGTCACGAGCGCTCATGGTGTGAGATGGGGCGGGTTACCCCGCCCCGTCTCCCCCTTTATGCAGCTACTTCCGCTAGCTGCTTGTCTGCGTGTTTCTTGTTCGATGGCCGCTTGTCCACAAGCTGCTTGTCCATAAGCTGCTCATCGACAGTCTGCTTAACGGTTTCCGTTCCGTGGACCGCCGCAAGTTCCTCGGCCGAGAAGACGCGATCCATATCCAGAATCATGATGAACTGGGTATCGCGTTTTCCCATGCCCTTGATAAAGTCGGTCCGTATCTGGGTTCCGATGCGCGGGGCCGGCTGTATCTGTTCCGGCTCCAGGTCGATTACCTCCTCGACCGAATCGGCAAGCGCGCCGATCACCGTCGATTCGTTGTCCAGCAGCACCTCGACTACGATGATGCAGGTGTTGTGTGTGCTTACGGTCTTCGACATCTCGAAGCATAGCCTCAGATCGACGACCGGCACCACGCTGCCGCGCAGATTGATGACCCCGGCCATGAACTCCGGGGTGCGCGGGATTTGGGTGATGGTGGTCAGGTCAAGCACCTCCCTCACCTTGGCCACGTCGGTGGCGAATATCTCGTTGCCGAGCTTGAAAGTGAGATACTGCCGTGTCTCCGTGATTTCGCTTACGCTCATACTTCTACTCCCCTCTCATCCGGAAGACTGGGCGCGCGCCGCATGCGCCGCGCGCCCTGCCGGTCAGTAGCGCTCGAACTCCCCGTCAAGGTCGTCGTGTTTGTCTTTGAGGCGAAGATTCACTCCGCCCGTGGTCTTGGCGCCCGATGTGGCGGAATGCCCTCCTGGTTTTGCCGCCCTGGCTGGCGCGGCCTGCCCCTGCTTGACGGCCTTGGAGCCCGCGCCCTTGCGCGCCCCGTGGCCGTTCTCGTCTCCGGTGTGGAAGAATCCCAGCGCGCTGACCAGCTGATCGGATTGCCCCGTCAGCTCCTCGGTCGTCGATGCCATCTCTTCCGAGGCTGAGGCATTCTGCTGAATTACCTGCTCCAGCTGTTGCAGCGCCTTGTTGATCTGCTCCGCGCCCGTGTCCTGCTCCTTGCTGGCGGCGGTTATCTCCTGCACCAGCTCCGCCGTGCGTTGGATGTCGGGCACCAGTTTGTCCAGCATCTCGCCGGATTTCTCCGATACCTTCAAAGTGGTTGCCGAGAGTTGGTTGATCTCGGCCGCCGCCTTCTGGCTGCGCTCGGCGAGTTTTCTCACCTCCGCCGCCACCACCGCAAAGCCCTTGCCGTGTTCGCCGGCCCGGGCCGCTTCAATAGCCGCGTTCAGCGCCAACAGGTTGGTCTGGCGGGCTATCTCCTCGATGATCGATATCTTGTTGGCGATCTCCTTCATCGCGGCCACTGCTTCCAGCACGCTCTTGCCGCTCTCCTGCGCGTCCTTGGCGCTCTTGTTGGCGATCTTGTCGGTCTGCTGCGCGTTGTCGGCGTTCTGCTTGATGTTGCTCACCATCTCCTCCATCGAAGAAGAAGCCTCCTCGGCCGCCGCCGCCTGCGCGCTGGCGCCCTTGGATACCTGGATCGATGCCGTGGAGATGGACTGGCTGGCGGAAGCCACTTCTCCTGCAATGGTTCGTATATCGGAGACCGTCCGCGTCAGACCGGCCACCATCGATTGCAGCGCCTGCATCAGCTTGTCCTGCGCCGAACGCTCGCGGATGTCCACGGTCAGGTTGCCGTTGGCGATCTCCTCGGCCGCCGCCGTGATGTCGTTCATGGCCGCGATCAGCGTGTTCAGGTTGTTCTTGATCAGGTTGAAGTCGCCGTGGTAGGTGTCGGTGATCTGCGACGGGATGTCGCCCTTGCTGATCTGCTCCACGTACTTGGCGGAGACGTTCAGCGGCGTAATCACCGCGTCCAGAATGGCATTCACCCCGCGAACGATATCCGCATAGGCGCCCCTGAAATGTTCGTGATGACCGCGCTCGTCCAGCTTGCCGGCGTTTGAAGCTTCGGTCAATCGCGCCAGCTCCTTTTGCAGGCTCTGCAGAACCTGGGCCACATTGTTGATGGCCACCTTCATCTTCTCGTGATCGCCCTTGTAAGTCTGCGCGATCAGCTCGTCGATCTTGCCGTTGGAGACTTGCCCTAGGATGCGATTTCCCTCCCCGATCGGCAGCAGGATGGCGTCCAGCATGGCGTTCACGCCGCGAACGATCTCGGCATATGCGCCCTGGAATTGTTCCGGTTTGCCGCGGTCGGAAAGCTGCCCTTCCCTCGATGCTTCGGTCAGGCGCAACAGCTCCTTTTGCAGAGAGAGCAGGACGACTGCGACGCTGTTGATGGCCACCTTCATCTTCTCGTGATCGCCCTTGTAGGTCTGCGCGATCAGTTCGTCGATCTTGCCGTTGGAGACTTGCGCCAGGATGCGGTTGCCCTCGCCGATGGGCAGCAGGATCGCGTCTAGCATGGTGTTGACGCCGCGCACGATCTCCGCGTACGCGCCCTGGAAGTTCTCCGGCTTGCCGCGGTCGGAGAGCTGGCCCTCCTTCGAGGCTTCGATCAGCCGCGCCAGTTCCTTCTGCAGGCTCTGCAGAACCTGGGCCACATTGTTGATGGCCACCTTCATCTTCTCGTGGTCGCCCTTGTAGGTCGCGGCGATCAGTTCGTCGATCTTGCCGTTGGAGACTTGGGCCAGGATGCGGTTGCCCTCGCCGATGGGTAGAAGAATCGCGTCCAGCATGGCATTGACGCCGCGAACGATCTCCGCATACGCGCCCTGGAAGTTCTCCGGCTTGCCGCGGTCGGAGAGCTGCCCCTCCTTCGAGGCATCGGTGAGCCGCGCCATCTCCTTCTGCAGGGTTTGGGTGACGACGGCCACGTTGTTGACCGCAAACTTCATCTTCTCGTGATCGCCGTGGTAGGTCTGGGTGATCAGTTCGTCGATCTTGCCCGCGGATATCTGCGCCAGAACACGGTTGCCTTCCCCGATGGGCAGAAGAATGGCGTCCAGCATCTCGTTAATGCCTTGAATCATCTCGCGATGAACGTCGTTGAACAGGCTTGCCTTGCCGCGCTCGCTGAGCCGCCCCTCCTTGGAGGCGTCCACCAGGCGCATGATCTCCTGCAACACAAGCATCGAGTCGTCAAGCTCCGCGACCGGATGCGTTTTGGGGTTCACCCGCTGGTGCTCCCCGCGTCCGTTTTCCCAATTGCCGTTTTCGGCGCCACGCGCCCTGCGGCCTTCGCTTACCAATGTACTCGGCATGAAATCCGCCCCTCCTGCGCTGGAATTCGTTCTCTCCAATATCCATCGACCCTTGACTTATCGGCCCGTCGACCCTTAATCGCTAACTTTTCGACCCGCTTATCCGATTGCCGGAGGCCGCTGAATGGGAGGAGCACGAGACTCAGCTGGTTAAATCGTTGTTGACAAGCGCTGGCATGCGCGCCAGCGCCGAAGATGCCTAAATCGCATTCGTGTGAGAGCTTTCCCTCCTGCCGCCCTGCCCCGAGCCAACGGCTGGATGAGGGCGCCACCCGTGGGTTGTCAGGCGCACGGCGTCAGCGGCCAGCCGCTCCGGATCCAGAATCAGCGCCACCGTTCCGTTGCCCAGAATGGTGGCCCCGCTCACTGCCTGGACGTGCCGGTAGAACCGGCCCAGATTCTTGATCACCGTCTGGCAGTTGCCCAGCACCCGGTCCACCACAAAGCCGTAGCGCCCGCCCTCCGTCTGAACCACGATGATCTGCTCGATCTCCGGGCGCGGAGTGCGAATCTCGAAGTGTTCGCGCAGGCGGATGTAGGGGACCAGTTTCCCGCGCACGTCGGCGATGTGCTTGCCGTTGGCCCGCTCGACATCCGCTTGGGTCAGCTCGATGCACTCCAGGATGTTGCCCAGCGGCAACACAAAGCTGGCCTCTCCTATGCTCACCAGAAGCCCGTCGATGATGGCCAGCGTGAGGGGCAGCCGGAGGGTGACCGAGGTCCCCGCGCCGGGCTCGCTGGCCACGTCGATCGTGCCGCGCAGGCTGTCCACCCGCCGCCGCACCACGTCCATGCCCACCCCGCGCCCGGAGACGTCGGTGACCTGCTTGGCCGTCGAAAAGCCGGGCTGAAAGAGTAGCGCGAAGGTCTCCGCCTCGGTGAGCTGGGCGCCGGCGTCCACCAGTCCCTTCTCCACCGCGCGCGCGCGTACCGCCTCCGCGTCGATGCCGCCGCCGTCGTCCGAAACCCCGATCAGCACGCTGGCCCCGGAGTGCCGCGCGGAAAGATGGATGGTCGCCACCGGACGCTTGCCGCGGGCCGCGCGCAGCTCCGGCGCCTCGATGCCGTGATCCATGCTGTTGCGGATCAGGTGCATCAGCGGATCGCCCAGTTGCTCGATGACCGTCTTGTCCAGCTCCGTGTCGGCGCCCTCGATGGTCAGCTCCACGTCCTTGCCCAGGTCGCGGGCCAGATCGTGGACCAGCCGCCGGAACTTTTCAAAGGTAGCGCGGATGGGCAGCATGCGGATGTTCATCGAGGTCTCGCGCAGCGACGAGGTCAGCCGCTCGACCTCCTCGGAGACCGCCGCGACTTCGGGATCGTCGTTCTTGGCGGCAATCTCGCTCAGCCGCGCCTGCACCGTCACCAGTTCACCTACAAGATTCACAAACAGGTCCAGCTTGGCGGCCGGAACTCTCAGGCTGGAGGCGTTGTCGGGCTTGTCGTAGGTGCGGCGGCCTCCACCCTGGGAGCGCGGATCGTCGAGCGCCCTGGCGATCAGATCGGCCGTGGCCGCGGGCGCAAGGTTCGAGGCCGCATCCGGGGCGGCTTCGAGGGCCTCGTCGAGGACCGGCTCGATGGTCAGCTCGCAATAATCCTCGACGAAGATGAACACATCGCGGATCGCATCGCGGCCCACCCCGGTGGCCAGCACCATCTCCCAGGCCACATAGCAGCGCTCCGGGTCCAGTTCGGCCAAAGGCGGTACCGCCGCCATCGAGGCCTTCACCGACAGGCCTCCCAGTTGCTTCAGCTCGCGCAACAGCAACAACGGATTCGTTCCGTTCAGCATCAGATCTGGTCCGGGGGCAAAGCGGATCGACCACTCCCGCGACGGGCCTCCGGCAGCCGCCGAGCAAGCCGGCTTCGCGGCCTTCTCTCCGGCAGGCTCATCTCCACCCACTCCGGTCATCCGGCGCACCTCGGTCAGAATCCGGGTGCAGGCCGCCTCATCGGCCGCCGCCGCGCCCTCGCCGCCCTCCTCCAGCATGGCCCGTATCTGATCCAGCGCGGCCAGCGTCAGGTCGATCAACTCCGGGTTGACTTCAAGCCGCCCGTTGCGGACCTCGTCAAAGGCTGTCTCCAGATTGTGCGTGAACGCGGCCAGCTCCTCGAAGCCGAACATGGCTCCCGAGCCCTTGATGGTGTGCAGGCCGCGAAAGACCCGCCCCACCAGCTCCAGGTCGCCTGCGTTTTCGTTCAGCTCCAGCAGCGCCGCCTCCAGGTCCACGAGTATCTCGCGCGCCTCTTCCCGGAAGCTCTGTTTGAACTGGTCGGCGTTGCTGGCCGTCTGCATCCTCTTGCTCCGTCTGCCCGTCCCGCGCGCTCAGGCGCCCATCAACCTCTCAATGCCCGCTTCGCGCATTGCTGCGGTAATCCCCTCCGGCGCCGCGCCGCTCAACGCGAAACGCGCGCCGGTGCGCGCCGCTTCACGCTCCGCCGCCCAAAGCAGTTGCATCGCGGTCACGTCCAGATGAGTTGCTCCCTCGATCGAGACGCGCGTCTCCTTGCCGCTGTTCAGCGCCCTCACCAGCAGCGCCTTCAACTCCGCCGCGCATTCAATATCGATCGCCCCCTCCAGCCGAATCCGGCTCAACGCATCGTTCTCTTCCAGAGTCACAGGCACTCTAAGCTCCTTTACTCGCCCGTCCTACGCCAACGGGGAAGAAGACCAGAAGAAAAAACGCATATGCAGGAGAAATTCGTCAGCGGCGCCAACGGTATTCGAGTGATTGGGACCGGCAAGGCTGGAGAGACAGGATCGTCTCGCACAGGCGCAATTCCATCTCGCCGCCCTCTACGAAGCAATTCATCAGTGACTCTTGAACCTAGGTCTATTAGCTGATTCCAATCTTCCGCCGCGCCGCCCTCTCGATCGGCCTGGAGCTTCTACCTGAAGACTAGCCCCTGAAATGCATCGGCCAACGCGTGAACTTCCGCCGCGACCTTCCATTTCCCGGAATGATTGCCGCCTCCCGATTCGGGAACCCACCGCTCCGCCCAGCGCCTCTCTTCGGCGGCGGCCCGCCCGGCTCACCTTTTTCGCGGATGAGCCGATTTAATCCCTGTTGGGACGAACCCTGGGGAGGGCCGGATGGCCTTAATGACCTGGAGTAACAAGTATTCAGTCGGCTTCGAAGCCCTGGACAATCAGCACAAAGCCATGATGAGGGTCCTGAATGAACTTCATGCGGCAGCGATGCGAGGCAGGGCGCACAAGGTTGCCGGTCCGCTGCTGCGCCAGATCGTTTCGATGGCGAATGAGCATTTTTCGGCCGAGGAAGGGCTGATGGAGTCGACCGGGTATCCCGGGCTGGCCGCCCACCGCGACCAACACCGGGAACTGTCCGGAAAGATCGCGGAGTTTGTCTCCCGCCACAAAAGTGGCGACGCGGCCGTGTACACCCCGTTGCTGTACTTCGTGCGGGACTACCAAACCAAGCATATGCAGAGCGAAGATCAGCAGTATGCTCCATGGCTGATGGCGCATGGCGTCAAGTAATGGAGCGCGCGAACTGCCTGCGCGGCCATCCCGCTTCCGCTAACCTTCCGCCAATTGCCGCCGATAAAAGAGCAGTGGCCCCGATCCAGGTGGCCGGCATCACCAGTGTTGCGCTCCCGGCTGCAGATTGCGCAACGATCCGCACTCTGAGGAAGCCGAGATGGCAAAGACGGTCCTCGTCGTAGACGATTCAATCACCATGGTGATGAGCCTCAAGACCACTCTGACCATGAACGGCTTTGACGTCGAGACGGCCGGCAACGGCCAGGCGGCGCTGGACAAGCTGTTTGCTGGAATCAAGCCCAGCCTGGTCCTCACTGACATCAATATGCCGGTCATGGGCGGGATGGAGTTGATTGCCAAGATACGCGCCATACCGGGGTTGAAATTCATCCCCATCCTGACCCTGACCACGGAAAGCGATAACGCCAAGCGCGACGAGGGCAAGCGCGCCGGCGCCACCGGCTGGCTGGTCAAGCCCGTATCGGGCGATGACCTGATCAGAGTCATCAAGAAGGTTTTGCCGGGAGCGTAAATTCATGGCCACGGCGCCGTTCCTCCAAAACGCAAAGATGTTGCCCATCGCCGGCGATCCGTACGCGGGCCAGGAAAATGAGGCCGCGTCCGATCAAACTCCGCGCCTGAAGAAGGCCCGCAACCGGCTGCTTGCCGAAACGGTTGTCAGGCTCTTTTGCTTTCTGCTCTTCTATCTTTCCCTGTCCTATCTCATCGGGCCGGCCTTCACTCCCTACTGGAGGGGGACCGCGGGGCTCTTGCTGGTGTTCAATGTCATTCCCCTGCTGATCGGCCAATCGTGGGATTGGGCCCAGGCCAAGCGCGGCATTGCCGAACTGGGCATCATAGGCACATTGAGCAAATCGCAACTCGCGCACGTGGCCGCGCGCCGCGGGGCGATGCGGGACGAATTAAAGGCCTCCCAGCCTTACATCGAGGTGATGCGCGAGCAGATCGGCGATTCGCTGGCCGAATCCGAGCGCGAGGTGATGAAGGTGATCGAGCAGATCGGCCTTCTCGTCGCTCAGTCCAACCAGCAGCGCGCGAACATCGCCCGCTCCATCCAGAGCGGCACGGAGTTGACCCATAGCACCCATCTGCGGGTCGAAAACAACAAGCAGATCATCGCCGCCATCGAGATGCAGTTGCAAGCCGAAACCAGCGAACTCAAGAGCAACTTCCAGCGCATCGAGAACCTGGCCGGCGAGGTGCGCGCGCTGACGCCATTGATCAAGATGATCACCTCCATCGCCCAGCAGACCAGCCTTCTGGCCCTCAATGCGGAGATCGAGGCGGCGCGGGCGGGCAGCGCCGGAAAGGGCTTCGCCGTGGTTGCCTTTGAGGTCAGAAAGCTGTCGGTCCTGACCACCAAGGCGGCCTCGGACATTGCCGAAAAGATCAATGCAACCTGCAAGAAGGTGGACAGCGAGATGGCCGAGGCGCAGGCCTGTCTGCAAGAGCACGAGTCGGACGACGCCATGAGTCACTTGATCGTCGACCTGGGAGAGATGCAGAAGGACTTCTCCAAAAACGGCGGTTTGCTTCTGGAGGTTATCACCGAGGTCGATGCGAGCTATGAGGAGAACGTAAACCGGCTGACCCAGGCGCTGGGGCACATTCAGTTCCAGGACGTGATGCGGCAGCGGATGCAGCATGTGCAGGAGGCGCTGGAGCAGATGCGCGATCACATGCAATACATGTCCGAAAAAGCCTACGATTTTATCTGGACGGGGAAATTCGATCACACCTTCAAGCAAATCCTGGCCACGCATATCAACCGCTACAGGATGACCAGCCAGACTCGCACGCACCAGGCCGTAGTCGGCGGCCAGTCGAACGGCGACCACAGCCGCCCCGACATAGAACTGTTTTGACCGTTAGCAGGCCAGCGGCCTTTGTTGCCGGCGCAAAAAAAGACATGCTTACTGGTTCGTGAATGAGGCGTACAAGAGTGCGCGGATGCCTTACTCTGCGGGCGCCTTGCCTAGCGCCGGGCATAGACCGTAAAGACCACCGTGCAAATTCCTCTGTCTGCTTATGCCGGCAAACGGCGCAAAGCCACGGGAGAAATCTTCCCGGCGGTAGCAGCAAAGAATCTGGGATTTGGCGTAAGCGGTTGGATTATAAGGAGATTCTTGGCTCCTCAGGTAGGACTCGAACCTACAACCCTTCGGTTAACAGCCGAATGCTCTGCCATTGAGCTACTGAGGAGTGTTGTGCCTTGAATTGCCCACTACCAAGGTAGCAGAGAGTGCGGGGCGCGTCAAAAATCCGCGCCCTGCGGGATGCCGCCGCCGGCGATACGATAGAGGAGAACTCCACAGGAGGCCGAATGTCCCGGATTTCCCGCCTTGACCGCGGCGAAGTGACCCCCGAATTGGCCGCGCTCTACGACAAAGCCTTTGCCCAGCGCGGCAACGTGCCCAACATGTTCCGGGTCATGGCGCACAGGCCCGAAATCTTCTCCACCATGCAGGCTCACTTCGGCGCGGTGCTCTCCACCGGCACCGTCCCCACAAAACTGAAGGAGTTGATCATCGTCCGCACCAGCCAGGTGAATCAGACGCCCTACTGCCTGGCCAGCCACACCATCCTGGCACAGGGGCTGGGATGGACCGGCGACCAGCTTGCCCACCTGGCCGATTGGCCCCGGCGCGACGATTTCACCCCCGCCGAAAAGGCCGCCCTGCGCCTGGCCGAGACCGTAACCCGCGACGCCCACCAGGTCAGCGACGAGCAGTTCGCCGAGCTGCGCGGCTTCTACTCCGAAGGTGAGATCGTAGAGCTGCTCTGCGCCATCGGCCTCTTCAATTACTTCAACCGCTTCAACGACGCTCTCCAAATGGAGCCGACAAAACCCGGCGAAGGTGGGCCCGGCCAAGGCGGCTGCCCCGCATGAAACTCAACCTGCCCGCCGGTTCATTTCAAGCCTATCTCTTCGACTGCGACGGAACCATCGCCGATTCCATGCCGCTTCACTATATCGCCTGGAAGAAGGCGCTTGCGGAAT
>Ga0181539_1004542_pt1 | contig 11852 bp, 5 predicted proteins | sample PEATcosm2014_Bin_46_FD_119767 | JGI IMG/M metagenome (GOLD analysis project Ga0181539, IMG submission 119767) | Peatland microbial communities from MTU Mesocosm Facility, Houghton, MI, USA - PEATcosm2014_Bin23_60_metaG | ecosystem: Environmental > Terrestrial > Soil > Wetlands > Peat | place... | reverse complement strand
GCACACTCCGTGTGCCGTCCGCTGCTTCGTCCGCTTTGGGCGGACGGCACACGGAGTGTGCCTGCCACTTTGCGGGCCGTGAACGGTCACGTTAACGTAAGTTGTTCATGCCTGTTTCTTCGCGGATCTGCTTGCGGAACTCCAACATCTCGGGACCGGTCATGATGCGGATCGTCCAGTAAAAATCGCTCTTCTCGCCCTGCTCCAGCGTGGCGTAGATCTCCCGCAGCGTCGCCAGCCGCGAGGAATCGTCCAGGGCGGCGATGGCCCGGTAGACCAGCCACTGCCAACGCCTCTTCTCCTTGTCGGCCGATCGCCACTGCCGCAGCAAGGGGTCCAGGCCGCGCGACTGGCCCAATAAGGCCAGCAGATAGCCGGCCTGGGCGGCCACCTCGGGGTCGGGATCGGACAAGAGCGGCTCGACGTGTCCGGCCGTCAGTCCCTTGGGCGGCTCGGGGACGATCGGCGTCCCGCTGGTGCGGACGTACGTCACGTTCGGCTGGCGAATGCCCAGGTGGCCGCGGACCATTGGCATCGATTCGGACTGCGATTGCACCAGCATCGCCAGCGACAGCTTCTTGCGCGTCAACTCGGCGCCGGAAAGCGCGGCCAGGGCGGCGGCGACGGCCTCCTTCTTCGGCGCCAGCGACAGCGCGATCTGGAAGGCGTCGTTCCGCAGGGCCTGGCTCGCCCGGGCGTCGGCCTGGAGCTGCTTCACCCGTTGGTAGGCCGCCTCCGGGTCGCCGTAGGTCAAGAGGCAGAGGGCCACCAGGCGCTCGATTTCCGTGCCGGCGGTCGATCGCGCCGCGGCGTCGCGGGCCAGGCGTTTGAGCCGCGGGTTCTTCCCGCTCCCGGCGCCGAAAGGATCATAACCCCACCGCTCGACGTGGTAGACGCTGAGAATGCCCCATTGCATCTGGCTGGCCTGCTCCGGCGTCACCTTGGGATCGGCGAGCATCTGCCAGAACAGCTCGACCAGCCGCGCGTCGGGGACTTCGGCCATCTGGCTCAGCAGGCTTGTCACGGCGTCGGCGTCGGGGGCCAAGCGCCGCAGCTCGCCGAACAGCTTCAGCCGTTCCTCCCATACCAGCCACGGCAGCAGGTGACCGCCGCGGTAATACGCGCGATGATCGTTGCGGACCGTTGCTTCCAATAGTGGCACCAGCGGCGGGGCCTTTCCCAGCGGCACCAGCAGCGCGACCGCCGCCCAGCGCTCCTCGCCGTCCTTCGCCTGGAACATCTTCTCCAGCGGCCCCACCAGCCCGCTGGTCCACTTGCCGCGGTGCTTGCCGGCGTAGAACTCGCGCAGCCAAAGGTCCCAGGAAGGTTCCGGCGGCTCGGCGTCCTCCTTGCCCTCCTTCTGCTGCTTGGCCGCTTTCTGCGACGGCGCCGGCGCGGACGCCGGCGCGCCGATGCTGGGAATCAGGTTCCGCAACATGGTCGTCAAGGACGACGCCGGCGCAGGCAAAGCGGGAGCCTCCGTCACGGGCGTCATCACGGGGTTGCCGGACGATTCCTGCTGCATCTTCTGCCGCGCCTGGGAGGCATCGCTGTCGAAACTTTGCGCAAGGAACCCGGCCGCGGCGATGCGCACCTTGGCCGAAGGGTCTTGCAGTCCGGCGGTGATCTGTTCCTCCATTTCCGCCGGCACGGCTTCGCACAGGCCGCGAAGCGCCGCGGCGCGGATCACCGGATCGGCATGTTTGCGGAACGTGCGGAGGTGCGGCACCGCGCGGACCCGCATCTTCGCCCCCTGCGCCAGCATCTCCACGACCTTGGGGGCCAGGTCAGGGTGCTGCGAGGCCGCGCGCACCAGGGGGTCGACCGCCAACACCATGTCCACCCGCGTCAGCCCGTCCAACGCCTGGCTCACCACGAAATCGTCGCGGTCCTCCAGCAGCTCCAGCAGGGCCGCATAGGCCTCGGCCTGGAGCTTCTCGGCCACTTCGCCGCGCGACTCCTGCAAGATGCTCCTCGGCCCGGCGCCCAGGTGCTCGGCGTTGCTGAAGGCCTCGGCCGCCTCGGCGCGGATCTGCCAACTTTCGTGCTTCAACAGGGGCAGCAGCGTCTCGACCGCCGTGGTGCCGCCCGCCGCCCGCAGGAAGCGGATCGCGTGGACGATCAGGTCGGCGTCCTTTTCCGTCTTCAGATACTCGGCCACCTTGGGGACCATTTTCCGTTGCGGCTTCTCTTCAAGTTGTTTGAGGACCGCGGCGCGGACGTTCGGCTCGGGGTCGGCCAGCAGCTTCAGCAGGGCCGACGTGGCCTCTTGCCCGCCGACGTTCTGCAGGCCGCGGAGGCTCAGCTCGCGGACCAGCGGATCAGGATCGCTGAACATCTCGACCAGCAGCGGCTCTTCGGCGGCCGTGGCCAGCCGGGCCAACTGTTCGGCGGCCGCCTGCCGCTGCCGCGGGTCGGAGGCGGCCAGCCGCTCCAGCCCGCCCGGCCAACGCAGCACCAGCGCGTCGCCGGCCACCAGATGGTAGCGCAGCACCAACAGCCGCTGGCGGTCCTGGTCCGCGGCGGCCTTCTTCAGCCGGGCCGTCACCTCCGGCAACAGCGCAGCCCGCAGGCCGGCCAACCGCTGGCGGATCGCGTCGGCTTCCTTCGCGTCGGCCTTCAACATGCGGTCCAGGTCGGCCGAGGCCCGCGCGAGCTGGGCGGCGGAAAGCTTCTCGGGCGGCTCGTTGCCCGCGCGGAAGTGTTCCGACCACGTCCGCAGCGCCGCGATCCGCTGCTTGGTCACCGTGGCCGGCTGCCAGGGGTCGATCTCCCCGACCGGCGCGTGCCACGCGGCCAACAGTTCCAGCGACGCCAGCCGCGCGGCAAGGTTCCCTTCTTCAAACGCGCGGAGCACTTCGTCGCGGGCCTTTTTCGGGTACGGCGCCAGCCGGCGGATGGCCGCCTCGCGGACGGCCGGGCTCCGCTGCTGGAACTGCCGCACCAGGCGGACCACCGCGGCCGCGTCCGGCTCGCCGGTGGCCAGCAGGCTCTCGTCGATCTCGGGCCGGGCCGCCTCGTAGTTCTTCTTCAGCCAGGCCACCAGCTCGTCGGCCGAAAGCAGTCCGTCGCGCGAATCGACCGCCTCGCCCGCCGCCGTACGGATACGCAGCGCGGGGATGCTCATCACGTTCAACTCATCGTCGGCGGCGCCCAGGTGCTCGACGTCCAACTCGACCAACACCCAGCGACGCAGCTCGCTCTGCGCCTGCGGCTTCTCGATCTCGACCGACAACTCCCGGCACGGCCCGCACCACGTCGCGCCCACGCGGACCAGCACCGGCTTGCGCTCGGCCTTCGCACGGCGCTGGGCCTCGGCCAGATCGCCCAGCCAAGCCAGCGGCTTGGCCGCCTCGGGCTGCTTCTCTTCCGCCGGCGCCGCCAGCGCCGGACGCAACGCCATCGCCGCGATGACGACGGCGGCGACTAATCGTACCAATGACCCTAATGACGGTGTGTATCGTGTGCAATGCAGGAAGAGTGGGTGCCATGCCCACGCTTGCCGTGGGCATGATTTGGCGGCGAACATGCTTGCTGTCTCGCTGCGCTCGCTTAGCAAGCATGGCACCCATACATCACCATCAGGCTGAGACACTACACGAGCGACGTTGTTCTCGCGCGGCCCGTCAGGCTTCCAAGCGTTCATCGCTTCTCCTCCAGGCGGTTGCCGGCCGTGCTTGTTTTGCCGTCGTCGTCGGTTCGACCATGTCGAATCTTCGCCCAGTAGGCGTCGTAGGCGAATTTCGGACTGTTCTCCCGGTCGTGGCAGCCGCGGCAGGAGTTGGCGGCGTTGGCGACATGGCTCGTGGGCGCCCGCGGATCGGCGACGTGCTCGCCGCAGGGACCATGGCAGCTCTCGCAACCGACGCCGACGCGCTGCGGACTGCGCCGGGCGGAGACGAACCCGCCGGGCAGCCCGTAGCCCGTCGTGTGGCAGCGCTGGCATTCGGGATCGAACGCCGGCCCGTCCTTCTCCGCCAACGACTTCCACGCCCGGGCGTGTCGCGACTCGTCCCAGCGGCGGCTTGCCTCCTTGTGACACTTGCGGCAGGCGTCGGTCCCGGCCACGGCGAACTCCTTGGGAGCGCCCGGCGGCAGCGGCGCGACGAATGCCGTGTCGCGCGGGGCGAGGTCGGCCGCAGCCAACAGCTTGCGGAACCGGCTCACGTTGGCCACCTGGCCCGGCTCGTCGGCGAAGCGGGCCGAAAGTTCGACGATCTCGCCGCCCGGCCTCGCGGCCGCGTCGGGCTCGGGCACGTCGAGCCGCACGAGGAATTTCCCCTGCCGCGTGGCCGAAGCCACCAGGGTCGGCCCGATCCGCCGCGGGGCGATCGGCTGGCCGGTGGGACCGCCGACGATCAGGTCGGCCTCGGGAAGTCCCTCCGCAAAGGCCAGCAACTCGTCTTCCGGCAGGTAGGCCAGCACAACGACGACCTGGCGCTGCTGGGTCATGCCGTTGAGGGCCGCGAGCACCGCCTCGCGCGGCGGCGCGACTCGCACGGCGGCCGGGGCCAGTCGCGGGCTGAGCACGCCGAAGACGGCCACGCGGCGGCCGGCGAGCTGGACGACGCGGACCGGATCGGCCAGGGGCTTGCCGTCGCCGGCCGCCACGTTGGTCGATACGAAGGGGACGTTGAACCGCGCGGCGACCGACCGCAGGTAGTCGGCGCCGAGGGCCGCTTCGGCCGCGCCGAGGTTGTGCGCCGCGATGCCCATTTCCCGTTGGCCCTGAAGGATGGCCTCGAACTTCAGCCGGTCGTAGGGCGAAACGCCGGCCGCGGCGCCGCCGGCGTCGGCCGCCAGCACGTCGGCCCCGGCGCGGAGCTGGGCCAGGTACGTTGCCCGGCGAGGCAGGCCGCCCGACTGGTTCGACGTGCAGCCGCAGGGCACGATCCAGCCCGCCGCATCGCCGCTGACGACCAGCGACAGCGGCCGATCGCCGCCCGGCGCCGCGGGCCGGCAGCCGGCCGCGGCCAAGGTCAACAGGGCGATCGCATAGGGAGGCCGGTGCGGGGTCATGGGATCAGTAGGTCAGAGCGTAGGCCAACAGGTTGACGTTGATCTGGACGGCGTTGATGATCTCGTTGCCGCCGCAGCAACAGCAGCCGGCGGTGTGCTGGGTGTCGTTCAGTCCGTCCCGGGAATAGACCACGCCCAGCCGCCCGCCGAGGCTGATGCCCTCCAGCGGCCGGGGTTTGCTGTGGAAGCCTTCGAGGTCCTTGATCTCGTAGACCGTATGGAACATGGGATGGCTCATGGGAATGCCCTGCAAGGGATTGTCGGGGAATATTTTGGCCATCTCGGCGTGGAACGAGCGGTCCCATTCGATCGAGGAGCAGCCGGCGGAGGCCACCAGCAGCCCGCCGCGCTGGACGTAGCGGCGGAGGTTCTGCCGCTCCTGGTCGCTGAGCGTGAAATCGCCCTCGCCGGTCATGATGACCAGCGGGAACTCGAAGACGCTGTCGCTGCTGAGCTTGACGGCGTGGAACCGCCGGCTGGTCGACACGGCGCTCTCTTTCTCGGCGGTAACAAGAAAGTGGTCAGAAAAGCAGCGGCTGCTCCTGGTGCCGGCATAGACCAGGTTGGCCACCTGCACCACGCCGTCAGGCTCTCCGCCGATTTGCCGCGGGTCGGGCACCGCGCCGCTGTCTTTGGGCTTGACCGGCTCGGCCGCCCGGCCCGCGGAAAGGAGGATCGCGGCGATCGCCAAGGCCAGGGTGTGTCGTGCTACTCTCATCGTAAGTTCCCTTCAACGGCCTTTCCGGTCATGTGGAGAAGGCCCTCGCGAGTCTTGCAGATAGGGCGTCTCGTGCTCAGCCCCGAAGGGGCGCGACTCGATAGCCCAGGGCAACGCCCTGGGGACGGGTCGGCCGAACTCCGTTTCAAGCCCCAACGGGGCGCTACAAACCGGCCCCGCAGCGTTGTCACGCCCTTTCAGGGCTACAAGGGCCACGATACCCCGCGTCCCAGGGCTGCGCCCTGGGCTATCGAGTCGCGCCCCTTCGGGGCTCATTGAAATGTCATGCTGAAGCATAACCTACTTCCTTGCCGGGGTCATTTTGGGCTATCGTATCGCGCCCCTTCGGAGCTCATTGACATGTTATGCTGAAGCATAACCTACTTCCTTGCCGGGGTCATTCTGCCGCGATCGTCGAGCTCCTCGGAGAGGCGTTGGAAATACTGACCCACGCTGCGGCGATAGAGCACCGGCACGGCGGCGTCGCCCGCGGCGGTGGCGGCGCCCACGGCCCGCAGGTCGCCGGCGCTGAAGACGTCGGGATTGGCGCCGCCGGCGGGCGTGCCGCCATGGTAAGCGCCGCGGCCGCCGCCGTGCAGGCCGGGATCGCCGAACTGGCCGCTCCCCTGGCCGCTCATGCCGCCCATGTCGCCGTAAAGCCCCATCGCGCCGTAACCGCCCGCCCCGCTGCCCGAGCCGAACCCCATCGCCGCGAGCAACTGGGCGACGGTGTTGCCCAGGCAGCGGCTCAACGTGGGCTGGAAGACCAGCGCGCCCTGACAGCCGGCGCCCATGCCGCCGCAGCGCTTGAGAAAACGCTGCAAGATGGCGTCGGCCTCCTTCGCCTTGTCGTGGCCGCGCGTGCCGGCGAACTCGGCCAGGGCCGCCTCGGCGGCCGTCATCGCCGCGCTGGCCCCGCTGGCGCGGACGTCCTTAACGAACCGCTGCGCGGTCTGGCGCAGCTTCCGCAGCTCCGGCTTGTCCGGCAGCCGCGTGGCGTGGTCCTCGATGTCGCCCAGTAGTTCCTCCAGCGCCAGGCGGATCTGCCGCTGTTCCTCCTCCAGGTCGCGCATGCGGGCCTTCAGCGCCGGCTTGTCCTCGCCGTCGTGCCCCCGCAGCGAAGCCATCCGCTCGGCCAGGTCCTGCTGGCGCAACACCAGCACGGTGAACCGCTGCTGGTCGACCAGCAGCGGGAAGATGGCCTCCAGGTGCTCGATCGCCTCCATCGTGCCGCGATAGTCGCCGCGGCCGGAGGCCAACCGGTTCGCCAGGGTCTTGAGCCGTTGGTCCGCGTCCTTGTTCAACAGGTCGATCTGCTTCTGGAGCTTCTCCAGCTCGTCGGCCATTTCGTCGGTCAGCCGGGCCATCTTGCCCAACTCGGGCGACAACCTCTGGTCCAGATCGAAGGGCAGCCGGCGAGCGGCCGACTTGCGAATCGCTTCGGCCTCCTGACGCATCAACTGCTGGAGCTGCCGCATCTGGCGCCGGGTCTCCTCGGCCACGGGGCTCGCCGGCGGCAGCTTCTTCAGCTTCCTGCGCAGGCCGTCGGCCTCGTCGGCCAGTGCCTCCAGGCGGCGCTGCGCCTCGTGATACTTCGAGGTCAGGGCCTCGATCCCCTGGCGCATGCGGACCATCCGGTCGAACTCCTCCTGGGCGATGATCCGCAGGCTGACCACCTGGCTTTCACTCCCCTTGGACCCGGCCGGGTCGTTATCCTCGACGCGGCCGAAGAGCTTGATCACGTCGCCCGGCGAGAGCCCGAAGGCCGCCAGCGGCAACGTGATCTGCTCCTCGTGCCGGTGCGGCCATTTGACCGGCAGACGCACCGCGGCGGGAAGCGGCCGCGAGCTGTTCAGACTGCGATAGACCTCGATCCGCGCGATGCCGCAGTCGTCCTCCGCCGACACCACGACCGGCACCTGGGCCGTGGGCGTGGCCAGCGAGTTGGACTCGGGCTGGAGGATGCGGATCAGCGGCGACTGGTCGTCCAGCATGGTCACGGCGGCGGAGAACGATTGCTGCGACGCCACGCCCGCGCTGTCGATCACCCGGCACTCGAACTTTCCTCCGCCCTGGATCTCGAACTGGCCGCTCACCTCCTGCCCGCCGGACTCCAGGGGCCGCATCGGCACGGACCTCGTCTCGGACGCCGACTTCGCCGCGGTCTTCTCCCGCTGGGAGCCGGCGGCGGTGACCGCGATCCGTCCGCCCGACAGCGGCCGGTTGCTCGTGGCCCAAAGGGTCACTTTCGTGCCGCGCAGGCCCTTCACGCCATCGGCGGGCACCGGGCCGACGTAGCTCGCCTGCCCGGCGTACTGCGGCGGGACGACCTGGACGCGAACGCTCTCCAACTGCGGCACCGTAATCAGGTCGATGCGATACTTCGTGCTCCGTGCGCGGTAGGAGCGAACGTGATAGACGGCCGGCTCGGTGACTTTGGAGAGCACGGCCCGCCAGGTGTCGCCCGACTGGCTGAACATGGGCAGCACGGTGGGCGAGCCGTCGCCGCCGGCCAGCACCAGCTCCAGCCGATCGACGGCGCCGCCTTCGACGCGGGCGACGATCTCCAGCTCGCCGCCGTAGAGCACCTTGGCATCGCCGGGCGTGACGACGAAGTGCAGGCTGGAGTAGGGTGGCACGTCGGCCCAAGGCTGCGTGAACCGCCGCCACTCGGTCCGCACCAGTCCCGGCATCGCCAGGTCCAGGACTGCCACGGCCGCCAGGCAGCACGCCAGCGGCGCCAGCGCCCGGCCCAGCGGACGCAGCGGCAGCGCCTTAGCCAGCGGCGCCCCTCGGGCCAGCGCGGCGGCCTCGGCGACGGCCAACAGGCCCAGGCCGGCGGAAAGCGGCCCACGGCCACAGCCGGCGACGATCGCGCCGTCGAGCTCCCAGCCGGTGAGGATGGCGCCTCCGCTCTCGGCGGCCAGATCGAGCCGCCGGGCCAGCCTGGCCGAGCCCGACGAGCCCGCCGTTCGCCACGTCAGTCCCACCAGCAGCCCTAGACCGGCCGCGGCCGCAAGCCAGAGCAGGGCGATGCGCCCCGGCGGCGGGAGTTCCCAGACCAGGTCCAGCCACGCGCCGCCCAGGGCCACCGCCACGGCCGCGGTCACTCCGCAGGCGACGGCCGCGGCCGAGCCGATCAGCCACAGCCGGCGTGCGGCCTGGCCGAGTCGCGATCGAAGCAAGGCGTTGTTCTTCATCTTAGATCAGTCCTGACCAGCGGTGCTGGGTGCCATGCCCACGCTTGCTGGGTGCCATGCCCACGCTTGCTGGGTGCCATGCCCACGCTTGCGTGGGCATGTACAGGGATATCGGAAAGAATGCCACATGGCCAAACAAGTTTGGCCATGGCACTCGCCGAGTCGCAATCGAAGCAAGGCGTTGTTCTTCATCTTAGATCAGTCCTGACCAACGGCGCAGTCCCCAACTGCCGCCCCACAGCACGAACATGCCCGCCAACACCCACCATCGGTCCCACGCCGTGGTGCGGACGGTCCGCTCGGGCCGGCTTCGCAGAAGGTGCTCGTCGAAGTGCCGGGCGATCTGGGCCGGATCGGCGCGCTCCAGCACGGCCCCGCCGCTCTGCTGGGCGATCCAGGTCATGGTGGCCGGCTGGGCGGCCACGTCGAGCCGCTCCTTGAGACTTCCGCGGACCTCCAGCGCCGTTTCGGCCGCCAGCTCCTCCTTGCCCGCGCCCGCCACGCGAAGCCGGTAGCGGCCCTCGGCCAGCCGGCCCAGGTCGGCGTGGTACTGGCCGGGCGTGTTGCCCCACGGTTTGCAGGCGACCGTCTGCGGCCGTTTCATTTCGGTGCCGGTAAGCTCAAGGTGCGGCAGACCGCCGGTCCAGCGGTTCTCTCGCACCAGGAGCGTGGCGCTGGCCGATTCTTCCGTGTTGAACGTGGCCTTGTCGGCCCGCAAGGCCAGGTGCTGCGACGGCAACAGGCCGACGTTGGTCACCAGCCAGCGGAGGAGGCTTCGCCAAAAGGCGCTGTAAAGCTCGTCGCGGTCCTGGTGCTGCGGCGGCAGGAAGGCCCAGCGCCACATGCCGGCGCCTTCCACGACCACGACGCGCCCGCTTCCCAGCGCGCCGGCCGGGCGATAGGCGACCACCGGCACCGACTGCCCGGCCGCGGCCTCGCTGGCGGCCAGCACGGTGGTCGCATAAGGCTTGGGTTCGGCCCGGGCGGTGGCAGCCAGCGACGGCATGGCGGCCAGTGCGTCGCCTTCGCCCGCCGGGAGCCAGTGCAGCTCCTGGCCCGCCTCGGTCCATTGCGCGCGGAAACGCGTTTCGCTGCTGGGCGTCCAGCGGACGGGCAACAGGTCGTCCAACCGCTGGTTGATCTCCGACGAGGGCGGGCCGCGGAAACAGACCAGCGAACCGTCTTCCGTATCGAGCCACTTGCGGAGTACGGTCAGCGATTCGTCGCTCAAAAAGACCTCCGCCCGGCGGCCCAGGATCACGATCTGGTACGAGGCCAGCGACGCCGGATCGGCCAGGAACTTTCCCGCATCCTTTTCGATGGTCCACTGGTCTCCCGCAGGCGGCGAAGCGGCGGGAGACGGACCGGCGGGCGGCGGAGCGGCGGGAGACGGACGGCCAGGCGCCGCGGGCGCGGGCTTCTTGTTCGGCCGCGTGACGTTGCGCTCCAGCAGCCGGCCCGGGGCAAGCTGCACGACCGCGGTCAACTCCACCGATTCATCGAGGGACAGGCTGCGGATAAGGAACTTCGTGTCCCAGTAGGGTTTGCCTTCCAGCAGCAGCACCCGCACCGGCTGATCGACCACGCGCAACAGCAGCGAGGCCGTGTTGTTGGCCGCCGAGAGCTCGCCGGGCAGCGGCTCCGCGCGGACCTCGTAACGGAACAACCCGGCCGTCTTGCCGATGACGTGGAACACCTCCTCGGTCGAGCCGTTGGGGACGATCCTGGCCCACCGCTTCTCGACTTCCTTGCCATCCAGCAGCAATTGCAGCCGGGCCCGGGCGGCCAGCGACCCGCGCTGCCGCAAAATGACCGTCACGGGCACGCGCTGGCGAATGAAGGCGACCTCTTGCGGGCGTTTCAGCTCGACCTCCAGGTCGCGGACTTCCGCCGGCCCGCCCAGCACCTTCGTGTAGATGGGCACGGCCAGGGCCTTCGCCCGGGCCATCGTCTCGCGCAGCCGGCCGCTGCCGCCGACGTTCTGAATGCCGTCGCTCAACAAGAGCAGCGCCTGTCCCTGGGGACGCTCTTCATCCATCGACTGGTCCACGGCGGCGGCGAGGTCCGTGGCCGCGCCGTCGGCGTGCCGGGCGTCGAGGGCCTGCGGCGTGGTCGGCGCCGATTCGGCGGCAAAGGCGCGGAGGCGGACTTCATAACGCTCCTTGAGCCCCGCGGCAGCCGCCTTGGCGATGCGGGCGGCCTCGTGAAATCGCGAGTCTCCCTGCCCGGCATCGGCTACGTCCATGCTCGCGGAAGCGTCGACCAGCACGGTCAACAACGGCTTGCCCGGCGGCGGCGGGACACGTTCCATCCAGGTAGGATTGAGCAGGACCGCCAGCGGCAGCGCCACGGCGATGCCCATCAGCGCGAGGATCACTCTGCGGCGCAGGCCGCTGAGCCGGCGGCGGCTCGCCAGGGCATAGGCGATCAGCAGGCCCGCCGCGGCCAGCGCCAGCGGGACCCAGAGGGCCAAGGGAATATAGGGATCGACGGTGATGCGGCTCATGGGAACACCCTACGTTCTAAAGGCCACGAGACTCACCATCTCGCCCAAGAGACAGACGACGCAGGCCACGGCCAGCCAGTTCCAGAGGTCGTCCCGCCGATCCTCCTCCGCGGCCGCGCTGGAGAAGTAGACGCGGTGCCCCGAGGCAAGACGTTCCTTCAGCACCCGCGGCGAAAGGCTTTCCAACTGGCTCTCCTCGGCCGGCACCTCGACGGCCTGGGCGAACAGCGTTTCGTTGTCACGGCAGATGCGGTACGCGCCCGGACGGCCGGGCGAGCGCCAGTGCCAGGCCACCGCGGCGCCCTCTTCGACGAGTTCGCCGAAGCGGCCGCCGGAGGCCTCGCTCGTCCCGTCGGGACCGACGATCCGCAGGCCGCCCGGCGAGGTCACTTCCGCGGGCAACTGCGCG
>Ga0181539_1004538_pt1 | contig 11860 bp, 9 predicted proteins | sample PEATcosm2014_Bin_46_FD_119767 | JGI IMG/M metagenome (GOLD analysis project Ga0181539, IMG submission 119767) | Peatland microbial communities from MTU Mesocosm Facility, Houghton, MI, USA - PEATcosm2014_Bin23_60_metaG | ecosystem: Environmental > Terrestrial > Soil > Wetlands > Peat | place... | reverse complement strand
GACCCAACAGGCCTTGACCTTGTCGGCCGCCTGAGCGCCGCCCGCCAGCGCCATGAGAAGCGCGGTCGCCGCGACTCCCGTCATTGTTGCACGCATGTTCTTACCTCCCTTTTGCTTCAACCCGTGTCGACCCTTTCGAGAGGATTTCGGCGGTCGCTTCCGAAACCTCGAGCTCAAGCGAAACTCTCGCCGGGAGCCTCCCGACGAGGCCGGCCGCGCGCCCTCAACGGTCGGGAATGAACGAAACTCCTAGGGATTGCGGCGCCGTTGCGCCGCGCACGTCGCGTGCGGACAGGATGACGAGAACGACGATCGTCGTGACATAGGGCGCCGCGTTGAGCGCCTGCGCCGGGATCGGCACGCCCAATCCCTGGAAAGCCAGCGCCAGCACCGCGACGCCGCCGAACAGCAGCGCGCCCGCGAGCGCCCGCCACGGCCGCCATGACGCGAACACCACCAGCGCCAGCGCGATCCAACCGCGCCCCGCCGTCATGTCCGGCGACCAGAACGGCGTATAGGCGAGCGAAAGATACCCTCCCGCGACGCCGGCGCAAGCGCCGCCGAACAGGACCGCCGCCAGACGGATCGAACGCACGGGCAAGCCGAGCGAATGGCCGGAGACGTGATCCTCGCCGACGGCGCGCAGCGTCAGCCCGGCGCGCGTGCGCGTCAGCCAATAGGCGACGACCGCGGTGAGCAGAATGGCGCAATAGACGAAGACGTCCTGGCCGAACAGCAACTTGCCGACGATCGGCAGATCGCTGAGGCCGGGAATGCGCAGTTCGGGCGCGCGCGCGCGTTTGAGGCCGACGAAGCCGGCGCCGACGAGGTTGGCGAGACCGCGGCCGAAAATCGTCATCGCCAGCCCGGCCGCCACCTGATTGGCGGCGAGCCCGAGGGTGAGGAAGGCGAACACCCCCGCGATCGCGACGCCGCCCAGAGCCGCGGCGACAACGCCCAGAAGCGTCGAATCGGTGAGGTAGGCGAAGGCGAAGCCGCTCGCCGCGCCGACGATCATCATGCCCTCGAGGCCGAGGTTGATGACGCCCGCCCGCTCGGCGACGATTTCGCCGACCGCGGCGATCAGCAGCGGCGTCGCCGCGGAGACCACGATCATCAGGATGTCGACGACCGCCTGCGCGTTCATGATCGGGCGCCCCATCCCCAGGAGACGAGCAGGCGATAGCGCGCCAGCACGTCCGCCGCGAGCACGCACGCCAAGAGCACGCCCTGAAAGGCGAGCGTCAGGTCGCCGGGCAGATGCATCGCGATCTGCGCGTCCTCTCCGCCGACGAACGTCAGGGCCAGCACCAGCCCGGCGACGAGGACGCCGACCGGCGACAGGCGGCCGAGGAACGCCACGATGATCGCGGAGAAGCCGTAGCCCGGCGAGATCGAAGGCAGCAACTGGCCGATCTTGCCGGACACTTCGACGACGCCGGCGAGCCCGGCCAGCGCGCCCGAAATCATGAAGGCCGCGATCGCGATGGCGCGGTCGTCGAAACCGCCGAAACGCGCCGCGCGCGGCGCCGAACCGGCCAGGCGCACGGAATAGCCGAACAACGTCTTCGAGAACACCACCGCCGCCAGGGCGACCGCCAGCGGAACGAACAGCACGCCCAGGTGCAACGAGCCGCCGTCGACGAGCAGCGGCAGGCTCGCCGCGGGATCGAAATTGACCGACACCGGCAGGTTATGGCCCTCCGGGTCCTTCCACGGCCCGCGCACCAGCCAATCCAGCGCGAGCTGGGCGACATAGACCAGCATCAGGCTGGTCAGGATTTCCGAAACGTTGAGCCGCACCCGCAACAGCGCCGGGATCAGCGCGTAGAGCGCGCCGCCGATCGCCCCCAGGACCATCATCGCCGGCAGGATCCACCAGCCGCCGATCGCGCCCTGAAGGGCGCCGTCGTGGGTGACGAGCCCGAGCCAGCCGCCGAGCGCCCCGCCGGCGACGAACTGCCCCTCGGCGCCGATGTTCCAGAAATTGGCGCGGTAGCAGAAAATGAGGCCGGTCGCGATCAGCACCAGCGGCGTCGCCTTCACCGCGATCGCTTGCAGCGAGTAGGACTGCGTCAAGGGTTCGATGAAATAGACGTCGAAGGCCGTCAGCGGCGAACGCCCCACCAGCGCGACGACGACGCCGCCGATGAGGATCGCGACCGCCATCGCGGCGACGGGCGCGGCGATCTCGATGAGGCGCGAGCGCTGCGGGCGCGCGACGAGGTCAATGCGCATGATCGCCCTCGTCCATGCCCGCCATCATGAGGCCGACCGCCTCGCGCGTCGTTTCGCGCGCCTCGCGCGGCTCGGACAACCGCCCGGCGTGAATGACCGCGATGCGGTCGCTGATCTCGAAGAGCTCGTCGAGATCCTGGCTGATGACCAGCACCGCGACGCCGCGCGCGCTCAAGTCCAGCAGCGCCTGACGGATCGCCGCCGAGGCCAGCGCGTCGACGCCCCAGGTCGGCTGATTGACCACGAAAAGGCCGGGCTTGCTGAGGATTTCGCGCCCGACCACGAATTTTTGCAAGTTTCCGCCCGAAAGCGTGCGCGCCAGCGGATCGGCGCCGGACTTGCGCACGTCGAAGGTCGCGACGACTTCGTTCGCCTTGTCGAGCGCCTTCTTGGCGTCGATGAAGCCGGCGTGGGTCATGCCGCTCGCGCCGTGCCCGGTCAGCACGATATTTTCCGACAGCGTGAAATCGGGCGCCGCGGCGTGGCCGAGGCGATCTTCGGGCACGAACGCCGCCTTCAGCGCGCGCCGGCCGGTGACGCCGACGTCGCCGACCGGCTCGCCGTCGATGAGGATCGCTTCGGCTCGGCCCGCGATCAGCTCGCCCGAGAGATAGGCGAAGAGTTCGGACTGCCCGTTGCCGGCGACGCCGGCGACGCCCAGCACTTCGCCGCCGCGCACTTCGAGCGAGACGCGCTTGAGCGAAACGCCGTGCAACGAGGGCGAGGGCGCGCTGAGCGCGGCGACGACGAGGCGCGGCTCGCCTAAGCCGTGCGCGCCGGCGCCGCGAACCTCCTTGATCTGCGCGCCGACCATCAGCGCCGCCAGCGAGCGCGCGGTCTCGGCGCGGGGATCGCACGTCGCCACGACCTTGCCGAGCCGAAGGATCGTCGCGCGATCGCACAGCCGCTTCACTTCCTCCAGGTGGTGCGAGATGTAGAGCAGCGCCCTGCCCTCGCCCCTGAGCGTCTCCAGCGTCTCGAACAGCCTTTCCGCCTCCTGCGGCGTCAGCACCGAAGTCGGCTCGTCGAGAATGAGAACCTTGGGGTCCTGCAAGAGGCAGCGCGCGATCTCGATGCGCTGCCGCTCGCCCGCCGAAAGCGAATAGACCGGCCGGTCCGGCTCCAGCGCGAAGCCGTAGGCGCGCGAAATCTCGGCGATGCGGGCGGGAACCCTCTCCAGACGCTCCGACTTCGGCAGCGCCAGCGCGATGTTCTCGGCGACGGTCAAGTTTTCGAACAGCGAAAAGTGCTGGAACACCATGCCGACGCCGAGCGCGCGCGCCGCTTTGGGATTGGCCAGCGCGATCGGCGCGCCCTGCCAGAGGATCTCGCCTTCGCTCGGGCTGAGCAGCCCATAGAGCATCTTGACCAGCGTCGACTTGCCCGCCCCGTTCTCGCCGAGCAGGGCGTGAATCTCGCCGCGCGCGAAGCCCACGTCGACGCGATCGTTGGCGACGAAGGAGCCGAACCGCTTGGTGAGGCCGCGCGCGGCGAGCAGCGGCGCCGCTTGCGGAACGATATCAGGCGAACTGATCGCGGACCCCGTGCTCAAGCCGTTCCTCCACGCTGCGCAGGCCCATCCTAGCGGCGCCCGCGGTTTTCGCCAGGCGGCGGCGCGCCCGATTCGATCGCGGCGCGCTAAAGAATTTATCCGGTAATTCGCAAGATGCGCCGACGCGCGCCTAGGGAACGAGCACCGTCGAGGCCGTCGTCTGGCGCGCCTCGAGGGCGGCGTGGACGCGCGCGGCGTCGGCGAGCGGCGCGCGGGCCGTCACGCCGATCTTGACGTCGCCCGAGGCGACGACGGCGAACAGATCGCGCGCCATCTTGTCGAGCCGCTCGCGTTCGGCGAGGAAGGTGAACAAGGTCGGCCGCGTGGCGAACAGCGAGCCCTTTTGCGACAGCAGCGCCAGATTGAACGCCTCGATGCCGCCGGAGGCCGAGCCGTAGCTGGCGAACAGGCCGAACGGCCTGAGGCAATCGAGCGAGGCGGGGAAGGTCGCCTTGCCGACGCCGTCGTAGACGACATGGCACTTGGCGCCCTTGGTGAGTTCGCCGACCCGCACCGCGAAGTCCTCCTCGCGGTAGAGAATGACGTGCTTGGCGCCGGCCTTCTTGGCGAGCTTGGCCTTCGCCTCCGAGCCGACCGTGCCGATCACGGTGGCGCCGAGCGCCTTGCCCCACTGGCAGAGGATTTGCCCGACGCCGCCCGCCGCCGCGTGCACCAGGATGACGTCGCCGGCCTTCACCTTGTACGTCTGGCGCAGCAGGTACTGCGCGGTGAGGCCCTTGAGCATCATCGCCGCGCCGGTCTCGAACGAGATCGCCTTGGGCAGCTTGACGAGATGCTTGACCATGACGTTGCGCTCCTCGGCGTAGGAGCCGAGCGTCGAGGCGTAGGCGACGCGGTCGCCCGGCTTGAAATCCTTGACCCCCTTGCCGACGGCGACGATCTCGCCCGCCCCCTCGTTGCCGGGGGTGAAGGGCCGCGGCGGCGGCGGATAGAAGCCGGAGCGATAATAGACGTCGAGATAATTGACGCCGATGGCGCGATGGCGCACGCGCGCTTCCCCCGGCCCGGGCGGCGGGACTTCGATATCCTCCAGACGCATGACGTCCGGCGCCCCGGTTTGGTGAATACGTATCGCGCGCATGGCTCGTCTCCCGCCAAAATCGCGCCATGATTGTCCCGGCGAAGCGCCCGCGCAAGCGGGCGGCGACGAAAAAGCGTTGCAAAACCGCGTTTTCCCCGTTTTGGCGGGCGTATCGCGTCAAGCGGCGCGCGCGGGCGGCGGCAAAGAAACCGGCGATAATCGACGAGCGCGGCCTTGCCAGCCCGGCGCGGCTTCCTTATAGCAGGCGCCGTTCCGGCTGACCCGAAACGCCGGCCAGCGCCCATCGTCTAGCGGTCCAGGACGTCGCCCTTTCACGGCGAAAACAGGGGTTCGATTCCCCTTGGGCGCGCCAATGAAATCAAAGACTTACGAGATTTCCCGGCCGGCCTGTCCAATAAATGGCCAATAAACCGGCGCGCATTCCCATGGGCGATCGATTACGGTGCGATTACGGTGACACATGCATATTTATACTTTTACGAATTCGCGAACACCCGGTCGAGCGCTCTGCGCAAGTGAGTGATGGTAGTCTCGGGATACTTTGAAATAGGAAATTATGCATGTGTCACCGTACAGGCGCCCACTCCCTCGCCATCCGCTGCGCCTCGGCGATCTGCGAGGGCGTCATCTCGGCGGCCGGCGCGTCGCGGTTCTTGGCGCCCTGCATACGAATATCGGAATCCGTCGCGCGCGAAGCCAAGTCGAACCACATATATGCCTGCGCATAGTCTTGCGGCGCGCCTCGACCTTCGCGGAGCATGAGGCCGAGGCCGAGCTGCGCGCCGGCATGGCCTTGCTCGGCGGCCTTGCGGGTCCACATGGCGCGGATCGGCGGGGGTTGAGTAAGCTGTCACCGAAACCACGGCGCCGGCAGTCGGGTCTCCCGTCGCGCACTCCTCACCTTATCGGCGGCGCATACTGCAGCCCGCCCTGGGTCCACAGCGCGTTGAGGCCGCGCTTGATCTTGATCGGCGAGCCCATGCCGACGTTGCGCTCGAACGACTCGCCGTAATTGCCGACCGCCTTGACGATGCGGTAGGCCCAGTCGTTGGTCAGCCCCAGGCTGTGGCCGAAGTCGCCTTCGACGCCGAGCAGGCGGCGGATTTCCGGGTTGTCGGACTTCAGCTTCTGATCGACGTTGGCCTGGGTGACGCCGAGCTCCTCGGCGGTGACCAGCGCGAAATGCGTCCATTGGACGATCTCGAACCAGGTGATGTCGTCCTTGCGCACCGACGGGCCGAGCGGCTCCTTGGAGATGATTTCAGGCAGCACGACGTGATCGTCCGGCGCGGACATTTTCAGCCGCTCGGCGTAGAGGCCGGAGGAGTCGGTGGTGTAGGAGTCGCAGCGGCCGCTGTCATAGGCCTTGACCGCCTCTTCGTCGGTGGCGAAGACGACCGCCTCGAACTTCAAATTATGGCTGCGGAAGAAGTCGGCGAGGTTGAGCTCGGTGGTCGTGCCCTGCTGCACGCAGATCGAGGCGCCGTCGAGCTTCAGCGCGGAATCGACGCCGAGGCTCTTGCGCACCATGAAGCCCTGCCCGTCGTAATAGTTGACGCCGGTGAAGAACATGCCGCCCGTCTCGCGCGACATTGTCCAGGTGGTGTTGCGCACGAGAACGTCGACGTTTCCCGAGGCCAGGATCGTCGGGCGGTCCTTGGCGTTGACCGCCAGGTATTTGACCTTGCCCGGATCGTTGAAGATCGCCGCCGCGATCGCGCGGCATTCGTCGACGTCGAGCCCCTTGTAGACGCCCTGATCGTCGGGCAGGCCGAAACCCGCCAATCCCGGATTGACGCCGCACACCAACGCGCCGCGCGCCTTGACCTGGTCGAGCGTCCCCGCCTCGACGGCGGAAACGCCGGCGCAAAGCAGGGCGGCGGCGAAAAACGTCACGAGCGATCGCATGCGAAGACCCCCATTTTTCGAAGCCGAACCGGCCCTGCCGCCCTTTTTCATGCGCGCGGCGGCGCCCGGCGAGGACGCCAGTCTCGCGGCGAACCCGGCCTCGAGTCAATCGCCCTGCTTCGCGCGCGCGCCGAATGCTGCTAGGACAGGCCGCACGCGTTCACCTGTAAGCCGACGGACCGCCCTCATGCACGCTCGATGGCCTTCCTCCGCTCTTTTCCTGTTCGCGACCGCGTCGGCGGGCCTCGCCGCGCCCGCCACATCGGACGGCGCCAAGGCGATCGAACAGGGCTACGTCGAATATTTCGGCAAGGCGGTCGTCGACAAGGGCATCGTTTCGGTCACGCCGGACGGCGAGGACTACCTCGTCAGCTGGGACCTGCAGAAGGCGTTCGATCTCATCGGGCCGCCCGAGGGCGCGCTGCGCATCGCGCGATTCTCTTATACGCTCACGCCGGAGGACGACGGAGACTGGACCGCCAAGGCCGACGGCTTTCCGAGCTTGGCCTTCGACGTGCCGACGGACAAAGGCAAGGTGACCGGCACGCTCGATCTCGGCGGCTTTCGCCTGGAGACGGCTTATCACGCCGCGCAGGCGGATTTCCTGCGCTCGCTCCTCTCGGCCGACACGCTCGCCGCCAAGTTTCACGTCCCCGACGGCGCTCGCGGCGACGATCTCGATCTCGCCGAATCCGGCATATCGGTCGAGACCCGCGCCAAGACGTCCGACAGCGGCGCCGGCATCGACGTCGCCCTCGCCCAATCGGTCAAGAACCTGACCGAAACCGTCGTCGCGCCGCCGCCGGACGATCAGGGCCCGCCCGTCGAGGTGACGTATACGGTCGGCGGCTTCGGCGGCGGCGCGGCGATCTCGGGACTGCGCGCGCGCGAGATCGGCGATTTCTGGAAATTCGTCGTCGCCCACGTCGCAGACGCCGACCCGCCCGCGGAGTTGAAGCAGAGCATCCGCGCCATGCTGCCGCTATGGAACTCGCTTCAGGCGAACGCCGAAATTCATGACCTGACGCTGCAGATGCCGATGATCGAAGCGACGTTGAAGACGCTCGACGAGACGATCGCCCTCAGCGGCTTCACCGCCGACGGCGCCGCGGAAATCGGGGTCAAGATCGACCAACTGGCGTTCAAATCGCCGCTCCTGCCGCCCTGGGCCGGATCGCTCTCGCCGGCTTCGTTCGCCTTAGACCTGCGCGTCGCCGACAAGGGCCTCGACGAGGTCGCGCGGCTCGCGCTGGACGATCCGAGTTTCGGCGGCAAGGGCGATCTGTCGCCCGAGACGCAGGACAAGATCAGCGCCGTCCTCCTCGCCGGGCGTCCGAAGCTCACCCTCGCGCCCGGGCGGCTGACGACGCCGACGCTCGATCTCGCCTTCGAAGGCGAAGCCTCGATGGACACGGGCGCGCCGAGCGGCCATTTCGTTTTCAGCGCCGACGGCCTCGACAAGACGATCGCGCTCCTCGAAGACGTCGCCAAGAGCGAGCCGGATTTGCAGTCGGCCGTGCTCGGCGTCACGTTCATCAAGGGCCTGGCGACGACCGGCGCCGACGGACGGCTGACGTGGAACGTCGACGTGAGCGATGCCGGCGACGTCACGGTCAACGGCACGCTGTTGCCGACCGCCAAGTGATCGGCGACGCTTGAAGAGAATTGCGGCGCGCGAGGCCGGTTGACGCCGGCCCCTCGCGTTTTTTCATTTTGCCCGTCCCCAGTCGCGGAAATCACGATCGATGAAAAAGCTGACCGACGAAGCCAAGGCCAGATTGCGCCCCCGCTCGCGCCTCGTGCATCTCGGCCGCGACGCGGAGGCCTCGCAGGGCTTCGTCAGCGTGCCGCCGTTCCGCGGCTCGACCGTGCTTTTTCCCGACGTCGCGACGCTGAAGAGCCGCAAGCAGCGCTATGTCTACGGCACGCACGGCACGCCGACCACCGAGGCCCTGAGCGAGGCCTGGACCGCGATTTCAGGCGCGGCGGGAACGACGCTGGTCCCCTCCGGGCTCGCCGCGATCGTCGTTTCGCTGATGACGGCGCTGAACGCCGGCGATCATCTGCTGATGTGCGATTCGGCCTACCAGCCGGCCCGCATCTTCTGCGAAGCGACGCTGAAACGCATGGGCGTCGAGACCACCTATTACGATCCGCTCCTCGGCGCCGGGATCGGAGCGCTGATGCGCGCCAACACCAAGGCGGTGTTCGTCGAATCGCCGGGCTCGCAGTCGCTGGAAGTGCAGGACATCCCGGCGATCGCCGCCGAAGCCCACGCGCGCGGCGCCTGCGTCGTCGCCGACAACACCTGGGCGACGCCGTTGTTCTTTTCGCCGCACGCGCACGGCGTCGACATGGCGGTGGAGGCGGGCACCAAGTATCTCTCCGGCCATTCCGATCTGTTGCTCGGCCTCGTCTCGGCCAACGCGCAATGGTTTCCTCGCCTCGCCAAGACCGTCGATCAGATGGCGATTCCGCCCGGCCCCGAGGACGTGTTTCTCGCGCTGCGCGGCCTGCGCACGATGGAGCTCAGGCTTCGCGAAGCCGAGCGCCAGGCGCTCGCGCTGGCGCGCTGGCTCAAAGGCCGCCCCGAGGTCGAGCGCGTCATCCACCCCGCCCTGCCCGACGATCCCGGCCACGCCATCTGGAAGCGCGACTTTACCGGCTCCTCCGGGCTATTCAGCGTCGTGCTGCGGCCGGCGTCGGAGGCCGCGGTGGCGGCGATGCTCGACGGGCTCGAATTGTTCGGCATGGGCTACTCCTGGGGCGGCTTCGAGAGCCTCGTCATCCCCTTCGACTGCACGGCCTACCGCACGGCGACGCGCTGGGCGCCGGGCGGACCGACGTTGCGCTTCTCGGTCGGGCTCGAAGACATCGAGGACTTGAAGGAGGACCTCGATCGCGGCTTCGCCCGCCTCGCCGCCGCCGCCTGAACCGGAGCGCCGAACCATGCGCACGTTCCTCATCGACACCGACACGGCGTCCGACGACGCGGTGGCGATCCTGATGGCGCTCGCGGCGCCCGACGTTCGCGTCCTCGCGCTGACGACGGTCGCCGGCAACGTCGGGCTCGAACAGGCGACGCGCAACGCGCTGACCGCCGCCGAGATCGCCGGTTCGGACGTTCCCGTGTTCAAGGGCGCGGGCGCGCCGCTGACCCGCGCGCTCGAAGACGCGCACTGGTTCCACGGCCGCGACGGTTTTGGCGACCAAAACTATCCGCAGCCGCGCCGCGCCGCGGAGCGCCAGCACGCGGTCGACGCCATCATTCGGCTCGCCCATGCCGAACCGGGCCTGACGCTGGTGACGCTGGGTCCGCTGACCAACGTCGCGCTGGCGCTGGCGCGCGATCCCGACATCGCAAGAAAAATCGGCCGCTGCGTGGTCATGGGCGGCGCGCCGTGCTGCGAGGGCAACGTCACGCCGGCGGCCGAATACAACATCTGGGTCGACCCCGAGGCGGCGCGCGTGACGTTCCGCTCGGGCCTGCCGATCGAGATGGTCGGCTGGCACGTCTCGCGCGGCGCCTCCGTGCTCGACGAAGCGGAGATCGCCGACATCCTGGCGCTGGGGACCGCCAAGGCGCGTTTCGCCATCGAGTGCAACAGCCGCGCCAAGCAGGCCTATTTCGTCCAGACCGGCGAGACCGGCCTGTCGCTCGCCGACCCAACCGCGATGGCGGTGGCGCTCGACCGCGCGGTCGGCCTGAGCTGGAGCCGCCATTACGTCGAGATCGAGTGCGCGAGCGAACTGACGCGCGGCATGACGATCGTCGATCGGCTCGACGTCGCCGCCGACGACAACAATCGCGAGGCGTGGCGCGGGGCGCTGAAGGCCGGCGCCAAGGCGGACGTCTTATGGACTTTCGACAGCGCCGCGTTCAAGGCTATGCTGAGGCGGGTGCTGGCGGGGTGAACGACGGCTGCGAGGAGACCGCGATGCCGCCTGACGGAAATCGACTGGGCGGCGAGACGTCGCCCTATCTCATCCAGCACGCCGGCAATCCCGTGCATTGGCGGCCCTGGGGCGCCGAGGCGCTCGCGGAGGCGATGCGGCGCGACTGTCCGATCCTGCTCTCCGTCGGCTACGCCGCGTGCCACTGGTGCCACGTCATGGCGCACGAATCCTTCGAGGACGACGACACCGCGGCGCTGATGAATCGCCTGTTCGTCAACGTGAAGGTCGATCGCGAAGAGCGGCCCGACGTCGATTCCATCTACATGAGCGCGCTGCACGCGATGGGCGCGCAGGGCGGCTGGCCGCTGACGATGTTCCTGACGCCGGGCGGCGCGCCGATCTATGGCGGAACCTATTGGCCGCCGGCGCCGCGCTGGGGCCGGCCGTCGTTTCGCCAGGTGCTGCAGGCGGTCGACGCGGCCTGGCGCGATCGGCGCGAAGCGACGCTGGCGCAAGGCGCCGACCTCGTCGCCCACTTGACCGCGATCGCCGCGCCGCGGCCGGGGCCTGACCTCGCGCCCAACGACCTGACGCGCGTCTGCGAAGCGCTGCTGCGCCTCGTCGATCCCGTCCACGGCGGCATAGGCGACGCGCCGAAATTTCCCAACGCGCCGATCTTTCGTTTCTTCTGGAACGAGTTTTTTCGCCGCGGCGACGCGCGCTGCCGCGCCGCGGCGCGCGGCCTGCTCGACGCACTCTGCGCGGGCGGCGTCTACGACCATCTCGGCGGCGGTTTCGCCCGCTATTCGACCGACGCCGAGTGGCATGTGCCGCATTTCGAGAAGATGCTCTACGACAACGCCGAGATTCTCGAATTGCTCGCCCTCGCCTACGCCGAGGCGCCGACGCCGCTCTATGCCGCGCGGGCGCGCGAGACCTTCGGCTGGCTGATGCGCGAGATGCGCGCCGACGTCGCCTTCGCTTCGTCGCAGGACGCCGATTCGCAGGGCGAGGAGGGGCGCTTCTATGTCTGGAGCGCCGACGAGATCGATGCGGTCCTCGGCGAGGACGCGGCGCCGTTCAAGGCCGCCTACGACGTGCATCCGAGCGGCAACTGGGAGGGCCGCAACGTGCTGCGGCGCGTGACGCGGCAGGGCGACGCGGCGGCCGAGGCGCGGCTCGCTTCCGCCCGCGCGCGTTTG
>Ga0181539_1004537_pt1 | contig 11863 bp, 14 predicted proteins | sample PEATcosm2014_Bin_46_FD_119767 | JGI IMG/M metagenome (GOLD analysis project Ga0181539, IMG submission 119767) | Peatland microbial communities from MTU Mesocosm Facility, Houghton, MI, USA - PEATcosm2014_Bin23_60_metaG | ecosystem: Environmental > Terrestrial > Soil > Wetlands > Peat | place... | reverse complement strand
TGGAGGAGAATGGGACCGGTGTCCAGGCCTTCTTCCAGCAGCATGGTGGTATTGCCGGTGAAGGCGTCGCCATTGGCCACGGCCCACTGGATAGGCGCTGCGCCGCGGTACCTGGGCAGCAGCGAGCCGTGCAGATTGATGCAGCCGAGGCGCGGCAGCGCGAGCATCCACGAAGGAAGAATGTGGCCGTAAGCGACGACGACGATGGCCTTAGGGGCGATGGCTTCGAGCTGGGCGCGAAACTCGGGGTGGTTGCGAATCTTCTCCGGCTGCGCGACGGGCAGCCCGGCGGCCAAGGCGGCCAGCTTGACCGGCGGAGCGGTGAGTTGCCGGCTGCGGCCCGATGGGCGGTCGGGCTGCGAGACGGCCAGCGCGACCTCATGGCCCGCCGCAAGCAATGCTCGGAGGGTGGGAACGGCGAAGCTGGGCGTGCCGAAGAAGACGAGCTTCACGGCCTTACCACTTGCCTTCACGCTGCAACTTGCGGATCTTGCGCAGGTTCAGGTCGCGCTTGAGGGCGCTCATGCGGAAGATGAACAACATGCCGTCCACGTGGTCGATCTCGTGCTGCAAGCAGCGCGAGAGCAGGTCTTCGCCGTCCATTTCGAACCACTTGCCGTTCTCGTCCTGGGCGCGGACCCGCACCTTGGCGGCGCGGACGACCTTCTCGCGGATATCGGGAAAGCTGAGGCAGCCCTCCTCTTCGTAGGCCTTGCCCTCGCTGAAGATGATCTCGGGATTGGCGAGAACCAGCTTCTCTTTGGGGTTCTGGCCCAGGCTGAGGTCTATCACGGTCAGGCGCTTCGACACTCCCACCTGCGGCGCGGCCAGGCCGATGCCCTTCGAGGCGTAGGTGGTCTCGAACATGTCGGCCACCAGCTTGCGCAACTCGTCGTCGAATTCGCTGACCGGTTCGCCGGGCTGGGAGAGCACCGGCTCGGGGTATTTGACAATCTTGAGAATCATCTCTGTGCGTCAGTAGCTCCGTATCTGTTCGATGTATCCGTCGAAATTTCGTTTCATTTCCAGCGCCGAGTCGCCGCCGAACTTTCGCTGGGCCAGATCCGCAACGGTGAGGGCGACCATGGCCTCGGCAGCCACGCCGGCGGCTGGCACAACGCAAATGTCGCTGCGCTCGTAGCTGGCGGTGGTTGCCTCGCGGGTGTCGAAGCGCACCGATTCCAGCGGCCGCCTGAGCGTCGAGATGGGCTTCAGGTAGCCGCGGACCACGATGTCTTCGCCGTTGGAGACGCCGCCCTCGATGCCGCCGGCGTTGTTTTGCGGGCGGGTGAAGCGGGAGGGACGCGCGCCTGCCTCGGCGGCGTACTGGATGGGATCGTGAACAACGGAGCCGAAGGACTCGGCAGCCGTGACGCCGCGGCCGATCTCGACGGCTTTGACGGCCTGCAGGCTCATCACCGCCCAGGCGAGCAGGCCGTCGAGACGCTCGTCCCAGTTGGCGTAGGTGCCCAGGCCGGCGGGGACGCCGTGGACCACCACCTCGAAGACGCCGCCCACGCTGTCGCCGGTGCGCGAAACCTCCTCGACCTCTTCCTTCATGCGGGCTTCGGTGGTGGGATCGACGCAACTGAGCAGGACTTCATCCTTGGCGGCGACGGCGGCGATCTCCTCCCACGCGGCGGCGCGGTCGAGCTCGACGCGGCCCACGCGGATGACGTGGCTCAAGACCTCGATGCCCAGCGTGCGCAGCATCAGCTTGGCAAAGGCTCCGGCGGCCACGCGGGCGGTGGATTCGCGGGCCGAGGCGCGCTCCAGCACGTAACGGGCTTCGGGGAAGTTGTATTTGAGGGCGCCTGCCAGGTCGGCGTGGCCGGGGCGCGGCGAGGCGACCGCCTGGTGCCTGGCGGGGTCGCCGGCTTCCACGGGCAGCTTCTCTTCCCAGTTCTTCCAGTCGCGGTTGGCGATCTCGATGGCGATGGGCGAGCCGATGGTCTTGCCGTGGCGCACGCCGGAGAGGATGTGAGCCCTGTCGGACTCAATCTTCATGCGCCCGCCGCGCCCGTAGCCCTGCTGGCGCCGCCACAACTCGCGGTTGACGAAGTCGAGATCGACGGGCACGCCGGCAGGCAGACCGGAGACCAGGGCGACGAGAGCTTCTCCGTGGGATTCGCCGGCGGTGGAGAAACGAATCATGTTGACTTGATTGTAATGGAACAGGGAACAGGGATCAGAGATCAGAGATCAGAGGCCGGCCCGGCGAGGGCTGGTCAGCGGCGAGTTGTTGCGCGACAATAGTTGCAATCGGCGGGGATCGGAGGAGTCGCCATGCGCGCTCGCAAGTGGGTGGTTGCAGGCCTTCTTGTTTTGCTGACTTACAGCGGAAGGGCGCAGCAGGAGCAGCGATCTGCGCTTCTTCCGGCTAGTGAGGTCAAAGGTGTGGCCGCCCGGTACCCAAAAACCGGACCTAACAGGATTACCGGAGCCTGGGAACCGACCAAGGCAGACATCGACGGCCTGGAGGCCAACCTCCACCAGATTTCTGACCTGTCACGGAGAAGCGCCTCTCCCTCCTTGCGGATCGAGCACCCAGAAAACTACATCCGCCAGTATGTCGGCGTTCTGCAAGCAGGGAAGAAGCGGATCTTTGTCTATGCGTCTTGCGGCTTCAACGGCAATCAGCCACCACCGTCACCATTTTGGAGAGACCACCTCATCTTTGTGTCGGACGGTGGAAACTGTGTGTGGCAGTCGCTCTATGATCCATCGTCCAAGACATTCTTGGAATTGCGGATCAATGGCGTCTGAGCAATGGAATAGCGTGATCACAACTCAACTCGCGACTTCCCGTGCTCTTGGTATAGGAAGGACACAGGTTCAGGTTCCCTGACCCCTGATCTCTGATCCCTGTTTCACCGCGCATCAATCAGCCGGATCGTCTCCAGGAACACATCGCCGTCGATGGTCAGGCTGCGGGCGCTAATCTTGTCCATGGTGTCCTGGGCGGTATGGTGGTAACTGTTGTTGGGGCCGTAGTCCAGGTCGATCACGTCGATCGAGGGCACGCCGCGCTGGACGAAGGGAAGGTGATCGTCTTCGACAGGCCCTTCGGTCTGAAAGAAGTGGTGACCGTAGCCGAACTTGTTCGCGGCCTTCGTCATCAGCGCGACCAGCCAATCGGCGGAGCGGCTTTCGCGCTGGATGTCGAGGTCCTTGTCGCCGATCATGTCGGCCAGAATGAAGGCCTTGATGCGGCCCAGCGTTCCATCGCCTGCCCATTTGGCGGCCAGGTGGCGGGTGCCGTAGAGGGAGTCGGAGTCTGTCCAGGTGGGTTGAATCGACTCTTCGCCGTCGTCGAAGAGCAACCAGACCGAATAGCCTTCCAGCTTCCTGCCGCCGGCGGTCTGGGCGCGCAACCGGTCGGCGATGGCCAACAGCAGACCGGTCGTCGAGCCGCCGTCGTTGGCGCCCACAAAGTTGATATTCCGCAGCCAGTAGTTGGTCTCGTAGTGCGTGGCCAGCACAATGACGCCGTCCTTCTTGCCGGGAAAGCGCACGATGAAGTTGCGCATGGGCACGGCCCCGATGGGCGTGTCGGCCGTGAACGCATCCTCTTCAAGCTGGTCATGCCTGAACTGGCTGCGCAGAAATTCTTCAGCCTTGGCGTGCCCAGGGCTGGTGGGCCAGCGCGGGCCGATGGCGACAAACTGGCGGGCGTACTCCAGGGCGCGAGCGCCGTCGAAGTGCGGCTGGGCAAGGGCGGCGAGGGGGGCGAGCAGGAGCAATCCTGCGGCGAATTGCCGCATGAACGGAATTCTGGTTAGGTGTCGTGGTTTCCCACCCTTGCCGCAAGAATCCGCCGCGGCAGACGGCAAGGATGGGGTACCCAGCGCTCTCCCAGGTCTCAAGGACGAGACCTGGGGCACCCAGCAAAATGAGGAGAAAGAGAGGTTCACTTTGCGGCCTCCTTGGCCTTCTTTGCCCGACGGCGCGAGGGATGGACCCACCACGCCACGCCGATGCCGATGAGGTAAAGCGCCAGCATGGGCATGGCGTAGATGCACATGGTCCAGGGGTCGGGACTGGGGCAGATGACCGCTGCCACGATGAAGACCGCCAGGATCGCGTAGCGGATATTTCTCCACAGAAAGCGCGGGCTGACGATGCCGAAAAGGGCCAGGAAGAAGATGAGGATCGGCAGCTCAAAGCTGATGCCCAGGCCGAGGATGATAGAGAGAAAGAAGCTGCTGTACTCCTCGATGGTGACCATGGAGGTGAAGTTGTGGCCGAAATCCACGATCAGGATCTTGAGCGCCGAAGGCAGCACCCAGAAGTAGCCGAAGGCGGCGCCGGCCAGGAAAAGGCTCACCGTGGCCGCCATGAAGGGCACCACAAACCGCCGTTCCTTCTGGTAAAGCCCCGGCGCAATGAACAGCCACACCTGGAAGAGGATGAAGGGCGAGGCCAGGATCGCTCCGCCGAGCAGCGAAACCTGCAGGTCCAGGTTCAAAGGGTCCATGGGATGCGTGAAGACCAGGCTTTTGCCGATCTTGACCAGCGGCGCCTGGATGAAGCCGACCAGCCGGTCATGCAGGAACCAGGCGGCAAAAAAACCCACCGCGAGATAGGCGGCCGAATGGATGATGCGGCGGCGCAGCTCCTCCAGATGCTCCATCAGGCTCATGCCGGGGAGTTCCGCGCGCTCGGTGACCGCCGCCCGCGCCTTGCCGATCGCATCCGCGGCATCAACCATGGCGGGCCGGCTCCGTGGCGGGCGCGGTCTCTTCCGGCTGGCCTACATCTGTGGCCTCGGCAGCTTCGGCGCTGCCCTCGACGCCGGCTCCGCGATTGCCTTCGGGTTCAGCCGCAACACCGGAGACCTTCGCCAGCTCCTCCTCCAGATTCCACGGCTTCGCTGCCGGCACCTGCTCGCCGGTCGAGGGCGGCTGAATGCGCGGATAGGTCTCTTCGCCCGGGGCTTCGTCGGCGGGCGCTATCGAAGGAGGGTAAGCGGACTCTTCCCAGGAGGGGGTTTCAGCCGTGGCTCTGATTGCCAGAGCGGTCCCGCCGTTTGCAGTTGGGCCGGCTGCGTCGGTCGCGGGTGCCCCAGGTCTCGCTTCTGAGACCTGGGAGTCTGCGGGCGGTTGAGCCGGAGCAGGCAGGGCCAATGCCCGCAGCCGCGCCTCTTCCGCCTTGCGCCGGTCGGCATCTTCGGCGGCGCGCAACTCCTCTTCCATCTGGAACTTGAAGTCGTTCGAGGCTTTGCGGAACTCGTACATCAGCTTGCCCATCTGGCGGGCGATCTGGGGCAGCCGCCGCGGCCCGAAGACCACCAGCGCCAGCACCATCAGGATCACCGAGTCGGCCCATCCCACGGTGGCGAGTTCAATTGCCGGCTGCGCAACCATCGAGAGCAATGATACCTGCCCGCGCAAGCCGCTCACAAACGGGCGGCGCCGGGCGGTCCGCATGGCGATGTCTTCGCCGGATGTAAATTCAGTCGAGTAAATTGAACCGTAAGCGCTTTTCCTTCGACATAAGTAACAAATGCACATGAATGGCGGGAATCGAATCCGGTACGAGTGGCTCGCGCTCCGCTGCCAGAGCGGCGAAGCGGGGGCATTCGAGGACTTGATCGCGGTGATGGAGCGGCCGTTGCTCTATTCGCAACCAGTCTGACCGGCAATCCGGACAGCGCGCTCGACGTTCTGCAGGAGGTGTGGATCAAAGCCTTCCGCGGCATTCGCAAGCTGAAAGATCCCGGCGCGCTGCGCTCGTGGCTGTACTCCATCACGCATGGAATCGCGGTGGATCGCATCCGCGGGAACTATGCGCGGGAGCAGGCCGAGAAGGTTCAGTTCGAGGAGTTCGAGGAGGCCGGGGAGCCGTCGTTTGCCGAAGAAGATGCCGCCGCCATTCATCAGGCATTAAGTCAGATCGGTCTCAAGCATCGCGAGGTTCTGGTCCTGCATTTTCTTGAGGACTTATCCCTGGCGGAGATCGCAACGGTTGTGGGATGCAGTGAAGGCACGGTGAAATCCCGCATCCACTACGCAAAACGAGCCATGAAGGAAATCCTAAGTGGAGGTGGTTATGGAAAAGGAAAGTAGCAGTGTGCGCGACCGCTTGCTGGCGCGCTTGCCTCAGCCGGAGGATCTTGCGGCCTACCGGGAGAAAGTGGCCTCCGGGCTGGAGAAGAGCGAGAAAGCGCTTCGCCGAGAGAGGTGGATGGCCGTCGCGCTTTGGATCTACGCGGTTGCCTTTATAACGATCCCGCTCACGACGGGCTGGCTGCGCCTGGACACGCGCGGCGGCGCCACGCTTGCAATAGCGGCGTTCTTCTTGCTTCTTGTTGCCGCTGTCCAACTGGTAAGTCACGTTACGAACATGAGCCGGACGCAGATCCTGAAGGAAGTCAAGCAGGTCCAGTTGCAGGTGCTGGAGCTCCAGGCTGCGCTCCAAAAAAACGAAGTCCGATAGGCAACTCGGCTGTATTGCCGGCTTGGAACTGCGGCTCCGGGGCCGGGGCCGCATTCCGGGCCGACTCCCCGGCCCCGGCGGCGGGCTATTTGGACCAACTGTTACGCCTGCGTTACAATAAGGGCAATAGGAGCGGTTCCTGCCGGGCTGCATTTCGGCAACCTCCGGCTCTGGGCCGCGTCTAAATTGTGAAAGGGCTGCAACAACCCCGTGGGTGGGGGCTCTCCCGGAGCGGCAATCGGTCGGCCTCATCGCCGGCTGGCTCAGGGACGGTCAGCGCATCCACTGCAGGCCTCGAAAGCTTTCAACATCCCCGTCCGCTGCCCCGGCAAAGAAACTGAGGGGCGAGCTGGACTGAAGGCGGAATACGGTGAACCTGGTCCTTGACGAAGCACCGGCGGTCACGCCGGAGGCTGGCAGCAGTTGCAGCCTTGAGAACTACCTGGCGCTCCCCGACCACACGATGGATGAGCGCATTCGCGAGGCGCGCTTCAAGCTCGGCGCCACCACCCTGCTGCTCGGCCACCACTACCAGCGCGACGAGGTGATCCGCTTCGCCGACGCCACGGGCGACAGCTACAAGCTCTCCCGGATCGCCGCCGAGACCGACGCCAAGTACATTGTTTTCTGCGGCGTGCACTTCATGGCCGAGAGCGCGGACGTGCTGGGCCGCGCGGGCCAGCAGGTGATCCTGCCCGACCTGAACGCCGGCTGCTCGATGGCCGATATGGCAGAAATCTCCCAGGTGGAAGCATGCTGGGAGGTGCTGGAGCGCCTGGGCCTTGCGGACGAGACCGTGCCGATCACCTACATGAACTCCACCGCCGCCATCAAGGCCTTCTGCGGCGAGCGCGGGGGGCTGGTCTGCACCTCGTCGAATGCCCGCGCGGCCTTCGAGTGCGCCTTCGCCCGCGGCAAACGCATTCTTTTCCTGCCCGATCAGCATCTGGGCCGCAACACCGGCTACGCCATGGGCATTCCGCTGGAGGAGATGGCGGTCTGGGATCCGTGGGGGCTGCAAGGAGGGCAGACCAAGCAGAGCCTCACCGCCAGCCGCATCCTGCTCTGGAAGGGCCACTGCGCGGTCCATCAGCGCTTCCTGCCCGGCCACGTCGATCAGGTGCGCGCCAAGTATCCCGGCATCGAGGTCATCGTTCACCCCGAGTGCCGCTGGGAGGTCTGCCAGAAGGCCGACGCAATGGGCTCGACCGAGCAGCTCATCGCCTTTGTCGAACAGGCGCCGGCGGGCTCCATCTTCGCCGTCGGCACTGAGATTCACCTGGTCAACCGCATGGCCCGGCGTTTTGCCGCCGAGGGCAAACGCGTCATCACCCTCGACGACACCGGCTGCCTGTGCACCACCATGTACCGCATCAGCCCGCACCACCTGGCCTGGGCGCTTGAAAACCTGGTCGAGGGGTGGGTCGTGAACCGCATCCAGGTCAAGCCGAGCGTCAAACGCTGGGCGCGCGTGGCGCTGGACCGGATGCTGGAAGTGTGAAAGGCAGGGAACAGGGAACCCTGAAAACTGTCGTATCCTGTGTGCAAGGGGCGTTTCCCCATGAAGACCTTCACTCTCGAAGAAGCGCAGTCACTGCTCCCGGTGCTGGAGTCGCTGCTGAAGCGCGCCATCGAAGGCAAGGAGGCGGCGGAGGAGGTTGGGGCCGGCCTCTCCGAGCTTATCCGGCGCATCTATCTCTCCGGCGGCATGAGGGTGGACGCGAGTGCGGTGGCCAAGCAGCGCGCGGAGATGGAGAGCCACCTGCTGCGCGTGCGCGAGTGCGTCGCTGAGATGGATTCCATCGGCGTGCAGGTGAAGGATCTGGAGACCGGCCTGCTGGATTTTCCCTGCCGCCTGGACGACGAGGTGGTGCTGCTCTGCTGGCGCATGGGAGAGCCCACCATCGAGCATTGGCACACCACCGAGCAGGGCTTTCAGGGCCGCCAGCCGGTCGATGATCGCTTCCGCCGCCGTTCCGCCTCCGGCGACCGTCCCAACTGAGAAGTTCCGCTTGCGCCTCAGTGAGCGGGATCGGCATTGAAGACCGGCGACCGCCTTCTCTCAGGCTGCGCCTGTATCTCGTCCGTTCTTTGCGCCTCCCGAGATGCGCACATCGCCCTCGAGGTAATTGATCCGAACGGTTTCGGCATAGGTCGCATTTGAAGGCGGCCGGCTTGTCGCTGGAGCGAGCGGGAACTCTTGAGCTGGGTCGCTCGACCGGCAAGCGAGAAGCATGGCCGCCAGAGAAACAAAGAAGGTCGATACTGAGAGACAGAAAGGTCGAAAGGCGCTCCTGACCTTGAATCTCCTCGTTCAACACTGGACCGCCCAAGTCACGCGACCCTTGATTGGAAGCCGGAACTTCAGGTCGGGGCGTGCGCCTGAGGCCGTCTGGTATTCTGGCTTTCAGCGGTTTGCCATTGCCGCGGATCGGGCACAGCATCGGCTGGGCTACGCAATTTGGAGAACCGCTTCTTTTTGCGATGCGCTGGTTAATGATCGGTCTTCTCGTCTCACTCCTGGCACTGCTGTTGGCAGCCGCGGGCGTGGCGCGTCATGTCCTGATGCAGCGTGCAAATCTCCGCCGCAAACAGGCTGCAAGCATCGAGCAAACCCATGACCCGGCGTTGGACCCGGCCGATGAGACCGACCAGGAACCGTGAAGGAATTCTTGTGAGCAAGGAACTCTCATTCCGATTGGCCCCGCTGTCCGCTGGATTTCAGCGCCTGCACCGCCGCAACCCTTAGCCGCATCCAAGAAGCATTGCCGTTCTTGCCTTGAAAGGACTTCTGCCCAGTGAGCGACCCGAAATCCCAACCAGCCAGCCCCACCGCCCCGCGCGATATCTCCATCGCCCACAGTCCCGACTCCGATGACGCCTTCATGTTTTATGGGCTGGCCACCAACAAGGTCCGCGTTCCCGGCTATCGCTTCAACCACACTCTTTGCGACATTGAGACCCTCAACCGGCGCGCCCGCGATGAAGCCTTCTACGACGTGACCGCCATCAGCTTCCACGCTTACCCGTACGTTCAGCACAACTACACGCTGATGAGCTGCGGCGGCAGCGTGGGCGAGGGCTACGGCCCCATGGTCGTCTCTGCCCGCCCGCTCCTCCCCGAGAACCTGGAACACATGAAGATCGCCGTCCCCGGCGTCCTCACCACCGCCTATCTCGCCCTCAAGATATTCAATCCGGCCATTGAGACCGTTACCGTCCCCTTCGATCACATCATCCCCGAGATTCTGGCGGGCAAGTTCGACGCTGGACTCATCATCCACGAGGGCCAGCTCACTTACTCCACCCGGGGGCTCTTCAAAGTTCTCGATCTGGGCGTGTGGTGGCGCGAGACCACCGGCCTGGTGCTGCCCCTGGGCGGCAACGCCATCCGGCGGTCGCTGGGCACGAAGACCCTCCGCATTGTCACCAAGGCCGTACACGACAGCATCCAGCACGGCCTCGACCACCGCGAAGAGGCCCTCGAATACGCCATGCAGTTTGCCGGCGACCTCGACTCGCGCCTGGCCGGCCGATTCGTCAGCATGTACGTGAACGAGCGCACTCTCGACTACGGCCCCGACGGCCGCCAGGCCGTTCGCACGCTGCTCGATCTCGGTCACGAACGCGGCATCATCCCCGTTGCGCCTCTGGTGGAGTTCGTCGATTATTGATCCGGCTCCCAGGGGTCAGCTCCCGCAAGACCACGGCTTTGCGCCACCGTGGCAAAGCGCGCCGGCACAGACATCGGATGAATCTCAATGTCTCCCAGTTGGAGACTTCCGGAAGCGGCTATGCCGTCAGCAAACCGCGGGGGAGATGTCGCAGAGAGAATGGCTTGTTTCCTCGCCTGGGACTCGAACCCGCAACCCTTCGGCTAGAAGAATGCAGTGGGAAAAGTGGTATTCTGGCTTCACAATCAGCTCGACGATTCAGCACGGACGGAGGCGACCTTGGAGCCGGCCAGTGGCGACATTACAGTGCTGCTCAAGAAGTGGAAGGATGGCGAACCGTCTGCCTTCGACGAGCTGGTGCCGCTGGTCTATCCGCAACTGCGCCAGATCGCCGGGGGCTATGTGCATCGGGAGACGAATCCCGATGTGGTGCAGCCCACCATTCTGGTCCACGAGCTTTATCTGCGGCTTTTGAACCAGAAGAAGGCCGGATGGGATGACCGCCGGCACTTCTACATCTTCTGCGCGCGGATGATGCGCATGATCCTGATCGACCACGCGCGCGAGAACCAGGTCAAGATGCGGGGCGCCAGCCACAATCGCGTTCCGCTGAGTGACGACCTGCTGTGGATCAGAATCGACAACCCGGAGCTGCTGGACCTGAATCGGGCGCTGGACGAGCTGGGCTTGATCGATCCCGAAAGGGTCAAGCTGGTCGAGTTGCGTTACTTTCTGGGCTGCACGGCCGAGGAGACAGCGGCGCTGATGGAGATGTCCAAGGCCACTGTCGATCGCGAATTGAAGTTCATCAAGGGCTGGCTGTTCAAGCGAATCCACCGGGGACAGATCAAGTAAGTGCGTGATTCATTCTTGCTGCGATTTTCGCAATATCGATATTTGGGATGCATTCCACAGGCGGAGTAATTCTTCACCATGGACTTAACGACCGAGCGGTTTCACCTGGTTGAGGCGATTGTCACGGAGGCTCTGGCCGTTCCGAGTGAACAACGAGCGGAACTGGTAGAGGCGAAATGCAGCGCGGACTCGGCGCTGGCCGATGAGGTGCGCTCGCTGCTGGAGGCCTGTGAAGCGGAAGAGCAGATGATGGCAGCCTGCCGCCAGGAGCCGGTGGGCGGCGGGGATGTTGCGGCGGATCGCAAGCGAGTTGGGCCATACGAGATCGATCGCCTTCTGGGCCGCGGCGGAATGGGCGCCGTCTATCTTGCGCACCGCGCCGACGGGCAATTCGAGCAGAAGGTAGCCATCAAACTCATCGACATGCCCCTGGCGTCCGATCTGTTTCGCGAGCGATTCCGTCAGGAGCGGCAGATTCTGGCCGGCCTTCAGCATCCATACATTGCCCGGCTGCTGGATGGAGGAGTTACCGTCGAGGGCGAGTTATATCTAGTTATGGAGTATGTCGACGGCGCACCCATCCATCGCTACTGCGAGGAGCGGCATCTCGCCCAGGCGCAGCGGATCACTCTGTTTCTGCGCGCCTGCGAGGCGGTGCAATTTGCCCATCAGAACTTTGTCGTCCATCGCGACCTGAAACCCGATAACATCCTGGTCGCCGGGGATGGCACTCCGCGATTGCTGGACTTTGGCACCGCCAAGCTTCTTTCTCCGTCCCTGGACCAGCAGGACAGTCAGTTTACCCGCTCCGGTTGCTTATCCTTTACCCCGCAGTACGCCAGCCCGGAGCAGGTGCTGGGGAATCCTATAACCACGGCCACGGACACTTACTCGCT
>Ga0181539_1004532_pt1 | contig 11872 bp, 11 predicted proteins | sample PEATcosm2014_Bin_46_FD_119767 | JGI IMG/M metagenome (GOLD analysis project Ga0181539, IMG submission 119767) | Peatland microbial communities from MTU Mesocosm Facility, Houghton, MI, USA - PEATcosm2014_Bin23_60_metaG | ecosystem: Environmental > Terrestrial > Soil > Wetlands > Peat | place... | reverse complement strand
GGTGCAAAACATTTTCTTCCATAAGAAGAATCATCTTTTGGATGGTCCCTTTGCTCTGGGGGAAGAGCGCAGCCCATTCCGCCCTCACCATTATCTAAGCTCTGCATGTTGTTGCAGTAGCGGCAGTTATGCTTGCTTTTATCCACTGGTTTGCCCGGCAGAAATAGTTGATGCTGCGGCGTTTTGCGTTTTCGCTGCTGTTTGTAACTCATTTCTTTTTAGCCCTCTGTGTTTCCAGTTCAGGCATTTGCTTTATGCAAGCGGTGGTGATCTGGGTGGGTATTTTTTTGCCGTAGATTTGTTTCCAATGGTTCGGAAGAATCTGTTTGAAGAGACTCATGTATTCTTGGAAGGCTTCAGACGTTAACGGTCCCTGCATGGATGCCTCGTTAAGAATTATGAAACGTTGCTGCGGCGTATTCTCAGCCAGTTTAAGAGCCTTCTCTATGTCCCCTTTGTTCTTCGGCTTGATCTTCAAAAGAATCTTCTTAACTTCCACCATATGCTGGGCATTTAATAATTTGCCAAGCCCTTCATTATTCAAAACGTCTCTGCTCCAAGGACCAGCGGGTCTAAGCTGAAACGTCTCAATAATTTTCTTTTCCATTTCTCTTCGTTTCTGCTCAATCGTTTTGGCGCCTTCAGGGAACCCGTCCGGTCCATAAGCGGCTTTTTTCTGGAAAGGTTTTTTGGTGCCGCATAGTTTAGGCTTTTTTCGTCTGTTCTGTTGGTATGACATTTCTTTAGCTTCCTATGTTGCTTCGGTAGTTGCTTAACGCGTCGTTATACGCGATATCTTCTGGTCCATTTGGGCCGATTACTGGCGCTATGCAGACGCGGTCGCCTTCAGTGTTGCCCAGGAAAATAACGCCGTCTTTTGATGCAGTAGCTATCTTGATGGGTCTGCCTGGTGAAGTGCTTGTTGACCCGCCGAGAGATCTAACGCCTTTTAAGAGGACGTCTATGTTGGCTTTGACTTCGCCGCCTGCAGGACCGAAGATTACTTGTTTCTTGGTGTTCTTGGCCAAGCCTAACGCGGCTACGGCTTCAGCGTCTATTCCGCCCCATGGCGTCTTCAACGTGTCAATTGACGAATCAACTAGTGGTGATTTAGTCTGTGGCGAAGCGTCTCGTCTGATCAGGCAGGTTGTTCTGTTCGGCGCCATGATGAAGCCGTTATCTGTTTGGGTGTCATCAGGCTGTCTGCCCTTCGCGTAGAACTCTTTTATGAAGTTAGCTTCGACTTCTTCAGGCGCTATGGCTGTGTTCAGGTTTACCGGCGGCGAAGCTTGCTTCGAAACTGGCTGAGCTGCTGCAGGCGCCGCTGCTTTCTGTTTTACTGCGACAAATTGAGCAACTATGTCATCGCCGTCCTTCACAATGGGAATAACTTGAGTGTCATAGCCTCTGCGCTTTGCTTCTTTAGAGAGATCTTCCGCTTGTTTAGGATCTAACGCGCCTTGGTCCGTTTCTACGATCCAGCCGTCATGTGCAAGTTCAGCTGCTTTATCCATGGCGCCCTGGAATCCACTGGTCCAGGCACTTGGGTTAAACATGCGACGTTTAGCCGCATATGACTTATTGTTTTGTTTCCTGTACGACATATAGTTGGACACTCTCAAATGATAAATGGTTTGAGATTCTTTACTATCAAATTTTTCTTCACTCATCAAATCACCTCATTAATCTTAGAGGGCTAACCTTACCCCGTTATCATGCGATGTAAGAAAAAATCGAAAGAACGCAATTTTTCACCTAAAATGCGAAAGCCGTATAAGATAATTGACGCTAACGAGTCTTTATGGAGAATCTGAAGAAAACCTCAGCTATCCTAATTCTGATCACCATAGTTCTTGCCATGTCAGCAGCCAACACAGTCCACGCTCTTGGAGTAACTGACACAATAACTGTGGGAAACCTCCCTTACGGCGTTGCTTATGATTCTATCAAGAGCGAGATTTTCGTATCCAACGCGGGGGGTATAGTTGGGGAAAGCACGATCTCAGTCATATCGGACAACAACAACACCGCCGTAGCAACCATACCCACAGGAGAAATGCCTAGTGCAGCTGGTGCCATAGCTTATGATTCTGGCAAGAACGAAATCTTCGTAACCCATCTTATCGTTCAAGCGACTAATACCCCCTCCTCGGTTTCGGTTATATCAGACAGCACTAACACCGTGGCAGCAAACATAAAAGTGGGAAACGATCCTGATGGCATAGCTTATGATTCTGGCACAGGCGAAATATTCGTAGCCAATAATTTCGACAACACAGTTTCGGTCATATCTGACAGTAACAACACCGTGGTAGCAACCATACCCGTGGGAAACGAACCAGACGGGGTTGCTTATGATTCTGCCAAAGGCGAAATATTTGTAGCTAATGCAGGCTCCGGCACTGTCTCGGTCATATCGGATAGCAATATTACGCCATCTCCAACTGCTGTTCCTACGACAGTTCCAACTGCTGTTCCTTCGCCAAGCCCTGTCCCTTCGTCAGTTCCAACTCCTGCTCCCACAGTGGTTCCAACTCCTTTTACGCAGGTTCCATCTCCTGCTGTGGTTGCTAACGTGCCCGTGGGAAACGCCCCCTTTGGTGTAACTTACGATTCTGCCAAGGGCGAAATATTCGTAACCAACGTTAATGACGACACGGTTTCGGTCATATCGGACAACAGCAATACCGTGATTGCAACCGTGCCCGTGGGAGAAAATCCTCAAGGCTTGGCTTATGATTCTGGCAAAAGCGAGATATTTGTAGCTAATCTTGCTTCCAATCAGGCTGCGTCAGGTGTTCTTTCAGTCATAACGGACAGCAATAATACGGTGGTTGCAACAGTACCCGTAGGAGACGCGCCGGAGGGCGTAACCTATGATTCTAGCAAAAGCGCAATCTTCGTGACCAATTTCTTTGACAACAGGACCGCCGGCGGTTATTTTTCCGACACAGTCAAGGTTGTTTCAGATTCCTATCCTTTGGCTGCGCCCTTAGTGACATCTTCTCATAGCACTTTGGTTAAGGGTCAGACTTCAAAATTGACTTCTGCAGTAACGACGGGCGCTTCGCCCTACACATATCAGTGGTTCAGTGAGGCTCCTGGCGCATCCTCCTACTCTTCTATTGGCGGCGCAACATCATCAAGCTATAGCTTTACAGCCTCAACTTCTACGGCTACTGGCAACTGGAGCTTCACACTTCAGGTAACAGATAGCACCGGAGCAGCCGTGAATTCTACCGCGACCACAGTGATAGTTAATTCAAACCCAACTGTACCAGAGTTTAGCACCGAGACTATCATTTTGGTATTGTCAGTAATGGTGGTAGTGTCCTTTTGCGCGCTGGTGATGGTAGGAAAAAAAAATCGACTAGAACTATCTCCGATTCAAAGTACACAAAAAAATCGCTAGAATGTGCTTGTTGCGACACTTTGTGCTTCACCGCTGATGTCGTTCGCAATGGTGCCTTTTTGCCCGTTTTTAACGCTGTAAGATGTTAAAATCACGATGTTGTAGGTGATTTTCGGGTTTCCTGTGGTTGTGCCTTGTGGACCCCAAATAACTGTTACTACGGTGCCGTTGAGAACGTCATTTAGCAATGCTGCGTTAATTAATCAATCTATTTTGGGTCGATTTTTTATGTGCCAATACAACCGAGCTTAACGTAACTGCGATCATTAGCGTAACTATTGAAACGAATGCCATACTGCTGAACTCTGGTACAGTTGGGGTGGGAGATGAAGACGCGCCAGAGTCAACCGATATTACAGAAACAGTGCCCAAAAAAGCATTTGGTACGAATGCCTCATCCTTAGTAGAATCGTACGCTAAGCCTGAGCCAGAAGAACCTGAACCGCCTATCGCTACGTTCTCAATCACTGTATTGGAGCTATCGGATATGACTGAAAAAGTGCCGACAACCGATAAAGGATCTGTAAGGCCTGTTCCGTTTGAGCAAGTGACGAAAAGTTCGTCTTGTGAAGAATCATAAGCTATAGCATAAGGATATTGTCCCATAGGCACTGTCTTAATCACTGTGTTACTTTTATCGGATATGACAGAGACAGTTTCAGAGCCTAAGTTAGTCACAAATATTTCATTTCTGCCGGAATCGTAAGCTATACCTTCTGGAGAATTTCCCACCTTTATGTTTGCAACAACTGCGTTACTATTGTCTGATATAACAGAAATTGTGCTAGACACAGCGTAGGGATTAAGGTGATTGGGCGTTGGGACATTTGTTGCGAATATCTCTCCTTTCCCAGAATCATAAGCTATAGCTAAAGTGCCATTTGGCACGGTTACAGACGCAATAACGGTATCAGTCTCATCAGATATAACCGAAACATCAGTTGACATTGCATTTGCAACAAAAATCTCTCCTTTAGCAGAATCGTAAGCCAAACCTTCGAGTTGCCCCTCAACAGGTATCTTACTAATAACAGTATTGTTGCTATCGGAAATTATCACTACCTCCCCAGAAAGAGAGACGAAAAGTTCACTCTTGCCCGAATCATAAACAATCGCGCTAGCAGCTCCGATTGGAGCGGGATTTCCCAGTGGAATAGTAGCAACTACAGTGTTACTATTATCAGAAATAACGGAAACTGTCCCAGCGTTAATGTTGATTACAAAGATTTCGCCTTTTGCAGGATCATAAGCTACACCTGCGGGCTCTTGTTGAACAGTTATTGTGCTAGTTACTCCAATTGCATGGGCCATGATGACTGATGACAAGACAAGAATTATACCGATTAGAATTGGAGCAATGAACATTTTCTTTGAACTTTTCATAAAAGTCAGTTCAATTTCAATGCCTATAAGCATTTCATTAATTTCGGACAAGTATCTACTAAAAATAATGAGGTGATTTGATGAGTGAAGAAAAAATTCGATGTTGAAGGTTTCGAGAAACTTAAAGCCGCATTTGACGAATACGAGGCAAAGCAGAAAGAGCGTTTCAAAAACTTCAGCGTAGGCCTGCTCAAAAGTAGCAAGGTTCCACAGGAGGCTAATGTGCCTGGCACCGGATGGGTCAAATTCGAATTGCTAACCCATAACGAGCTAAGCGACCTAGCGAAGTTTTACAAGGACGATCAGCGCGAATTTGAACTGCAGGCGCTTCTAAATGTTGCTCAGGATATTTTGAAAATTGCTGGGCTGTTCAACCGCTATGGTACTTTTCAAGTAGCCCGTTCTAACTGGAACTAAAGTGTTTGCTGTAGCCAAAATGTTCTGGGCAACATTCCTCATAGCTTGCCCAACAGCCTCCGGGCACTGCTCACAAAGACACGCTAGACAATTGCTAAGCGCATCAAAATTTGACAAGTTAACTGAAATTTGAACACTCAACAAAATCCCTTCGCGCCTAAAACGGTGGCGCTGTACCCGAAATCCATGTTGGCACAATTTGATAACTCGTTACATTTGTGCTGTTAGTTCCCAAATACAGGGTATTGGTTCCACTTTCTCCACTGGCAAGGACTGTTCCAGAACCTATATAAGGTCCAAAAAGTGGCGGAATCGGCGGACCATATGATAAATCCATAGCGTTAATTTGTTGGCCACCGCTAAATAATTGAGCCATTAGGTAGACCCATGCTGATGTTGAATTAGATGTAGGAAAAGGATTTGGCAGTGGATACTCTGTTGAATAATCATTGCGTATGGTGACACTTATTATAACGCAAGGTCCACCCCACGTAACTTCCGTGCCATTAGAATAAGTATACGTTTGAATCGGATAGTAACCGTAACTTGAATTTGTTGAAACTACGAATATTTTACTATAATTACCCTCATAGGGTAAATAATAGCCATCGCTGATCTGCGAAGAATGGGCAAGTTTGCTTTGAAAAACTCCTGCTTGATTATACTCGTATACTGCGGCTGCTGAACTGGCAATTAAGAGAGCCATGAGCAGCAAAGCAACTGGTTTTAAGCCTGCTTTAAAATTAAAACGGTGTATTGACTTTTCCTGTGATATCGGCTTTTTATCGGTTGCATTCTCCACTGTTCGGACGGTTAATAAGGCGTCTTTTCCTTGGTCGGATAGGCAATACTTGCCATATTCGTCCGTCTTTATCAAACCGTTAAGTTTGGTCAAATGATGTTGAAGGTGTCCGCCGCTTTCAATGCCTGTTTTCTTTTTCAAGTCGGCAAAACCGATAGGGCCTTCACTTAGAACCTTTAGGATAAGGATGCGTGTTGGGTGCCCCAATGCATCGAAGACTTCTGCACGTTGTCTGTCAGTCTCTACCTGTTTTTCGTCTTCCATTTTTCTCTCTGCCTCGACCTGTCTTGTCCATGTCATATCCATTAGCCTATTTAATCCCTCTATTGTAGACCGAATGGAAAAGTCGATTAATGCTTAGTCCAGTTTTCTGGACAAGACTTAAGTTACTGACCTTTCTCGAGCCAACGTATACCTTTCTACCTCATTCATATCGCATTGCTTCTGCTGGTCGGGTTCTGGCTGCTCTCCACGCTGGGTACAGGCTGCCCAGTGCACCTAACAATACAGCAACACCTAATCCAAGCAGCACGAGTTCAGGAGTTATGGTTACGGAGATGGAAGCTGACGAAGCCGAGCCGATGGATACGCCTGCGGTTGATACTGTGCTATTTCCAGCTTGAGTTGGATGGGGAAGCAGCAGGTTGGCAAGCGAGGTTGCACCGACTGTGCCAATTACTATACCTACTATGCCAGCGATTAAGCTCAGCAGTATGCCTTCAAGCATAAACTGCCCCAAAATCGCCCAGCTACTGGCGCCTAAAGCTTTCAGGGTTCCTATTTCTCGAGTTCGCTCCCGAACAGTATATAACATGATGAATAGCACAATTGCGGCAACAACTACAGTGACAACAGCAATCTCCATTGTACCAGTGCTTTGGATTTGACTCATCGAAGATTGCGCCATCTGCAACTCCTCGCTGGTCTGGGTTTGCATTTGAATCACCGAATCTATCAGGGATGAAGCTATCGAAACCGACAACTTGGGGTACATGACGGCGATTTCGTTGGCGGCGCTCTGTACGTTGGTAACGTTGTCGGCAAAAACTTTAAAGTCCGTTACGTTTCCTGCGTTGTTGGTTATCGCCTGTGCATCGTTGAGGTTCATGTAGGCGGCGGTTTCGTTAAGCGGCGTGTACCCATCTATACCGACCACTTGAAAAGTTCGGTTTAAAATGTCAACAGTCCCGCCAACCTGAACATTGAAATGATCCGCAACTCGCTCCTGCAGCACAACCACGCCGCTATCGCCTACCTGCAAGTTTCTTCCAGCCGTAACGTTTGAGGGCAAAATCAACGAGTACGCACTTAGCAGTGAAGCATTATCTAACGGTATCCCATAGACGTTAAATGCAAAATCGCCGTCGAATTCTGTTTGGTCTAGAATAGGTATAACATTGGTGACATGCTGAATTGAGGTGAGGTTGGCGTAGTAATCTGTCACGTTCATTAACGGCTGCTCAACGATGGTTTGATTATCAGGCCCTGCGCCGGGAACTGAGACTGCCGGCAGGTGGCAGTCTATTTGGGTCGCCACAATATTTACAGTTGAATCAACCGTTTTTGCAGTAGCTGCTAAGTTGTCAATGGTTTGTTGCGTGGTTGCTTTGCTTGCGGCTATGCTGGGCGGAATAGAGATTAGCATAGCCAAGGCAAAGCTCAATACCACAATCACTAACAGTGATCTGGTTTTTCTTCTCGAGATGTTTTTAGTCGCTCTGGTTAGTATCCCCGTGAATTTTTCCTCCTGATTTTAAACCATAAAAAAGATTGTAAGTTTCCGTTGGACCTTAGGTTTCTGTGCTTATTTTTGTCGATTTGGATTTTCCAGCTTTTTTCATTGCAATGATAACTAGGAGAGGACTATTATGATACCGACAAGCAACGCGACTGCTAACGATTGGGGAGAAAACTCTGGAACGGTAGGCGTTGGTGATGATGCGCCTAAAGGATTTGAACCCGTTAAAGGAATTGCTACTGGTTCATTTAACACGCTACCCTGAATACTCCCATTTGTGGAAACCCAATAATTATTATAAATAGTTTCAGAGATACTCTGAAATACGTTAACACCGCTGCCTATGAGGTTATTTTCTGTTATGGTATTGTAGCTTGCGCCTTCTACCATTCCGATTGATTCTGTAACGTTTGAACCGATAAGAGTGCAGTAGGTAATGTTATTGTAATCGCAGTTGCCAATTAGCATAATGCAGGCGTCACCTGAACAATTAGATAGGTAATCGTCATAGAAAGTGAAGTTACTGCCTCCGTTAGAAATTATTCCATCACCGCAATTAGTGATATACAAGTTTTCGATTGTCACGTTACTGACGGGTAGCGTTGGATAACTGTTTGGGTCATTTAAGTCAATTCCGGAACTTCCCTTACCATTAAGCGTGTATCCTGACCCATTTACAACAACATTGCTTTTCTGCACTTCAATATTGCCAGTAATATTAGCGGTTAATGTGTAGGTATTGCCAACTTGATGAATGCTATTTGTTCCTGTAACTGAACCATCAGCATTGATTATTATGTAACCGACTGATTGTGCATTGATTACTGAACCGCTAAAGGTAGACAACAACATGAATAAGATAAGGCTGATTACCATTGCTAAATTTTTGTTCATACCATCCACCTCTCCAATTTGTTGTTAGAACACTTGAAAGATATATGGGAATTGATCAACATTCTTTGACTAACCAGTTCCCAATATTTAGTCAAACTTTCTTGACGTGGTTTTTTTTGATGCCTAAGCATTGCAGCAACAGCGAATAAGGAAACTATTAGCGGTATAATGAACAGCAATGATGGAAACTCTGGAACTGCAGGGGATGAAGAAGAGGTTGGCTCCGTGCCGGTACCTGTGCTAATCACTGAAACAGTACTGTTAGATCCGTTTGCAATGTAGGCGTATGCTCCGTTGGGTGTTATAGCCACGTCATAGGGATAGGCTACAAGGGGTATCGTTGTTGTCACTGCGTTCGTGGCTGTGCTTATCACCGAAGCAAAACCCAATCTATTGTCTAAATCTTGTTCTGTAACATAGGCATATTCACCGTTGGGGGTTAAAGCTACACCATAAGGCTGGCTTAAACCTATTATGGTCGTCGTTACTGTATTGGTAGCTGTGCTTATTACTGAAACTGAATCGCTGCCTGCATTTGTAACATAGACATATGCGCCATCGGGGGTTATAGCTACACTTTGAGGCCCGATTCCAACGGTTACCGTTGTAGCCACCGTGTTCGTAGACGTATTTATCACTGAAACTGTACCGTTGTCCTCATTGCCGCTACAAGCTACATAGGCATATTCACCGTTGGGAGTTATGGATACAGCTGTGGGAGAGCCTTCAACAGTTATCGTCGTTGTTAGTTTGTTGGTGGCGGTGCTTATTGCCGAAACTAAACCGATGTTTCCATTTATCTGACTATTTTCTGCAATGTAGGCGTATTCCCCGTTGGGCATTATAGCCACACCCGAGGGAAAGCCTCCAAGGGTTATCGTCGCCATCACCTTATTCGTAGAAGTACTTATCACCGCGACCGAATTCTTGTCACCAGTTTTAGGATCAGAGACTGAGCTTGTAACATAGGCATATTTACCGTCAGGCGTTATAGCTACACCGTTAGAACCCTTAAAGTTCACCGTTGCCGTTACCTTATTGGTAGACGTACTTATCACTGCAACATTGTTAAAAATCGGAACATAGGCATATTCACCATTGGGCGTTATAGCCAAAGCAAAAGCGTAGTACGGAATAGTTATCGTCGCAGTTGCTGTAGGAGTAGCTTGAACTATTTGAGGCAAGAATGTTAAACCACAGAGAAAGATTGCAAGAAAGATGCAGCCAACGCTCAGAGTCTTTGTTTTTAGCTTCATTCAAAAGGTCTCCTTTGATTTTGATTGACTGATAAAAGGAGTTTCTATTTGGGCTTGTTTATCTTCGCTTATTTTTCCGTCGCTTAGAAACAGCTTACGTTGAGTCTGCGCTGCAACCTGCTCGTCATGGGTTACCATTATGATGGTTGTGCCCTGTTTCTGGTTAAGGTCTGCCAGCAACTTCACAATCTCCTGCTTGTTGGCTATATCCAAATTTCCCGTAGGTTCGTCAGCCAAAATTATTGCTGGATCGTTAGCTAAAGCACGTGCAATCGCAACCCTCTGCTGCTCTCCTTGGCTTAATCGTTGGGGTCGGTGTTGTTCTCGTCCTGATAAGCCTACGGTGGCAAGGAGGTCTTTTGCTCTTTGTTTACGTTGTCCCTTAAATTTGCCTGCAAGTTCCATAGCTAATTCGACGTTTTCCCGAGCGTTCAGGTACGGCACAAGGTTGAAGTTTTGGAATATGAAGCCTATTTTGTCCCGCCGAATCTTGTAAAGTTTTGATTCAGGAAGTTTTGCAATGTCTACGTTGTCGATGAGTACTTTGCCGCTTGACGCTTTGTCGATGCAGCCGATAACGTTTAAAAGCGTCGTTTTGCCGCTACCCGACGGACCCATGATAGCGGTGAACTCTCCCTTTTTGACTTCAAGGTCGAGGTTGGTTAGAGGCTGGACATCTCGTTTACCTAGTTTGTAGGTTTTGGTTAGATTTTCAATTTTTAATACTAAATCACTCATATCTCATTGCCTCCGCTGGTCTGGTTCTTGCTGCCTTCAAAGCAGGATACAAACTGCCCAAGGCACCTAGCAGTACTGCCACTCCCAAACCTTCTAGAACAAGCTCTGGAGTTACAGTTGCATAATTAGTAAACCACAACATCATTCCTGAGTTCGAACCTGGTGCTGACGGAAATATAATCGTTGGATGCGGTAACAGCAGTTTAGCTAATGTTGTTGCGCCGAATCCGCCAATTACTAAGGCGACTACGGCAGCCATTACGCTTAGTAAAACGCCTTCAAAAATGAATTGGCCAAGGATTGTTGTGTTACTAGCGCCCATTGCTTTGAGTGTGCCGATTTCTCTGGTTCTTTCCCGAACGCTATATAACATCATGAATAATATTATTGCTATGTCTGCAATGACGGCGATGCTTATTTCGATTAAACCGTTGTTTTGTATTTGGTTCATTACATTTTGGGCAGTTTGCACTTGTTGGTTGACTAAGGTTAACACTTGTTGGACTGAGTTTACCTGAGATAAGCCTTCTGAAACTTGCAGTTTAGGATATTCACTGGTGATTCGTGTTGCAACGCTGTTCACGTTGTCAACGTTGTCAACATAGATTTTGAAGTCTGACGCTTGACCAGTCGTGTTAGTGAGAGCCTGAGCGTCAGCTAGACTCATAGTGACGTAAGTTGTATTGACTGCTTCCGGGCCTTCGATGCCTACTACCTTAAAGTTCGTCCCTGAAATGTTAAAGGTACTCCCGACAGTGACATTGTATATGTTTGCGAGGTTCTGTTGCAAAATGACGACACCGCTGTCATCCGCCTGCAAGTTTCTTCCCTCAATGATATTGGCGGGCAGAATTGATGGGTAATCCTTTAGCAGAGAAGCGTTATCTAACGGTACGCCATCGACTTCACCATATGTGAGTTGTGGGACGTTTTGCTCAAGCACGGGTATAACTGTGCTTACATCGGGAATTTTGTTTAAGCCCGAGTAATCCGTGATGCTAACGGTGTTGTACTGGGTGAATACTTTGGTGGTGTTTACATTTCCGTAGGCGCCGTTTAGGAAAGAACCGAGGCTGAAGTTGGTTCCGAGGTTGCCGTCGATTTCTGTTGCTGCCAAAGTTACAGTTGAATTAACGTAGTTGGCATTAGCCGTTAGAGCATTAATTACGCCTTTGACATTTTTGGTGCTTACGTTAATGTTTGGTGGAAGGACTATTAGCAATGTTAGGGCG
>Ga0181539_1004531_pt1 | contig 11872 bp, 6 predicted proteins | sample PEATcosm2014_Bin_46_FD_119767 | JGI IMG/M metagenome (GOLD analysis project Ga0181539, IMG submission 119767) | Peatland microbial communities from MTU Mesocosm Facility, Houghton, MI, USA - PEATcosm2014_Bin23_60_metaG | ecosystem: Environmental > Terrestrial > Soil > Wetlands > Peat | place... | reverse complement strand
CTGGATGTTCTTGTCGTGTTCGGGGCCGACGCCCTCGACGCGCACAAACTGAGGCGTGCCGATGGTGGTGCGGCGGCGCGACTGGATCTGCCGCTGGTATTCGGCCCAGTCCGCATCGTTCAAGGCGTAGGCTTTGAAGATCTGCGCTTTTTCGGCGGCGGCCTCGTAGCCGCGCTGGATCAGGGCAGCGGACTTTTGGTACTCCGTGGAGTCGAAATCCTCGAGGTTGACGCGCACGATCAGATCGGCCCCGGCCATGCCGCGGATTTCCGTTTCGGCGATGACGAGTTGCACGGAGCGCTCCAGCACGCTGAAGGCGGACTGAATTTCTTTCGCGGCAGTCTTGGAAATCTGCAGATGGATGGCGATGACCACGTCCGCACCCATATCGCGGGCCACATCGGTGGGAAGATTGTTGACCAGGCCGCCATCGACGAAGATCTGATCGCCGCGGCGCACGGGAGAGAAAACACCAGGGATGGACATGGTGGCGCGGAGAGCGTCGGAAAGAGAGCCATCCTGGAAGATGTACGGCTTGCCGGAGACGAGTTCGGTGGAAACACAGCGAAAGGGAATGGGCAGATCGTTGAAGGAGGACACCTCGGAATAGGGAAGAGTTTCCCGGTCAATCAACAGATTGATCTGGTGGCCGGTGTTGAGACCCGGCGGAAGAGTGGGGCCATTCTTCAACCCGATCTGGATGGCGTTGGCGACGTCGCGTGCGTCTTCCTTGCGGCGGAAGGTCAGGTCCTGATAGGGCGTGCCGCCAGCGAGGAGCAGGGGCCAATCTGCATCTTGGACAATACTTTTCAGGTCGTCGGAAGACTTGCCGGTGGCATACAGGCCGCCCACCAGGCCGCCCATACTGGTGCCCGCGATGTAATCCACGGGGATGTGATGCTCTTCAAACCATTTCAGGACGCCGATGTGGGCGAGGCCGAGCGCGCCGCCACCTTCGAGTGCGACACCGATGCGCGGGCGCGATTTGGTTGCTGGCTGCGCGGCCGGCGGCCTTTGCGCGGGCGGATTCTCCTGCGCAAGGCAAACAGCGCAGAGGAGTAACGAAGAGAGAAAGAGTGCAAGGGAAAAGTTTCGCATGAACATACCCCATCGTGGGCTTAGCGGCGGCGAGTCCGAAAGCGCCATTAGTGTGTCGCAGCTTCGAAGGGGTGGCAAGAGGGTCGGTTGGCATACGGTTGAGAGAAGCGGTGAGGCAGCGAGGCAGGATGCAAAAAAAAGATTCAGTTGGGAGATCCGGGTCAGAGGTTGGCTTCGTTTTCGGGAGGCCGGCGGCGATCAGCGCGCGTGGACACGGGAACTTCCGCAGCGGGATTTGGGAAGTATCCCATAGGCGAGAAGTAAGGACAGGTGCCGCATTGGCCGCTAGGGGGCGAAAGCGCATTGCCGCCACTTCCGCGCGGCGCTAGGGTTAAGAGAAAGAGGGCCAGGGAAAGAAGTGTGGCCGTTGGAAATGAGGCAAGACCCATGAGCACCGCGAACCTACCCAGTCCCGCGGCGGATGCCAGGCCAAAAACCAGCGTGCTGCGCTGGGCGTTTCGGATTCTTCGTTGGTCCACCTATTTGGCTGCGCTGATCACCTTGATTTTGCTGCTGCACAAATCACCGCCACCGTTGGTGGAGGCCACGCCACAGGCTGCGGCGCGCGCGGAAGAGAAATTCGCACAAGTGGAGCAAAGCGTGGCGCAAGGCCAGCAGGCCACCGTGCGCCTGGATGAAACGGAACTGAACTCGTACCTGGCTTCGCACCTTGACCTGAAGGGGGATCAGCCGGCGGCGGCCGCTACGCCGACACTGGCGCCCGGTGGGCCGGGCTCACCCACTCCTGAAGATGTCGAGAAGATGCGTTCGTCGGTGCGCGACGTCAAAGTGACGATGGACGGAGATCGCGTGAAGGCCTACGTGGTGTTCGATGTTCATGGCAAGGACATGACGCTGGAGCTTGAGGGCAGGTTAGGCGCGACGAATGGCTACCTGCAATTTGTGCCGGTGAGCGGGCAGATTGGCTCGCTGCCGATTCCGCAGTCCACCCTGGAAACGGCGGTGCAGCGGCTGATGGAATCTCCCGAGAACCGCGAAAAGCTGCGCCTGCCGCCGGACATTTCGGACCTGCACATTGAAAACGGCGAACTAGTGGCGACGTACAAGTAAGACAGCATGGACAACAGGTTGCGGGACAATGCCCAAAAGATGGCTCCGGGGCCTGGACTCGAACCAGGATAACCAGCTCCAAAGGCTGGTGTCCTGCCAATTAGACGACCCCGGAATTGTTGCAAACACAACATTTACATCATGCCGTAACCACCTTCCGAGGGTCAAATGGGTCAAAGAGTATTTGCTCTCGCAGGCCGTTGGCGTAGCGAGAAACTCGATCAACGGATCTTCTGCGGCCGCCGACTGATACTTGGGCCTGGTAAGCGGGCTGGCTTTATTGAAAGCATCGATGACGTTCTGGTATTGAGTTTTGCTGGACGTCCGAGCTCCTTCTTTATCTAAAAAATTCAACCTGGTCCATGATGCTAAAGTCGCTCGGCTCGGAAAGACGCCAGCCCCGTACATTGGCAACTTTGCACAGGCATGTCTGAATCTGTTTGGCTGTTGGGCTAAGTGTGCGAGACGGATCGTCTCTCCACTTTCTTGCGAGATGCATCCACAACTGCTGGCAGCTTTGCTTGTTGATCTCGACGTCTCCGAGAGCTGCTTACACCTTATGCCAGAAGCATAGAAAAATCCTGGCATGACTCCCTTTCTTTCGCGAGGCCTCTCCCAGTGCTGATCTAGGCTTCATGCCTCCCGCGATGAGGATTTCAACCGAATGCTCAGAAGCTGAGCTTCAAAGCGAATTGGAAGAAGCGAGCGTCGGGTGTGAAGTTTTGAAAGAACCGAGGCAATGTAATCTCACCACCTGCCGACGAATTGTTGTTGATGCCGGATTGCAATGCCCCGCCGGAAGCGTTGCTGTTTGGATTCGCAAAAGATGGCGTGTTAAACAAATTGAAAACATCAACGCGAAACTGCAACGTCTTTCCTTCGCGGATGTGAAAGCCCTTGAACAGGGACATGTTGATCCGTTCGTATCCGGGGCCGTAGACGTCATCGCGGCGGCCACCTAAATAAGCGAGTGCTGGTGTTCCACTCACCGGCGTAATGATTCCGCTCCCAGATAATGGGTTGCCAAAGGCGCACGGATTGTACCAATTGGTGGTATTCCTCACTGCAGTGGGGCAGGTTATTCCTGGGTTGCTGGCAGGCGGCGTTCCTCCTGCCTGGAACGGGTCGCCCACCAGAGTCGCATAGACCACACTGGCGCCACTTGCCGCCGGGAACTCTGAGAGGGGAGTCACTGAGAACGGATTTCCCGTTTGTACGGTGAAAGTGAGGCTCGCTGACCAACCGCCTATGAGATGGTCAATGGCCCCCGTGTCGTTAGCGAAGCGACGGCCACGGCCGACGGGCAACTCGTAATTGCCGTTTAGAGTAAAGCGCTGGCGTGTGTCGAAGGGTGAGTTACTGTACTGCCCGCGAATGGGCTGGATGTTGGTGTTCGGGTAAGCATTGTCGCCGTTGCTGCCCAGAGGGGTCGGCGCATCATCGAGTGAATGCGACCAAGTGTAAGTGCCCAGAAAGTTGAGCCCGTGCGCGACGCGTCGTTCCAGCTTGACTTGCAGAGAGTTGTAGCTGCTGACCCCGGTGTACGAAGTGAATATCGCACTACTGAAGTCGGGCAAGGGTTGTTCCCCGCTAGTGCCAGCGCCATTCGCCAATAGCGCCAGCGGCGCATTCGGATTGGTAAGCACAATCACGTGGTGGGCTTGCGATCCAACGTAGGAAATGACTGCTAGCATATTCTTAGTGATAGCGTACTCCACGGCCAGATTGTAGTTCTCTGTGTAAGGGGTTTTCACGGTAGGATCGACACCACGAAGGCTTGGCTTCACGATAGAGTTCAGCAGACCGGCAGCAATTTGAGTACTGAAGCCATTTTCCAACGTGAGGCCGTCGGTGTTGGAAGCGCTCCCATTATAAGCGGACTGGAAAACGAAGGGGATGTTCGTCCCCAGGTTCGGGCTATAACCCACACTCTCAAGTCCACCATAGAAAATGCCGTATCCCGCGCGCACGGTCGCATGGTCGTTCAGCCGGTAGGCGAGACCAAGGCGCGGAGCAAAATTGCCTTTGTCTTGATTCAGTAGATACGGGTTATTGCTGTACTGCAGCGCTACGTGGTCGCTGGCTAACAGAGTCGGGAACACCGCTCCTAGAGAGAGGTTCTGGCTCTTCGCCGGAATGATGTAGACCGAAGGCGTGTTCCCCGAAGTCAGCGCGCCTGTGGGATACCACTCCGCCTGGTGACCGAAAACTTCTTTGTAGGTTTGAGGATACTCGTAGCGCAGACCGAGGTTGACGGTCAGTCGAGAGCTCACCTTCCAATCGTCTTGGGCATAGACGGAGCGGTACCAGCGTTCGTCGTCCGTTCCGGCAAGATTCGAAAATTCAGCGCAGCCCATGTAGTCCGCAAGGAAATCGGAGACCCCATAACCGGTATAGCTGAAGTTATCGTTGTTAGAAGAACATGATGCCGCGCTACCGGCGTAATAATCGTACTCGCCCCGGGCTACCGGCGGCTGCATGGTAGCAAAACGGATGTGCTGGAGATTCACGCCGACTTTCAGATCGTGCTTGCCGACAGTTTTGACGACGTTATCCAGAATCTGGAACACATTCTGATACTCGCTGGAGGCGTAAAACTCGGGCGATCCAAACCCGGAGATACCACCCACGTTGACAGTTGGAAGCCCTCCATTGTCGCGGCCGCCCGGAATACCGTTCAGACTCAGAGATGCGGCGAGTCCAGGATTGTTCGCGTTTTCCTGGTTGAGGGCGAAATGGCCCCAGTTATATCCGAAGCGAAATTCATTGATCAGTGTGGGGGAGAAAGCGTGCATTTCGCTGAGGGCAAAGTTCTGGCCGAGATTGACGATACTGCCGTCATCGCCGAAAGAGAGAAAATTACCTCCGTCCAACACGGGCCCAAGAGGAGCAGACCGGAAGCCAGGCTCATTGAGGAGGCTGAAGCGCGCAAAGGCCTGATCCCTGTTATTCATGTTCCAGTCCGCCCGGACATCAAACTGGAATGCGCTGTCGGTGGAATTTCGATTGGCCTGGTAATTGTTAGCGAAAACTCCGTGAGTATTCACGTTAGGCAGTGGATACAGGTTCAGGAGTTTCTGCGCAACCGGGTCGATCTCGCTCGTACACATGACGTTCTGAGGGTTGCCGCAAATCGAACCCATCGTCCCATCCTTCGTGCCGGGATCGCTCAAGAACATGGGGCGACCGCCGACGAAAGTAGAGTTAAGCAGCTCACTGAAGTTTCCCTGGCGCATCAATGCCGTCGGCACGGTAAGGAAGTTTGTCTCCTCGAATACGATGCGGTTCTCTTCGAGATCGCCAAAGAAAAACAATCTGTTCTTGATGATGGGCAAGCCGAGGGTGGCACCGAATTGGTTCTGGTGGTAGTTCGGCACACTCTTCAATTCCCAATCGCGCGCATCAAAAGCAGTGTTGCGCACATATTCCCAAAGATTTCCGTGAGTCTGATTCGTGCCGGATTTCAAGCTGACAATGACTACAGCGCCAGCCGAGTGGCCAAACTCGGCGCTGTAATCCGACGTTTGGATCTTGAATTCCGCCAGCGCGTCCGGCGGAGGGCGCACAACGTAGCTGGCGCCGTTCAGGAAGTCCACCGTATTGGTATTGTTATCCACTCCGTCGAGAATGAAGTCGTTCTGTTCGGCCCTTTGCCCGTTGGCATTGAAGTCCCCCTTTCCGTTCCCGCGAGAGCCTTCGGGCGGAGCCACCCCGGTCGCCAACTGTGCGATGTACACCCAGTTCCTCCCGTTGAGGGGAGTCTCGTCAATTGTCTTGGCCGACATCACTTGCCCGACGGACGCTTCCTCGGTCTGCCTCAAGGGTGGCGCACCGCTTACTTCAACTGTTTCTGACAGAGATCCGATCTTCAACTGCACGTTGTACAAAAGGACTTGGCCAACATCGAGTGTCAAATCAGGGCTTGCGACAGTACTGAAACCGACGGCCTGCACAAAAACTTGATAGACCCCGGGTGGTACAAAGGGCACGCTGAAAAGGCCATCCGAGTTGGTTGTGGTTTTTCGCTCCACACCCGTTGCTTGATTTATGACCCGAACTGTCGCACCGCGCACCGACGCTTGCAGCGAGTCGGTGACATGGCCTGAAACTTGCCCGTTCTGCGCGAAGCATACAACGCTGGCCGGGAATGTAAGAACAAAAACCAGCGAGAACTTACGTATCCTGCTCATGGGTTCGAGATTTCATGGTCTTCACACACGGACCATCAGGTCTCATTCTCGCGGTGGCACTGAGGGAATTCTGGCTAGGCGTCGTACCTCCCCGATCGATGCGAGGATATCTGAGGTAATGGCCTGTGCCGGCCTTGGAGAAGACTGTACACCACTTATCAGCTCGCTGCACAATGCCCTATTCCGTGCCGCAGCCACTGTCAAAGTCTGGGATTTGTTCGAATCAGCTGTCGGCAGGGAATCAGGCGGCGAACCTTCGAGAGCATTGATCGCGCGGACCGCCTTTTCCTCTGCATTCAGACCATCAAACAGCTTGCTGGAGTGTCTTTCCAGGAGTTCCTTCAAAGCGTCCTGTGCGGGTTCGTTCAGAGTTGCATCTGGGCTGAATCGCTGCAAAAGTTCCGCCAGTGCGCTACTTTCCTGTTGAACAACAAGAGCTGCGTCAAGCACTTGTCGTGAGACTGAACTCACCTCCTTTTGCGGCTTGGCGTGCTTGCGGAAGAACTCTTCCAGTGGAGATGCCCCGGCCACGTCTGAGTATTCTTGAACTCTGGCGGTTGAGGATGGCTCCGAGGCGCCGCGGGAAGCTAACTCCTCAAGGCTGAAGATTGAGGACGTCACATGGGGAAGCCGCCGCAACTGCGCCAGCAGGGAGTTCTTGCGCTCCTTTGTTTCAACCACCCCGTTGATAACGATGCCATTGCTGGAACGTGAGAACTCGAGTTGCTCAGTGGAGTCCGCATTGAGGCGACTCAAAACCAGGCGCGCTTGCAATTCGACCTCATCTAATTCTTCCCGAGTTGGCAAAGATGGAATGGCCAAGTGGTGTGGCACTGCGCCCAACTCCGAGGGGAGCGGCTCGAAGATTGAATCGTTGACGGCATTCCAGCCTAAAACCGCGTAATCCAACTCCGCGATATCAATAGTCCCGCTCTCCCGGAACTGAACCGTCCTTGCCACGGGGTGGAAATCGGCTCTGCGCACGGTGAGCGACTCGGCTGCAACCGATCCCTCCGACACGTTCGTCGTTAGGGTCATGAGATCGTCAGCAGACCGCTCGACCTCGTCTCTCTTGAGTGCCTGGCGGTCGCGCCACTCCTTGAAGGCGATTGCCGAGAGGGGCTCATCCCAATTTACGCCGGCCGCGGAAAATGCACTCTTAAGCTGTTGCTCTTGGTCATCGGGTTCGGTCGTTCTTGGATGCCGACGCCGCTGCACATCGCGATACAGTGTTCTTTCGATTGTCTGCTTGGGTGCGCGTATACGTATTCGCTGGTAAACCACGCCGGGCTCCCCATTCCTGGGGCTCTCGTCCCACACTTCCGCTCGTTCAAGAAATTCGCTCGCGGAGACACGGGGGCCGGTCCGGCTCCAGATGACCAAAAGTGTGCTTAGCGCAAGTACCACCACGATAGTGCTCGCCAACACAGGATTCATATGGGGAATTCCAATCGTACGGACATAGGACGCGAATCTAGGCCGCCGCCGGCCTGCACTCTGGATCTGGTCGTCAAGCCGGGCGATGAAACGATCTTCACCGCGCGCGGGAGGAGGCAGGTAAGGTGCCACCAACTCCCGCTGATACTCGACGACTCTAACAATGGTGTCCTGCAATTGCTGTTTTCGAGCAAGGCACTGCCAGCAGGAATCCAGATGTCGCGCAGCATTGGCGGAAAACGGAGCGGGAGAGTCCCCGTCAATAGCAGCAATGATCTGCTCATCGCTAAGGTGCTCATCCGTCTTTGGTAGGAGCCATTGGAGTAGTCTAGCCATGGATCTCACCTGCCAATCGCACAATCGCACGTTGCAGGAGCTCTGCAGCGCTCGACACATTCACCCCGAGCACGGCCGCGATTTCCCGGTAGCGGAGGCCTTGCGCTCTCAAATACACGCACTGGCGCTGAGACTCCGTCAGTTGTGCGACGCCAGCGTCCAGTCGCTGCATGGCTTCCTTGCTCAGATATAGCTCTTCCGGATTCTTGCCCGGGTCGCAACGTTGCCGCACACTGAATTCTTCGTCCTTGCCTAGGTCGGTCTCAGAGACCATGCGGCGTTGGACACGTTGCATATTCAAGGACACGTTGCGCGCGACTCGGAAAACCCAGGCTCGCGGTTCCTCGATTCTTGCCCCGCACTCGAGCTGGCAATGGAGACGCAAGAAGGCCTCCTGTACGATGTCGTCTGCTTCCTGGGGCTTTAGCCCAATACAGACCAAGTAGCTATAAAGCGGGGTACGAATTTCCCGGAACAGCTCGATGATCTGCTCACGATGGCTCAGAATACGGCGCTCCCCGACCGCGACCGTGCCGAGTCGTCCCGGCAAGGCGAAGCTGTGGTCTCCTTCGCTAGCAGCCGGCCACATAGAGTGCATGCGCCACGAATCTCCGGCCTGACCCCTTACCACTGAGCACGGCCAATTCTACCTCTTCTATATAGGACACATCAGCGTCCACATTTTCCGGTTCGTGGGAAGTCTTTTTTTGCAGCCATGCTGCGAGCCGTTTGGCAGGTATCCGCCGACCCAGAATGCCCACAATCTTGAAGTCAAACTTACCGTAAAACTCTCATTCAAAGGAAGATATGCCTGACTGTCGGAAGGAGTGATGTGTGCTGGTCTTCGTGCCTACAAAGAGTTTTTCCCCCAAAACCGGAAAATCCTCACGAGTGCGTGTCTTAGATGTGAGCCACGGACCATCGGAGCCAGGAAATGCCCGACGCCTCCCGCGTTCCCACGGGCCGACCCCAGCTCTGAGCAAAGCTTGTGGGCCAAACCCGGCCAAATTCAGAGGGGGACAAATTGAAATGAGCACCAACCAAACGAATTGTTTCACCCTGCGGGCGAACGAGGCACTGAACAAAGGGAATTTCGCAGAGCCTTTCCGCAAGCTGGGAAAGATTCTGGCGGCACTCTGCTTCACACTCTGCGTGCTTCAAGTTCCAATAGCGCATGCGCAGGTTAATGGCGCGGGTCGGAAGCCATACATGGGCTGGACCACTTGGACACAGCAGTCCTACAACTATCCCGCCGGGAATCCGGGTGGAGACGCCTTTCAAAACGAAACTAACGTTGAAGCCAACTCCGACGCCATGCTGACCTCTGGGCTGCAAGCGCATGGCTTCCGTTACATCAACATCGACGGCGATTGGGACAACGGGCTGATGTGCCAGTGCGGGCCACCGTACACCTTTGATAGTTACGGGCGTCCCGTCGGCAATCTCACGAGATTTCCCAACGGTATGGCCGCCGTCGCTGACCATATTCATCGCAACGGACAACTGGCAGGGATTTACTGGGAAGAAGGAGTAGCGCCCCAGGTATACGCCGCAAATACGCCCATCCTCGGAACGAACTATACCGTGCAACAGATCGTGGCGCAGCCGTTGGTCACGGAGTTCAACGGTTTCTACGTGATCGACTTTACCAAGCCAGGTGCCCGGGAGTACGAGAATTCCATCATCAATTTATTTGCGGAGTGGGGCTACGACTACCTGAAGATGGACGGTGTCAGAACCGCCGAAAACCGCGGCGGAACCGCCTTCATTGATGACCGCCCGGATGTTCAGGCCTTCTCTCTGGCCGTGCGCCAATCTGGACGCCCGATGTACTTGAATCTTTCTTCAAAGTTAAATCATGACTATCTCGGTTGGTGGGAGCAGTGGTCGAACGGCAGACGCATCGACGGTGACATTGAAGCTGACAAAGTCACCGGGCCTTACACGATCACCGATTGGACGAATGTTGCGGTGCGATTCACCGATCTTCTCCCGTGGCAGCAAGATGCGAGTTCGTTCCTCGGCTGGAACGACTTGGATTCGCTCGAAGTAGGCAATACTACCAACACGACTTACCCGGCCAATACGCCGGAGATTGCCCAGCCTTCGAATCCGCCGATAGCGCCGACCTCTCTCGCGGGTACACCCGCCTTAGTCGATGGTTTGACGAATGATGAACGGCAAACCGCCGTGACCTTCTGGTCGATCGCCGCCGCCCCTCTGCAATTGGGAGACGATCTAACCATGCTGGACAGCTTTGGAATCCAGTTGCTAACCAATGACGAGGTGATTGGCGTCGATCAGTCTGGAGTCGCCGGACATGTGGTCATGGAAGGGAGCACACCGGTGTGGGCGCAGAACCTTTGCGATGGGTCGTACTACGTCGCCTTGTTCAACCTGACCGCCTCAAGCGCTCCAGTCTCCGCGAACTGGATCAACTTGGGCTTCCTAGGGGCTGCCGATGTCCGGGACCTCTGGGTGCACAACGACCTTGGAGTTTTCGCCAACACCTACACCGTCACGCTTGATGCTCACGGCTCGAGTCTTTTCCGAGTCAAGCCGCTCGGTCGCCACGACCGCGGATGCGGCGACCCTTCCTTGCGAGATGGCGGCTTTCATATCACTGGTTTTCGGTTCAACGCACTTGCACCGGCGGATTCCACAGTCCGGTATTAGGGGGTCACATGAAGAACGCTCGAGAACGTAGAAACATGCTCGGATCGCTCCCTCGCATTGCCGCAGTCCTGTTGTTCATTCTATTTTGTGCGGGGCCTGCACGCGCCCAGGTGGATCAAGGCACGGTGACCGGAGTCATCCAAGATAGTAGCGGCGCGGTCGTTGCCAACGCCCAGGTCACGCTGACCAATACTGATACGGGTTTCGTTCTGCAAACCAACACCGACGCGAGCGGTGTGTACACATTTTCGCCGGTCAAAATTGGAAACTACAAGGTATCTGCCACTGCGCAAGGGTTTGGCACCACAACACAGGAAAACCTGCACTTAGACATGCAGCAGCGTCTCGCCGTCAATATCAATCTCAAACCGGGCGCGGTGTCTGAGACCGTTACCGTCACTGGAGAGCCGCCCTTGATTCAGGCCGAGGAAGCTTCGGTGGGACAAGTGGTTTCCACCGCGAGCATCAATGAGGCTCCATTGAACGGCAGGAACTGGGTCTACATTGCGCAATTAACCGCTGGCGTGGACCCGGTCGCAGGAACGCGCGGCAATGGCAAGGGTGACTTCAATGCCAACGGCCAGCGCGCCGAACAGAACAACTTTATTCTGGACGGAGTGGATAACAATACCAGCGCGGTGGACTTCCTGAACGGCGCCAGCTATGTTGTGCGGCCTCCGCCGGATGCGCTGGCGGAATTCAAGATCCAAACGTCGGATTACAGCGCCGAGTTTGGCCATTCCGCGGGTGCTGTCGTCAATGCCAGCCTCAAATCCGGCACCAACGAAATCCACGGAGACCTATGGGAGTACTTCCGCAACAATGCCCTAGACGCGCGCGATTGGAATGCGCCCATCGTTCCCGACTACCACCAGAACCAATTCGGCGCAACACTCGGTTTTCCCATCATCAAGAATAAGCTGTTTTTCTTCGGCGATTTGGAGGCAAACCGGATCATCTTTCAAGAAACCAATACCGTAACCGTGCCCACGGCGAAGATGCGTACTGGCGACTTTACCGAACTGCTCAACCCCGCATTCACTGGTTACGGCGCGCCACTGGAG
>Ga0181539_1004526_pt1 | contig 11883 bp, 7 predicted proteins | sample PEATcosm2014_Bin_46_FD_119767 | JGI IMG/M metagenome (GOLD analysis project Ga0181539, IMG submission 119767) | Peatland microbial communities from MTU Mesocosm Facility, Houghton, MI, USA - PEATcosm2014_Bin23_60_metaG | ecosystem: Environmental > Terrestrial > Soil > Wetlands > Peat | place... | reverse complement strand
GGGCTGTCGATTGGCGGGCTCGTTTTGTGTGTGCCGCTGGAGCCGCTGTTTCGCGTAGCGTCGCCCTATCAGGATGGCCTGCTGGCGCCGATGTTCGCGGGGCTCATCTGGGCGCTTTCGGCGGCCTCCTCGCCGTTGTCGCGATGGTTGTGCGCGAAATGGCTGCTGGCTCTGGGCAATGCCAGTTATGCGCTTTACCTCATTCATGCTCCGGTTCTCAGCTTGTTTGAGCGCTTTCAATGGGTGGCTGGGGCTTTCTATCCTCTGTATATCGCTCTTTGCGTGGGTTTGAGTTTGTTGAGCTTCCGCTTTTTCGAGACGCCGGTCCGCCTGTGGCTGATGGATTGGTTCCGTGCGCACTCGCTGGTCAATGCGGCGGGGAAGCCTGCGACAGCCCGTCCCCGCGATCTACAAACCCAGTAAAGGTGAGGTTGCCGGGCGATCACGCGTCAGCTTGGCACACAATGGAACGATCCGCCAGTTCCTCGGCGCGTAGGCAGGCATGGATTGAATTCACCCCGCTTGATATAGTGAGGTGAATCTACGCTGGAAGGGTTCGCATTGTTGACCGCTTCGCCAAGACTGCGAAAAGATTTGAAGAGCTGGCTATGCGGCTTTGCCGTGCTGGGATCTGGGGCGCCAGCCTGCCTTGCTCAGCGCGCCAGCTCCGCCGGAATTCCCGGGTGGGCGCCGATGGGCCTGATTGCGCTGCTTTTCGGGTTGTTGGTGCTGGCTAGCTGGCGTTTCCGGCGCCTGGTGGTTCGCGCTCGGGAAGGGGAGCTGGCGATCCGGCAACGGATCGAGAGTCTGGAACGCGAGAATGCCGAACTGCTGAGCGTCCTGGAGCAGGCGCGCGAATTCGCCGAGCACGACGGCCTGACTGGCCTGTGGAATCACCGCATGATCCTGGAACGGCTGCGCCAGGAGGTGAACCGCTCGAGCCGCGAGGGCACGCCGCTCACCGCGATCATGGTCGATCTGGACCACTTCAAGAATGTGAACGACACCTTCGGCCACGCGGCCGGCGACCTGGTGCTGAAGGAAACGGGCGCAGTCTTTCAGCGATCGGTGCGCTCCTATGACTGGGTGGGGCGCTACGGCGGCGAGGAGTTCCTGCTGATTCTGCCCGGAACGAACTTCGAGAGCGCACGCAGACGCGCTGAGCAATTGCGTGTGGCCGTGCAGACGGCGCGCATCCTTTACGGGGAGACAGCGATCCCTGTGACTGCCAGCTTTGGCACGGCCTCCGGCTTTCCATCCGGCGGCGAGTCCATCGTCCTTGCCGCCGACGCGGCTCTCTATCGCGCCAAGGAGAATGGGCGCAATTGCGTGATGGCGGCGGAGATCGAGCCCGCGGGGAATTCAGCGCAGCCGCCGGAGCGGAGGCGCGCGGGAATCTCCTAAACATCGGCGATGCCTTTTCGGCAGAGTTGAGGCCGAGTGTCGCGCCTCTCTTGCGAACCCGCTCATCCGCGGCAAGCGGCCGATGCTACCCTGTCGATACCGTGGTCTTCCGGTTTTCATTTCGCGCGTTTGCGTCCCAGAAAAAGCGACCCAAATCCGTCACTGTAAGTCGAAATGAGTGAGCCAGCCTGAGAACATCGCGCCAGTTGCCGATTCCAAACCTGGCCCCGGCCCGAAGGGCCGAAACGGTATGGTCCAGCAGTTTTCTGAAACTGCGGCGTACTTTCCCCCGGTTTCACAGGCGAGGCCTGAAACACCCTGCCGTCACAACTGCCCGGTTTTCCTGGCCTATCAACAAGGACTGTTCTATTTGGGGAGTTTTTCAAGACTAGCTTTTGCTGAAGCGTTACCGCCCGCGGCGGCCTTTTCATACCATCGGCGGGCTTGGTTATCATCCTGCGCGACGCCCTGCCCGCGCTCATAGATATAGCCGAGGTTGTTCATTGCGTCGGCGCTACCGGATGCGGCGGCTTTCTCGAACCACCGGCGGGCCTGTGCATAATCCTGAACAACGCCATGGCCGGAGTAAAACAGACCTCCCAGATTGTTCATGGCCTTTGCGTTGCCCCTTGCCGAAGCCCTCTCGAAATAATCGCGCGCTTGTTCATAATCCTGCGCGACGCCTTGCCCGCGCTCATAAATATATCCGAGGTTGTTCATTGCGTCGGCGTTACCGGCTGCGGCGCCCGTCTCGAAGTATTGGCGCGCTTGTCCATAATCCTGCGCGACGCCGAGCCCGTACTCGTATAGATAGCCGAGCTGGGCCATGGCAGCGGCATTGCCCGCAGCGGCGCCCTTTTCGTACCACTGGCGCGCTTGCGCGTAATCCTGGGCGACACCCTCTCCGTCTTGATACATGCTGCCAAGATTGTTCATCGCATCGTCATTGCCGGCCGCGGCAGCCGTTTCGAACAGTTCGCGGGCGTGGGTATAATCTTGCGCTACGCCCTGGCCGAGGTAGTAGAAAAGGCCGAGATGGTTCTCAGCGACGGCGCTTCCGCCGGCAGCGGCCTTTTCGTACCATAGGCGGGCTTGCACGTAATCCTGGCTTACCCCCCCCCAGCCGCTCTTATACGCATCCCCCACGTAGCGCTGTGCATCGGCGTTTCCGTCCGACGCGGACTCCCGAAACAGGGTCAGGGCCTCACTGAACCGCTTCGCGCTGAGCAGTTCTTTCGCGCGGGCAAGCTTTCCTTCAGAGCCGGAGCCAGCACTTCCCCGATCGGTGCGCGCATGATCCGGTTGTGCATCGTGCCCCGTTGCCACTGGCGCGGGAGTAGTTGCCGTTCGCGCCGGCTGGGCGTCTGACTCAAGACAACTCGGATACGGAGCGGTCTCCCCGGGAATGATTTGGCAAAGCTTGATCGGCTCCAGCCTCTTGAATCTTTCAAGCCACTTGTTGGTGTCGATAGCGATGGGAGTACTCGATGCTTCCGTCCTTTCGGCCCATTGAACCGTGTAATAGTCGCTATCTCCCTTGATGACGTTGACGAGAACGGATTCACTCTTTCCGACAGTCAAGGGCGAAGTCCCGCAACTGAGGACCACTGCAAATCCGTCGTACCCGGCAATTTTCCCGTCGAAGACGCTGGCCGAGCTGAAAGAATCCGGGCAGCGGGAATGGTAGCCTTCAGCCATATTCTCCGCAAATTTCCTTGGTGACAAGTTGGGCTTGGAGGCAAGACCTTTGGCGCCGGTAACGGTGATCATTTGCGTCCATTGGTCCACGGTTTCTCCTTCGGGAACTGATTCCTGAATGAAACTCGGACCATTGACTTTCACATAGTCAGGTTTGATACCTCTGGGAAATGGAAAGGAAAAGCTCAGCAACTGGCCGTAGATTGGCGCAATCCACCGTATCTTGGCGCTGGCGTCTGGCAAAAAGTGGTCAGGGACCCCACTCCGAGATTTGGTCCCGATTGGAATAGCCCAGTCGTATTGGTACGACATTTTTACCGGCGCCAAAGTCTTGCAAACGCGGCAACCGCGCGGAAGGCCGCCGCTTCCATCCAGCCACCAGCACCCCGCGGCCGTATCTTGTTTCTTGCACGCTGAGAGGCATGCGCTGGGAGTACGAGTGTCGCCGAGATCCACTACATCGTCGAGCGCCTTGGTGTTGGGGCACTTATAGAATTGTTCAAAGCCCACTGAAGCCGGATTCGTTTCCGCCGCAAACGCGGAGAATGCAGTTTCCTCCTGTGAATCCAGGTAGCCCTTCAAATAATCGATCGGGATTGCAAAACCGAGATTCTCCGCGTCTTTGACGTAGGCCGACGCGATCGCGATTACGCGGCCCTGATCGTCGAGAATCGGTCCACCGGAGTTTCCTGGGTTGATGAAAGCGGAGACTTGGACCAGCCTGGAACCGTTCACTTCGCGCAATGCGCTCACCAGTCCCTGTTGCAGCGTGTTTTGGAGTCCTCTCGCGTTTCCCACGCTATAGACGGTCTGACCCACCTCCAGGTCGTTGGATTCGGCCAGCGGAAGCGCCGGTAATGACGCGGCCTTGATTCGGATGATGGCCATGTCCCGGTGCGCATCGACGGCAATGACCCAGGTCGAGTCGTATACATCGCCGTTGGTCAGGCGGACAAGCAGGTTTTGGCAGGACTTGATGACGTGAAAGTTGGTAACGACCTTGCCATTAGCCGAGATGATGAAGCCGGAGGCCGTCGAGATTGTAGCGTTCTTGCCGTCCCGGCAATCGATCGCAACCACCGCCGGCGCCGCGCGCTTGAAGATCTCGGCGGGTGTCAGTGCCTTAGGCTTCTTCTCTGCGTTGAGCGACGGAGCTGCGAGTAAGATGGACAGGGTCAGTCCAGCGGCGATGCACGAAACGTGTAAACGAGCCAACCAGCGAAACGCAATCATTGGGTTTTCGGTCTTGGGGATTAAACCGGGATCTCCTCTCATTTCGGCACCGATTCGCTCGGATTATACCGCTCATAAGTTAATTTACAAGGCCAAAACAACGTTTGTGATCGAGAAATCGGATGATCCCTTGCCCTCCTGGATCGCCCTGTGGAATTCAAAGCGCTCCTTGTCGATTTCCTCACGCCAGCCGCGCGATGGCAAGGCACAACCAGCGCCACTCGGTTGGTCGCGCAGGCGCGAGCCACGGCGCGCGTGGCCCCGGCCCGAAGGGCCGAGCCGGAATGGCCCAGCAGTTTCCTGAAACGGCTGCGTACAATCAATAGGTGTGGCCCCGTAGCTCAGGTGGCCCCGGCCCGAAGGGCCGAGCCGGAATGGCCCAGCAGTTTCCTGAAACGGCTGCGTACAATCAATAGGTGTGGCCCCGTAGCTCAGGTGGCCCCGGCCCGAAGGGTCGAGCCGGAATGGCCCAGCAGTTTCCTGAAACGGCTGCGTAAAATCAATAGAAGTGGCCCCGTAGCTCAGGTGGATAGAGCAGCAGTTTCCTAAACTGCGTGTCGGAAGTTCGAGTCTTCCCGGGGTCACCACTCCTTCTTTTGCCCATCCGGCTCATCGTCCGCGAAGGGCAGCCCGGTCCGCGCGAAGGCTTCGGCAGCTTCAACTTCAAGTTTTTTCCACCGCGGCGGCTTTGACTTCGCGTCTCCAGGCGGCTATAAATGTTGATGTCATGGAAAGTTGTTCCATGGCGTCACGGCTGCTCCCTTGAAGGGCAGCGCAGTTCACCACGGCAATCGCCAGGATGCTCGGGAAGGCGGTGAAATTCCGCCACTGCCCCGCAACTGTGAGCGCCCCTGCCCCGTTGCCCGTCGTTTTGGGTGATTGGAGGCAGGAATTCAGCCAGGGTTGTTCCGCTGCGCGCGGAAGGCCCCGGAGAAACCACTGGAAGCGAGGCTTTTCAGGCTCGTTTCTGGGAAGGTGGCTGGATAGGGCGCAAGTCAGGAGACCGGTCCTCGGCGCTCAACCCCGCTTGCGTTCCGAGGGGAACGAAGGAGCTTGTCATGCCTGTTTCCGCATCTTTGCGCGCTCGCCTGCGCCGCGCGCTGCCCAATCTCTTCCTTGCCATTCTCTTTGCCGCGTTGGCCGCGCCGTGCCCGGCCGCGTCCATCCGCGGAGTGGTGACCGACGCTACGGGCGCCAAGGTCACCGGTGCGAATGTGAATCTGCTCAGCAACGGTAAGGTCGTCGCCACCGCCGTCTCCACGGCCGACGGCAGCTTTCAGATTCTGACCGGGATCGAGGGGAGGTTCTTCCTGGTGGTCTCGGCCAAGAGCTTCCGGCAGTTGGAGACGCCGGGCTTCTACGCCGGTCGGCTGGATAACATCGAGCGCAATGTGGTGCTTGAACCGGAGTGGGCGCGCGAGTCGATTGTGGTGACCGCAACCGGAACGCCGACGCCCCAGCCCCAGACCAGCGCCGCCACCAGCGTGCTGGGGCCGCTGGATCTGGCTCTGCGGGACGACCTGGTGAGCGCGCTGCGGCTGATGCCGGGCACTTTCGTGGTGCAGACCGGCCAGCTTGGGGCGCAGACGTCGCTGTTTGTCCGCGGCGGCAATTCGGATGCTAACAAGGTTCTGCTGGACGGGGTCAGCATGGGCGATATGGGCGGACGCTTCGACTTTGGGCCGCTTTCGACCACCGCTGTCGAGCGCGCCGAAGTTTATCGCGGGCCGAATTCGAACCTGTACGGCGCCGATGCTACCAGCGGAGTTATCAGCCTTACCACTCCGCATGGGACAACGAGCTTTCCTTCGCTGCTGTTTGAGGGCGATGCGGGCAACCTGAACACTTCGCGCGAGCAACTGGAACTCGCCGGCGCTCATAACAAGCTGGATTACCTGGGCGCGTTCAGCTGGCTGCAAACCGCGAACGACCTGCCCGACGATGAGTATCATGTGGCGACCGCGGCGGCTAACATCGGCTGGCAGCCCAGCGGGGCGACGCAAATCCGAGCCACGCTGCACTACGGCGTGGATGCCACCGGGGTTCCCAACGCCTGGGATTTCTATCGCGTTGCCGACCAGGCGACACAGAAGGACCAGGACATATTCCTGAGCGCGTCGGCGGACAACCAGACCACGCCGGAGTTTCATAACAGCGTCCGCTACGGACTGACGCGCAAGCGCGAACAGTATTCCCTGTGGCTGCAGAGCGGCGGCGGAGACTTCGACGCCTACGGAGACAGCCTGGGCGACCAGGTGACGATCGCGGGGGCGAACGGCGCCTCCGCGACCGGGCAGGCGGTGCTCGACTATGCACAGAGTTATCCTTATCAATACCAGCTTGTCTCGAATCGCGATCAACTCGCCTACCAGGGCGATTACCGATTTACTCCGCACCTTACCGCGCTGATCGGCTTTCACTATGAAGACGAGCGCGGCCTGGAGAATATCCCTTCCTATGCGACCCGCGAAGTTACCGAGCGGACTAACTTCGATTATCTTGCCGGGGCGCACGGGGACTTCAAGAACCGGTTCTTCTACACGCTGGGCGGCAGCGTGGAGCGCTATTCGCTCTTTGGAACCCAACTGTCGCCGCGCGCCGGGCTTTCGTATTATGCCGTCCGGCCGCGCAAAGGAGTCCTGAGCGGAACGCGAATCCTGTTCAACTTCGGCGATGCCGTGCGCGAGCCGGCGCTGACCGACGAATTCGGCTCGCTCTATAACTTTCTGGTTACCAACAGCTACCAGTCGATTGCCGCGGCGCTTGATATCGGACCCCTGGCCGCGCCCGCCGTGCGCACTTATGAAGGAGGAGCGGAGCAGGCGTTTTTCAGCGACCGGCTCATCGTCCGCGGCAGTTACTTTCACAATCAGTTCGGCAGGGAGATTGAATACGTGGGCGGAGCGCTGCTGCCCAACCTTATCCCCGGCCTGACGCCGGCCCAGAAACAGCGGTTGGAGAACGCGCTTGGTTACTACTACACCGACGACTACGGGCTGGCCGTCAATACGCAGGCATTTCGCGCCCAGGGCGCGGAGGCCAGCGTCGAGGGCGGGATGGGACGCAACCTATTCCTGCGCGGCGGCTACACCTATCTCGATGCCGTGGTGCAGCGCTCGTTCGACAGCGATAACGAGGCCCTGATGGGCGGTTATGCTCCCACTTACAACGGAGTTCCGATTGGGGCTATCTCGCCGCTGGTGGGCGCCCGGCCATTCCGCCGCGCGCCGCATTCGGGCTTTATCTCCGCGACTTATGCGCAGCGCAAGTTCAGCGCGGTTCTTACTTCGGCCTTTGCCAGCCGCAGCGACGACTCCACCTACCTGGAGTACGCCGATGCCAACGGCGGCAACAGCTTGCTGCTGCCCAACCGGAATCTGGATCACGGCTATGCCAAACTGGACCTGGGCGGAAGCTACAGTCTGCTCTCCTGGCTGGCGATCTACGCTCAGGCGGAGAACCTGCTGAACAACCGGAACATTGCTCCCATCGGCTATCCCAGCCTGCCCATCACAATCCGCACCGGGCTGCGCGTGCAATGGGGTTTGGGCAGCGGCCGCTGACGCTTTGGTGGGGCTCGCCGGCGGACCTGACGGCCATAGCGTCCGTTTCCCCGATTCACTGCCGGAAACGGGATGCGCCGGTCTTCATAAAGACCGATTTACCTGCGCGTACAGGCCGGCGGATCGAGCGACAAGCTGCCCACTAAGGCCGTCGTCGAGGTCGAGACCGCCGGTGAGTTCAAACCGTAGAGCCTCTACCGCTTCTTTGCCTTTTCTGGCTGACCCAGCTTCTTGGCGGCAATCTTCCCGTCAGTCAGCTTCAGCGCCTTCAGCGCGGCCCGGTTCTTCTTGATCAGAGCGCGGCGCTGCTCGACGCAGGCGTAACTGCGCAGTGGATCGGCCGGGGTATTCATTACATAGTCCAGCAGCCTGGGTACCGTGCTCGCGGCCACGTGCAGGCGCGTGTCCGATGAGGCGTAGTAGATCAGCACATCGCCGTTCTTGCGTTCGACCCAGCCGTTGCTGAAGACCACGTTCGATACATCGCCCACGCGCTCGGCTCCTCGGGTGCGATAAAGTAACCCGCCGGCTTGTGGGTGACCACCCACGGCCGCTCCAGTTCGCACAGGAACATATAGAGCACGTAGCGCAGGCCGGCCGCCGTGTTGCGCACTCCGTGCGCCAGGTGCAGCCAGCCCTGCTTGGTCTTGATGGGCGCCGGGCCCATGCCGTTCTTCACCTCTTGAATGGTGTGGTACTCGCGGTTGTCGAGGATGATCTCCTCGCCAACCTCGGCCTGTTCGATGCTCGGCGACAATCCCCAGCCAATGCCGCCGCCCTTGCCGGCCTGGATGAAGTCGTCCTGGGGCCGCGTGTAGAAGGCGTACTGCCCATCGACAAACTCGGGGTGCAGCACCACGTTGCGCTGCTGCGGAGACTTGGATTTGAGATCGGCCAGCCGCTCCCACTTCTTCAAGTCCCTGGTGCGGGCGATGCCGCACTGCGCCACTGCCGAGGAAGTGTCCCACTCGGGCGCAGCCGGGTCTTTGCGCTCGGTGCAGAAGAGGCCGTAGATCCATCCGTCCTCGTGCTTCACCAGCCGCATATCGTAAACATTCGTATCCGGGTTAGCGGTCTCGGGCATCGAAATCGGATACTCCCGGAAGCGGAAGTTATCCGTGCCATTCGCGCTCTCGGCGACAGCGAAAAAGGATTTGCGGTCCGCGCCTTCAACCCGCGCCACCACCAGAAACTTCCCCTGGTGCAGGATCGCGCCGGCATTGAAGGTGGCATTGATGCCCATGCGCTCCATCAGGTAGGGATTCGCCTTCTGGTCGAGGTCGTAGCGCCAGGTTATAGGAGCATGAGCCGCGGTCAGCACGGGAAACTCGTAGCGGTCATAAATGCCATTGCCGCCGGGTAACTTGCGGTTGCGCCGCGCCATCAGCTTCTCCTGCTGTTTGAATAACTGCTGGACGCTCTTCTTGAAAGCTGCACGATTCATCTGAGTTCTCCTGTGCTTATCCTAGCTTTGGCGTCTCGGCGATTCCGGCTTTGCGCGCGTCCACCCGCTCCATAACTTCAAAGCATGCGCGGCTGTTGTGGTAGGGACACTTCCATGGGTCCACTTTGTAATGCTCATGGCTAGGAACGCCCAACCGCGATACCAGCCAGAACCATTCTCCATGCTCATGATCGACGATGTACTTATCGATGAACGCCCAGCTTCTCTCGGCGGCATCCAGGAAATGCCGCTTGCCCGAAAGCTGGTAAGCGTTGAGGAAGCCCACGACGGCCTCCGCCTGCGGCCACCAATGCTTGTCGGTATCGCTGATTCCCGTCTTGTCGGCCTCGTAGAGCAGCCCGCCATCCGTGTCCAATCCCTGTTCATAAACGGCCTGCGCCATCGTCATTGCGGCCTCGCGCACCCGCTTCAGAACGGCCCTGTCGCCAAGAACCTCCGCGGCCTCGCACAGCAGCCAGCTTCCCTCGATGTCGTGGCCGAATGAGACTTTCTCCGAGCGCGGGCGCCACTCCTCGTCGAAGAAGAGAATGAAGTGATGAGTTACTGGATCGAGGATGCGGTTCAGAAAGACCTCGAGAAGTTCCCGCAGCCGGAGACGGACGGTCGAGTCCTCGCGGCAGCGCAACAGCGTGGCGTAGGCCTCCAACAGATGGAGATGAGTGTTCATGGACTTCTTCTCGTCCAAGTCCACATCGCTCAGGCGCTGGTCCGCGGCCAGCGTCCAGTCCCGCTCATAGGTCTCGAAGTAACCGCCGTGCGTTGCATCGTGGCCCTCGGCATCGATCCTCTCCGCCAGGCGCAATGCCCTGGCCAGTATCTCGGCGTCGTCTGTCGCACGGTAATACTCGGCCAGTGCGTAGACGGCAAAGGCCTGCCCATAGATGCGCTTCTTGGTGTCGATGGGCCGGCCCTCGAAATCGACCATCCAATAATAGCCGCCAAACTCGCTGTCCCGGAAGAAGCGGACGAGATACTCATAGGCGCGGCGAGCGGCGGCAAGATACACCGGGTTGCCATAAACGTTGAAGGCCTTCGAGAAGGTCCACAGAATGCGCGCATTCAGGATAAGTCCCTTGGCGGCGCGCGGATCGACCGTCAAATCATTGGAAATCTGGCCGCGAAAGCCGCCAAACTCATCGTCGATGGCGTACTTGAGCCAGAAGGGCAGGATGTCAGAAAGTAACTCCGCTTCCATCTTCCGCCGTAACTCTTGCACGGGAGCGCCTCCTTGATTAACCATCCGCCGCGTTGGGGTCAGGCAGTCTGACTCAAAATCGCGTCGATTGTGCCAAGCTCCACCACCGAAAACTCGAGGTTCGCCAGCGCCGCCACATTTTGCTCGATCTGCTCCACGCGGCTGGCGCCGATCAGCGCCGAAGTCATGCGGCTGTCGCGCAGCACCCAGGCCAGAGCCATCTGCGCCAGCGACTGTCCGCGCTCGGCGGCCACCGCGTTCAGCGCGCGCACTTTGGCCAGGCGATGCTCGTCGATGTCGCGCTTCTTCAGGAACCCATGCGGCTTGTTCGCGCGCGAGTCGGCGGGAATGCCGTCGAGATAACGGTCGGTCAGCAAGCCCTGCGCCAGCGGGCAGAAGGCGATCCCGCCCACGCCCTCATTGCCCAGAACGTCCAGCAGTCCGCTTTCAACCCAGCGGTCGAACATCGAGTACTTGGGCTGATGAATCAGGCAGGGCGTCCCCAGTTCGCGCAGAATCTTCGCGGCCGCGGCGGTCTGCTTAGCGTCGTAACTGGAGATGCCGGCGTAGAGCGCCTTGCCGCTGCGCACCGCCTGATCGAGCGCTCCCATCGTCTCCTCGACCGGCGTCTCCGGATCGGGCCGGTGCGAGTAGAAGATGTCAACGTATTCCAAGCCCATGCGTTTCAGGCTCTGGTCCAGGCTGGCCAGCAGGTATTTCCGCGAGCCCCAGTTTCCGTACGGGCCGGGCCACATATCCCATCCGGCCTTGGTGCTGACGATTAACTCGTCGCGATGCGCCTTCAGGTCCAGGCGCAGAATCTCACCGAAGTTACTCTCCGCGCTTCCCGGCGGCGGCCCATAGTTATTGGCCAGGTCGAAGTGCGTAATGCCGAGATCGAAGGCCCGGCGCACCATGGCGCGGCAATTCTCAAAGGTGTCCACCCCGCCGAAGTTATGCCACAGGCCCAGGGAGATGGCGGGCAGGCGCACGCCGCTCCGGCCGCAGCGGCGATACTGCATGGTGTCGTAGCGCTGTTCGCTGGCAACGTACAACGTAATTCTCCTAAAAGGGAAGCTCTGAACAAGTTCCATTTCCAGAGAAGGCTTCCCTCAGGGGCTAAAGCCCGACATTCATTCTATTGCGTTTGCGTGCTTTCCCAGGTCCCCAAATGCGAGGGACCTGGGGCACCCAGAGATGGTACAATTTCTTGCGGTCAGAGACCTAACTCAGAATGCCCTTGATCGTAACTTCCTTCCGTTCATTCGCGGGAGGAGTTACAACATTTCCTTCGATCGGCGCTCCGTCCACGGTCAGCGCAATCC
>Ga0181539_1004524_pt1 | contig 11888 bp, 6 predicted proteins | sample PEATcosm2014_Bin_46_FD_119767 | JGI IMG/M metagenome (GOLD analysis project Ga0181539, IMG submission 119767) | Peatland microbial communities from MTU Mesocosm Facility, Houghton, MI, USA - PEATcosm2014_Bin23_60_metaG | ecosystem: Environmental > Terrestrial > Soil > Wetlands > Peat | place... | reverse complement strand
TGCGTGCGTTTCCAAGGCGGGGACGTCCCAGCCGCCGCCCCTGGCAGGGAAGAAAGGCGCGGGGCGGGAAATCCTTCCGGCTGAGCGCTCTGATCGGGAGTGCATGAGGTTCCTAATCGATGAGTGCCTGCATGAGTCGCTAGTCGGGCTGGCCCACGCCGCCGGTTTCGAGGCGACCCACGTCAACCACCTCCGCTTGAGCGGCCAGCCGGACTGGGCTCTGGCGGAGCGGATCATCAAAGACGAATTCACATTCGTCACAAACAACCGTGTGGACTTCATCCAGCTCTTCGGGAAATTGGAGCTTCACCCCGGCCTTGTCGTTCTGGTTCCAAACGTGGTTCCGGCCTTGCAGCGGGCTCTCTTCGAAGGGGCGATTCAGTACCTCGCAGGACGAGACTTGGTCAATACCGTGATTGAGGTGAGCCTTGAGGGCGAAAGCGTGAGGTGCGTGGAGTATCAACTGCCGGAAGGATGAGTTGCATCGGACTATGAACAACCCACGTTTCGGTGGTGCTAATCTGGTTACAGGGAGACACGCACTCATGATCATCGGCGTTCCCAGGGAAATCAAGGACCACGAGACCCGCGTCGGGTTGGTCCCCAGCGGTGTCATCGCGCTGCGCGAGGCGGGCCACCAGGTCCTGGTCGAGACGCGCGCCGGAGAAGGCAGCTCCATCACTGACCGGGAATACACGGACACCGGCGCCATCATTCTCGCGAGCGCGGCGGAAGTGTGGCATAAGGCCGGGGTGGTGGTGAAAGTCAAAGAGCCGCAGCCCGCCGAGTACGGCTATTTCCGTCCGGGTCTGATCCTGTTCACCTACCTGCACCTGGCGCCGCTGCCGGAACTGACCGACAAACTGCTGGCCGCCAAGGTGAACGGCGTGGCCTATGAAACCATCGTCGAGAAGGACGGTTCCCTGCCCCTGCTCACCCCCATGAGCGAGGTGGCGGGGCGCATGTCCGTCCAGGTGGGGGCCGAGTACCTGCAAAAGACCCACGGTGGACGCGGCATCCTGCTGGGCGGCGTGCCGGGCGTGGCGCCGGGCAACGTGATCATCCTGGGCGGCGGCATTGTGGGAATCAACGCCGCCAAGGTGGCCATCGGGATGGGCGCGCACGTCACCATCATCGACCGCAATCTCGACCGCCTGCGCGAGCTGGACGACATCTTCAACGGCCAGGTGGTGACGCTGGCGTCCAACGCCTGGACCATCGGCGAGAACCTCAAGACCGCCGACCTGGTGGTGGGCGCGGTTCTGATCCCCGGGACTTCGGCCCCCAAGCTGGTGCGGCGCGAAATGGTCGCCGGCATGAAACGCGGCGCGGTGATGGTGGACGTGGCCATCGACCAGGGCGGCTGCTTCGAAACCTCCCACGCCACCACCCACACCGAGCCCACCTACGTCGTGGATGGCGTGGTCCACTATTGCGTTTCGAACATGCCCGCCGCGGTCCCGCACACCTCCACCTTCGCGCTCACCAACGCCACCTTCCCGTACCTGCTGGAGCTGGCGGACCACGGCCTGGAAGGCGCCTGCGCGCGCCACGCCGGCCTCCGCCAGGGCGTCAACACCTACGACGGTTACGTGACGCACCGCGGCGTGGCCGAATCGCAGGGACGCGAGTGGCGCGCACTGGCGGCAGTGGAGTAAGCTGCGAAGAGAGGGCCAAATGCGTGAAATCGTTCTTTCGACCGTGATCGCCGCGGTGTGCCTGCCCATGTGGGCGGCGGACGACAACGTCAATGCCGATGAAATCATCCGGAAGTTTGCCGCCAAGGAGACCGAGTTCGCCCAGGCGCGCAACAACTACACCTATCACCAGACCGTGACACTCGAAGAACTCGATGGCGGCGGCAACCCCACCGGTGGCAGGTGGTATCTGGAGGAAGATATCATTTTCACGCCCGAAGGCAAGCGCATGGAGAAAGTGACGCGTGCGCCTGTCATCTCGCTCCGCAATATCCTGCTGACGCCCGAGGACGAGCAGGATTTGCGGAATGTGCAGCCGTTCGTCTTGACCACCGCGGAGATTCCCGAATACGATATCAACTACCTCGGCCGCGAGAAGGTGGACGAGATCGGCTGCTATGTGTTCTCGGTGAAGCCCAAAAAGATGGTGAAGGGCAAGCGCTATTTTGAGGGCCAGATCTGGGTCGACGACCGCGACCTCCAGATCGTGAAGACCTACGGCAAAGCTACCGGCATCATCAACACCAAGACCAACCAGTTCCCCCGGTTTGAGACCTACCGCGAGCAGGTCGACGGCAAGTACTGGTTCCCCACCTATACCCACGCCGACGATACGCTGCATTTCCAGAACATGAACCAGCGCATCCGGATGACCGTGCGGTATCAGGACTACAAACGATACGAAGGCCGGTCCACCATCAAGTATGGCGGCGTGGTGGATGACAACACCCAGACGCCGCCGCCGGCGAAGAAATAGTCGTCGCCACCCCTTTTGGCCTGCGCGCCACGCGCCTATTTGCCGGCCGGCTGAGCCACGTTTTGCGTGTTCTTGGGATCCCCCAGCGCGGCCGAACGAAGAGCGTTGCCCGACGGCAAGGTCGAGGCGTCCCAACCGCCGCCGAGGGCCTTGACCAGATCCACCGCCGCGCTCATGCGCTGCTGCAGGATGGTGATGGCGGTCTGCTGGTCGCCTAATGCGATGATCTGGGTCGTGATCACGTTCAGGTAGGAATCCGTTCCCGCCCGATACCGGTCCATCTCCAGACTCAGCGCCTCCTGGGAGGCTACCACGGCTTCCTGCTCCTCGACCGCCTCTTCCGCCAGATAACGCAAATTGGAAAGATCGTCCTCCACTTCCTGAAAGGCGGAGAGAACCGTCTGCCGGTAAGCGGCCACGGTGGCGTCGTATGCGGCTTCGGCGCTCTCCAACGTGGCGCCGCGGCGGCCAAAATCAAACAGTGTCTGAGAGAGCGAAGGGCCCGCGGACCAACTGCGGCTCGCGTAGGTCAACAGATTCGCCAGATTGGTCGCCAGAAAACCGGGGCTCGCGGAAAGAGTCAACGTGGGATAGTAAGCCGTTTCGGCAATACCGATGTTCGCGTTGGCGGCGGCCACCTGCCGCTCATTCGCCGCGATGTCGGGACGCCGCTCCAAAAGCTGTGAGGGAACAGCCACCGGAATGGGCGGAGGCGGGCCGCCGATCTTGCTGGCGCCAATCTCCAGCGAGGCGGGCACTTGACCGGTCAGCATGGCTATGGCGTGCTCGTCCTGCGCGCGCGCCACGCGCATCTGCGTACTCTGCGCTTTGGCGGCCGAAAGCTGGGTTTGCGCCAGCGTAATATCGGACCTCGACGCAACTCCGCCGCCATGGCGGTTGATGGTGAGCTGCAGGTTCTTCTCGTAGGCCCCGATCGTACCGCTGAGCAGTTGGAGCTGCATGTCCTGCGCCGCCAGCAAAAAGTAATCGGTCGCCAGCAGCGCCTGCTGGCTGAGCCGGATGTTTTCCAGATCGGCCGCGCTCACTTGCGCGTTGCTCACCGCATTCTCCACCGACAAACGGACCCGGCCCCACAGATCCGGCTCCCATGTCGCGGTTGCGGGTAACGCAAAGCTATGGCTGTTTTTTCCTTCAAGGTGGCTTTGTGAGATCGCCGGGTTCGATCCGATAGTGGGATAGTAGTTTGCGTGATTGGCCAAAACCAGCGCGCGCGCCTCCCGGAACTGCGCTTCCGCCTGCTTGACGTTCTGGTTATTGACGTTGACTAACTCTTCCAGCCGGTTCAGTTCCGGATCGCCAAATATCTCCCACCACTTACCCTTCAGCAGGCCGTCGCTGGGAGTCGCCATCTTCCACTGGTCGTTGCCGGCCATTTCTTTGAGGGCCGGCGGCGTCTGTGCCACGGGCCGCTGGTATCGCGGGCCGATGGTACAACCTGCGCCGGCGAGAGAAGCAACAAGAAGTGAGATTTTCCAAAATCGTGTCATCAATCACCGCTCTCGGCAAGGCCGCCGGGAATCAGAAAACCGGGACGGTTCCGGTAACTCGGCTGCCGCCTGGTGAAACGCTTGCGCAGCCGGTCGAAATAAAGATAAATAACGGGCGTGGTGAACAAAGTCAACATCTGGCTGACTAAGAGGCCGCCTACAATCGAAATTCCCAGAGGTTTCCGCAACTCCGCTCCAACGCCCCACCCGAGCGCCATCGGCATCCCGCCCAGCAGCGCGCACATGGTCGTCATCATGATCGGCCGGAACCTCAGCAGACAGGCCTGGTAGATGGCATCCCGCGAATTCATCCCTTCATTGCGTTCGGCCGCCAGCGCGAAATCGATCATCATGATCGCGTTCTTCTTCACGATGCCGATCAGCAGGATAATTCCGATCATGCCCACGATGTCCAGATCGCTCTTGAACAGGACCATGGCCACCAGCGCTCCCACCCCCGCCGACGGCAGCGTCGAGATGATGGTCAGAGGGTGGATCAGGCTCTCGTACAGAATTCCCAGCACGATGTAAACGGCCAGCAGCGCCGTCGCGATCAGGATGGGCTGGTTCTGAAGCGCTTCCTGATAGGCCCGCGCGGTGCCGGCGAACTTGCCCGTGATGTTGGCGGGCAGGCCCATCTCCACTTCCGCCCGGTTGATGGCGGCCACGGCGTCGCTCAGCGACACGTTTTCCGCCAGGTTGAACGAAAGCGTCGTTGCCGGAAACTGCCCCTGGTGCGGCAGCGAAATCGGTGTGATCCCCTGCGTGAAGTGCGTGAACGTCGACAACGGAACGTCGGTTCCTTTGGGCGTCTGCACGTAGATCGTATTCAGAAAGTCCGGGCTTTCCCACCATTGCTGCTGCAAGGCCAGAACCACGTGGTACTGATTAATCGACTTGTACATCACCGAGACCTGGCGCTGCCCAAAAGCGTCGTAGAGCGCCGAGTCCACGGCTTGCGCCGTCAGGCCCAGCCGCGATGCGGTATCGCGGTCGATCACCACATTCGACGACAAGCCGGAATTCTGCTGGTCCGAGCTGACGTCCGCAATCTCCGGCACCGTCGAGAGCTTGTCCAGGAGCCTCGGCCCCCATATCGCCAGCGAGTCGAAGTCGGGCCCCTGCAGCGTGTACTGGTATTGCGCGTTGCCTTGCCGGCCGCCCACGCGCACGTCCTGGGAGTTCTGCAGGAACAGGGTGGCCCCAGGCACCCCCGAAGTCTGGCGGCGCAGACGCGCAATCACCTGGTCCGAAGTGGACTTGCGAACCCCCACCGGTTTAAGCTGCACGTTCATCTGCGCCGAGTTCCCCCCGAATCCGCCCCCGCTGGTGCCGCACACCATCGTGACGGTTTCGACATCCGGGTCCACCCGGACCTTCTCCTCGAACCATTTCGCCTTTGCCACCAGCGCTTGGTAGGAAATGTGCTGCTCGCCCATGACGGAGCCCTGCAGGCGCCCCGTATCCTGCTGCGGGAAAAATCCCTTCGGGATCTTGTCGTAAAGATAGACGCTCATGCCCACTGTGACCAACACGGTGAGCAGCACGGGCGCGGGATGATCCAGCACGACGTTGAGCGCCGACCCATAACTGGAGATCACCCACTTGTAGACTTTTTCGCTCTGGTTATAGAGGTATCCGTGGCCGCGGTGTTCCTTGAGCAGCCACGCGCACATCATGGGGACAACCGTCAGGGAGATCACCATGGAGATGGCGATGGCCACCGCCAGAATCACCGCGAACTCGCGGAACAGGCGTCCCACCACGCCGCTCATCATCAGGATGGGAATGAAGACGGCAATCAGCGACATGCTCATCGACAGAACGGTGAAACCAATCTCTTCCGCCCCTTTGAGGGCGGCCTGCATCGGTTTCATGCCATGTTCCAGGTGGCGCGTAATGTTCTCGATCACCACAATCGCATCGTCCACCACGAATCCCGTGGCAATCGTCAGCGCCATCAGCGAAAGGTTATCCAGGGTGTACCCGATCAGATACATCGCGCCGAACGTGGCGATGATGGATACCGGCACCGATACGCTCGGAATAAACGTCGACCAGGCGCTGCGCAGGAAGACGAACACCACCAGAACCACCAGACAAATGGAGACGATCACATTGCGCTGCGCGTCCCTCAACGATTCCCGCGTCGTGGTGGTGCGGTCGCTGGCGATCTTGAAACGGACGGTCGGCGGAAGCTGGGCCTGAAACTGCGGCATCAGAGCTTTGATCCGCGCCACCGTGTCGATGATATTCGCATTCGGCTGGCGGCTGATCTGGATCTGAACCATCGGATTGCCGTTCACAACGCCGAAGTTCCGGACATCTTCGTTGGCATCGATCACGCGGCCCAGGTCCGACAGCCGGACGGGCGCGCCGTTCCGATAGACCACCACGAGATTCTGGTAATCTTTCGCCAGAAAGAGCTGGTCGGTGGCGTAAATCGGAATCTCCTCCTGGGAGTTCGCCAGCGAGCCTTTCGGTTTGTTCGCATTGGCGCCTTGGAGGAACGTGCCGATCTGATCCAGGCCCACGTTGTAGCGGGAGAGCGGCTGCGGATTCACTTCCACGCGAACCGCGGGAAGCGAGCTTCCACCCACCGTGACTTGGCCCACGCCATTGACTTGCGCCAGCTTCTGCGCAAACACCGAGGAGGCGATGTCGTACAACTGCGGCCTCGGCACTACATCCGACTCCAGTGTCATCAGCACAATCGGCTGGTCGGCCGGATTGATCTTCCGGTATCTCGGCAGGGAGGGAAGATTCGAAGGGAGAAACCCGGCCGCCGAGTTAATGGCCGCCTGCACTTCGCGCGCCGCCCCGTTGATGTCGCGGCTCAGATCGAATTGCAGTACGATCATCGCCGATCCAACCGAGCTCCTGGAGGTCATTTCCGTGACGCCCGCGATGCGCGTGAACTGCTTCTCCAGCGGAGTCGCGACGGACGCCGCCATCACATCCGGACTCGCTCCCGGCAGGCCCGCGCTGACCATGATGGTCGGAAAGTCCACCTCCGGCAATGCTGCCACCGGCAAGAGCGTGTAGCCGATCCCGCCCGCCAGCGTCACCTCCACCAGCAGCAGCGTCGTGGCCACCGGTCTGTGAATGAATGGCGTGGAAATGCTCATATGCGCCAGTCTTAAGTCGATTCCGCCCCGGAAAGAAGATCTTCACGCCTGCCGGAACCATGGAGCCGCGCCACCCACGCCGCCGCTCGTCCGAAATACAAATAGATCACCGGCGTCGTGAACAGCGTCAGCACCTGGCTGATCAGCAGTCCGCCGATGATGCAGATGCCCAGCGGTTTTCGCAGCTCCGAACCTACGCCGCTGCCGAAGGCGAGTGGAACCGCGCCCAGCAGCGCCGCCATGGTGGTCATCATGATCGGACGGAACCGCAGCAGGCACGCCTGGTAGATGGCTTCCTCCGGCCGTTTCCCTTCCTTGCGCTCCGCTTGCAGCGCAAAGTCGATCATCATGATGGCGTTCTTCTTCACAATCCCGATCAGTAGAATGAGGCCGATCAGCGCAATGACATCCAGATCTTTTTTGAACAGAATCAGGGCCAGCAGCGCGCCCACTCCGGCCGATGGCAGCGTGGAAAGAATGGTGATGGGATGAATAAAGCTCTCATATAATATGCCCAGAACGAGGTAAACCGTGACGCAGGCCGCCAGGATCAGGATCAACTCGTTGGCCAGCGATAATTCAAACGCTCGGGCCGTTCCCTGGAAGCTGGGTTCGATGCTGGCCGGCATCCCCAGTCCCTTCGTCACCTGCTTGATATGCTCCACCGCCGCGCCCAGCGACGCTCCCGGCGCCAGATTAAACGAAAGCGTAACCACCGGGAACTGGCTCTGGTGGTTGATCGTAATGGGGGACGGAATCATCGATGCTCTGGTCAGCGATCTCAGCGGAGCCGGCGCCAGCGCCGCCGCGCCCGTCAGCGCGCTATTCGTCCCCGCCAGTGCGATGGTCGTCGCCAGATTGGCCGACGCCGATCCGATGGGCACATACATGTCTCCCAGGGCCCCCGCATCCTGCTGATAGTGGGGCGCCACTTCGAGAATCACATGGAACTGGTTGGTCTGTGTATAAATCGTCGATACCTGCCTCTGGCCGAATGAGTCGTAGAGCGCGTCGTCGATGTTCTGAGGCGTGATGCCCAGCCGGCCCGCGGTGTCGCGATCGATACTGACCAGCAGTCCGAGGCCGTTATTCTGCTGATCGCTGGCCACGTCCCGCAGTTCGGGTATCTGTTTCATCCGCTCCACCAGGCGCGGAACCCACAGATCCAGCAGCGCCTTGTCGGGCGCATCCAGCGCGTACTGGTATTGCGTCCTGCTGATCCGGTCTTCCACGGTCAGATCCTGCACGGGCTGCATGAAGAGCTGGATGCCCGCCACCTGTTGCACCTTCGGCGCCAGCCGCCGGATCACATCCACCGCCGAAACACCGGCGCGCTCCTCGAGCGGCTTCAGCGTGATCTGGATACGGCCGCTATTCATGGTCGTGTTCACGCCATCGGCGCCGATGAACGACGTGAGGTTCTCAACCGCTGGATCCTGGCGGATGACCTGAACCAGATCCTGCTGCCGCCTGGACATGGCGGGAAACGATACCGTCTCGGGCGCCTGCGAAATGCCGAGGATCGAGCCCGTATCCTGCACCGGAAAGAACCCTTTCGGGACCACCATGTAAAGGTAAACCGTGAGGCCCAGCGTGCCCACGGCCACCAGCAGCGTCAGGGGCTGATGGCGCAGCACCACCCGAACCATCCTGCCGTACGCTTCGATGGTCTTGACGAAGCACCACTCCGACCATCGGTACAACGCGCCCTGCTCGGATTCCGGATGGTGCCTCAGAATGCGAGCCGACATCATGGGCGTCAGCGTCAGCGAGACAAACGCCGAAAACATGATGGTGACCGCCAGAGTCACCGCGAACTCGCGGAACAGGCGGCCCACAATATCCGCCATGAACAGCAGCGGAATCAGCACCGCGATCAGCGAGACGGTCAACGACACGATGGTGAATCCGATCTCCGCCGCTCCCTTGAGCGCGGCCTGCATCGCGGATTCGCCCTTCTCGATATAGCGCGAGATGTTTTCGATCATCACGATCGCGTCGTCCACCACAAAACCGGTGGAAATCGTCAGCGCCATCAGCGAAAGGTTGTCCAGGCTGTACCCCAGCAGGTACATGACGGCGAACGTGCCCACCAGCGAAAGAGGCACGGCGATGCCCGGGATGATGGTGGCCGAAGGGCTGCGCAGGAAAAGAAAGATGACCATCACCACCAGCACCGTGGTGAGCAGCAGCTCGAATTCGACGTCCCGCACCGATGCCCGGATGGTGGTGGTGCGGTCGGTGATGACCTGCACGCGGATCCCCTCCGGCAGGGAGGCTTCGATTTGAGGAAGGATCCCCTGCACGGTATCGACGACGTTGATGATGTTGGTCCCGGGCTGCCGCTGAATATTCAGTACGATGGCCCGGTCGGCGTTCACCCACGCGGCCAGCTTGGTGTTTTCCGCGCCGTCGATGACCGTGGCCACATCTCGAATGCGCACCGGCGCCCCATTGCGGTAAGCGATGATGATCGGCCCGTACTGGGCGCCGGCCTGAAGCTGGTCGTTGTCGTTAATGGTCCAGGCCTGGTCCGGTCCATCGAAGCTGCCTTTGGCCTGGTTCACGTTGGCGCTGTTCAGCGCCGTTCGCAGAGACTCCAGGCTTAGTCCATAGGATGCCAGCGCCGTGGGGTTCGCCTGCACCCGCACGGCCGGCCGCTGCCCTCCGCTGATGCTCACCAGGCCCACGCCCCTGAGTTGGGAAATCCTCTGCGCCATGCGCGTTTCAGCCAGCTCTTCCACTCGCGGCAGCGGCACCGTGGTGGACGTAATGGCCAGCGTCAGAATCGGCGCGTCGGCGGGATTCGTCTTGCTGTAAATGGGAGGAACCGGAAGATTGTTGGGGAGGAAAGTCGTGGCGGCATTGATGGCGGCCTGCACCTCCTGCTCGGCCACGTCGATGCTCAGATCCAGCGAAAACTGCAGCGTGATTAGCGAGCTGCTGAAAGAACTGATCGACGTCATCTGCGTCAGTCCGGGCACCTGGCCAAACTGTTTCTCGAGCGGCGCCGTGATCGAAGACGTCACTACCTCCGGGCTCGCGCCCGGGTAAAACGTCTGGATCTGAATGGTCGGGTAATCCACCTGGGGCAGCGCCGAGACCGGCAATTGCCGGAAGGCCGTCACCCCGACGAGCACCACTCCAGCCATCATCAGCGATGTTGCCACCGGCCTGAGGATGAAGATTCGGGAGGGACTCACCGACCGGCGCCTCCGCTCTGGCCCTTCTTGAAGCTTCCGTCGCCTTTCTTAGATCCGCCACGGCCGCCACGGCCGCCGCGTCCGCCCCGTCCACTTCCGCCGCCGGCGTCGTAGCCTGGCGGGTTGTCCAGCTCGCCGGCTTTCCGTACTCTGACCACCGCGCCTTCAATCAGCCTGTCGGTCCCATCGATGACTACCTGGTCCCCATCCGAGAGGCCGCTGAGAATGTCGGTTGAGGCCGCATTCGTGATTCCTACCTGAACCGTTTTCAGGTGCACTCTGGAATCCTCATCCACAACATAGACGAACGTGCCCTGCTGGCCATTCTGAACCGCCACGTTGGGAACCACCTGTTGATTGGTCAGCGTGTCCACCAGCAGGCGTATGTTGACGAATTGCTGCGGGAAGAGCGCATTGTCCTGGTTGTCGAAAACCGCCTTCAGCTTGGAGGTGCCGGTGGTGCTGTCGATCTGGTTATCGAGGGTTACCAGCATCCCGGATGCCAGCTTCTTGGAGTTGTCCCGGTTATACGCATCCGCCGGCAGATGCGCGCCCGCCCGCAGCTTTTGCCAGACCTGCGGAAGGCTGTCCTCGGGGATGGTGAACAGCACGGAAATCGGCTGGATCTGGGTGATCGTGACCATGCCGTTGGCGTCGGAGGCGTGGACGATATTGCCGGCGTCCACCAGGCGCAGACCCAGGACACCCGTAATCGGCGCCGTGATCTTGGAATAAGTCAATTCCAGCCTGGCGTTGTCGATGTTGGCTTGATCCTGTTTGATGGCGGCTTCGTATTGCGAGACTAGCGCCGTCTGCGTATCCAATTCCTGACTCGGAATGGCGTCCGTCTTCACCAAAAGCTGGTAACGGTCCAGATCCACCTTCGCGTTGGCCAGCAGCGCCTGGTCCCTCGCCAGCGTAGCTTGAGCCAGATCCAGTTGAACCTGATAAGGCCGCGGGTCTATCTCCAGCAGAACCTCGCCCGCCTTGACCAAATCGCCTTCGTTGAAATCGACTTTCATCAACTGGCCGTCCACCCGCGATTTGACCGTTACAGTGTAGTAAGCAGTCACGTTGCCCAGCCCGTTCAGATACACCGGGATGCTGGAGCGTGCCACTTTGGTCACCACCACCGGAACCGGGCCCAGGGCCGCGCCCCTGCCGCCGCCTCCGCCAAAGCCTCCCCCGCCGCCCTTCCTAGGGGTGCTGTTCGGCTGGCCGGCACGCCACACCGCGTACCCTGCTACACCCGCGACGATCAGCAGGAAAACCACCCAGATCAGTCCGCGTTTCTTTGATTTGCCGGAACTGGGCGGCGTTGTTCCATGTTGGCCGGGCAAAGGCACTTCCGGCAGCGATTCAGGGGTTTCAGTGTTTGTCGTCATTCAAACGGCCTGTTGAAAAGTGGCAGACAATATTATTATGACTGCTGCGAGAGCCTCCAGGTAACAGCGACATGAAAGCGGCGGATCCTCCGATTCCGATACTCTAGCCCGGCAGGGCGAAAGAAAGTAGCCCACGGCGCGAGCCGTAGCCTCCAGGTAACAGCGACATGAAAGCGGCGGATTCTCCGATTCCGATACTTCAGCCCGGCA
>Ga0181539_1004520_pt1 | contig 11895 bp, 8 predicted proteins | sample PEATcosm2014_Bin_46_FD_119767 | JGI IMG/M metagenome (GOLD analysis project Ga0181539, IMG submission 119767) | Peatland microbial communities from MTU Mesocosm Facility, Houghton, MI, USA - PEATcosm2014_Bin23_60_metaG | ecosystem: Environmental > Terrestrial > Soil > Wetlands > Peat | place... | reverse complement strand
GCTGCGGTCATCAGGCCGAGCAGCGCCCGCGCCCTGCGCAATGCAGGCTCGAGCAGTTGCCGATGATCGAAGTGCGGCCGGAGTACGCCGCTTTCCATCGCGTAACCGCCCACGATCCGCCCCGCGGGCACGCGCAGGCGAAAAGACGGATGCGTGGTCGACGCGAGGCGATGCCCGATCTTTCTGGCTGGCGCTCCGCGATCGAACGTGCCGGCATCCTGCGGTTCGAGAATCACAAGCGCGCTGCCACGCGCTCCGCCGACACCTTGTACGGCCGCCACGACAAAGTCCGCAAACTCCATGTGACTGGTGAATCGCCCGCGCTTGTCGATCTCGATCGAAAGCGCGTTGGCATCGCCCGCGGGGCGATACGTTCCCATGAGCAGAAGCGCTTCCGCTCCTGCGCCGGGGATCGGCTCGGTGAGACAAAGTGCGCCGTGCAGGAGATTCTTTCCCGATGCGTAGCGCTCATTCTGTTCCGCAATGCCGAAGTCCGTGATCGGCATCTGCGCCAGAAAACGCGACAGGCACAACGCCGCCAGGCCGCCATCCCGCGCAGCCAATTCAAAGAGAACCAGTCCCAGAGGGACGGTCGCAGGCTGCCCGGCAGAAGCGATGGTGGATATGAATTGCGCCTCGTCCAATGCGGCCAGCAGTTCGGCTTTCTCCGCGGTCCAGCCGCAGGCGCTACGTGCGTGAAGAGATGGGAACTGCTCTCGGAAGGCGGCGGCCAGTTGTCGCGCACCGTCCTGCAGGTCACACAGATGAGCCGATTCGCCCGCCAGCCTCCAAAGTCGCCGATGCGTTCGATCCAGCCAGGCGGAATCCATCGCCGGCCTAGGGCTGACGGACGGGTTCTGGGCCGTCCGGAACGCTGTATTCCGCCATGTAGGCATGGGGATTCATCAATTGTTGCGAGCGGGCGAGGATACGCGCGAGGTGGCCGATGTGCCGCAGATCCACCTGCGGCAGCCATTGCCACCACTTCTTGCGTCCGGCGGAATTCAGCACGGTGCGGCGCCAGGTTTCGCAGTAAAGCTCGAAGAAGCGCTGGACGGGAAGACGCGGCTTCCAGAGCAGGTGATGCAGATCGTACTGGCTCCAGTCGAAGACCTCGATTTTATCCCGGATCGATGCGAAGAACTGCGTGCCCGGCAAGGGAGTCAATATGGTGAACCCGACCCGGAAGAGTTTGTGCGTCTCGACAAAATCCCAGAGGGTATGGAAATCGTCTTCGCCAAACTCCGGATCGACGATGAAGTTGCCGGTAACGCCGAAGCCGCACTCGCGCGCCACGCGCACGGCATCGAGGGTCTTCGAGATATCGCTTCCCTTATGGAGGGAGTTGAGCCCCTGGCGCGTGGGAGACTCGAAGCCGAAGAAGATATCGAAGTTTTTGGCCAGCGGCCGCCACCGCCGCAGCAGATCCGCATTGCTGCTTACCAGATCGGCGCGGGACTGGACCAGAATCCAATTCTTGCGCTCGGCGTGGGCAAGCAGTTCGCTGGCCAGCTCTTCGCTGTGCGCCTTATCCGCCCAAAAGAGGTCGTCGATGATGAACACATTGCGGCCGATGGCCGCGAAATCCTCGCGCACATGTTGCGCAGCATGAAAGCGGCAGGTTCCCCCGTAGAACTGCCAAACCGAACAGAACTTGCAGCGGTGGCGGCAGCCGCGCGTCGTCTCCATGGTCCAGAGGGGCATGTAATTCAGGCAGACATAGTGCTTGCGGTAGCGCTCGACGGCGGCGCGATCGGGCGGCAGGACATGCTCCATCTCCAGCCAGGGATGGACGGCGCCGGTGGGGACGAAGCGTCCATCGCCGGCGGGCAGAAGCAGCGAAGGTACCTCGTCGAGAGGCTGGCGGGCAGCGAGCGCGCGGCACAGGGCCGGCATAATGCTTTCGCCTTCACCGGCGCAGATGGCGTCGATGTTCCTCGAGCCCTCGACCGCCTGCGAGTAGGATGCGATGGAATGACCGCCGGCCGCCACAAAAACCGATGCGTCGGCGGCCTTGATCTCCGCGGCATGGGCAAGAGTTCCCGCCACGTCGAGGATGTGCAGACAGGAGATGCCCACCAACTGCGGCCGAAAAGAGCGGATGAGGTGCGCCATGGAGCGGCGCTCGAAGCACATATCGACGATGCGCACCTGATGCCCTTCGGCGGCAAGCGCCGAGGCGATGTACTCCAGTCCGAGAGGCTCGGTGCGAAAGAAAGGCGCGAGACCGAAATGGGCAGTCGTGTTACGCGGCTTGACGAGCAGAACCCTCAATGAAAAACCACCTTGTCCGCTCAGCCTGGGCTGGCCGAAGATCGATGTGCGCGATTGCTTGCTCAATCTTAGGCCGAATCGTGCGGCATGGTAAAGTGAATTGCGTTTGTGGCGATTTTTCACGCGCAATTCAAACGGGTTGTGCCGGGCGTCCTTCGCCAACACAGCCGGAATGCTGTACATTCGTCTTGTCGCCCGGCAAATCATTCTTGGGATCCGCGAACCCGGCGATCGGCGTGCGAGTGCCTGCCGGGGAAAGAACCAACCATGGTGCGGCCGTATCTCTTTATCGGTCTTTTTTTAGCGACCAACTGCACGCTGGCCTTGCTCTATCCGTTCTCGTGGGCCAGATTTCTTGTCTTCGTGGCCCTCTACGGGTTGGGAACGGGAATCATGCTCTACCTGCTCTTCAATCCCACCAACGATTGGCTGGTGACCAATCGTTCGCATGTGGAAAGCGCGACCGAGGTGGCGCTGACCTTCGACGACGGGCCCGACCCCGTGGACACGCCGCGGCTGCTGGACCTGTTGCGGCAGAAGGGCATCAAGGCGACATTTTTTGTGGTTGGCCGCCGCGCCGACGAGCATCCTGAGATCGTGCGCCGCGCCTGGGAAGAGGGACACCTGATCGCCAATCACACCTGGTCGCATCAACCGCTCTTCTGCTTTTTGCCGCCATGGCGGCTGCGCCAGGAGATCGAACGCGGCACGGAGAGCATCCGGCGCGCGTGCGGCCGGAGACCGCTCTACTTCCGTTCCCCGGTCGGATTGCGCCATCCGTTTCTCCGCCCCTATCTTGAGCAGGCCGGTCTCACGTTTGTCTCATGGCGATTGCGCAGCCGCGATACCAGCATCCGGAATGCGCAGAGGCTGGCGGAGCGCATCGTGGACAATGCGCACGGCGGTGACATCATCCTGCTGCACGACCACCGGCCCGACGGAGCGCGAGCCATGCTGGAGGCGTTGCCCGGCGTGATCGACAAATTGCGCGCGCGCGGTCTCGAATTCGTTCTCGCCGGCTCTCGCGAGGATGCGGAGTGCTTAAAAGGGTAGGATGAAAACCTGCGCATTGATTCCGGCATACAACGAGGCCAGCCACATCGCCCAGGTGGTGATCGGCGCGAAAGCGCATGTGGATTCCGTGGTGGTGATCGACGATGGTTCCACGGATGAGACGGCTGAACTGGCCAGCCGGGCGGGCGCGGTTTGCCTGAGAAATGTGGCCAACAGCGGCAAGGGCGCGGTGCTGCGCATGGGCATGAAACATGCCATTGCCGAGGGATTCACCCACGCCGTAACTCTCGATGGCGACGGCCAGCACCTTCCGGAGGACATTTCCACGCTGCTCCGCGTGGCCAGGGAAACGGAAGCCGACCTGGTCATTGGCGCGCGCGCCTTCGATCGCTCGCTGATGCCGCGGGCGCGATATTACTCGAACACGGTGGGCAGCCGCTGGGCGTCGGCCATGGTGGGCCGGAAGATCCAGGACAGCCAGAGCGGCTTCCGCGTCTACAAGCTGGAGAGATTTCGCGAGATCGCTTTGCGCAGCACGCGTTATGAGTTCGAGATGGAAGCGCTGATCAAGATGGCCCGCAGCGGGGCGACGATTGCCCATGCTCCGATTCAAATGATTTACGACGGCAATCAACCGCGTTCGAAGATGAAGCCCATTCGCGATACGGTGCGCATTTGCTTCTGTTCGCTGGCATTTCGGTTTTTGGGGGCCTGAGATGATGCCAAGGCTCAAATGTTTCGCCTGCGCGGCATGGTTCTTGCTGCCGGCGGCGCTTTCGGCCCAGCCCGACCATCTGCTGGCGCGCATCTGGGACGGCGTGCAACAGGCGCAGACGCTCACGGCCACGGCATGCGGAACCGTGACGGAGACCCGTTCCTCGCCCTTAATGGTCCGTCCCCTCGTGCTCAAAGGCAAGTTCTGCACCGAGGGCGCAGTGCGCTTCTGGCTGGAGTATCTTCCTCCCCACGCATTGACGGTGCGCTTCAATACGGATCTTCTGAATGCGACGGGAAGCGATGGCCAGACCGAGATTCTGGAGATCGGCGGCGGCGTGCGCCGCGCCCAGGCCACGTTCAGCCGCGAAGGCTCGTTGACGGGGCTCCAAAAGGACTTTTCCATCACGGTCGCGGAAGACGATCGCGAGTACGAGATGAAGTTCGTTCCCCGCACCGAGGCCTACCGCAAGCGGCTGAATTCTCTCGTGGTCAAGCTGAACAAGCGCACCTTTCTTCCCCGGTCGATCGAAGTGGACGGAAGGAGCGGGGTCAACAGCGTCTTTGCCATTGACATCACGTCGACCAACGAGAAGCTGCCCGCCGCTATGTTCGAGGTGAAAAAATCCCAGTGATGGAACGAGAAGAGATTGAAAAGCTGATTCCTCACCGGCCGCCGTTCCTGTGGATCGATCGCGTGGAGGAACTGGAAGCCGGCGTGCGCTGCGTTGCGGTTCTCCACGTAAATGCGGAGAACCCCATCTTCGCCGGGCATTTTCCCGGCCGGCCGGTTTTGCCCGGCGTGCTGATGATCGAAGCCGTGGCGCAAACCGCCGGGGTGATGCTGGGCGCAACAGGCCCGGCGGCGCGCGCGTTGCTCGCGGCCGTCAACCGTTTCAAGTTTCTGCGGCCGGTGGTTCCCGGCGATTGCCTGCGCATCGAGACCCGGAAGCTGACGCAAGCGGCAACCATGGCTATCATTGAGGGCACGATTACCGTGAACGGGGAAAAGGTGGCAAGCGGTGAGCTTTCGGTAGCCTGGAGCTGAGGACCACCAGAGCGGCCGCGCACGGATCGACACGGGCCGGATGATGATGAGAACCAGCAAGGCATACATAAGGAAGATGGCGGCGAGCCTGTTGACGGAGGGCCTGGAACCGGGTCGGGCCGGCATTGCGGTCGGCTTGGGAATCTTCATCGGCATCGTGCCGATCTATGGCTTGCAGACTCTGGCCGCCATCGGCCTGGCGATCCTCTTCCGTCTAAATAAGCCGCTCACGGTGGCCGCCACATTCATCAACAATCCCATCCTCCAGCCTTTTCTCGTGATCGGATCGGTGGAATGCGGCAGCTTCCTGCGCACCGGCGCGTTCCACCCATGGCATCTGGCGGGCTATTCGGTTGCGGCCCTGCGCAACGATCTGGTTTCGTGGGCGCTGGGCAGCGTGGTTCTGGGGGCGATTGCAGGCGCTCTAGGAGCCGTAATGACCTCGATTGCCGTCGCATTGCTGCGGCCCTCCCGTCCCGGTTTGCGAGCGCGGATCGGCTTTGCGAATGGCGTCTATGCCGCCGCGCCAGGCTTCGATCGCGGATTCGTGCGCTGGAAGATGCGGCTGGACAAAATCTTCTCCCTCCTCGATGCCGAAGGCATGGGATCGGGCACAGCCGTCGATCTTGGCTGCGGCTATGGCATGGCTTTGTGTTTTGCCGCTTATGGCCAGGAGGGACGGCGGCTGGCAGGCTGCGACCTCGACCAGCGGCGCATCGGCGTTGCCGAGAAGGCTCTGGCGTCGTTCGACGCCAAGGTCGAAGTGTGCGATGTGCGGCAATACCGGCTGCCTCGCGCCGGCCTGATTCTGATTCTCGACGTGCTGCAGTACCTGAGCGCCGAGGAGCAAGTGGCGTTGCTGAACCGCTGCTGCCAGGCGCTGGAGCCGGGAGGAAAGTTCGTCTTTCGCGTGCATGACCGGGAGCACGGCCTGCGTTCGAAAATCACTCTGGTCTTCGACAGGCTGATCTTCAAGATCGGCAACGCGCCCACCCGGCCACTGATACTTTCATCGGATGAGTACCGGAAGGCGCTCGAAGCGGCAGGGATGCATGTGCGCATGCATCGCTTCCGCAATCTTCTGCCCCTGGCGCATATTCTCTTCGTCGCCGAGAAGCCGGAGCGTGCGTCATGATGGCCCGATTCACGCGTCCCCTGGCGCATCTGGTGATCCGCCGCCCCGGATGGGTAGCGGCCGCGGCGTTGATCGTAACGCTCGTCCTTTTCTCGCACATACACGCTCTGCGCACCAGCACCGATCTGACCGACATGTTCGGAGCCAAGGATCCGCAGTGGCAGGCAGTGAGCAAGATCGGCAACGAACTCGGCTACGGAAATCAGCTCTACGTTCTGGTGCTGGCTCCCGAGGGCGGCCAGGACCCAAGCGAGCAGATGGAGCAGGTGGCCGATCGGCTGACGCAGGAGATGTCCGCGAGCGGGCTTTTCAAGGGGGCGCGATCGGGCCTGTCGGAAGAGGAACTGCTGGGCATGGTGCGGCTCTTCTCCTGGAATTTCCCGGCCTTCGCGGACGAGGAAAACAGCCAGGCCATTCGCGACCGGCTCGATCCCAAGCATATCCATGCCAACGTGCGCGCCGCCGCCACCGAGCTGGTGACCCCCTTCTCGACTCTGGGCACAAACTATTTTGTCGCCGATCCTTTGGGACTGACGGCCGCGGCGGCCGGGAATGCGCAAGGCCTGAGCCAGTTTGGCAGCTTCGATTTCTCCTGGGGCGATGGCAACCGCTTCTTCAGCAAGGACCACAAGGCCCTGCTGATTATCGCCGAGCCGCGCCAGCCGGCCGTGGATTACCAGTATGCCCACCAGGTGATGGAGTGGGCCCGGCAGCACATCGCGGAGGCCACATCCGCCGCGGAGGTTCGGGATTCAGGAGTTCACGCTCTTCCCGCCGGGGCCTATGTCTACTCTGAAGAAGACCATCTCTTCATCGAAAAGAACATCCGCCGCGTCTCGCTGGTCTCGATCGTCGGCAGCCTGCTTCTTTGCCTGGCGGTTTACCCCAATGTCCAGATCGTCTTCCTGTCGCTTTTGCCCACGGGCCTGGGAATCCTGTGGACGACGGGCATTGCCAGCTATTATCCCGGCGAAGTGAATCTGATCAGCTTGTCGTTCATCGCCATTCTCGCCGGCCTTGGCGACGACCAGGTGGTGCACTTCTTCAACCGCTCGCCGCAGGAGTGGGAGAAGGGTGGCAGCTTCAACGACGCCATGCTGCGCACCTTTGAAACCACGGGAACCAGCATCGTGCTGTGCATTCTGACCGCGGCCACCTCGACGGCCGCGTTGGCCTGCTCCGGCTTCAAGGCGCTCTCGGAGTTTGGATTCATTCTCACCGTGGGCATGTTCATGACGGGATTGCACACGCTTTTGACGGTGCCCGCCCTGATGCAGTTGTGGGGACGATATATCAAGCCGCTTGCTCCCCGGGCCATCACCTTCCGTTTTCTGCCGGCCGTGGCGCGGGTGACGGTGGATTTTGTCGGCCGTCACGCCCGCGCCGTTGTCATCGCCGCCACCGGCCTGTTTCTGCTGTCGCTGTGCCTCCTGCCTTCCATTCGCTGGGGAGGAAACTTTGTGGTGGAGAGCGGCGCGGACTCGCCCGGACTGGCGGCGCAAAACCTGCTTTCGTCGAAGTACGGCATCGAAGGCAGCCCGGATGTGCTGCTGATCGCCGGCAGCGAAGAGGAGGTTCTAGGCCGCGCCGAGAACCTGACCTCCGGACTCGAGGAATACCAAAGAAAGGGTGTGGTGAAGTCGGTGTTTTCGCCGACCCAGCTTCTGCCCTCCGTCCACATGCAGGCGCTGCGCGCCGCGTCGCTCAAGGGGACCGATCTGGACGCCGCGGCGCGCGCCCTCAAGGAATCTTTAGCGGAGAACGGCTTTCGTCTCGACCCGTACGCCTCCTATTTCACGCGCCTTCACCAGTTGAGCCAGGGCGCGCCGCCGCTCACCCTCGAGGGTGCGGAGACTTATCTGCCTACCGATCTGATGGAAAACAGCATCCGCCGGACCAGGGACGGCAGCTACGTCGCGGCCATCGCGTTCTATGCCGCCGATCCCAACGCAACCTCGGCCATCCCCGATCCCGTGCTGAAGCAGTGGCGCGATCGATACGGTCCGTTTGTCGACTTCTCCTTCAACAAGATCGACAGGGACCTCGAAAGCCGGGTCTCTCACGACAGCCGCCGCGCCCTGCTTTGGACGGCGGCAGCGATCTTCCTGATCGTCTACTTCACCTTTCGCCGCCTGTCCACTGCATTGCTAGTCCTGATGCCGATCGGCTTTGCCATCATAGTCACCTTCGGACTCTTAGAGCTTGCCGGGCATCGTTTCAGCATGATGGCCATCACCGCGATGCCACTGATCGTCGGCATCGGCATCGACAACGGGATTCACCTGGTGCGCCGCTATCTTGAGAGCGATCGGAACCGCATTCTCACCGTCGCCAAAGCCTCCGGGGCCGCGCTGATCCAGTCCAACCTGACCACCATCGTGGGTTTCGGCGCCTTGATGACCGCAACCTTCAAACCATTGGCCGAGATGGGTTTAGTGACTTCGGTGGGCGTAGCCCTGACCTTGGCGGGAGGTTTCTGGCTGATTCCTGCCATCCTGCACCTGAAGGAAAGCGCCAAGGGCAAGGCGGCGGCCGCGGACTCGTAAGTCCTTTGTCTTCTTACCTGAGATTTTGTCGCGAATTGGCCAACCGTGCCCAGAAAGAGGGCGAAATGGACAGTTTATCTGTTGAAAAGCGCGGCGCAGACCGTGCATCCCTGCCGGCGGCCGCCGCCCCGCAATCCGCTCAGCGCAATCACACTTTCCCAGACTGGAACAAGGTGTATACTTGCCACACATTATAGAACTGAGTTGAAAAAGACGTATGTCCGGATCTGCTGCGGAGGATTTGAACATCGATTTGGTTGCCTCCCTTTGCCCCAAGTGTGGAGCACCGAGCACGGCGACCATCTTCGATCGCGGGGGAAAGGTTTATCAACGCTCCCAGTGCGCCTGTCATGAGCCGGTCGAAGATCTGATTTTTTCCGACACCGCCCTCTACCGCAAGCTCGACGAATGGAACCGGCTGGTTTTCCCGGATGCTCCTGCTGCCGACTTGCCCCCAGGAAATGGTTATTGCTCGCAGGACATGAAGAGCGGGAACGAGCCCTGCCTGGCGGTGATCGATATTACCAATCGCTGCAACTTCCGCTGCCCGGTCTGTTTCGCGGAAGCCAAGGGAGAAGGCAGCCACTACCAGCTCGATCTCACGACCGTAAGGAAGATGCTGCAGGCCTTGCTGGACCGCCCCGTGCCCTGCCGCAGCGTGCAGTTTTCAGGCGGCGAGCCCACTTTGCATCCGGATTTTCCAGCGATTCTGCGCATGGCGCGGGAGATGGGCTTCACGCACATCCAGGTGGCGACCAACGGAAGCAAGTTTGCCGATCCCGGCTATGCGAAACTCTGCGAGGATTCGGGACTGCACACGCTCTATCTCCAGTTCGACGGGATGAGCGACGAAGTTTACGTGAAGATGCGCGGGCAGCGCCTGCTCGACAAAAAGATCGCCGCCGTCCGCAGCATCGAGCAGACCAACATGCGGCTGGTGCTGGTGCCAACCATCATCGCCGGCGTCAATGTGGATCAGCTTGGGCCCATCTTCCGCTTCGCCCTCGACCACAGCCGCTTTGTTACCGGCATCAGCATTCAGCCCGCGGCGCACGTGGGCCGCGTCAGCGTCGAGGAGGATGGGGCCGAACCCTTCAATCTTGCCGCCATGGCCCGCGAGTTCGGCGAACAAACCGGGCTCACGCGTTTCCCCGACGACTGGTTTCCGCTCAACTCGCTTTCTTTGCTGAGCCGGGCCATCGACCGCGTCCGTAACCAGCGCTCACGCCCCCCGCTCAGCGATGCGCATTGCTCGGTTGGAACATTCTTCTACATCGATGACGACAACCGGCCTTTCTGTCTGAACAGCTTCTTCGATCTGGGCGGCTTCCTGCGCGGTATGGCGCAAGTGAAGCCCATGTCCGAACAGGGACTGATCGAGAGGCAGATCTCGAAGATCCGGCAATTCGGCATGTTGTCGAGCCGTCTCGATAAGCACAAGACCCCGCCTGGACTCACATTCCAGCGCCTGATTCGCAGCCTCGATGCCTGGGAAGACAAGAATGACGGCAGATCCGAGGGTTGGGACCAACGCGGCTTCAACGGCATCTTCGTCGCCGGCATGCACTTTATGGATGCGCACAGCTACAACCTGCGCAGGCTGCACCGCTGCATCATCCAGTACGTCTCCACGGACGGAGAGCTGATCCCCTTCTGCAGCTATAACGCCGGCGCACGGCTTCGCGAGTCGGAAGAGTTGGTTCGCATTGAAGACCGGCCGGCCCCGGGCCCCGCGCAAGTTCCCTCCTCGGCCATGCCCGCCCAGGACACGACCATCGACGGTTGAACGTGGTCTCTGGCGATTGGTCCGGATGCGATTGCGGGCTCGTCTTGATAGAAGCCGGAAGACTGCAACTTTGAGTCTTGGGAAGCGCAAACCGAAGAGAACGAATTTACGTTGGCGGAAAACCGGGGCCTCTCAGCAGGCTCCGATAGCAAGGAACTCCAGGAGCAAGATGAGAACGTTCGTCGTTACAGGAAGCGGAGCGCTCAAAATCGGGCGATATGCCTCGTTGCTGGCTTGTTCGGCCCTTCTGATTTTGCCGGTTTCAGGGCAATCCGGCCTGCCGCATCTTGCGGCTCCCGTCGCCCCATCCCACACAACAGCGGAGTTAGCGGCCAACGTGACCACAGCTAGTTCTTGCGCGGCGCAGGGTTTTCCCGTGATCATGCCGGCTGCGGTTCTCGACCTGGGCGCAAACGCCGTTTCCGCCTCGCCGCTCGCCGGCCAGGCCTCGGCCCTCGGCAATCTTCCCTCAAACGCGCAAGTGTGGCTCCATCTCCGCGTCGGCCTTGCGAATTTGACCGGGAATGAATCGGAACAGGATCTCGCCGCGCGCGTGGATGCGGCCCTGAATCAGGCCCCACTGGCCGCGCACGGCGTTCACGGACTGATCGTGGAAGTGGACGACCCCGGCAAGGCTGGGGACCTGGCTGCCTATGCGCTCTTGCGCCTCGCCATCGGCGCTCGCTCGCTCAATCCCAATCTCCGCCTCGCATTCGCCTTTCCCGCCGGATTCGTCTTGAGCCATCAGGACCTGGTCAAGCGCCTCGCGCCCTACTCCGATCTCCTCGGCGTCGCCTTCTCCTCCGCATGGCGCGACGAGGCCAAGTGGATCGCTGAGCAGGCGCTCAACAAGCCGCTGCTGCTGAAGGTGGACGCCTCGGCCAATCCGGAGGCGGCATTGCTCGAGGCTGCCATCGAGTCTTCGGGAACCCAGGTGGAGACGCTGTGGAGCGAAGCGGACCAGGCCTCTCTCGCCGGCCGAGTCTGCCGCCTGAGCAGCTTCCTGGCTCAAAACGTGCACGCCAATATGCTGCGGATCGACCGCTCTGCCGTTCCGTTGTCGCTCACCGTCGACGGCTCGCCCGCCGCCGATGCGCTGTGGCTTTCGAGCGGTCAATCGGCGGACTTCGTGGTTCTGGTTCCAATCGGCGGCAGCCCGGACCATCCTCGCACCGCCGAACTCCAATGGTCCGGCAAGGCGCAGTACGACGCGGCGTGGTTCGATCCGGCCACCGGCGCAGCTCTGGCTCCGGGCAAGCCCGTACAATCCGGCGACGCAACCACCCAGACGGCCTCCGCGATTACGGCTCCCTATGTGCTCATCGCGCTCAATCGCAAGAACCCTGCGGAGACCGCGGTCTATAACCAGGTGGAAGTG
>Ga0181539_1004517_pt1 | contig 11902 bp, 6 predicted proteins | sample PEATcosm2014_Bin_46_FD_119767 | JGI IMG/M metagenome (GOLD analysis project Ga0181539, IMG submission 119767) | Peatland microbial communities from MTU Mesocosm Facility, Houghton, MI, USA - PEATcosm2014_Bin23_60_metaG | ecosystem: Environmental > Terrestrial > Soil > Wetlands > Peat | place... | reverse complement strand
GGTCGCGCTGCTGGCGTGGGGCGCGGCGGCGCAAACGCCGGTTTCGATCACTGTGGACACGGCTTCGCCGGGCGTGACGATTCCTCCCGATTTCATTGGCTTGAGTATTGATACCGAGTACATAACGTCGCCCACCGGGCTTCCTTATGACTCCGCGGCTTATCAGCAGATGCTCACGCAACTTGGCGCCGGCTCGATGAGGATTCACGGCGATCAAACGACCTGGGTGGGCGGACAACGTTCTTCCAGCACGCCGCCGGACTCCATCACGGAGACTGACGTGGACAACGTGATGGGTCTGGCGCGCAAGGTGGGATGGAGGGTCTTGTTCGGCCTGAACATGCCCGCTTCGACCCCGGCGCTCGACGCCGAAGAGGCCGCGTACATCTCCCGAAGGAGCCGTTGCGAGCCTGCCGGCTTCGGCTCCCCAAGGGTCCATTGCCCGCTGTTTGGTTTCGAGATCGGCAATGAGCCGGATCTGTATGCCAGCAACGGCGACGAGCCAGCCAGCTTTACCTTGTCCGAATACCTGTCGGATTGGGATGATTTCGCCAATGCGATTCAGGCCGCCAACCCCCGCGCGGTGCTCACCGGGCCTGCCAACGCCACATATGTAAGTACCTGGACGGCCCAATTCGCCGCCACTTACGGCTCCCGAGTTGCGCTCCTCACCCAGCACTTTTATCCGCTCGGTCCAGTTTCCGAATTGGGAGCCGATTCGCCCAAGGCCTGCACCATCCCGAATTTGTTAGGCGCAGCTGCCCACGCCAGGGCCGCCACGGAGGCAGCCCAACTGGAAACTATCGCGCAATCGGCCACTGTGCCCTGGCGCATGGCGGAGTCCAATTCCTGCTATGGCGGCGGCACCTCCGGCGTTAGCAATACCTTTGCGTCCGCGCTCTGGGGCGTGGATTACATGTTTACCTTGGCCTCCAACGGGGCGGCGGGGGTTAACTTCAACGTGGGCGACTCAGGCAAGGGATCGTACACGCCGATCGAGGCCACCAGCACCAACGTTTCGGCGCGCCCGCTGTACGATGCGTTGCTGCTGTTTCACGCCGCCTCCGCGGGCCGCCTTGTGCCCATCACGCTCGCCAGCGGCGGAATCGATGTGAACGCCTACGCGGTACTCGACAGGGATGGCGCGCTGCGCGTCACGGTGGTGAACGAAGACGCCTCGCACGACGCTGTCGTGGAGATCAAACCCGGTTCTGCTTACACCAGGGCGCTGGCGATGAGGCTCACCGCGCCGGCTCTTGATTCCACCACCGGTTTCCTGCTGGGCGGCGCGGCGGTGACGGCCGACGGAACATGGTCGCCCGCGGAGCTAGAAACTGTGGGCGCTGCCGATCTCTCTTCCGCTGGAACGTTTTCCATCGCGGTGCCATCGGGAAGCGCCGTGCTGGTCGGATTTGGCGGACCGGAGTTGCGAATCGTCAGGTCCGATGATGGCAGGCGTCGGGTGACGGCCAACAGCTTTGTCTCGGCGCATGGTCAGAACCTCAGCTTCGTCGAGCGTTTCGCTCCCTGGGGAAGCCTGTCGGAGACTCTGGCCGGCGTTCAGGCGATGGTGACCGACGCGGCCGGCGTCACCCGTCCCGCGCCGCTCGTGTTCGTCTCGCCCTCGCAGGTCGACTTCAGAATTCCCGACGGCACGGCGCCTGGGCTGGCCATCGTCAGTATCGCCGGGGCCAGCGGAACCGTCAGGGTTCACGAGGCCGCGCATTGATCGTACGCGTTGGGATCGGCCACCACAGCGGCCGGAATCCGCGAAACGTGCCGAGCCGGGGCTGGAAACGTGACTCGGGCTGCTGTGAGGGGACTGAGAACGAAGTTGCGAGGCGAATCTCAGCGGCTCAAAGGGCAATGCCGCCTTTCATTGCGTCCAAACCTACACAAATGAAGTCCGTGTAGAGATCCACAAACAAAGCTCCAATCGTGTTGTTTCGCACGCCATTCTTACTAAGAAGCAGGATGAGGTCAGCAACGGTCTTCCGGTAAAGCTCCTGAACTCCCGCGGGACTCCATTCACCGCTGAGAACCGCTGTCGTTCGAACGGCGCGGTCTTCCTCCTGATCGATCCAGTCATCGATCATCTGCATGAGGAGAGACGTATCGGCCATCCATTGTTGCTCAGCGTTCCAGTCTTTTCGCCGCATGACTTCGAAGTTATCGTCAAGACCCAGATACGGCCCGACCGCATACCACATGCCATTGATCGCAGCTTCAATTCCGGCCCAGCGAAATCCCATTCCACTGGGGTCGTCTGCTTTCGTCGCAGCCAGCGCTTCTTCCCGGCAATAATTCCCGGTCGCGGGAAGGAGCACTGCATTCCAGTATTTCGCTTGCCAACTGTCTTCGTTTTCCCTGACGCAGCGGGCGAGTTTTTGCAATGCTCCCTGAAGCGGATCCCGCGGCTGAGTTACAGTCGTGAGAAACAATGCAATCTGAGAAGCATCGTTCGGGTCGTTCGCCATAGCATCGTCAACCAGTTGATCTATCAGAGCCATCATGGTGGCCATGAGCGCCAGTTGCCGATGAACGCGTCTCGGGAGCAGCCGATCCAAGAACGAGACCATCCACGAACCCGCCGCTAAAGCAACTGCGCGAGAGATGGGCAGCCGGCACGCGCATCGGAAAGGTATGCGCAGGAACAGCGGACTGCGGGAACTCACAACCATCATCGAGTAGCAGGCGCGCGAGTACATCTCCGCCAGGAATCGCACCTTCGCGGCCTTGGTTGAGCTGCATCCCAATGTGGCTGCGCCCAGCGCCGGCGGAACGTACCGTTGCCACTGCGCTGCAACCATCCTTTGAATTGCAGCACGAAGGTGGATTATGTCGTCAGGGGGCCTGGAAATGATCTCTTCGATGGCGCGAGCGCGACTGGCAGCCGATCTCTCAGTTGCCGATTCTTCTCGAATGGCCCCGCGATCCTTCTCGGTTCCCATCTTTCCATTCTATTGCGAAGGCTCAAGGGTCATGAAACTGCGTTCGCGTGCGCGCAATTCCAAGCTAAGGTTGCACAACTTCAAACGGAATGGCGGGAAGGATTCCCAACGGCACAGGCCGGGGAGGCTTTGTTTGTGTATCCGAAGGGGAGGGCGGCTTGAGCGCCGACGCCTCGGCAATCAGGTTCCCGGCCAATCCCGGCTTGACCTTCGGATCCGCAGTGATGCGAATCTGAAGAAAACCGCCGGCCTGGCTCACGTCCGCGATGGCGATTCCCTCCGGAGGATCGCTGAGCGCCAACTGAATCCGATTTCCCGACTGTCCCGGCGGCACTGCGAAACGGAGCAGCGCCGTTCCCCCAACCGGGAGGCGCAGGCGATTCTCAAAAGCGCTCCAGAGCGGCTTGCGGCGGTCGTTGCCAAAGACATAGAGCATCGCCTGCTGCGCGGGAACCAGGCGATGCCAAGCAAAGGCTTGAATCATGTCCTCCGCCGGAAGGGTTGTATGACGCACGGTTCGTCCGTCGATGGCGGCCTCTCCCTCGAGCGCGAATCCAGTGGGCGCCGCAGTTGCCGCCGGTGGAGCGGTCAGGCTGACGCGCACTGTATCGGTTCCAGCGGGAATCATGCCGCCTCCCAGCACCAGTCCCGGCGGTCCATCCTTAATGCGCAGTGTGACGGCGCCGTCGAAACCATCCCGCCGAATCACGAGAAGAGTAACGGGAATGGTTCTGCCGGGGCGCAGGTTGACGCTGGAGGGCGCGAAGCGCAGCTCGAAATCCGGACGCGGATGACTGACGCGAAGCCGGTAAGTGAAATCGGGTCCGCCATTCTGTTCCGTGTCGGCGAGTTGCAGATAATACGCGCCCTTGGCGGGGAAGCGGTAGATGAGACGCGAATCGGCCTGATGGGTGAGAAGAGCCGCGCCCTTGTCCTCGAAGTCGTCATTGAAGGCGAGCTGCTTGCCGTGGGCGTCGGTCAACGTCAGCACGGAGTCCAGCGGCGATCCCAGGCGGCGGGCCTCCACCTCGGCAACCATCTCCTCGCCGGCTTTGCCATCGATGCGGAAGAAATGCACATCGCCGGGGCGTTCGATGCGGCCGTTGACGATCTGCGGCAGCTTGATGCGGCGGGCATGGGCGGCGTCAGAGGCAACCTGCTTCTCAGCGGTTTCCGGCAGCGTGTCCACTGAAAAGGCCACGGAATCTTCGCCGCTCCAGCCCTTCTGGCCGGGGGAGAACTCATGAATGCCGGGCTCGCGCACGGAGGGCTTGAACTCGGTTGCGGCCAGATTCCAACCCTCTAACTCAATCCGGACATGAGCGCCCGATTTGCCGCCCATGGGAAAGATGCCGGTTACATAGGGAATCTCGCCAATCGCGATCCGGTAAACGAAGTCTTCGCGGCCGCGATTCAAGACGTCGCGGACCGACAGGATATAGTCTCCCTCCTCGGCAATATCCTCTTCGATCACCGGTTCCTGGCTGAAGCGGAAGTGGTCGGCCGAGGCCAGTTCCGCTCCCTTTGAGTCGGTGAGCGTAAGAACCGCCTGAAACCACCCCGGCACGGCATCCGACATATAGGGGATAAGCGCGCGAGTCATGGCGGCGATGACGATCTTCTGTCCCTTGGCGGCATGAAAGCGGTAACGGTCTGTGCTTCCAGGCATCATCTGCCCATTCACGATCGCCGGTAAGACGATCCCCTGCGGAGCTTCGGAGGCTTGCGCTCGCGCCTGCGCGGAGAGCGGCAAGCCGCCGCCCGCGGCCAACTGAAGGGGCACATGCTGGAAGGGGCGCACGGTCTCAGGAAGCCTATCGACAAGGAAGTTAAGCGGATTGGTCAGTCCCTGATTGGTCAGCAGGCGCAGCTCATGGTTGCCGAGGGCGGCATGAGCGTCCACGGTAACGCGCAACAGAACCGACTGCGAAAGCGCCGGCGCAGCCCTCATGCGCATGGTTGCGTCGATCTGTTCGCGCAGATCGGCGGCGAGCCTTCTGTCCGCGGGCGTCCAGGGCGTGGCGACACGGGCCTGCGCCGACGCCTGGGTAGCGGCCCCGTTCTCGCCCGCAGAAGCAACCGCGCTTTCTGGAACGGTTGTGAATTCGGGTTTGGTTGCAGGCGTGCCGCCCGGCGGTTGCGCTGCTCGGGGGTTAGGCGCGGTCTTTGCAGCGGCAGGAGCGTTGGAGTGGCTTTGCTCCAGTTCCTTCAATTGCGCGCGCAGATCGTCCAGCTCCTTTGGCGAGAGCGGCTTGGAAAAACCAACGATCTCGGCCCTCACGCCGTCTCCGGCAGAGAATGCTTCCTTTGCTCCATCCAGATACTGGCCGCCAACGGTAACTTCAAAGGTGCTTCCCAGCCTGCCTCCGGCGGGATAGACAAAAGCGGCGTGAGGCGAACTCTGCTGCGCGAAGGCCGCCGCGGCTCCCATGAGCAGGGGCAGCAGGAACCCGCGCCCGCGTCGGGTCATGCGCGCGCTCCCATGATCTCGCGCAGCATTCCCGCGGTTCTAACGTTCTCCTCCTTGGCCGGGCCGACAAAGACGGTCTGGCCGAGAGGATGCGGCAGCGGGGCGTGAAGGTCGATGCCCAGCAGCGTATAGATGCTGGAGATGAGGTCCATCGGATAGACGGGCCGGTCTTTCACCTCCTCGCCGCGCGCATCCGAGGAGCCGATCACCTGGCCTCCGGCAAAGCCCCCGCCGGCAACCACGGCCGAGAAGACCTGTCCCCAGTGCCCCCGGCCCCCGTTCCAGGGAGCCTCCCACTGCACCTTGGGAGTGCGTCCGAACTCGCCGCTCCACCACACGATGGTGCTGTCCAGCAGTCCGTGCTCGGAGAGGTCCGCGAGCAGGGTTGCCATCGCCTTGTCCATCTCCGGAACGCGGCGGCGCATGGTCTGGAAGTTCTCTTTATGCGTGTCCCAGCCGCCCTGATAGTTGATGGTGATATAGGGAACGCCGCGCTCCACCAGCCGCCGGGCCGCCAGGCACGACTGGCCGAAGGTGTTTCTTCCGTAGCGGTCGCGCATCTCGTCCTTTTCCTGGGAGAGATCGAAGACCTTGCCGCCGTCGCCGAGGATCAGCTCGTAGGCCTGCCGCTCGCTCTCCTTCCAGGGCGCCATGCGGGGATCGTCGCGCAATGCCTTGTCGAGCGCGTCCAGATCGTGCAGCAGTTGACGGCGGCCCTGCTGGCGCTGGTCGCTGATCCCCTGCAGCACAACGCCTTCGACGGCAAAGCGCGTCTGCGCCGGATCGCCGCCGGTAGCAAAGGGCTGGTAGCGCAGCCCGAGAAATCCCTCATCCGCAAAGCGCCCCTGCGGCTCGGTGAGAACGATGTAAGGCGGTATCAGCCCTTTGTATCCGGCGTTGACCCCCTTGAAGTAAGAGACTACCGCGCCCACGCCGGGATAGACATTCGTGCCACCCGATGCGCGGCCCGTCTGCACCTCGTAGGAAGCGGTCTCGTGGGCATTCACTCCGTGCGTCATGCCGCGAACGATGGAATACTTCTCCGCGCATTTGGCCAGATTGGGCATCAGCTCGCAGATGCGAATGCCGCTGACGTTGGTCTCGATGGGATGGTCCAGCGGGCCAGAGAAATCGCTTCCGGCCTCCGGCTTGGGATCGAAGGTATCGAGGTGCGACGGGCCTCCCCACATCCAGATCTGGATCACCGATTTGGCCCTGGCGCCCGGCTTGGGCGGAGCGGCAAAGGCGGGCAGAAACCACAGATTGCCGAGCGCCAATCCGGCGCCTCCCACGGCTCCCATGCGCAGCAGGTCGCGCCGCGTGAGATCGGCAAACAGCGGCACCTTCAGAGTCTCGTTCCGGTCGTCGTTGCGCATGGCATTCGTCTCCTCGGCAAAAAAACCGCCCATCAATGGCGATAAAGAAACTCCGTGCTGTTGATCAGCGCCCAAGCCACATCGATAGCGGCATTGCGGCGGTCGAGGCCACTGGACTGCTGGTATGCCGCGGCGATCCTCACCTCCTCCTCCGTCGGATAGCGAGAGAGGACGGTCAGATACAGGCCGGTCAGCATGGCGCGCGGGTCCGGTTTGCGCAGTATCTCCTGCAGCGCAGGCCCCTGCTCGATCCTGCGCTCAATCTGGCTGGAATTCAGCAGATGCAGGCGTTGCAAGGCGGTGGGGCGGTTGTTGCGCTCCGACTCCATGCCGGTATCGCGCGGAGACCGGCCAAAGAGTTCGAGGAAGGGACTGGAGATACTGCCGTCGGGCAGTGCGATGGCCCGCTCGCCGCTGGGCATGATCGTGTAGGGCTCCGGCACCGAGCTGGAATACTGCTCGCTGGTTCCCGTGATCTGATTGAGCGCGTCGACCAGAACTTCGGCATCAAGCCGGCGCACCGGGTAACTGGCAAAGTTCCGCGCCGCCTCTGGCTTTGAACTGCGCGGGATGGAACTGAGCTGGTAGGTGCTCGAATTCAGAATCAGCCGGAAAATGTGTTTGAGATCGTAGCTCGCGGAGATAAGTTCGGCTTCAAGGAAATCCAGAAGATCGGGATAGAGCGGAGGATTGTCGGGGCGAATGTCGTCGGGTTCGTCGATGATTCCCCGGCCGTAAAGCCACGCCCAGACGCGGTTGACGATATTGCGGGCAAAGTACGGATTCCGGGGGCCGATCAGCCAGCCGGCAAAGTCCAGGCGCGGATCGCGGCCGGCCTGCAGGCGGGTTCTCGTTCCGTCCGGAAAGACCGCAGCGGCCGTGGGGAGGGGCTTGCCCCGATCGAAGAAGACGATCTCCTCCTTCCATTCTCCGGTTGGCTTGTAACCAACCTGGGAGAAAAAGACCGCCATATCGGCGCGGCGCGCAGCAGGCCATTTTTCGGTGCGGGCGCCCATGAACGTGAGCGCCACCGCCTGCGCCAGCGACTGCGGCTCCCGGTTCTGCACCGCGCGATAGAAGTTTACCGGGCCGACGCGGAAGTTGCTTCCGCTGGAGGTCAGCAGCTCGCGCGCGAACTGGTCGTAAGGCTTGTTCTTCTCCAGCGATTCACGCAGCCAGCCGTAGTACTCCTGCGCGGCGGTGGGCCAGAGATCGATGGGGAACTCGGCCTTGATGCGCAGCAGGTCGCTCCACTTCATCGCCCAGTAGACGGAGAACTCGCCGCGCTGAAGAAGCTGATCGATAAGAGAAGCGCGCCGGCCGGGATCGGCGCTGGCAAGAAACGCCGCCGCCTCTTGCGCCGTGGGCAATGTGCCGATGGCGTCAAGGTAGGCGCGGCGGAGAAAGACCTCGTCCGATGAGAGACCGGCGGGCGCTACTCCCACCTTCGCGAGATGGGTAAAGACCAGCTCATCGATCCTGCCGCGCGCAACGGCATCGCCGCCACGCCCAGGCGTCGAGGCCGCATCGAGGACCGGATGGACCCCCACGGCCGCGCGATTAGAAGAAAGAAGGCTCAGAGTGCACCCCTGAAAGCGCGCTTTCTTTGGCCTGCGCGCGCGGAAGACAACTCTCTGTTGGTCTAGACCCGGTTACCGCTCTCAAGTTGCGCCCGTTCGAGTCCCTCTGTCAAGAACGTTTCAAACTGCCGTTCGACACAATTCAGTATCGGCAGACGGCGCCGGCGGGCTCAGTTCATAGCCAGGCCTCCCATCCCTCTCGAAAACAACTCGAAAGGACCGAAGGCAGGCCAACCGCAGAAGATGCCGCGAAACGGGACTCGCTCCCGCTTGGCGGCCTCCATTATGGTTGCGAGAGGTTGACGTGACTCAAGACTCCATCGCCATCTCGCCGGGACCGCGCCTCAAAGCCGCCATGATTCTGGCTGTGATCGCGGATGTCCTCCAGGTTGTTGTCTTCCCCCTTTTCATTCAGGGCGCTGCTTCGCCCGCTGACGACCTCCTCGATCTGGGCGTGGCGGCGGTCCTGGTTTATCTTCTTGGATGGCACTGGGAGTTTGTGCCATCGTTTCTTGCCAAACTCGTTCCCGAAGTCGATCTGATCCCCTGCTGGACAATTGCGGTTGCGAACGTCTATCGGAAGTCGAAGCGGATCGCGGCAACAATCGAGGGATCTCGCGGGGAAGATCAGCCGCGGTAGGGCCCACCGAGCGCGCAGGCCGCGCCTGCCTTGCGGGCCAGGGAGATTCACATCGAGAGATAAATCATTGCAGAGCAAAGAGATAAGAAATCGCATCAGCGAAATACCACCAAAAGTACCTCCTTCGAAAACTGACTGGGGCTTATCACCCCATTGAGGCATCCGAACTGCGTTTCAAGGCGCTGAATCAGTCCTGCAAGGTCAAGACCTTCGTCGATACCTCGGCCAATTCGCTCAAGACGCAGATCTGGACGGCGTTGATCGCCATGCTAATCTTGAAGTACTTCCAGATGAAGTCCAGCTTTGGATGGTCGCTTTCCAATCTGGCCGTACTGCGTCAACAACTGTTCAATTTCAGAGACTTATGGGCATGGCTCAACAATCCGCTGGAGACGCCGCCCGCCGCAAGGCAACTGGCCGAGCAACTGCCCATGCCGCTTATTTGGTAGCTATAAGTTGGACAGCAGAAATGATGCATAAATCCAGACGGGACAGTAGAACAGCACTTCCACGCCGATGAATTGGACAGCGGGATACCGGCCTTATAGAAACCCATTCAGCTCGAGTTATCGAGCCAACCTGGCGCTATCGCCGGGGAGAACTGCTATGTTCTGTGAAATCAACTGCTCAAATCACAGAAAAGGCTGTCTTGGACAAGAGTGAAATGCACCAGAACAAATCGAACCGTGGGATGCAGGGAAAAGAGAAGGCTGGCCAGAGATTCGCGGCGGCCGCGACAGGCTACGGCAAAGCGGGTAGGGGATCAAGTTCTAGTTGTCAATGACTGAGGGATTGTGTAGCGAGTGTATGTACGCAAGGACGATAAGATGGTGAATAGCCCATGAGCACCCGCAGTCTCCTTTGCCGATTGCCCCGAACCAAAACCATCTTGCCTGACAAACACTCCTACTGAGTGCAGAGAGACTTGCGAAGTCGCTTCGGACTGCCTATTGCCGGCATTGTTTTATAGATGGTCCGCCACAAGAGGGTAAGTCGCCAGGAATCAGAACTTGGCGAAATCGATCATGACCTCTCTGCGTGCGGCAATGGGTTTGCCCCTTCTTGTAGCGGGATAGAACCTGTATTGCCAGACCGCTGCCTCAGCCTTCTTGTCCATTCCAAACCCGAGGCCGCGTTTCACGCGAACCTCCTTCGGCAATCCGTCTTCGCCCACCAAAACCGTGACGACGGCCACTTGCACCCAGGGATGAGTTACAAATGGATCGGTAAAGTCCGCGTCAACTGTGTGGATGGCAATGGGCGCGGTGTAGGACAGAGGGTTGTTATGCTTGTCCACAAACCGCGCTTCATCCGGCAGAGGCAGATCTCTCTCGGTGATGAGGACTTCGGGAACGGCCGGGCTGCGGTTGGCGCGGAAGACGACTCGAATATCGATCCATACGGGAACCGGCTTGCCTGCCAGCGCGCCCGGCTCAAACTCGGAATGCTTTACAGCCGCGATGGAGGCCTCATCGAATGCCTCGCCGTGCGTGTGCAGAAGCTGAATGTGCGCCGGGATGCCGTTGGCGTCGATCACCATGGCCAGCACGGTCATGCCCTGAACGTCTCTATCGGGTACGACCTCGGGATATAGCACATAGACTGTGCTGCGCATCCGGGGCGCGGTGACCTCAGGGCCCGCATAGTAAATGCCGTCCTTGTCGGGCGCCTGATGAACCGGTCGACTCGGCGATATTCCATCCTGCGCACGAACCGCTATGGCCATCAACGGCAGAAGAGCCCATGCAAATCCCGCTTGCCGCATTCGATTCTCCATTTTGCCCTCTCCGATTCCGTTAATCGTTTTGGCTGCTCGCCGCGGCCGGTCCGCCTATGCCGCCCCATGCCTGGCCCAAGTCCGGCTTTCCGATGGGTCGCTCCGGACAGGCGCGACGACTGATCCCCATGCTAGCGACGAAAGGATAAAGATAAGATAAAGACTGTAGGGCCGCGGCAAGCTCTAGTCCGGTCAGTTATGGATCTGGATGATTCCTGACTCGATAACACACAATAACTTGTTTACAGAACACTCATGACTTCCTTATGCGCGCATCATGCTGTGTTTATAACTTTCTTCAAAACATACACGGGTTCTTTATGGCCTCCACAGTAGCGTCTACGTAAGCCACCCACTGCTCCAACCCGGAGCGGGTGAAAGAAGACTATGGAAAGCGCCCGCCATGAGGCGAAACTAGTTATTCCTAACGGAAACACTGCATATTCTTTGCGGCTCCTTTACGCCGCTTCGCATAACACTTGGGATGAGGGGGCGGTACAGGCAAGCTAGCCCTACCTCATTGAGAGCCAACGCTTGTTAACACGGAGACGCCAGGCGTCGAGGAGATCGAATGCGCATGAAAAGTAACTTCAGGACGGCCATCGCATTGGGAGCTGCTATCTGCGGGTTAGCCGCGCAGCTTGCGTGTCGCGCTCAAAGCGCAACTTCAACCCCCGACAACGTTACAACGCCACAGAGTGCGAACGCGGCGCCTCCCGACAATAAAGCGATCATCAAAGAGCTCGCGGAGATGAAGGCCCGCATTGCGCAACTGGAAGCCGAGCTGAAGGCGAGCGGCGGAACGAACGCCGCGGCCAGCGCGGAGAAGGACGCCAACGCATTGCGCTCGGCTGAGACGGGCGAAGGCGGCTCGAAGGCCGTGGGCCAGGCCGCGCCAGCGCCTCCTCCTGTTGCAGCTCCGGCTGCTCCGGAGATCAGCGCGGAGAGAACCACCAAGGAGGCGCCTTTCCCTGGCGACTGGACTTGGCTGAACAGCAACGGCCACCAGGTGGACAGCCCGATGGCCACCAAGTACTTCACGCCGGAGTTCCGCGCCGATGCCAATTACACCCTCGACTACAACCACCCCGAGGACGACAGCCTGGGT
>Ga0181539_1004516_pt1 | contig 11903 bp, 15 predicted proteins | sample PEATcosm2014_Bin_46_FD_119767 | JGI IMG/M metagenome (GOLD analysis project Ga0181539, IMG submission 119767) | Peatland microbial communities from MTU Mesocosm Facility, Houghton, MI, USA - PEATcosm2014_Bin23_60_metaG | ecosystem: Environmental > Terrestrial > Soil > Wetlands > Peat | place... | reverse complement strand
CTTACCTTGTGAGAACGATCAAGCCAAACCCGATCGCATCTCACGACTGGCACGTTCAACCATTTTGTCAAAGATCCTTGCGGCTGATCCGCCTGAGCGGGGCCGTTTGGATCGAGGCCCAGGCCGTTACGCCAAGGTGTCCTCGAACTTGCTGCGCTCGCCGGTTTCTGCGTTCGACCGCGTCTACCGGCGTTTTTGCGCGAACCTTCTAAACCTATCGAACTTTCAACCTCATGTCAAGCTCCATCGATTCTCGCCCGAGGCCGCTCAAACTCGATGTTGGCGGAAGATTTCCTCAGTTGCGATTTTCGACCGGCTGGAGAGAAAAAGCCCCATTCAGAAGCGTCGCACAGCGCAAAATGTCAAAGAGCGACCAGCAAAATGCACCCGAGCCCATAGGGCTCGCGGGAGCTGAACTCCCGGGTCTTGCAATGGCTTGTTCTCTGCGGGATTCCCTACAGGGGCTCAGGCGTACGCCTCTGCGCACCTCATCCTGCCCAACGAACCAGCTTCCCACTTCCCTCATGGGGCAGGCCAAACGGCCACCGGGAGGCTCCACTGCCCATCTGCAACTCTCAAAGAGTAGCACATGCCAACCCCGATTGCAAATCTCGCCCAAATCGCGCCGGTGTGAGCCGCGTTTGCCTCGGTTCCCACTCTCCGGCAACAGCAATCAACCGGCATCAGAACACGCATGGGACTTGCAAGGAAGCTGGGGTTCCCGCCGCCAGCCTGGGCGTCAGTGGCGGGGAACAATCAGGCCCAAGTCCGTGAGCCCATTGACGAAAAACTGCATGGCGAGAGCCACCAGCAGCAGGCCCATGATGCGCACCAGGATGCGGATGCCGGTCTCGCCCAGCACCTGCCGCACGCGGCCCGCCCCGGCCAGCACCCAGTAGCTGATCAGGCTGGTCAAGGTGATGGAGCCCAGAATGGCGGCCATCTCCCAATGCCAGAGCGAGGGCACCTGGCCCACCAGCACCATCACCGAGGAGATGGCGCCCGGTCCGGCCAGCATGGGAATGCCCAGCGGCACGATCCCGGCATCTTCCTTGGCGGTGGCCTCTTCGGTGTCGCCCTTGGCCTCCTGGGTCGGCGAGCGCCGCGCCTCCAGCATATCCAGACCGATGAGCAGCAGAATCAGCCCGCCGGCCACTTCAAAGGCGGGCAGCGTGATGCCGAACATCCTGAAGATAAGCTGGCCGCCCACGGCAAAGCTGGTGAGCACGATGAAGCAGGTCAGCGCGCCCTTGCGGGCCATGCGCTTGCGGCGCGCCGGTTCTGCGCTGTGGGTGATGGCCAGAAACGAGGGGATGGCGGCAAAGGGATCGACCAGAAAGAAGATCGAGCTGAGCGCCAGCACCGAGAAGCGCACGATGGGAGCGGTGCTCAGCGCGCTCAAAGCCACCTCGGCTGGATTGGTCCAGATCACAGATAGAGGCTAGAACATTTGCCTCAGGCTTGCCAGTGCGCCTCCGTCGCCGCCGGCGTCTCTTCTCTACGTTGAAGGCGGCGCGGCCGGTTTTGCGCTTCGCAGCGCAATAGCGGCAAGCACTGCGATCACCACCGCCAGGGCTACCCACATCAGCGCCGGATGCTTTTCTGTAAAGGGGCGGTCGTCGGGGCGGGGCTGGTAGGCGGGATTCGGCTGCTCCGCTCTGGCCGCGATCTGTGCGGCGTTGGGCTGGAGAGCGAAGAGCGCGGCGTAGTCGTAGCGCGGCGGCGAAAGTGCTGGGTCGCCATAAGCAAGCAGATAGCTGCTATTGCCGTCCGCATCGAAGCAGAGGGTCCGCTGGAGCATCTGAAGCTGAACCGATTTGAGGCTCACCGGCGCGTCGTCGCCGTTCCGGATGGCGACGGTCCACTTGGCCGGCGTGTCGAAATCGAACTGCGGAGCGTCGATGGCCAGGCGCTCTTCGTCAATCTGGCGGCCGTTCTGCAGGCTGTGAACGCGGAGAATATCTCCGGAGAAGGCTGCCGGCGGCGGAGGCGGTGCGGCATCGATCGACTTCGAGGCAGAAACGAGCGCGACCGCGACGCTAACATCGCGGCTGAACTGGGCGGGGGAAGTGCCCGGCGCGAAGACGATGCGGTCCACGGGCACATGGGCGGGCACGGTGAATTCGAGCACCGAGGAATGGTCCTTCTGCTCGACCTGCGCGCTCTCCGCGACCGATTGATAGGCTGGCGGGCTGGCCGGCGGGCTGCCCGCCGAGAGGCTGGTAACGCTCTCCGGCTGCAGCGGGCCGCTGATGCGGAAATGCAGGTAGCGGAAGTCCGAAACCGGCAGGTGAAGGACGGTGCTGCGGCCCAGCCGCTGGCTCGTCAGATCGAAGATGGTGTAGGAGCCGATCTTGGTTTCGGCGCCTCCGGCCTCGGTCTGGCTGCCGCTCACCGTGACGGTGGCGATAAAGTCCCGCGCCGTGATGGCAAGCTGAATATCGCTGTAAGGCCCGTCGGGCATGGCTGCGTCGAAGACGACCTGGCCGCCGCGCAGGCCTAGGTTCAGCGGGGTAACGCCCTTCTGCTCGGTCTGTGTGGAAGCGGCCACGCGGACCACGAACGGGGTTTCGGCGCCATCGCGGTAGAGGCGAAGGTCGGCGAGCTGCGGCGCGGCGTGGGCGAAGATCGCTGGATCGAGCGCCAGGCAGCTCTGCCCGGATGATCTCTGTACGGGACGCTCATAGCGGAAGTACCGCGAATCCGGCGATGCGGCAACCGCGGCGAGCAGCAAAACAGCGGTGCTAACCTTCATTTTTCTCACCGTTCCCCGCGCGCAGTTTGAGCCAGTCGCGCTGATAGACAAAGCTGACGGCCAGCAACAGCGCGCCCAGGCCGACGAAGCTCAATATCCGGTATCCCTGGGCCAACTGGCTCACATCGGAGAGAAAAACCTTGCCGATGGTTACCGCCAGCAGCACCAGCGCCTGCCAGCGCAGGAACGCCGAGCGCCGCCAGAAGCCCATGGCCAGCAGGATTGCGCCGAAGATCATGAACCAGGCCGAGTAGGTGAACTGCGCGTGCATCTGAAATTCCTGCCAGCGACCTGCATCGCCGCTCCAGCGCAACGTCCACCAATAGCTGTGAATCTCCCAGCCGATGGCGACCAGGATGAGCAGATTCACGATCAGCAAAGCCACGGCGGCGATTGCCGGCCAGGCGCCTGCGCCCTCCGTCTCCGCTCGTGCCTCGATCGCGACCCAGGCGGCAAAGGCGAAGACCGCTATCCCGACAAGGTAGCTCCCGAACCGCTCGTTGAAGAACGGCGTGGCCGATGCCGGGGGATTGTCCATGATGAGCGCCAGCAATCCCAGCGCCAGGCAGATCAGCGCCAGCACGCGCAGCAGCCGCAGACGCTGCCGGCTGGCCACCCACAGCAGCGCCGCGCCCTCCGCCAGCCAGCCGACGGTCAGCCAGCGGCCATGCGTCTTGAGCGGAATAGCCATCGTCAGAAAGGCGACCGCCGCGGTAAGATGCAGCGCCGACAGCAAGGCTGGGCTCGCCCGCAGCCTTCCCCACGCGGGCAAACGAAGCAGCAGCAAATAGAAGGCGGCAAAGCCGACCGCCAGCCAGGCTCCAGCCCAATCGCTATTGAACCAATCGAAGAGGATGTAAAAAGCGATGAACCCCAGCGCCGCATTGGCCACCGGCAGCACGACCAGCGCCAGGCTGTCCCAGCCAGAGTGGTGCGCGCCGTCCTCCAGGTCCACCCTGGCCAGGCGCGGCGCAAAAGCGAAGATCAGAAAGAAGCAGGTCAGAAAGAACACCGTGCGCGCAAACTGAGCTTCCGAGTAGTAATCGGACGACCAGCCGATGTACAGCAGCACCGTACCCAAAAAGGCCGCAAAAAGCAGCCGCGACCAGGGCCGCAGCGCAACCAGGATCAGCACCGCAACGTCCAGCACCAGCAGATAAGTGAAGAGAGTAATCTCGTGGTTCTCGCCCGTCGAGACCAGCATAGGAGTGACGACGCCGCCGGCGATGGCATACAGGGCCAGCAATTCCGCATCCTGCGACCAGGCCATGAATCCATTGAAGGCGGTCACCAGAATCATGGCCGCGAAGGCCGCGCCCGCGGGAACCAGTTGGTAGAGCGAGAAGGCCGCCCACAGCGAAAGATAGAGCGCGCCGCTGCCCACCGCCTTCAGCGAATAGGAGAAAAACGCGTAGCCGCGGTTGCGGAAGCGCTCCGACCAGGCGATGAACGCCGCGCCCGCAACCAGCCCGATCAGCACCCGGCCCGACGGGCCTATCCAATGATTGTCCATGGCCCACTTCAAAAACCAGGCCATGCCGATCAGCATTGCCACAATTCCGATGCGGTTGAACCAGTGCGCGCCGACCCGGCTTTCTAGCGAGCTCCCGTCCGCGGCCGCAACCGCCGCAGGGTACCCGGAATTCGGCGCCGCAACCGACGCCTCAGCGGGCGGCGGCGCTGGCTTGTGCCCCATCTCAGCCGCCGGCTGCACGGGGTGCGCGCTCGCTTGAGCGGCAGCGGCGTCCTTGGCCGTGAGCTGAGGCTTTGCCTCTTGCAAGGCTATGCCGTGGCGAACGAGAGTCTCTTCCAGCCGCCGCACTCGCAAGCGCAACTCACCAACTTGCAATTCAAGACTGTCTGAAGGGTTAGTTTCCATCGCCGTCCACTGTACAGCACCCATGCCGGAGTTTCCAGCGAAATGTTCCTCCTTCAATCCCAAACACGGCCTTTTATGGTACACTTGCGTACACAACGGAGAACCCAATGAGCACACAAACTGTCGGTATCCGCGAATTCAGGGACAAGCTGGCTACTTACCTGCTCGAATCCGACGGGCCGCTGGCGATCACGCGCCACGGCGATACTATCGGCTATTACCTGCCGACGCGTCGCAAACGCTCGGAAGCGGAGAAAGCCGCTCTTGATGCCGCTCATGCACAGTTGCAGAGGATGATGGCCGAGGCCGGAGTCACCGAAGATGACATCATTGAGGATTTCCAGCGCCTCCGTAAAGCTGCGCGCCACAAGGAAGAGCGCAAATGAGCTCTCCCAGGAAGATAGTGCTCGATGCCAACATCCTCCTGAGAGCGGTCTTCGGAGAAAAGGTCTACAGCCTGTTGAAGCAGTACGAAGATGTGGCGAAGTTCTATTCCCCCGATCTTTGCATCGAAGAAGCTCGCAGGCATATCCCCTCGATAGCGGCTCATCGGGAAATGGCTCCAGCTCAAGCTGAAGCCGTTCTGCAGGAGGTCGTAGGCGGCTTCGTTCATATCGTCGATTGCAGCCTCTACGAGGAGTACGAGGAGCGCGCCCGCGCACGGATTTCCTCTCGCGACGTGAACGATTGGCCCATTGTTGCGACGGCTTTGCTGATTGACGCGCCAGTCTGGACCGAAGACAGGGACTTCTTTGGAAGCGGTATAGCTACCTGGACCAGCAATAAGATCGAGCTGTATCTGCGCGATGCTTAGCGCCGGCAGGCCGGGCACGCGGCTTCTTCGATGTACGCCGCGCCCGTCATTCCCTGCGCACCCCTCTACAATATGTACTTGCTCCCCGAAGCCCAACGCGACCGCCTCGACGTGGTCCTCGTCTCGCCGCGCAATCCGCTCAATATAGGAGCGGCGGCGCGGGCCATGGCCAACTTCGGTTTTCAGCGGCTGGCGGTTGTGGCCCCGTACGCTCCTTCGTGGCGCGAGGCCCGCTCGGCTGTGGGCGCGCCGGAGTTGCTTGCCTCCGCCGCGGAGACAGCGACGCTGGCCGAGGCCGTGGCCGGGTGCACGCTGGTGGTGGGCACCGGAACCGTCGCCTATCGCAAGCCGGAGCAGCCCGTGGTCCCGCTGCCCGGCCTGAGACCGCTGGTCGCGCGCGAACTGGCCCGAGGCGGCCGCGTGGCGCTGGTCTTCGGATCGGAAAAGCACGGCCTCACCCGCGACGACCTCTCCTATTGTCACCTGCTGGTCGCGATCCCCACCGATCCTCGCCAGCCCTCCATGAACCTCGGCCAGGCCGTTGCGGTCTGCCTCTATGAGCTGGCTTCGCGCGTCTTTCAGCCGGCCAGCGGCGCGGCCCAAGAGCCTGCGCAAGATGAGCGAACTGCAGGTCTGCCCGCTGCGCCTTCCCGCACTCTCGATCGGCTGGCCGGCGTCATCGAGGAGACCATGATCGCCGCCGGCTACTCACCCTCCTCGATGCAGGCGGCCAACCGCCACGACCTGCGCCTGCTGCTGCGCCGCCTAGCCCCCACGGAGCGCGATTCAAGGCGGATTCTGGGCCTCTTCCGGCGCATTCTCTGGCGATTGAAGCGGGTTCCGAAGGGGCGCTGAGCCGGTCCCGGCGCTGTGCTTCATCGCTGCGCTTCAAACCACCTGGGATCGGCCAGAACCACGGAGGTTTCAATCTGGCGATCGGGAATGGTCCAATACTTCCTGAGCAGCCGTTCCGTCTCCGCGCGGCCAACGAACTGAAAGCCGTGCCGCTCGTAAAAACGAATCGCCCAGATCGCGTCCGCCCAGGTGCCAACCAGCAGAGGACCGCTCGCCAGCCCCAGCAAATGAGCGAGCAGGCGTCCTCCAATCCCCTGATGCTGGCGGCTGCTGCGAACATAGGCGTGGCGGATGAGGGTTACGTCCCGGACCTGCTGCAGGCCCATCACGCCTTCCAAAGTCCCGGTCTCTTCCCAGCCCCAGAAGACCACGCCATCGCCGATCTCATGGCGCAGCTCCTCCTCGGACATATAAGGCTCCGCCCAGCGGTCCGCGGGGATGATCCCCTTGTAGGCTTGAGCGGCGTCGTTGACGATGGCCCACATCGCCTTGAAGTCGCGCTCGCCGCAGCGTCGAATCATGCTGCCTTCCCCTTGCTGTGATGGATTGCGGTACTCCCATTGTAACCGGCGACAGCGGTCTTCTCGCTCCCCAGACATGGACCGCACCCTCCGAAGAAATCTCGCTACGCCGCGGCGTTATTCTGGGTAAACATCTTCCACTTTCCTACGCATTTTCTTGCACCGTGCCGGGAATTGAGCGCCAGTTCGTGCTTTGCAGAACAGTTCCGGGCGGGTTTTCGGGACTTCGGAAACCGCACGGCCCCCAATAGTCCCACAACCGTCCGGCTGTTAGACTGTGACTTCAGAGACCCGATTGCAATGCCCATTCGCTGGATGACCGAAGAAGATGCCTATCGCTTTCTTGCCGAAAGGACGGAGGGCCGTCTGGCTACCTGCGACAGCGCCGGACAGCCGTACATTACTCCGCTCAATTACCTGTATCGCGAGGGAAGCATCTATTTCCACAGCAAGCTGAGCGGACGGAAGCTCGACAATCTGGCCGCAAACATCCGGGTCTGCTTCGAGGTAAGCGAGGTCGCCAACATCTCGGTCGCGAATGATCGCCCCTGTGCCTGCGCCACTCGCTACAGCTCTGTGCTGGCGTTTGGCGCGGCAAGGGTCATCTCCGACGACGCCAAAAAAACAACTTTGCTGAACCTGCTTGTCGAGAGGTACGCCGCGGGCAAAACCTTTCAGCCAGTGGAGGAGCAGCATAGCGCCGGCTGCGCCGTAGTGGAGATTCGCATCGACGAGATCAGCGGCAAGATGAACGTCGATCCGGAGTAAGCCTACCGCGGTCGCTGCTGGTCTAGCGAGTTCGGCTGCGACTCATTACCGGCGTGCTCGCATCTTCGTATCCTGAGGCGACGCCGCGTAAGTCTCGGCGAAGGACTCGTCCGGCGATGTCTTCGGCCAGCCGACCATGACCAGGAACACATCGAGGACGAAAAGAGCGATAGCGATGTCGTTGAAGAGCATGGCCTGCCGCAGATCCGGCCAAAGTTGATTTGCAGCCCAGAAGAGAAAGGCAGCCGCCAGCAGGATCGCCTTGACAACCTCCACGCGCGCGGGACGGTGTGCGGCTTGGTAGACGAGATAGGCAAGCGCGATCATCGCCAGTGGGAATGCGGCGAGGAAGTCATGCGCTCGGGCCGGAAAGAGCCGGGGAAAGGCATCCCATGCGACCAGCGCCCCCACGCCTGCAAGCGCGACCAAGCCAAGTATTGCGGGGAGAAACCGGTGGGCGCGATCAAGACGAATATACATGAGCCATTATTGCCATCTCTGCAAAAGGAACCCATAAGGAATTATGGGCGCCCGATTCGTCTGACAATGGGCTAGGCTAGCCAGCTTGGCTGGCCGGGCTGGCGGGAGGTTCTTCCCGCCGCTCCGGTACGGGCGAGGCCGCCGGCAGAATCTGCACCAAGCCGGGTGCAGCGGGCTCTGCTGGACCCATCGCCGCCTCATGCTGGCGTCGCGCCGCCGCATCCAGATCCACCGGAATCCCTCCGGGCACAATCACCGGCGCGTTGTAGCGGTAGTCCAGGTCGCGCGTGACCCTGAAGACCACCGGTACCGCGGCAACGAGCACCGCGAATGCAACCCAACTGCCGTCCAGCCCGTAGCCTCCGCCGGTCAGCCAGAACGGCCCCATGGGATTGCCCTGCACCACCGGCGAATGGCTGTTGACCCCGCTCACGGCGAGTCCGAATATCAGGGCGCGGCTGGCCTTCCATCCGAAGTTGAGCCCCCAGCTCAGCCACAGAGCCCGCGTGCGCAGATAAGCCGTGGAGAGCACCAGGCCCAGCATCACGGAAACGGCAACGCTGGCGCGGTTTGACCACGGCGTTTGAGCCTGCACAATGGCATAGAACGCCGCAAATCCCAGCGCCGCCCCAACCGGCCCCACCGCGTGCTCAAAGCGCTGAAATCCGTAGCCGCGAAAGGCAATCTCTTCCCCCAGTGCGGCCAGCGCAAGAAAGGCCGCCTCAACCGCAAGCCAGCCCCAGGCCGAGGGTTGAAGGACGAGAACAATGGCGATGCCGCCGATAGCCGCCATCGGCAGCACGCAAACCACAGCCAGCGACCAGCCCACGGCCAGGCCCACTCCCGCCTCGCCCGGCCAGCCCTGCCGCAGCGGCAATCCCTGCGCGCTCACCGGATGCTTCTGGCGGTTCAGCCAGACTCCGAACCCTGCATAGCCCACCAACAGAAGGAAGACCAGCATGGCCTGCTCCACCAAGGGACGCCATGATTCCGCGGCCAGCCCCAGCGCGCCTCGGTGAGCGAGCGAGCGGGCAACAAAGAAGTAGAGGACAGCGGCTAGGAATTGTGCGTAGGCGCGCAGCCGGCCGCCGCCAGTCTCAGGTGTGCTCATGCGCATCCCCCGTCAACGCGGGTTGCAGAGGAACGCGCTCCGTTGAAGGGTACGGGCTTCAGCCCGTACGTAAACCCAGCAGAATCAATGCGGGCTTTAGCCCCTGAGGGAATGCCGGCAACGGACTGATCGCAACAAAGCGCACTGCGAGCCAGCTCTCCTGTTTCGATCCCGCCTCGTGCGCCAGGAATCCCTCTCTCCAGCCGATGCGCCACCAGAACTAGCCTTCCGTATAGAACTGCGCGATGCTGCGAAACTTCTGCTGCCGCGCGGCCACCAGGGTCTCCACCGGCGTCGCCTTCAGTTCGGCCAGGTGCTTCTTGAGCGCGCTGCCCAGCAACCCGGCTCCCGCCTCGCGATCGGTGTGCGCCCCTCCCGGCGGTTCCGCGATGATCTCGTCCACGCAGCCCAGCGCCGCAACCTCGGGCGCGGAGATGCGCATGGCCTCGGCCGCCAACTGCTTGTGCGCCGCATCGCGCCACATGATGGCCGCGCAGCTCTCCGGGGTAATCACAAAGTAAAGAGCATTCTCCAGAATCAGCACCCGGTCGCTGACCGCCAGAGCCAGCGCTCCGCCCGATCCGCCCTCCCCGGTGATGACTGAAATCGTCGGTACGCGCAGCCGCGACATCTCCAGCAGGTTGCGCGCGATGGCCTCGGCCTGCCCCCGCTCCTCCGCGCCCAGGCCGGGGTACGCTCCGGGCAGATCGATGAAGCTGATCACCGGCCGGCCAAACTTCTCCGCTATCTTCATCGAGCGCAGCGCCTTGCGGTAACCCTCGGGATGAGGCATTCCAAAGTTGCGCCGCACCCGCTCCCTGGTGCTGCCGCCCTTGCGGTTGCCGATGACCATGACCTCTTCGTCGCCCAGCCGCGCCATTCCGCAGGCCACGGCCTCGTCGTCGCCATAGGCGCGATCCCCGTGAATCTCGCTGAAATCCGTAAACACCCGCTCGATGAAGTCCATGGGGTAAGGCCGTTGTGGATGCCGCGCCCATTCAATCTTGATCCACGCCGGAGAAGCCGCCTCCGCCTGCATGGAGATCCCTGTTTCCTGTTCGCTCATCAGCACCTGGCGCCGCTCCGGGAAACGTCACCGCCGGCCATGCTGCAATTCTACGGGGCGCGAGCGCCGGCGACAAATGGGCGGCAAGTAAGAATCTCTGTTTCTCGATGCGAAGACTCAGGTCTCAGGCGCGAAGCGAGAGAACCAGACAGCTTTCTTCCGTGGCGGCGAAAAAGGCCTGAATCCGAGGGAACGCGTCCCGAAGCAGGAATCCGGCGCGAATCGTTGTGCAGTTGCCGATTCGCAGCCAGATCACCTTGGGAGGGCTGCCAAGCAGAATACTCCGTTCGGAAAAGTCGGAGTCCTTGGACACGATGGCGAATCCGTTCTCTTTGGCGTACCTCCAGACCTCGTCATCCGCCGTGCCGCTCAATCCGCAGTCCTGAACGTGCAGCGTGCCCAGATAAAGGTCGCTGACCGACGCGGTCAGGCGCGGAGAGAGGTTTTCATCCAGAAGCAGTTTCACGCCGACAGAATCTCAAACCTGCGTTCACCGTCGGCGGCGAAGGCCAGACAGGCGCGAATGTCGGTTGCGGTGAGGGCGGGAAAGTCCTCGAGAATCTGCGCTTCGGTCATGCCCGAGGCCAGGTAGTCCAGCACATCGTAGACAGTGATGCGCAGACCGCGAATGCACGGCTTGCCATTGCGCTTGCCCGGCTCAATCGTGATGATCCTCGAGTAGTCCATACCCATTCAGGATAGGCCAACTCTCGCCGCGGGGCAAACCAAATCTCGCCCCCTACCGCGCGCCGACAACCTGATGCGCTCTCTTCGCGGCCAGCCGGGTCACCTGATCGGTGTCCTTCACCATCTCATGCACCGAGAAGCCCTTCTCCGCCAGCGCTCCAGTGGGGCAGGCCTGGACGCATTTGCCGCAACTGGTGCAGCTCCGCGTTTCTCCCCACGCATCCTTCAGGTCGCTGACGATGCGCGAATGAATGCCCCGTGATGCAACCTCCCACACATTCGCTCCCTCCAGCTCCGCGCACACGCGCACGCAGCGCGTGCACAGGATGCAGCGATTGTGATCGAGGACGAAGCGGCGGTGGGTGGAATCGACGGGCAGCCGGGGATTGTTGTAGGAGTAGCGCACGTGGGTGATGCCCAGGGATTGGGCCATCGACTGGAGTTCGCAGTGGCCGTTGGAGACGCACGCCGAACAGATGTGGTTGCGCTCCGAAAGCAACAGCTCGATGGCCATCCGCCGGTAGAGCGTCAGCTTATCCGAAGCGGTCTTGATGGACATCCCATCCTGGATGGGAGTGGTGCAGGCCGGCAGCAGCCGGTCGGTCCCCGCCAGTTCCACCATGCACACGCGGCAGGCTCCCACCGCGCTCAGGCCCTTCAGATAGCAGAGCGTGGGAATCTTCTTGCCGTGGGCGCGGGCCGCTTCCAGGATCGTCTGGCCCTCCTGCGCGGTCACAAGTTCGCCGTCGATGCGGACGGAAATCGTTTTGGTGGGCAAAGCGGTGCTCCTTTCTCAGTGGGCGCTCACAGCGGTTTTCAGATCGCAACGCAGGCAGCGGCGGCATTCTTCCAGCGCCTCCCGCGGAGTGAGGCCGGCAACAACCTCTTCCTGCGAACGAGCCCTCGCGGCCGCGGGCAGCAAGTGCGCCGTATGGCGGCGGCTGAGGCTCGGTTCTCCGGGAACCTG
>Ga0181539_1004509_pt1 | contig 11912 bp, 22 predicted proteins | sample PEATcosm2014_Bin_46_FD_119767 | JGI IMG/M metagenome (GOLD analysis project Ga0181539, IMG submission 119767) | Peatland microbial communities from MTU Mesocosm Facility, Houghton, MI, USA - PEATcosm2014_Bin23_60_metaG | ecosystem: Environmental > Terrestrial > Soil > Wetlands > Peat | place... | reverse complement strand
TGCTTCGGTGCGATCGGCGACATCTCTTGGGTCAAGTTCAAGGGGTACGACCTGGCGCGGATGCTCGGCATAGAGCCAGACTTCGAGGCCGCCAAACCAAAGACCCTCCCGGCGAAGGACCAGCCGGGCGGCAAGAAGTTCCAGACCATCGCCCTCCACAGGAGGGTGAGGGAGCTGGCGGGCCAGGGGATGACCGACATCCAGATAATCGCGCAGATAGAGAAGGAGACGGGGATCAAGAGGACGAAGGGGTTCCCGGCGTACCACCGGATAGGAGGAGGGTGCAACTGCGAAGAGTACAGCGGGAACAGCGCATGACCGCGACCTGGAAGCAAGAAGAATGCCGCAGACTGAGAACCGAGATATTACGTAGGATGGGAGGAGGCTGCGGCTGCGAACAAAGCGTAGAATAAGAATGAGGACGTGTACTCCCCCCGCTCCCACCAGTAAGAAGAATAATTTTCTCGGAAAAAGGTTTTGAGCCGTCCTAGCACGCTTAAGTAGCAGTATATACATACTGTTACGGTTGTGCCAAGAAGAATAGGAAAGTTCGCCTTCGATATGGGGCTGGACTATGTTGAAACGAAGGGGCGACTCGTGGCAGCCATTGCCGACGTACGGTTACAGGCCTTGGTCGACCTGCTGCCAAAGAAGAGGCTCGCCTCCTACTCGGTCCTCCTGACCCAGCTCGCCAACGGCTCCCGGGTGTCCGAGTCCTTCGATGCCGTGAAGAGCTGGGGGACGGATTTCGGGAGGGAGCAGCAGGTGAGGGTCCGCAAGCTGGGGAAGAGGGTCGGGTGCCTTGAGTGCGGGCTGACCTTCAGCGTCAGGTCCAAGACCAATTCCCCGGCCATGCACACCATGGAATCAGGGCACTCCGCCTTTGAGAACATCGAGAACTTAGAGAAGAGGCTGATGGTCATCCCCTCGGAGTGCCTGGATTCTGATGCCCCTCTGGTCGCAGAGGCGTTCGCCAGGGGGCTGTCGATAGGGTCGGTGAAGGTCTTCGCCCTGAGGCACCTACACTTCAACACCCACGCCTTGAGGTACTCCAAGATAACGGCCTTGTCGAACGAAGGGCAGCCCGCGCAGGTCGTCTCCAAGATCACCCACCACAAGAACCTCAACTTCATCGTGGACTACACATCCCAGAAGGCGGCAGACGAAGTGCTCAGGAGGTCGGTCGAAGCTTGAAACTATCGTTGTATTTCTGACTGTCTAAATCAGGGGCAGGAGCCGAGTCTATCTCGGCCACGCCCGCGTCGTGTTTGGTTAAGACACGCTCGCTTCTGCTTCTAATCTACTCTTTGCCCTTGTGAGACTCAACCCAGGCCGTTAGGACTTTGTGAGCTTCTGCAGCTCTCCTGCGTTCCTCTGGGCTGATTCTCTGGTTCCTTGACTCTACGAGCGACCTATTCCTTGCCTCGTTCATCGCTTGCAGGAGGTGGACCCTGTCCTTCCTCCTTCCTTGGAGCTCGTCCCAGCGCATGTTGGCGAAGGTCACGGACTCGCGGGCCTCGGTCTGGTTGCCGTAGTGGATCTCCCTGCTGTAGGTCCCGGACCTCGAGGGATGGTCGTAGAGGCTTCTGCCGCTGACGGGGTAGTGAGAGCCATCGCTTCTGCTCCTGTAAGATGGCATTGAAGGGGAGATTGCTACGTTGCTATTTACGTCTTCATGCCTCCAAAAAGAGGAGGCCTGGACCCTCCTTACGAGAAGTCCAGGATGATGTTCGACGAGCCGCCTCCAGAGGCAGCCGTCACGGTGCAAGTCAGCGAGGCCAGGCCGGAGCTGATAACGAAGGTCCCGGAGGTCCCGGTCCCGCAGGTGGTGTCCGCCGAGCTCTCCCAGGTGCCCGAAGTTGAGGACGCGCCCGAGATGCTGACGTCGACCGTGAAGTTGTCGCCGGCCGCTGCGACGCTGGCCGGACCGCAGGCGATCGAGGCAGCGTTGGCGGTCCAGGACGTCGTGCAGGGGCCGTTGCCGCTCTGGGCGTTCACGACCGAGGCGGAGATGCTGGGTGCCACTTCGTAGGGCGTGCTGACGGTGGCGGTGTAGCTGAGGAAGGCCATGACAGCGGAGGCCGACCCGACCAGCAGCACCACGACGAGCATCGCCTTGAGGCTGACCGATAGTTTTCCTTTCACCTTTTCACCTCGCTCCCGCTCCAACAGAAGCAAGCAAGAAATCCGAAGCCTTCTCGTTGATTGTCACCATGCCGAGTCCAGTCACGGTGCAGAACCGCGCCTGGGAAGTGGTTGTTTAGAGTAAAGAGAATCGACCAGTTGGACCGCCAGGGTCGCATCCTATTGTCTCTGTACTTCATTCGAGAGGCGCGATTTCTCTCTGGATGCCGAGTTCTCCAGAGGGCTATTGCTTCCTTCTGCGACATCCTCTTGTGTCGCTGGTAGCGTCCCATTCCCGCTCCCTTGCGATTGTAGTAACGCCTGTTGTACAGCAATTTGTACAGGTTCATATCATCTATGGGGCGGAGGGGGTCCCACCCTATTCTGTAGGAGACTTCGATGTGCTTCCAGAAGAGTCTCCAACGAGCCTCTACCTTGGGGGGCTGGCTTTCGGGGTTCAGTCTGGACCCTCTCCCGGTGTGTGAGCGCTAGACGGCGGCTGCCTGTGCTTTCGCAGGGCTGGTAGGACGACGGAACCAAACAGAATCCCGGCGACTATGGCCCAGACCAGGGCGGCCAGCTCAAGGAGGGTGCGCCTGTTCAGGCCCAGGCCGCCTACGCCGAAGAGGAGGGGGACCGCGCAGGTGAGGAGGATCGCGAAGACGATCCCGGGGAGGCTCGACGACATCTCGCCCTTCACTGGTGCTCCCCCTTGATCACCAGGCAGACGGTGAGGTTGAGCACCCCGACGACGAGGAAGAGCCCGATGGTGAGGGCCACTGCGACCGAAGTGGGCGCTGGGACGGCCAAGACCAGGGCCCCTGCCGCCGCGAAACAAATGAGCGCGAGGAGGAGGTTCGGCTCAGACCTGCTCGCGGTCGTGGTCAGGCGTTCCTCCCCCTGACGAAGCTGCGGACCTCCGAGTTGAAGTCGCGAACCATCTCCCTGGGGGAGGAGGCCTGCGCCATGGAGACGAGCTTGCCGTAGGTCCTGTTCAGGGCCTTGAAGCGGGCGACCTCCTCCTGGAAGCCGACCCCCTCGCATTGTACCTGGGATTCGAACCTCTTCCTGGCGTAGTCGTAGAGCTCCAGGTCGAGCTGGTTGCGCTCGGAGATCAGGCGGATCACCCGGTCGGGCAGGTCCCCGAGGCGAGGCCTGCTGAGCACGACGTTCCTCTTCGAGTAGTAGACCCACCTCCACAGGAACGCCTTCTTGAGGAGGATCAGCGACTCGTCGAAGCGCTCCTGGATCCCGACGACAGGAATGAACCGGTCGATGTTGTGCTTCGCCCAGCCTAGAGCGTCCTCCGTCGTCAGGCCTCCTGACAACCAATAGGTCTGCCCGTTCGACGCCTCTGGGTCCATCCCCTTCCCCAGATAGTCTTCGATGCTCACGCGACCGCTCCTGACGGCATCGTGGAGCGGCATCCGAGGGTCTTCGCGGACGTAGTAGTAGAGGGAGACTACCCGGTCGACCGGGTCCCTGAGCATCGTGACATAGGCGGCCCTCCCGAGGCCGAGGTACCTGTGCCACCCGAAGGCGATGTGGCCGACCAGCAGCCTCGTGTCGTCCAGAGGGACGCCCCTGACGATGTCCAAGCCCTCCAGCTCCAGCCGATCGAGGAGCTGCTTGTTGTAGACCTCAAGGATCCCTTTGTGCTGATACTGCCGCTCGATGATCTTCCGGAGGGTGGTCCCCGCCGTCTTCGGGATGTGCAGGAAGACCAGGGTGTCGTAGTCGCCGAACCTGCCCCTAAGCATAGAGCCTCATCTCCTCGACGCTGAGCACAGGGACGCCCGAGGCCCTGCGGATCGCCAGCGCGTAGGCGTCGGAGCTCTCCCAGTACCAGTAGGCCTTCCTCTCCTTGAGGGCTTTCGACTTGAACGCGACCACGTTGGGGAAGGTGTTCTCGGTCGAGTCCGGGAGCATCAGCAGCTCCACGCAGTCGACGCGGTTGTCCGTCAGCCAGGCTTCGGTTTCCGCCCTCCGGCTCTCCGGGCGGGCGGTGATCACCGCGTCGAACAGCTTGTGGGTCAGGTAGGGCCTGCCGTCCAGGGAGAGGACGCCGTCCAAGTCGGTGCAGGGAGGCCCGGGGTACCTCCACCAGGAGGACATCAGGCTCCACTCGAGGGCGTTGCGGTCGCTGCGAGTCTCCAAGGCCTTGACTCCGAGCTCCCTCCCCGCCTCCGAGGTGTAGAGGCTCGCCAGCTGCACCTGGACGTCGGGCCTGCAGTCCTCCAGCAGGGAGAGGACCTCGCGCTTCACCTCGCCTGTGAAGGTGCCGTCGTCGACCACCAGGACCTTCCTGACCTCCCTGACGTCGGTGAACTCCTGGGTGGCCGGGACGTTGTGGCTCTGCCAGATGACGCCGTTGACGAAGTCGTCGGGGGTGCTCAGCGGCCGGCCCCAGATCTCGGAGAGGACGGTCGCGGGGATCAGCCCGGCGCGGGGGATCCCGATCACGACGTCGTACTCGTTGGGGAGCTGCTTCGCCAGCTGCCTGGCCATGGCCACGCCTTCCTCGTAGGTGACGACCCGGCGCTCTCCGACCCGCAGCCTCCAGAGGCGGTAGCGGACCTTCCTGGCCGCGACCAAGAGGCGAGGGTGGGACCTGACGAACTCCTTCATGTTTTCCTGTACTCCTGGCAAACGTAGTAGCCCCAGGTCCAGCTGCAGGTCCAGGTGAGGTAGACGTAGTACGCCGCTCTGCAGGTGATCGTGTAGATGCCGAAGCGCTGCGTCGTGTTCTGGACGTAGCCGTCGTTCTGAGGGCAGGAGGGCAGCGAGCGGAGGAGAGAGTGGTCGAAGTACGGCACAGAGTACCAGCAGGCGGCTACAAGGGCGAGGACACCAATCAACGCGAAGATCTTGTAGGCCTTCCTCATCTGGGGCCCATCCTCCAGTGCATGCAGAAGGCGCAGTCGCCGCAGAGGCAGCCCGGGGGGCAGCAGCCCGGCTCGCACTCGATGGGAAGCTGGAGCTTGCTCCACGCGGCCATGTCACCCGAGGACCTCTCGTCTTGCGTTCACGGCCCAGGTAGGATAGCACGGATTTGGGTCCCTGGCGAGACTGGGTTGTGTTCGGGAGTGGCACCCCGACCGTGAAGCTATATTTGACGGGCCCTCGGACGACACGATAGGAGGATTATTGAGCTCAACCAGGAGTTTGTGGACTCCTTCTTCTACCGCCGGATCGAATATTCTCTTCGCTGTGTACTTTCCGTGCAGCTTTCCTTGCTTGGCATTGTTGTTAGCTAAGTGCCTCTGCGCCCATTCGAGCGCCACTTCTGCTTGTCTCTTCTTTATGATTAGGTAGGGCAGGAGGCCCGTGAGGAAGGTGACCAATGATTCATGCCGCTCTACCTCGAACTTGTAGCAGTCGCGGTACTCTGTGTTCAGCACCCTGATTCTGAAGTCAAGCCTTCCTCTGAACTCGTAGTAGAGGTACTCTATGAGTTCGAATGAGGTGTTCGAAATGTCTACCCTGATGGCCCATGACCCGGGAACCTTGGTACGGGATCTCTGGCCTCTTTTCATACAGATGGAACCCTCCCCGTCCACCAGTCCTGCGACGTATGCCCAGTTGGGCCCCTCAGACACTAAATGGGTCCCCCCTTGGTGGTTATATGACGGGCCCTCGGATGAGTTCGCGTGGAAAAGTGGCTGAGCGGAAGCATAGGAAGAGAGAACTCAAAACCACCGTGAACTACGCGGCCTCGAGCACCCTGAAGACCAGCATCCCGGCAGAGATAGTCAGGAGCAAGGGCATCGAGGTCGGGGACCGCCTGCACTGGGACGAGAGCGGCGGCTTCGTGAGGTTCAGGGTGAAGAAGGTCGTCGAAGAGGACAGGTAGGATCATCCGAGCCAGCCCCTCCTGTGCGCTTCGAGAGTGAAGGCCGTACAGAAGACCACGACGCAGAAGATTCCCACAGCGGCCAAGCCTCCGATCAATCAATGCCCCGCCTCCCTGACCCTCTCCTCCAGCTCCATCTTCTCCACCAGCTCGTCCCTCTCAGCTTCGCACTTGGAACAGCGGCGATCCTGCGACACTCCATGAGGACAGGTGACGTAGATCTTCATCCTGGGGCGGGCGGTCACTTTCGCAGCCCTCCCCTCTTCTCGCGCCTCTTCCTCTTCCAGTACTCGACCTCATTGGCGAAGGCCTTGGCGCGGTGGTAGCGGCTGAGCAGCCTGGACATCCTCTGCTTGACCGCGGCCTCCGAGATGCCGAGCCTGGCGGCCGCCTGGGCGTAGGTCTTGACGTTGCGCTCGAGCAGCATGTCGAGGACCTCCTGCTCCTTCCCCGTGGACCCGAAGAGGATCGCGCCCGTGGTCCGAACCGCCCCTGGCGATACCTTGGACGCGCCACGCGGTACTATCGCCCTTATCTCCTTGACAGAGTGACGTTGCTTCGGGAGTATCGGGCTGGCGGTCACTGTTTCGGTATTCGAACCTACACTCCCTGCCTCTTTCAGTTGGCTCTTCCCCACCACGGATGTCAAGCGTGGTCCTCCCTTGATTTGACGCGGGCGATGCGCCTCTTAGACTGCCAGTCCTTGTTACGTTGCTCTGCCATCCTGGCCTTCTCCTCCCCGAGCCTGTCCAGGACCTTCTCGACCTTGTCTGGGTCGACGACAGCCCGCACGGTCCTTCCGCCCTCCGTGATTGTGACTCTCAAGCGCGAGCCTCCGCCTTGCACTCGTCGCATCTATCCGGACTGACTATCCTGACGGTGACGGCCTCGCCTACCTTCAAGGGATAGTCGATCAGGTGGTGGCCGCAGAGTAGGCTGCTCAAGCTCTGGGCTCCTGTTCTGACCTCAGAAGGATGACCGTTATCTTGGTCGCTCCCGCAGTATAGGCCTCGGCGATGTCATCAGCGATAGATTCCAGATTCAATTCGGAGAGGGCCGACTCCATCTCTGTCGCGAACTTCCCTGAGAATACCTCCTTGCCGCGCCATGTCGATCCCCTGACTCTGATCTTCATCTGCGGGATTCCTCCAGCCTCTCCAGCATCGCGGCGTGCCTCAGCAGCCTCTTGTGCAGCTCGTGCTCCGTGTAGGTGTTCCAGCGGACCCTCAGCCAGAAGCGCGACTGGGCTACTGCGTCCTTCAGGCCCTTGAGGGTCATCTCGGGGAGGGCCTTCAGCGCGTGGACCTGCTTGTGGGTCCTCAAGCCTGGTCCCTGGCCTCCTTGGCTTCCTTCGTCCTGGAGAGGTAGTGGCCCCTGCAGAAGTGCTGCTTGCCGAGGGTGTAGACTGAGAGCTCGTCGCCCTGGCCGAGGACCTTGCCGCAGCCGGGCTCGCTGCAGGTCGGGTACTTCGGGTGGGCCGCGGGCTCTGTCGGAACGGCGGAATTGTCGGAAGGCAGCGCGGGCTCGGATTGCGAGGAGACGCTGACCTGCTCTGGCTCAGTGATCAGCTTAGCACCTGGGGGCGCCTGACCCTGTGTGACCGTCTCGTTCTCGTCCGTCCTGGTACCGCCTATCAGGTAGACCGTGAACTCGCCAAGATCACTGACCAGCAGTCCGTCCGGGTAGCTGTAGTTGGGCACCAAATCCCCTAACCCGTCTGACACCTGTTTCAGTGCTCTCCTGACCGATTCGGGCTCGAAACTACGGCGTTCCCCTAATCTGCCGTTTTTCTGGGCTAATTGGATGGGCGTCCACGCGAGCCCGCGCTTGTCGTCGGGGTCCTGCTCGCTCGAGAGGAGGCCGGCCTCTTCCAGCGGCTCTAGGAAGGTCTTCCTGAGCCGGTTGGGTCCCATCTTGAAGTTGAGGGAGCGGGCTTTCGCGAGGATCTCCTTGGTGGGGACCGCGTGGTACCTCTTCTCCGTCTTGGAGCCAGTGCCGAACGTGGTGGCTGCAGCCTCGTAGGCCCCTACGACCGCCTGTTCGTAGAAGTCCACCTTGTACCTGGGGATGCTGGCCCAGGTGCTGCTGAAGACCAGCTTCATCGCCCTCTCTACGTCCGCCGCAGTCGCCACCACGGCCCTGGCCTGCCCCTTCACCACGAGCTTCGGGCGCTGGTCCCCGGCGATCATCGCGAGGATGTTGACGTAGCTCATCAGCGAGCGGAACTGGCGCATCCTCAGGCCCGACTCGTGGGGGAAGAGCTCGTTGAGCTGCTCGGCGAAGGGGTTCAGAACGAAGTTGTCGCGGTGGCTGCCGCTGCCCTCCGACCCTCCGAGCATCCTCGTCAGCTCTATGGCCTGCTTCACCCTGCTGACCTCCTCCCTGGCCGCGACCTCGAGGTCCTCGGGGAACATGTTCTTCAGGACGAAGGAGGGGAGGCCCAGCAGCTTCGACGTGAGGCGGTTGGCCTCGAGGTACTTCTGCTGTGTCATGTTCGGCGACACGATGACGCAGCGGGACTGGAGCTCCGGCCACATCGACCAGGTGTCCTGGTCCTTGGCGGAGGCGAAGATCATCGTCGGCCAGCCGACCAGCAGGATCTTCTTGGTGCGCTGCTCGCCGGAGGAGGAGCGGTCGACCGTCTGGTACAGGGACTCCCACTTGTCGTGCGAGAGGATGGGCTTCAGGGCCTCGAACAACGCCACCTCGGGGGGCTCCAGGAAGACCAGGATCCTCCCCTCCAGGTTGACCCTGATCATCGCCTTATTGGCCAGCTGGCGGAGCTCCGACCTGGCGGCGCTGTCCTTGTCGTCTGCGTCGAGCCGCTCCCTGAGGGCGTCCATCCTGCCCTGCAGGTCCTCGTGGGTCTCGGGGTCGACGGCCTTGCCCTCCTCGTAGAAGAAGGCCTTGGAGCTGGAGCCGGTGAAGACGACGGCGTTGGGGAAGAGACCGGTGACCAGGGAGATGGTGTAGGACTTCCCCTCGGAGGTGGGGGCCATCACGCCGAGGTTCAGCGGGTTCGACGTGAAGCTGGAGAAGCAGACGACCAGGTTGTGCTCGAGGAGGTCGTCGTCGTCCTTGATGAAGGTCTCGAGGTAGGTGCGGATCGGGTCGTGGTACTTGACGGCGGCGGGGGCGGACTGGTCGCTCATCGGTGGTCCTCACACCTGTAACCTGTAGCCGTGGAGTACATGACCGCCCTCTGCCCACAGAAGCACTTGTTGCCGGGCCACCACATCGAGGGGTTCTCAGTGATAGTCGATGCGAGCTTCCAGAGGTCGGGGACCGCGCTCTGTTGCTTGCCTTCTGGGTAGTACTCTTTGAGTAGGGCCAGCATCTCCTGTCGGTTGCTTCCTGCCATGACTCAAGCAGACTCCTTGGCGGGCTCTGCGCCTATCTTGAGGATTGTCCATCGGTGCACTTTTCTTTGGTCGCCATGTGAACAAGGAGCGATTGCTTCCACTTCGAGTCCGCGTCCGTCCGCTCTGATGTAAGTCCTGATTGCGAACCCCTCCGCTATCTCGAGGTACGACTGATGCCACCACAAGCTTGAGACGTAGACCGGCGACAGATCCGGGGAGTACGACTGCATGAAGGTCACGCAGGAAGCGACCAGGGCAGGGCCTTGGCTACCCCATTCCTGAGTGCAGATTGGGAATGTCAGGCCAGTGGTCTGCACCGGGGAGAAGCGAGACAGCACAGCGAAGGCCGCAGCTGCGACCAGGAGCGACGCCACCACCAGGACGAGGGTTCTCCTACTTCTCATGTATTCGAAAAGGCCAGATCTGAGGCTGCGAGTCATTTGGAGAGCTCCGAAAGCAACCTCTCCAAGTGTTCGATTATGTTCCTCGTTTCATCTATGGATTGTGCGAGTGACTCGATGACACCTTCCTTCAGGCCCGGGTTCTCTTCGAGTTTTTCCTTGAGGTTCTTTAGCTCTGGCTTTGCACCTGGATAGCTTGCTAGCAGAGCCAACCAGAAAGGCGTCTCCCTAATGTCGAGCTGCTTCTTCATCTCCGGGTGTTTGTCAACGACTTCCCGCAAAGCGAGCTGCCAGAAGGTCAAGAATCCCTTCACTGTTATTCGATAACTCTTGGTCTTCAGACCCGTAGGCTTGAAGACCTTTTCCTCCGCGATTTCGATGAGACCGGAGCGTTCTGCTTTCTTCACCAGATCCCAGGCCGTTGCATGCTTGAGACCGAGAGCTTTCTCAATTTGGTAAGGGTTCATCTGGCGGGTGAGCAGCTGGTCCTTCAGCTCCGTGAGCTGGCTCTTCTTGTGGGCGAGGTGCCGCCTGTCCATCTCCACCTGCTGCCGCTCGTGGTTGCGGTTCACTTGGCATCTATCACTCATCTTGTTTCTCCTCCTGCTGCGGAAGGCCGGAACGTGTTATCCCAGGGGGTGGAGATTGGCTCTGGGTCGTCTTCTAAGCTCCAGTATTCGATATCGGGGTCGGTTGGTGGTTCCAGTGTGTCGTAGTATCCCTTGCCATCGCAGGTGTCGCACACCATGTTATCCTCAGGATAGAGGCAACAACAGGAATCCTCGCCGCAGTCGTGGCCTGAGTAGCCCTCGCCTCCACAGTCCCAGCATCTAACCCTATATCGTGGTTTGTCGCTCATCTTGTTTCTCCTCCTGCTGACGGTGCCGTGGAGGGAGTTTCGGGCTCGATCCTCAGTTTCTCCTCGAGTGCGTGGATCTCCCTGGTGAGGCCGTAGGCGGCGGGCTGGTAGGCCTTGTAGCTCATCTGGCGGGTGAGCAGCTGGTCCTTCAGCTCCGTGAGCTGGCTCTTCTTGTGGGCGAGGTGCCGCCTGTCCATCTCCACCTGCTGCCGCTCGTGGTTGCGGTTCACTTGGCATCTCTTCCTTCTTTTGGATACTTCGCCTCGAGCTCCTCGGGCGACAGCTTGTAGTCGGCCAAGTCCTTGAAGTACAGCGGGACCCTCCTCTGCGTCATGGGGTCGCGGTCGCTGACGGGGCCCTCGTGCGACACCAGGCGGGCCATGTAGCCGTAGGCGGCGTCCCTCCCAGAGTCGGAGACCTCCCTGGCGCTGGCGTTCGCCTCCGCCCTGGTGAAACGGTACTCCGGGTGGGTCACTCCCTTCAGCAGGAAGCCCAAGACCGCCCGCCGATAGTCGACCTCGTGGTCCAGGTTGAGCCTGGTGCCGGTGGACGTCGTCGGGTCGTCCCTGATCTCCTCCCTCCTGGCGCGAAGGGCGGCGTTGGTGTCGGACGCTGCGGCTGGATGTGTGTGTGGGTGTGTGGGAGGGAGTTGAGCATAGAGCTGCTCGGCGTTCTTGTTGCAGGGGCCGCAGAAGGCGTCGAGGTTGCTCAGGTGGTGGTCGCCTGGGCCCTTCTCGAGGTGCTGCGGGGTGAGGACCTTGAACACGTTGACGCCGTCCGGGAGCGTCCACAGGAAGCACTTCTGGCCCGGGTGGACGGGGCAGCCCTTGCAGTTGCAGCCGGCGTGGCCGTTGCGCTTGACCGACTCGCAGATCATCGCACGGCGCTGCTTCGGCGTGTACCTGGGGGAGCCGGAGGGGCCTCCCAGCCAGGGATCCTTCTCGAGCTGCTGGATCATCCTGTCCGGACCTCCGGGGCGCTCCTCAGCTTGGCGATCGCCTCGTCGGCCTTGGCGGCCAGGGCTGCGAGGACGTCCTCGTGGGTGGTCTCGTCGAGCCAAAACTCCTGCTCAAAAGCAATCTTCACATTCCTGTATGGGCCTGTGGGGACGGTGGTGCCGAAGCTGGCGGAACCCTTGAGTCTCCCGCTCAAGCTGCCACCAGCGGAATGACTTCGCTGTGCCTGTTCCGGCTGTCTACCCTCTCCTCATGGGCCGTCAGGAACTGGTGGTTCGGGTATGCCAAGTCGTGCTGCTGGATTGCGAGCTCCGGCGTGGGACCTTCGACGCAGTGCTTCGTGTCCGTCGGGCCGGT
>Ga0181539_1004496_pt1 | contig 11934 bp, 15 predicted proteins | sample PEATcosm2014_Bin_46_FD_119767 | JGI IMG/M metagenome (GOLD analysis project Ga0181539, IMG submission 119767) | Peatland microbial communities from MTU Mesocosm Facility, Houghton, MI, USA - PEATcosm2014_Bin23_60_metaG | ecosystem: Environmental > Terrestrial > Soil > Wetlands > Peat | place... | reverse complement strand
GATGCGTTTGCATTGCAACGAACACAGATGCCCACGCCAGGCCATGTTTTCAAGTGTCTTCTGCACGTCCGCGACGATTTTCCGACGGAGTGTCGCCTCAGAGCACGCGAAACCCACGTTCAATCCGGGGTTCTGGCTCGCGCTGCGGTCAGGACGGGCCTGGTGCCCGGCAGAGCGTGGTTGGAACGCCTCCTAATGCCGATCGGCATTGCTGATGAAGTTGGGGTACTCTCTTGTACCGATTCACACCCATGAGCCAGGAGATCTCGCATGAAACTCAAAGCACTATTGATAGTCGCCTCGGTCATCGTTTTGCTGCAGGCCTATTCGCTCGCGCGCGAAGAAGGGCGTGGCGAGGCACGGCCCAATCTGCCCCCGCGCCCGGCACCGGGGCGATTCCAGGCCCACCCTCCGGGAGCGCATCCGCATGGACCCATCGTTCGCCCCCACCCGCTTCGCGTGATGAGCCCCACAGTCGTCAAGTATGGTGGGCACCAGTGGCGTCACTGGGCGCATCCGGAATTCTCGCGTCCCGTCTATTATTGGAACTGGGCCATCGTTCAAAGCGTGACGTGTATCGCCGAAGACTCCTACGGCGATCAGTATCCCGTGACCGAGGCAACGTTTTCGGGATTCGGCTTGGTCAACATGACCGCGGTGGAGGATGATGCGCTCGACCGATGCGCCGAGGAGTCAGGTGGAGACCAGAGCTGCTATCTCGCGACCTGCTCTCACTTCTGAACACCGATCCGGCGATCTCCAGCGCGGGGCTCCTGGACAATCCGGTCGGTGAGGCTCAGGCGATGGCCTTCCAGGTCGAATGTCCGTTCTGCGGCGAGCCGGGGAGCGTCGAGATCGAGCCTGCTGATTTCGAGCCCGGCGAATGCGTGCTGGTGCAGGATTGCGAGGTCTGCTGCCGGCCCTGGACAGTGCGAGTCCAGATGGATCCGAACGGCGCGATCACGGTGAGCGCTGATCGTGACTGAAGAGAAGGAGTGGTGATGAAGCGCAAAGGACATGCGAGGCCGAATTCCACAACCCCACGCAGGCATTCGTCGCCATCGCAGCTTTCGCACATGCGCGCACGGCGATGCTTGATTTCGATCACAAGTATCGCGCTGGGCTGCTCCAGTGGAAGCTCGACATTGAGCGGCTCTGACGCCGAGGCCGGCGGGGGCGGGAAGTCGAGCCCTGACGGCGCTGCAGGCCGTGGCGGCTCGTCCGGCATGAGCGACGCAGCCAGAGCGAACGACGCGGCTGGAGGAGGCGGCGCGGTGGACGCCACCGGCACAGGCGGGATGAACGTGGCGGGTGGCACGGTCAGCACAGGTGGCACGAGGTCGATCGGCAGCACAGAGGCAGCAGGCGGCGCCACTGGTTCTGGCGGAATCACCAGCGCGGGCGGTACGGCGGGAATGGCCGGTAGCGCGACGAGAAAGGGCGGCACCACTGGCTCTGGCGGTGAGGGTTTGGGTGGCGCAGGCTCGGGCGGGAGTACGGCTTTCGGTGCAGGTGGCAGCAGCGGGTTGGGCGGCAGTGGCGGCAGGGGTGATGCCGGCGTGCCAGACGCCCCTGGCGCGCAGCCGGATGTGGCTATCGGTGGTGCCGGCGACGCCGCAGGCGGAATCAGCGGAAGCGGGGGCGCGACCGGCGTGGGTGGCACTGGCGGAACCGATGCTGCTGGCGGGGCAGCCGGAAGCGGGGGCGACCAGAGCCCTCCCCCGCCGGCCGCGACCTGCGTCGTGCCGGCCAGCCCGGTTGACACGTCCAGCCCCACGACCGTCGTCGGCAACGGCAGCGCCGTGAGTTGCACCGAGGCAGCTTTCCGGTCCGCTGTCGCCAGCGGCGGCATCGTCACGTTCAACTGCGGCTCGGCGCCGGTCACCATCAACGTCACCTCCGAGGTTCCCGTCGGCAAGGACACCACCATCGACGGCGCCGGTCAGGTCACGTTGAGTGGCGGGGGCACCTCTCGCATCCTGCACATCATGAGCGCATGGAACGTCGCCACACCGCTGCTCACCGTGCAGAACCTGTCGTTCGTCGATGGTTTCACCAGCGATGTCCCCAACACCAGCAGCACGGCCAAGGGCGGAGGTGCCATCTTCGAGGATGGCGGCTCGCTCACGGTCATCAATTCTACCTTCTCCCACAATCAATGCGCGACCACCGGTGAGGATGTGTCGGGTGGGGCCATCAACGGTCAGGGCGTGGGAACGCTCATCATCGTGGGCAGCACATTTTCGGACAATACCGGCTCGAACGGCGGCGCCGTGGGCACTCAGGACGAGAACGTCACCATCGTCAACACCAGCTTCGCCAACAACTCGGCCACTGGCACCGACGGCAATCCCGGCAACGGCGGCGACGGAGGCGCGCTCAGCTACGACGGCGCCAACGTGTCGCTCACCTTCTGCGGCGACAGCTTCACTGGCAACCAGGCCAATGCCGCTGGCGGCGCCGTGTTTCGCGTCGGCTACCACGACGAGGACGTCAACATCGACCGCTGCACCTTCGATGGCAACTCGGTCAACGCGAACAGTGGCAACGCGGCCGGCCTCTACCTCGAATACGTGACCATCAACATGAGTGGCACGACCATTTCGAACAACACCGGCCACTATGGCGGCGGCATCTGGATTGGCCAGTCGGCCATCGCCAACCTCACCAACGTCACCATCGCGAACAACACGGCTTCCGGTGGGGGCGGCGTGTGGTTCGCCAACGCCGTGACCGGCACCTTGCTCAACGTCACGGTGGCGGGCAACACCGGCGACGGGCTGTTCGGCGGCGACACCGGGGTCAAGCTGCAGAACACCATCGTGGCCAACAACCTGCGGGGGACGCTGGACGGCACGACCAACTGCGCGGAAGCTCACGGCAGCAGCGGACCCAATCTGCAGTTCCCCAGCGGCGGCACACAGTGTACTTCTTCAATCACTGTGGCGGATCCCGTGCTCGGCCCGCTGCAGGACAATGGCGGACCGACCAAGACGATGCTCCCGGCGGCGGGTAGCCCAGCCATCGGAGTGGGCGCCGGCTGCCCGCCCATTGATCAGCGTGGCAACCCGCGCCCGAGCGCATGCACCCTCGGCGCGGTCGAGGCCAACTGAGCCACCTACGGGGACCAGTACGTGTACGAGGGCACGGCCAGCGATGCGTACCCTGACAAGTACCTTGACGCTTGCGCCCCGAATGTCGGTTTTTTTGACGGGCGTAGAGCTTGCCTCCACGCTGGGAGCATGCTCTCCGCACAAGCGGAAACGCACCTCTTCGACACGCGCAAGCACGCTTTGCTGGAGCAGTACGCTGGGCATTTTGTCATCATGTGTGGCCGCCGACTGGTGGGCGTCCATCCTTCGCTCGATCTCGCACTCAAGGCAGCCTCCGATGCGTTTTCGGCAGGCTGTCTCGAGTGTGGGGTTCCCATCCTCATAAATGAGATAGGCGAAACGCCCAGGGTCCGCACGGGCGCCCAGCCGTACACGCGACCATGAAGAACCATATCACTGCGATTCGGCCACTCGTCGACCATCCAAGGCGTCCCTTCGCTTTAAGTCTGCATTCTCCGCCCGCCTCGACAGCGAGGCCTACCTTGTCTGAGCATTTTCGACGAACCGATCCACGATACGTACAATGCTTGGAAGTGGAGATTCTCGTCGGCGACAACCGACAGGCCGCCACCACGCGCAACATCTCTCTGGGAGGTATGTTCGTGGAGACCACGTCGCCGATTCCCTCGCATACAAGGCTGCAGATACGTTTTCGCATTCCCACGCAGTCTGAGCCGATTGAGGTGGGTGGCGAAGTCCGCTGGGTTAAGCGTGGTGGAGGGGAGCAGCTTCCCGGCATGGGGATTAGCTTCCACGGCCTGCGCGCCCGCGAGGTGTGGGCGCTCAATCGCTTCTTCCCAGGCTGATTCCAGCCCTCGTGAAGCGGCCATTCGCCGAGGCCTCGCTAAAACAAACGCATCTGGCCGCCCAGCGGTGGAGCCATCAGACACGCTGGATCGTCGTTGCGAACCGAGTTCACGCGAAGGGAGACCGGTGTCGCCACCAGCAGGTCGTCAGGGGCCGGGTGCAGGAGATGCTGGTCGGGTTTCGCCAGCCACGCCACAGCCTCCCCGGCGGACAGCAACGCCGGCATGCGGTTGTGAGCAGAGGCCACCAGGCTGTTCGGTGCCGTGGTCAAGACACCAAAACGCGTGCGCGCCGGTTGGTCCGCGGTGGTCGGCTCTTCGTCGAAGAGTCCGGCCAGTAGCAGCAGCTTGCCATCACGCCGGTGGAACCACAGTGGCTGACGGCCATCAGGGCCGGTCTTCCATTCGAAGAAGCCGTCGGCCGGAATCACGCAGCGCCTGCTCACAAACGCATCGTGGAAGACCGACTTGAACGGCACAGTCTCGGCGCGTGCGTTGATGATGGGAGCCTTGCCTCGCCCGCGCGCCAGCAGTCCCCAGAAAGCGAAACCCAACCTCGCAGGTCCACCGACCGTGCGCAAAATAGGGTGACGCTGCGTTGGCGCCACGTTGTAGCGCGGCCGGTAGGATCCGGCCGCTCCCTCGTCCGCGTGAATGCGCCCCACGCCCGCAGTCGCGAGAGTCTCCGTCAGTTCGAGGAGCACCTCGTCCCAATCAGCGCGCGTCAGGGTCATTCGGCCACACATGCGACTTCGAGAAGTATAGCCGGCGTCCGAGAAGGGAAGCGATCGTCGAGTTCGCCTAACCAATCTTACCCTGGTCAGACTTCAGCTCCAGGTAGCGGTTGATCTGCTCCAGACTCTCCAAGCCGAGGGTCTGGCGAAGGCCCGGCAACTCCAGGGCAACTACATCCAGGATATCGCCCTCCGCCTGCGGACGCGTCGCTGGTCATGCTTTGCCCCCCGCGGCCTTGGTAGCCCCCGACGCGCGGGCGTCGAAGTAGCGGACCTCATCCGCGGTCGGCTCCTCGGCGAGCAGCTCGAAGCGCTGGTGCTTGACCACCTGGTAGTAGAAACAGTTCTCGTTCCCGGTTCCGCCCTGAGCATAGGTGGCCCAGCTGCAGCCGCCCCGGCACACATCGCGAAAACGACAGACCCGGCAGAACCCGCCGAGCTGTTCCTCTTTGAAAAGCCGGTTGTAGGCGAACGCGTCCGCACGGGCCCAGATGTCGCGCAGGCTCTTCTGCCGCACGTTGCCCTCGACGAAACGGGCCTCGCCGTGCATCGACGAGGGCAGCGAGAGGCACCCCTTTACGTTCCCGCCGCTCTCGATCCCTATTACCTGGCAGCCAGCACGGCAGCCCAGCCAGAAGGGCAGCGCCGTATCCGCGTCGCGCAGATCCGGCTCGGGGTTGCCGAAGTAGCCGATGTCGTCGCTGGGATAGACCTTGAAGTCGGGGCTGTTGATCCGGCACAACTCCGCGATCTGCGGCACCAGCCACAACAGATCCTCCGGCGGAGAAACCAGATTCCGATGCTCGCCCATGTTCCCGGTGGCGGTGGCGAACTGCAACTGCCAGGCGAACACCCGGTGATCCATCAGGAACTGCCGCAACGACTTGAGCAGACCCTGATTGAGGCGGTTGATGGTGGTGTTCACCGCCACCGGCAAGCCGGCCGCCACGCTGATGTCGATGGCGCGCACCACCCGCACGAACGAGCCCGGCGCCCGGAATTCGTCATGCTCTTCTTCGAAGCCATCGATGCTGAAGGCCACGCCACATAGCCCGGCCTTCTGCGCCTGCTCGATGTGTTTGGCCGACCACGTCAGGCCGTTCGATATCAGGTTCACACGCGCGCCCAACTCGACCAGCCGCTTGCCCACCTCGTGCCAGCCAGGGTACATCGTGGGCTCGCCGCCGCTGAGAGTGATGCGCCGGCACCCCAGCCCCACCAGCTCGCCAGCCACACGCAGACACTCGTCGAGCGACAGTTCATCCGCGCGCTTGCTGCCCGCGATGGATCCGCAGTGTTTGCAACGCAGGTTGCACGCCAGGGTCAACTCCCACACGCAAGCGCGCGGGAAGAACCCGACTCGCCGCAGGACTTCAATCACGAGGCAAGTCTACCCGACTAGCTCTTGGTCGGCACAGGCGCGGCGTAGAGAGCCACCACTCCGACGTGCCCATCATTGCGGCCAGCATCAACTGGGAACACAGCCATGTAGTCTGCCTGAACAGGCGGCAGCACCGCCATATACGCCGGCTGAGCAACACCCGCGTCCGGCGGCATCACCGCCATGTATCTCAGGACGGGTCCCGCGTCGGGCATCATTGCCATATACATGGCCACCGCACCGCCGGTGCCTGCGGCGTCCACCGGCATTGGCGTGCCGTACTTCGTCGCTCCCGTCGCGCCTCCTGTACCCGTCACGCCGCCAGTCCCAGTTGCGCCGCCCGCGTCCGGCATCACCGCCATGTACAGAGGAGTAATTCCCGTCGCTCCACCTGTGCCCGTCGCTCCGCCCGTGCCCGCGTCCCGCATCATTGCCATATAGAGAGCCACCGCACCGCCCGGGCCGCCCGGGACGGTTGCTCCGCCCGCCCCTGTCGCTCCGCCTGCCCCCGTCGTTCCGCCTGCCCCCGTCGTTCCGCCAGTCATCGGTGCCGAGTAAACGGCCACCGCGCCTGAGGAGGACGTTCCGCTGGAACCACCGGTGCCAGGCTGCACGGATGAAGAGTCTGCGGAGCCGTCCGGGCTGAGGTTCATCGAGCTGTCGCTGCACCCCACCAGCGCGAGCCCGATCCCCATCGAAGCAGGCACCACGACATAACGGACCGTGTCCCTGAGGAAGATGTGGATGCGCTCTCGGATGTCTTTCTCTTTCATGGTCGGCTCCTTGCGTCTTGCAAAACGCCTTGCGCTATCGACTGACCGTCCACGGATATCCACCTCTCCACATCAGCAAGTGTCATGCCACCGGCTTGTCGCCTTCATGGCACAGCTAACTTCTTACAGTAGCATGTGTTCCATTGCCATTGCCGGTACAATCCATGAACGGCATGGCAGTACCGTTTCAGATTTCTGAGGCTGCCGCCGGAATATCGGGCGAAAGTTCCTGTCGCGGCAGGCCGATCCGGTGGTCGGAGGAAATGGCGATGTAATGGGGATTCGGCTACTCGTCGCGGCAACCATGCGCCCGCCCGGAGGCGGCCTGTGGGGTGGTATCGACCTGGCGCTACTCTAGCCATGCTGCGCGCGAGCTGGAAACGGTCATACTCTCGCGCGGAGGCACACATGGAAAAGACGCGCAGCCTACAGAGTCTGATGCAAGCCGGCCGGGCCTTTCAGGAAAGCCGTGTGCTGCTCACGGCCATCGAGTTGGACGTGTTCGCGGCGCTCGGGGAAGGCGCCTCGGCCGCCGAGCTTTCGTCGCATCTGGGCACGGATGCTCGCGCCACCGAAATGCTGCTCAACGCCCTCGTGGCTGTGGGCGCCCTGCTCAGGCGCGACGGCGTCTTTCGCTGCACAGAAGAATCGAGGGCGCTCGCGCCCGCGCGCGCGAGTCTGTTGCACACGGTTCATCTCTGGAATACCTGGTCCACCCTCACCGAGTGCGTGAAGTCGGGCAGGGCGGTGCAGTCGCGAGGTCCCGAGAGCTTCCCTGAAGCGCGCACCCGCGCCTTCATCGCCGCCATGCACGCGCGCGCCCAGGACAGCGCGGAGGAGACGGTGCGCCTTGCCGGCATCCGCGACGCCAAGCGCATGCTCGACGTGGGCGGAGGCTCGGGCGCCTATTCCATCGCGTTCGCCAAAGCGTGCCTTGCGCTGCACGCGGAAATTCTGGACCTGGGCGCGGTCGTGCCGCTTGCCGAGGAATACATCCGCGACGCCGGACTGCAAGGCCGCGTCGGCGTCCGGCCCGGCGACATGCGCACGGCGGATTTCGGCGAAGGGTACGACCTGGTGTTGCTCTCCGCCGTCTGCCACATGTGGAGCGAAGACGACAACCGCGCCCTCATCAAGCGCTGCGCCCGGGCGCTGGTTCCGGGAGGCCATCTCGTCATCCGCGAATTCATCCTCAATGAGGAGCGTACGGCGCCGCCGTTCGCGGCCATCTTCGCCATCAACATGCTCGTCGGGACCGAACGCGGCAACACCTACACCGAGCGCGAATACCGGACGTGGATGACCGAGGCCGGTCTGGGCACCATCGTCCGTCCCAACCCGCAGGGCGACGTCCTGGTCGCGGAGAAGCTCTGATCGCCGCTGCGCCACTTCGATATCCACTCCACTCCGATCTGAACTATTCTCCCTGCGCGGCAATTGCATGCCCGCTACCGGTCCATGTGTTTCACGTCAACGGGTGACGTCGGGCAATCACCGGTTCCTCGAACGTGCCAAGACTCACGCTGCGGTGGCGTCCGCAAACAGCGCAGCCGTTTCCTCGGCCCCGAGCTGCTTGAGGTAGTGGCTCAGTGCTCCTCGGAAGAACTCCATCCGGTTTTTGATGCCGCGCGAGCGCCAGGCCTCGTCCAGCTTGTCGACCACCGCGGCTTCCATGCGCAGGGGCAGCACCTTGAACGTGACGCCCGCGCGGTGCGCGCTGTTGCGCGGGCCAAGGGGGGATACGTCCCTTCTGCGCCTCGCGGATCTTCCAGATCATGTAGGGCTTGTTGGTCGAGCCCGTGGGCCGGCCGACGACCTCCAAGTAGCGAGCTTGCAGCTCAAGCACTTCGAGCCTGGTGAGCTTCCCGTCGGTGGAAGCGGGCTCCGGCTGCGCGATGGTCTCGGCCTCGGCGTCCGGTGTGGCAGCCTCGGGCACCTTCGCGACCTGTTCGCCAGCGTCGGCGGCGTGGAGCGCCTCGCTGATGCGGCGGACCAGGAAGGTCTTGTTGGGGCTGCGGGTGGTCTCGCCGGTCACCTCGGCGAACTTCGCCTGCAGCTCGTTCAGCTTCATCTTGTGCAGGTTCGCGATCTCCTTCTTCGTCTTGCTCATGGTTCTCTCCGTGCGCCGGTCACACCGGCGAGTTGAAAGGAATGAAAGAGTCCAACAGTGAAGGAATAGCGAACTGCACTGGCCCCGAGTCATGCGGTGGGACCGCCCGCAAGGACGGCACCGAAGCGTTGACAGGGGTACGTGCGGGCTGGGTATTGAGCCGCGAAATACATGCCCCGAGGCGCGAGCCTTGGGCACTTCGGGGTGTCGACGCCGTGGAGGATGGCGGAAGGCAACACCGGGTGTGCCGATATCGCGAGGCACGCCTGGACCTTGCGCGGTCACGGGTAACGTGGAGGCTCGGACGCCTGGCACTGCACATCCAGCGTGAAGGCTGGTCACTTGCAGCGCGAGCATGGACAAGATCCCAGCCACTTTGGTCCGCACACCGAGAGAGGTGCGCAGGGTTCCCCAGCCCTATGGCCTTTTCATCCAGGCCCCGTCCAGTTCCTCGATGGTGGGCGGACACAGCAGTTGCCACTTCATCTTGTACACACGCTCGCGCTCCTGATCGACCTCTGCCAAGGACAACGGAATGCGTTCCCCTGGGCGCCCGCACTTCGCCCCGACAACGATGGCGTTGAGCTGTGGGAGGTTGCGTTCTTCGCACCAGAATGCGATGTGACCGAGGATCTGCCCCAACACACCCGCGGACTTCTTTTCGAACATCAACCGGCCCAGGTCTCCGTAATTGATGCTCTGCCGGTTCATAGCCTTGCCTACGAGAATCACCCACGCCTGACGCGCCCGATCAGCGCATGTCGTGGACGGCTGGAATGTTCGGGCCCTCATGCTGCCCTCCGGGCTGGATAATGCCTTCGGAAAATAGCCGTGTCCATGTCGGTGGTCCCAGGGCAGGGCCGTTAGAAGGAGGTTCAGCACAAGGCTGTCGCACCCCTACCCGCCGACCCGCGCAGCCTCATCCTTCTCGCGGTCAGCCTTGATCTTCAGCGTGTGGCGGTAGTGCTCGTCCCCGTCGAACTCGACGGCCACGCGGTGGCCATCGAACTCGTAGACCATGTCCCATCGGAGCCGGCGACCCTCAACGCGCACTTCGGTACCGCGCCAGGCATCGTCACCGACGATAGCCCTGAGCGCAGCTTCGAGCTTCGCCTGAACCAAGTAGCCGTCGATCCGAACGGTCGTCACTTCTCGACATCCCCTTCAAGGAACCATACCTACTCCCAAGCGCTCCAGCCATCGAGGGAGTGAGCGCTGGCTGTCTCGGGAGCAGATCCTCGCAGGCGGACTCGCTGAATCGTCTGCCGGGGCAACTATGCGTCCCACGGTGTCAGTGCTATCCGAGCTGCGGTGCGCGTCGGGCGAGACCAATCATCTACCGATGGTCGATTTTCAGTGTCCCGGCCCAGCAGGTGAGAATTGCCCTGGTTTCGCAGGGGGGTTAGGCTCTCTGGGAGGGCTCTCTGGGAGCAGAGACCGGGGAGAGACACATAGGGAAAGGATGCCACATGGGAATGCAGTTACAAAATGTCCTGGCATGCTCGGTTTGGGTTTTGGCCGGCACGACTATAATCCTGGGTGCTTCCGGCTGCGCTTCGGCGCGGATCCGGGAAAGCGCTGCATATGTTCTTGCCTGTCCAAAGTCGCAAGTGGAGGTGGTCGAGTTGTACTCTGACACGTACAACACATACTACGGAGCCGCGGGTTGTGGGAGGAAGGTGAAGTGTGCTGACAATAGTTCCAGTTACCCCCAGTGCGATCTGGAGAGATGATGCCACCCAGAGGCGTTCCGGCCTCGGTCGGTTGCTAAGCACGATGCATTCGGTAGGGTAATACGCTCCATGTCATCATGTCGCGGGCTTTGACGGAGAACACGTCGATGACCTGGCCTTCGGTGATGGCCAGGAGCGCATGAAATGAAAGCCCAGGTCTTGCGCTGCAAATCAGCGCCCTGTGATCTGGATCCGCGGCTCCTCGGCGAAGACTCTCACGACCGAATGCCGTGGGTTCACCATTCCTGCTATCATGGACCTCCGAGGCAAGACGATGCAGCGGAACGGCAGCTGTGCGGACGTTTGGTTTGTCGTTGCCCTCCTGGCGCTGGCCGGATGCGGCGGGGCAGCTCCACTTGATACATCGCCGTCCAACCTCGACGACGGTGGTTTGGCGGCGAGCGCGGGAGAGGGCGCAGATGGCGGTGAGGACATTGCCCCCAGCGCAGGTACGACGTGCGCCGCCCTGACGGTACCAACTTCCGTGACCCCACCCGGTTCGACGCCGGTGCCGGCGTCTTGCGCCTGCACGCGGCGGCCTGGGCTGGGTAACTCGTACCTGTGCCCAATGGGGGCCAATCAGTCGGTCACCGCCACGTTGGGCCCCACCGGTGGCAGCATCGAACTCGTCGGACAGCAAGGCCAATCTTCTGGTGTTCCGTTCCAGATAGACTTTCCACCAGGCGCTTTCACCCAAACGGTGACCTTGCGATTGACCGAGACCAGTGTCCCGCCGCCGCCCGAGTACGAGGATTGGTCGCCCGTGTATCTGGTCGAGCCGCGAGGACTGGCCTTGGACAAAGTCGCCGCGGTTAGCGTTCCGTTTGGCTCCAACGGGTCATTCGCAACCACTGGGTTCATTGCTATTCCGGCCGGGCTCGGGCTGTACGAGCGCGATGAGTTCCAAAGCTGCAGCTTTACGAGACTGACGGACAGTTACACTAACGCCGGGTTCGAGCAGGCTTCACTCTTCTACCTGGGCTACCTTTTCGTGGGCGTACCGAAGACAGCAGACCAAGCCGCGTGCCCATAAGGAATGTGGCCTTGCAGAGGCTAGCCCGCTGTACCGGTCTATCGACAATCGCCAGTGGAAGACGGCTACTTTGCCCACGCGATTCCAGGGCAGATCGGCTCGCCGAGAACGCGTCCGGGCTGGGAGGCTTGAGTCGCGCCACGGTGCTCGCGATGCTGCCGCCTCGACCTTGCTTCCAAACCGGCCGTAGCTTTGCCTTCAGTCGTTTCACCGACTGAGGTGACACCTTCAGCTTTGGTTTGAAATTCGAG
>Ga0181539_1004493_pt1 | contig 11936 bp, 8 predicted proteins | sample PEATcosm2014_Bin_46_FD_119767 | JGI IMG/M metagenome (GOLD analysis project Ga0181539, IMG submission 119767) | Peatland microbial communities from MTU Mesocosm Facility, Houghton, MI, USA - PEATcosm2014_Bin23_60_metaG | ecosystem: Environmental > Terrestrial > Soil > Wetlands > Peat | place... | reverse complement strand
TATGCAGCGCTGACAGACTGGGCCACCAGGATGCTTGCCATGGATCCGGGTGGAAACGGGTTGCTCGAATACCCTGCGAGCGGCAATTCCGGCTCATGGACCGAACAAATCACCCTGCGCCCGGCGAACTGGTGGGACACCATCGGCTTTGCTCATGAGGACGCATACTCCAATGCCCTTGCCTACCATGCCTTGCTGGGAATGGCCGAAATGGCCCGGCGGGCAAACAGGCCGGAAGATGCACAGCTTTATGCGTCGCGCGCCGAGAAGCTCCGCTCCGTCTATTTCGACACCTTTTACAATCCCACAACGGGAGTGCTGGCGGGCTGGAGGAGCACGGACGGGAAGCTGCACGATTACTACTTCACCTTTGTGAATGGCGCGGCCATCACCTATGGTTTAGTTCCAAGGGACAAAGCGAATCAGATCATGGACCGCCTGCTCGCCAAGATGAAAGAGGTGGGCTATACCCACTTCGATTACGGCCTGCCTGGTAACCTGATCCCCGTTCGTCGGGAGGATTACGTAGATCACGACAAGCGCTTCGGCGGACCTGAAAAAGAGGACGGCTCCGATGGCTTCCAGATCTACGAGAATGGCGGCGCCACCGCATGCTATGCCTACTTCACCATCCAAGCCTTGTACCAGTTGGGCTGGCACGAGGAGGCTGACGCGATTCTATTTCCGATGCTCCGTGCATTTGAGCAGGGCGGCTTTCAGGGTAGGGCAAGCAACGGCATGACACATGATTGGAAGGCCTGGGACGGGACCGCGCATGGCTACGAGGGCCTGCTGGTGGACGGGTACCAGGCACTGCTGGCAGTGTTGTCGCGCTGATATGACGCACGGGCATATTCCGTTCTCAAATATGGTTTGCAGAAATCAGTGAAATCGTGGTATCAGATAATGCGGCTGGGTGTCATACGCAATGTCCGTCATTCGCAGAGGATGACCCCATTGTCTGTCATTCTGATCCCGCCCTGCGGGAGAAGAATCCCGGCAGTTTTTCGCACTGATTGAGCTTTCAAATGCGGGGATTCTCCGCGCAGTTTATCCTGAGCGGGCAGAGCGAGATCCTTCGCTGCGCTCAGGATGACAGCGAAGGACTCAGAATGACAGGCGGCGGCCTTTTCTTCTACAAACGACGGACAACCCCTACCAAACGAGGTCTAGGTAACAATCAACAGTTGAGCTAATCCCTTGGAAGGGTGGAACAAACGATGGGCTACGTACTTGTAATCGCCGCCGGCATTCTGCAAGGCGCCTTCATACTGCCGATGAAGTCTACCAAAAAGTGGGGTTGGGAGAACACCTGGTTCATTTATGCCGCGACAGGCTTTCTGATCTGGCCCTGGCTATTCGTGCTCTTGACAATTCCTCATCCCGTCACCGTCTTGGCAACCACCAGCATGCGCTCTCTGGTTCTGGTCGAGGTGTTTGGGCTTGGATGGGGGATAGGGGCTACTACCTTTGGATTAGGTGTGAAGAGGTTGGGGATGGCCCTCGGATATACGATCATCATCGGGCTGGCGGCAACTGCCGGGGCGCTCATTCCCATGATCGTGATGGCTCCGGAGAAGTTGGGCCAGCCACAAGGCTTACTGACGCTCGCCTCCCTCGCCTTGGTTCTGATCGGTCTTGCCCTCGGCGCCTGGGGCGGAAAGCTCCGGGAACCCGAACCGAACTCCACAGGCCATGACCCACGGAGTTCCTTCGCCGTCGGGCTTGCGATCTGTGTCACGTCCGGACTTCTCTCTTCATGCGCGAACCTGGGCTTCACCTTCGGCGGAGAATACGCACGCAGGGCTATGGAGCAGGGCGCACCAGAGTCAATGGCGGGCAACTCAATCTGGGCTCCACTCACCCTGCCGCTCTTTATTTGCAATGCTGGTTATTGCGTATGGCTAATGAGAAAAAATAAGACCGGTGGGTTGTTACTTTTGAAAGGAACACACTACTACTGGGCTCTGGCGGCTTTGATGGGCTTGATGTGGATTGGCGGATTTTTCCTCTACGCGCCAGGTACGCGGCGCTTGGGTTCTTTGGGGATCTCGGTGGGATGGGCCGTCATGATGACCACGATGGTCATTGCCGCAAACATCCTGGGGTTCATATCCGGCGAGTGGAAGGGCGCGAGCCGCAAGGCATACCGCTTGGCCGTGGCGGGCGTAGCATTTCTGATCCTGGCCATTTGTGTTGTGGGCTACGCAAATCACTTGTGATCGGGACCTTCAGGATACATTAGACCTTGCAAGGGTCGAATGCTCCCGCGGTCAGTCTCTTCTCTTTGCGCGGGGCGAGGAGACTCGCTCTTCAGCGCAATAATGTGGCTTTTCCAATTCACTGATTGATTGGAAATTGAAGCACCTACTACGAAGCCGGAGGCTCGGGCATGGTCTTGAGCAGGGAGGGAATTGTGAGACGTTTACCCAGTTTGCTCGCATTACTCTTTTTAGCCGGGGCCGCAGTTGACGCGCAAGAGGCGAAGAAGCCTCTGACCATCGAGTTGGTCACCCACCCGCAAGGGCTAATCACGATGGGCCTCTCCCGCTTGGAATGGCGTCCGGGGGGCAAGGAGATCAGCTACCTCAAGCGCCAGGGCTCCGGCAAGGCTGCTGCCCTCACCGTTTATCTCTATGACATTGCGGGCGGCAAGGAGCGAGTTCTAGTCGGACCTCCCAACGACACCCTTGAAGGCGAGAGGCTCAACCTCTCTTCATACCAGTGGTCCCCGGGCGGCGATGCGCTGCTAATCCAGGGTGAAAAGGATATCTGGCTTTACAACCTGGCGACGGGCCAGATGAAATCCCTTGTTAAGGACGCTGTGCCGGTGGAGGACGTGACATTTTCTCCTACGGGCGAGCGTGTGGCATTTGTGGAGCAGAACAACCTCTTCGCCCTCGATCTCAAAACGGGACTTCGTGAAAAGCTCACGGACGACGGCAACGAAAACGTGATGAACGGCAAACTCGATTGGGTTTATGAAGAGGAACTTGCCAATCGTGCCACCGGTCGGGCGTACGAGTGGTCGCCGGATGGGAAGAAGATTGCCTACCTTCGCCTCGACGACGCCCCCGTGCCTCGATACCCGCTGACGCATTACTTGTCCAACCACGTGGAACTTAGCGAGGAGCGATTCCCTCAGTCGGGTGACCCGAATCCCATTCCTTCTCTCCATGTCGTTTCCGTGGAAGGCAGCGAGCACCAGAGCTGGACGTCGACCGTGGCGAAATCCGTCGAATACTTCGGTCCCTGGTTTTCCTGGACGCCTGACTCCAAGGCGGTCGCGTTCCTCACGCTCGACCGCGCTCAGGACGAGTTGAACGTCCGTCTCTGGGATGCTGCCGCAGGCGCCAATCGCCTGCTGCTCACAGAAAAGGATGCGCACTGGATCAATTCGCTCGAGCCACCGCGCTTCCTCGGCGACAACCAGCGCTTCCTCTGGCTCTCGGAGCGAGACGGCTGGTTGCACCTCTATCTCTATGGCCGCGATGGAAAGTTGCAGAAACAGCTTACCCACGGCAACTGGATGATCGATCATCCCGTTTTCCAAGACCTCCCCATCATCGGCTTGGACGAAAAGGGCGGCTGGGCCTACTTCGCGGCCACGAACCCGGACCCACGCGAGCGCCAGCTCTACCGCGTGAGGCTGGATGGCAGCGCTTTGGAGCGCCTCTCGCAGCAGCCCGGGGTGCACGAGCTGAACCTCTCGCCGGATGGCCAGTTCCTGCTCGACAACTTTTCCTCACTCCATGACCCGCCGGAAACCCGGCTACTCAAGGCGGATGGGTCGCTCCTCACCACGCTGAGCAAGCAGACACCCCATCTCGATGATTACGCGCTGGGCAGCACGGAATTAGTAGAAGTGAAAGCCGCGGACGGCGCCACGCTGTACGCGCGCTTGGTGAAGCCTCCGGACTTTGACCCGGCGCGGAAATATCCGGTCATCATCGAAGTGTACGGCGGCCCTGGTATCCAACTGGTCCAGAACCGCTGGGGCCTGACTTCCCTCAGTGACCATCTCTTCGCGGAACAAGGCTTCATCTTGTGGTCGCTCGATAATCGCGGCTCGTGGGGGCGAGGACACGCTTGGGAATCAAGGGTGTTTAAGGACTTGGGGCACTACGAGCTTGAAGACCAGCTTGCCGGTGTCGCCTACCTGAAGTCTCTCCCTTATGTCGACCCCATGCGGATCGGCATTACTGGGTGGTCCTACGGCGGCTATATGACGCTCTATGCACTAACTCACGCACCTGACGTGTTCAAGTGCGGCGCGGCGGGTGGTCCCGTCACCGACTTCAAATTCTACGATAGCATATACACCGAGCGCTACATGCGCACGCCACAGGAAAATCCGGACGGGTACAAAACTTCCTCCCCACTCGAGGCCGCCGATAAGCTGAAAGCCAAAGTGCTGCTGATGCAGGGTACCGACGACGACAATGTCCACATGCAGAACACCCTGAACTTCGTGGAAGCTCTAGTCAAGGCGCGAACACCCTTCGATCTCTACCTCCAGCCGGGAGAAAAGCACGGATTCGCTAGCGAGGCAGCGAGGTTCTACCTGACCCAGCGCTTGCTGGAATTCTTCAAGCAGAACCTCTAGGATCTTCAACTACCAAGACATTCTGCGGGCCTGAAGCGAAGGTCGTTAGACAACAAAGAATAAGGAAATACCGCACGCCATCGGCGCATAGTTGTACACTATCAGCCGCAGAGAAGGAACGTCAATTTGTCAGAGACGATCGGCGCCGAGAATACCCAATCCGTCACCCTCTATAGCACTTAGGACCTAGTACTGGAGTGCCATATAAAAATAGTTGACATTACTCGTCTCGTTATGTGGTAGGATTAAGGGTCAAATATATATTTGGTACACCTTGCTGGTCGGCGAGCGAAGCCCGGGGGGGGATGTTTCTTCGTTTGCCGGTACGGTGGAACAGATCAGGAGGTTATCACATTGTTCACCGATTTGCCAGGATGGCTGATTGAATCCGCAGTTCTAACCCCGAAAGAAGTCAAAGACTACGTACGTCGTGCGGCCAGGAAGAAAGAACCGCTCTGGGCAACAGTGCTGGAGGCGGGGAAGATCACGGAGGCGTGGCTTGCGGACACGTACGCGCAACACCTGAAGATTCCGCTGATTTCGCTCGCATCACAATCCATTAGTGACGAAGCTGTCCACGACATCCCTGAAAGACTGGCCCGACGCTACTCTTGCATCCCTTTTGCTCGTGATGAGCGCGTCCTGCGGGTGGCAATGGTGGACCCCATAAATCTAGCGGCAATCCAGGATATCGAATTCTCCACCGGGTTGAAGATTCAGCTCTTTGTCAGTCCCCGCTCAGAAATCTTGGCGGCGATTGATGAATACTTCGCCCGTCCGGAGGTGGATGATCTTATTGCAGAGGAAGAATTACCCCCCGATTTCCAGCTTCAGCCGCTCGACGTCGCGATTGAACTCGAGGAAGAAGATGATCGCCAAGATTCACAAGCTCCCGAAATCGTAACACTCGCCAATAGGGTTCTGCTCGCAGCCATCAAGGCGCAGGCAAGTGACATCCATATCGAGCCTGCGGAGCAGGATTTCCTGGTCCGCTTTCGCGTGGACGGGGTCCTTCGGGATTCCTACAAAGGGCCCATCTCCAAGCACGCGGGACTCACGACGCGTCTCAAGGTCTTAGGGAAGCTCGATATCGCTGAGAAGCGCGTCCCCCAGGATGGCCGGTTCAACGTCCGCTTTAAGCTTCAGAACCGGGTCGTGGACGTACGTCTTTCCACGCTGCCAACCCAGTTCGGTGAGAAGGTAGTGATGCGGCTTCTTGGCTCGAGCGGCGCTCCGTATGATCTAAAGGCTTTAGGCCTGCCTGAGGAGGCCCTGCAAACACTCGTCGACGCAGCCGATCAGCCTCAGGGCATGATCATCGTTACCGGCCCCACCGGGAGCGGCAAAACCACCACGCTTTACTCGCTTTTGAGTCGAAAACTATCGAGTAAACTGAGCGTGGTCACCGTCGAGGATCCCATCGAATACAAGCTCGAGGGGGCTAGTCAGGTTCAGGTCAACGTGAAAGCGGGACTGACCTTTGCCTCGTGCTTACGTTCGATACTCCGACAAGACCCCGATGTGATCCTGGTGGGTGAGATCCGGGACCGCGAGACCGCTGAGATCGCTTTCCGCGCTTCGATGACAGGGCAATTGGTACTGACCACACTTCACACCAACAACTCTGTGGCATCAGTCCTACGCCTCCTCGACCTTGGGGTCGATCCCTCTGTTATCACTTCCTCGGTCACTACCATTGTCGCCCAACGACTGGCCAGGCGCACTTGCAACCGGTGCCGTGGGCCCTATACTCCTGCTGACCTCTCCCTGGAGAAGCTGAAGTGGGATGACAAGGACTTCGTATTTCAGAAGGGCCATGGCTGCAAAGATTGCTTGCAAACCGGATTTAGGGGGCGTATAGGCATCTATGAAATCCTTAAAATGACGGCGCCTGTCCGCGCGGCGATCAACAGGAAGGCTACCGAGGCAGAGATCGTCAAAGCCGCCGCAATGGCAGGCTACATGTCGCTTTTCAAGGATGCAGGAAGCAAAATAAGGGCTGGCGTTACAACCCCCGAAGAAGTTCTCCGAGTGATCCAATTGAGGGATGTGGACGAGAACTATTGCCCGCATTGTTCCCGCCCGATGTCCGGGGTGGACGGGGCCTGCCCCTCCTGCAATGAACACACCCGCTCTGCCTGCCTGGGTTGTGGCAGTGAGGTCTCCCCGCGTTGGCAATTTTGCCCGCGATGTGGCGAGCCTGTTCACTGGGGACTGCCCAAGAGCGACCGGGCTACGAATCCAGTTCAGAGAGCGAATTGGGGGAGGTATCCCCGCAAGGGAATCCAGTAAGGTTCCAGCGCTCTGGCGTCGGCTGCCTTCACTTGGAAAAGAGACTCTTGTCTAACGACGCTAATCGTGGATCTGGCAGGGATAAGAAAAAACATGTCCGAGGGCCACGCGCCACTCAACAAATCATGGGCCCAGAACAAAGTCCTGAACCAACTCCATCTTCGCCGCGCCCGTTCCAGGCATCCGGCTTACCGCAGGCCCTTGCAGCCGCTCACCCAACGAACCAACGACCAGCAGGACGGAAGCCGGTTGCGAACGATTATCAAATACCGCCGCGATGCGCAACTGGAAGGAAGCGTCAGCAAAAGGCTTGCCTTTCTCGAGCAAGGAACGCGTCTCGAAGCGTCCTGCCTCGATCGTTACCGGGTAATCGACGGCCAGAAGATCCCCGCCAGCATAAACACGCACATCGAGAACGGTTTGGTCAGGGAGATTGCTTTCCCCCTCCACCTGCAATGTCCCCTCAGCATCACGCTGGTAGTGAACCTGAAGCTGAGGAGTAATCCGACCCTCAGGGTTCCGGAGGTAAGCAGCAGTCTCCACTCGCTCCAGGCGGACGCCCTGGACGCGCATCGCTCGACTCCACAGGACCAGAACTATCCCAGGCAGCACCAGCAGGGCCACGATCATCGCAAGTCTCCGCCAGTTAACGCGACGACGAAGGCGGGGGGCCTTGGGTGCACTGGAGGTATGGCCTATCGTCTTGAGCGCGGTCCAGGAACCGTCGGCTTCACGACCGTAAACCTGCGTAGGGGCGTGCAGGGGACGGCCGCATTGCCAGCAATCAACGCGACTCGAGGCTTGCTTTTGACCACATTGCGGGCAAGCAATTCGGCGCGCAGCTTGACGCTCAGTGTCATCCATCGGCATAGCCAGCAAGATTCGACCCGGAGTGCGTCCACATGCCGGGAGTAATTTTACGCGCTCGCGGCTGTTCCTACAAGACTGAGAATGAGACCGATACGCAATGTCCGTCATTCGTAGAGGATAACCCCATTGTCTGTCATTCTGAGCGAGGATAGCCGAAGACCGTTATCCGTGATGTCAGAAACGCAGCGCATGGCAAAGTGGGTCCGCCCTCTCCCAAGGGGAGAGGGTGGACCGCGACGCTGCTTTCTTCAGGCGTCGCGGGCCGGGTGAGGGGTTAGTTGCGGGGCGAGGACGGCTCAGACAGGCTCGGCCCAAGCTGCTCAATGGAAACGAGTAATGCGTCGAGTTTCTGGAGAGCCCGTTCGCTGTCATGCTGAGCGAAGCGAATGGGCTCAGAATGACAGGCGGTGGCCTTTTCTTCTGCGAATGACGCACAACCCGCATGACAATGAGTGACCGAAGTCGCATTTCAGCACGCTTATCCCGGGGGTGTCCCCTGAGAGCAGGAACGGGGTTTCCTAAAGCCTGCGTGCCCGGCCCCATCATACTCCGGGAAAGGCAATCGGGGTTCACTCTGGTGGAGACGCTGGTGGCGCTGTTATTGCTATCCATGTCTCTGCTGGCACTCGCGATGCTTTTCCCGCTGGCAGTTCGTCTGAGCGCGCAGAGCAGCGTGGCGAGCGTAGCCATTCAAATTGCCCAGTGCGAGCTCGAACAAATTCGCAATAACATATTCTCCCCATCGGGCTCTTACACTGACGCCAACGGGAATGCTCTTGACGCCTCCTGCCAGGGGGCGCCGGGTACGAGTTGTGGCAATCCTCTCACCTCGAGCTGGATGATCGACTATTCGCGCCCGCCGGCCGTAGGGTATTCTGTGACGTTACAAGATGACCTGGGAAGCCGCTATGACATTCGCTGGAATGTTACCATCACGGCCAACAATGGCAGAGAGATCATACTGGCCAGTAAGCCCATAAACCCACCGGCGGCAGGATTGCCACTCCCGGTGCAACTTGAGACTCTCGTGGGACGATAGTGTTATTGGAATGGCCACCCGTGAAAATAACCGCAGAGCACATAGCGCCAACTGATGGCCCTCCTTCGAGGACGGCGGAAGGCGGCTTCACCCTTATCGAACTCATGTTGGTCCTGGTTATTTTCACGGTGCTTACGGCGGTGGCATTGAGCCTGACTATTGGCGCGCAGAATAGCCTTTGGAACGTGCAGGGTTCCACGAGTCTGCTCGACTCCGGCCTGCGCACACTGACCCTGATGAAGCAGGAAATAAGGTTGGCGGGGCACCCCGACGCGGGGTCCTTCTCAGCGTCCGCCGTAGCGAATCATCCCGGAATCGCCGCAAAAACTTTTACCACTGCTACCGGTTATGACTTGGTTTTCCAGGGTGATGTGAATGGAAACGGGCAAGTGGAAGAGGTCGAGTACACGCTTCCCACCGGTTCCCAGACGCTCGTGCGCAACGTCACGCCCAAGAATCTTAATGGAACATTCACGGCGGGCAGCACAGTTTCCGGAACTCTCTTAAGCAATGTCCAGAACCAATTGACAGGCCAGCCGGTATTCAGTTGGAGTACGGACCCTCTCAGCCAGAGTCCATTTCCACAGAATATCCAGACGGTCTACGTAAACCTGGTCCTGAAGACTAGTATTGGAGGCTCAAGCTCCGCCTCGAACCTGGCATTGGCGACAGCGTGCGAACGCATGAACCCCTGAGCGAAATTATGACTGGCCGAAGAAAACGAGGGACGGCTCAACCTGCCCATCGCATCGACAGCGAATCCGGCATCGCGCTCCTGCTTGCCTTGCTGGTAATCCTTAGCCTTACAGCCTTTTCCTTATCGTTGGTGCTCTTCACCCAAAGTGAAAGCCGACTGAGCAACACGATTGCAGCTCAAAGCCAAGCTTACTATGCGGCCGTGGCCGGACTGGAGGAGGCGCGCGGCCGCCTCAATCCTTCCGCTCTGGGCGCGATTGGGACGCTCGCCCTACCCCAACAAATCAACCAGGTTCTTTACCTGGTCAACAGCACTTCCCAGGATCCGGTGAACCCCACGAATGCGTCCTCTCCTTATTATGACTACGAGTACGCGCAGGAGTTTAGTGGCGGTTTTGCCGCCGCCCAAGTGCTCCCCTCGGTGGCCAGCGACCAGCCTGGCGCAGGAACGTCCTACGTAATCCCGTACAAGTGGGTCCGCATTACTCTAAAGACTGAATACGCTTCTCAGACAGACGTTAACCAGGATGGCATTCTCAATTCGACGACACCCATCAATTGGAATGGCACGAACCAGGATCTGGCCACGAACATGCCTAGCGGCATCCCAGTGTATATGCTGACCGCCTTGGCAGTGGAACCGAACCTCATCAGGAAAATGGTACAGGCAGAAGTTGCCGGCACGCCTCCCCTCGTCCCTGCGGGCGGAGTGGGAACCCCAGGGTCTGCAACCCTGACCGGACTCTCGACAGGCTCACCTAATCTTACGCTCAATGGCAACGACTACTGCGGAGGTCAAAACCTGCCCGCCATTGCCGCGGGGCCCTCCCCCCCTCCCTCAGGTCTGATCAGTATCCAAGGCAGCCTCCCTGAGCCCCCTTATGCCTCCTTTGCCTTGCCGCAGACGGCCCTCAACATCATTCAAAGGCTGCCCGGGCAGGCAGTGCCTATACTGTATGCTGACCCTGCCCAGGTGACTCTCGCCCCCGGTGGCGGAAGCTTGGTCGGTACGAACGTCGTGCTCGGCCAACTGCCCGGGTCTGGCCCCGGTCAACCGGCTGTCGTCTACGCGGATCGACCTCTGGCGATTTCCGGTTCCGCATCGACGGGTTACGGCATTCTATTGGTCAATGGCAATCTTTCAATTACTGGCGGATTCAACTATCAGGGCGTGATTGTCTCGAACGGAACAGTCACATTGACCCTCAACTCGACGGGTAGCATTCGGATTCTCGGTTCACTCACCAGCTCTGGAAATCTTTCCATCAACTCGTCGGCCAGCCCTCACACCTCCTTGAGCCTCACCTACGATTCCTGTGTCGTTGCCGACACTTTCGAGAGCCTCCCCCTGGGAGTAAGATCGTTCAAAGAACTTAGCTTCTGAGCCCAGATCCTGATTTAGGGTGACACATGCCCCTTGCGCTACCCGCCAGTCCGTCATTCCCGCGAAGGCGGGAATCCACCCAGCGTGCGCTACCCGCCAATTCGTCATTCCCGCGAAGGCGGGAATCCACCAAGGGTGCGCTACCCGCCAATCCGTCATTCCCGCGAAAGCGGGAATCCACTTGATCGTAAGCGCCCGCGAGGCAAAAGCTAGAGTGAAAGGAGGACCGGTGGATTCCCGCTTTCGCGGGAATGACATTGTAAGCTTGTTAGCGTTGCAATGGGCTAGGCGAAGTGCTGGATTCCTCCCCCTTGCGGCGGGTGGCGCGTGGCGCATACATTGTTTTGCATGTATGCGCCGCCAGGGTCGCCGACATAAACAGCGATGTCGGCGCCACCCGCGACCCAATGATTCAATGACCCGATGACCCAATGATTCAATGACCCAATGACCCAATGACCCGATGACCCAATGACCCAATGACCCGATGACCCGATGACCCAATGACCCGATGACCCAATGACCCAATGACCCGATGACCCAATGACCCGATGACCCAATGACCCGATGACCCGATGACCCAATGACTCAATTGAAGAACTCCTGGGCTACACCTCTAAATATTTCTCTTGACAAAGCCCCGCCCCTGTGATAGCCTATTAATGTGTATAGCCTGACCCGCGGGGAAGTCCTTTCCTCGCTATCTCAACAACCCGTCCCAGGAGGAACTATGTCCTTACGCAAATCACCCGAACTTACGCCCGCGCTGCTCGCCGCCGCGCGCCAGAATGCCCAGCATTCCACCGGGCCGCGCAGCCCTGCCGCCAAGCAGAACTCCAAGCTCAATGCCTTGAAGCACGGCGGACGCGTCAGTGACGAAAATCGTTGCCAGTCCATGCTGGCGCTGGGCGAAGACCCGGAACAATTCCAAACCCTCACCGAGGAACTCATGAGCGCCTTCGGTCCCGGCGACGCGCTCTGGGAGAAGCAGATCGATGACCTCGCCTGGCTCTACTCGCGCCGCGAAAGGCTCGAGCGGGCGCAAGAAG
>Ga0181539_1004490_pt1 | contig 11939 bp, 11 predicted proteins | sample PEATcosm2014_Bin_46_FD_119767 | JGI IMG/M metagenome (GOLD analysis project Ga0181539, IMG submission 119767) | Peatland microbial communities from MTU Mesocosm Facility, Houghton, MI, USA - PEATcosm2014_Bin23_60_metaG | ecosystem: Environmental > Terrestrial > Soil > Wetlands > Peat | place... | reverse complement strand
TTTGGCTCCTCAGGTAGGACTCGAACCTACAACCCTTCGGTTAACAGCCGAATGCTCTGCCATTGAGCTACTGAGGAGTGTCGCGGATCAAATGGGCCACTATCTAAGGTAGCAGAGAGTGTGAAGCGCGTCAAAAACAACGCTAAAAAGGAGATGGGCAGAGGGAATTGCAGATGGGCCTCCGTCAAGACGCGCTCCGCCGGAGATGAATACCGCTGCAGGCGCGGGCCGCGAAGACGGGCGCCGAAAGCCTGAGCCGGGGATTTGGTATCCTGAACCAAAGAGGAGGCCGAATGTCCCGGATTTCCCGGCTTGAGCGCAGCCAAGTGACCCCGGAAACTGCCGCGCTCTACGACAAAGTCTTTGCCCAGCGCGGCAATGTGCCCAACATGTTCCGGGTGATGGCGCACCGGCCCGAGATCTTCGCGACCATGCAGGCACACTTCGGCGCGGTGCTCAACGGCGGGACGGTCTCAACCAAACTGAAGGAGCTGATCATCGTCCGCACCAGCCAGGTGAACGAGACACCCTACTGCCTGGCCAGCCACACCGCGCTGGCCAAGAAGCTGGGCTGGACCGGCGAGCAGATTGCCCATTTGGCCGAGTGGTCCCAGCGCGACGACTTTAACCCCGCTGAGAAAGCAGCTCTGCGGCTGGCCGAGACCGTCACCCGTGACGCGCACAAGGTGAGCGACGAGCAGTTTGCCGAGTTGCGCAGCTTCTACTCCGAAGGCGAGATTGTGGAACTGCTATGCGCCATTGGCCTCTTCAACTACTTCAACCGCTTCAACGACGCCCTGCGGATGGAGCCGACCAAGCCCGGCGAGGGCGGCTGCGCGGCGCCGGCGGCGGAAGCGGCGGCATCCCAGTAACTTCGATCCACTCTCGCCATGCCGTTGCATCGCCGATTCAGCGGAGTTGAGCCATCGATTCGCGCCGGCTGGCGCAAGCATCGCCTGAGCCTATGATCTAAACCATCCAGCAGTGAAAGAACCACCCAAAACGGAGTCCCCTATCCTCATGAAATTGAAACTGCCCGCGGGTTCATTCCGAGCCTATCTCTTCGACTGCGACGGCACCATCGTCGATTCCATGCCGCTGCACTATGTTGCCTGGAAGACGGCCTTCGCGGAGTGGAATTGCCCTTTTCCCGAAGATCTTTTTTATTCCTGGGGCGGCAAGCCCACGCGAGAGATTATCGCTACACTCAATGAGATGCACGGGCTCGCCATGCCTGTCGAAACCCTCGCCGAGCACAAGGAAGAGCTCTACTTCAAAATGCTTCCTCAGCTCAAGGCTATCCCCGAAGTCATGGAGATCATCGAGGCCGAGCATGGCCGGATTCCCTTTGCCGTAGTTTCCGGCGGCAGGCGAATCTCCGTGACGAAGGCTCTCAGCGCACTGCATTTGATGGACAGATTCGAGACCATCGTCGGTTCGGAGGATTACGTCAACAGCAAGCCTGCCCCGGATGCGTTCCTGGTCGCAGCCGCCCGGCTTGGAGTGGCGCCGGAAGACTGCCTGGTCTTTGAGGACACGGACCTGGGCATTCAGGCGGCAACGGCTGCAGGAATGGCTTCCGTCCGGGTTCCGCAGCCTCACGAACGGCGCTGAGGAACCGGCGCGGCGCGGCACGCGTAATTCTCTGAGGGAAGAGCGAAAGGAGAGGGGATTTCTGTGGCTGCAATCGAAATGGACAAGAACTCGGATGCTTTGCACGCCCGCCCCAAAGCTGAGACCCTGCTCCTGCTGGCCATTGCAGCCGCTGTGACGCTCATTCACCTGCTCACCAATAGCCGCTACGGCTTTCACCGCGACGAACTCCAGTTTCTCAGCGATGCGCGGCATCTTGACTGGGGATTTGTGGCCTATCCGCCACTAACTCCCTTTGTTGAACGCATCAGCCTCGAACTCTTTGGCCTCTCGATGGTGGGGCTGCGGCTTTTTTCGGTCGTCGCGCAGGCAGCGGCCATCGTGGTCACCGGGCTGATGGCGCGGGAGCTGGGCGGCGGACGGCTGGCTCAGGGAACGGCGGCTCTGGCGGTTGCGCTCTCGCCTCTGCCGCTCTTCGAGGGCACGGAGTTTCAGTACACGTCCTTCGATTACCTCTGGTGGGTGCTGATTGCCTACTTTGCGATCCGCCTGCTGAGGTCAGAGAATCCACGCTGGTGGCTGGCTATTGGCGCAACGGTGGGCGTGGGGCTGCTGACCAAGTACTCGATCATCTTTTTCATCGCCGGAATCCTGGGTGGGGTTGCGTTGTCGCGCGCGCGCCGGTTCGTCTTGGGCGGCTGGTTCTGGGCCGGAATTGCCCTGGCGCTCGTGATCTTTCTGCCGAACTTCATTTGGCTGGCGCGCCACGATTTCATCTCCTACCAGTTTCTTCAGCACATCCATGTGCGCGACATGGGCGAAGGCCGCGCCGAAGGCTTCCTGACCGGTCAGTTTTGGATCTGCGTCAACCTGTTCGCCGCCCCACTCTGGCTCGCCGGCCTGATCGCATTCCTTCGCGATAGCCGCTACCGGATGCTGGCCTGGATGTACATGATCCCGCTCACGATCTTCTTCTTTTCCAAGGGGCGGCACTACTACATGGCTGCGGCATATCCCATGCTGCTTGCCATGGGCGCAGCCGTGGGCGAGCGCTGGGTTATTTCTCTGCCCAGGCTGGGCCGGCGGACGGTCGAGGCGGTGTTCTTCACCGGCCTCGCGGCCTGTGGAGCCTATATCTTTGCGCTGATTCTGCCGCTCCAGCCGGCCGGGCCACTCCGGGATTTCGCACTGCAAAGAAACGGCGACTTGCGCGAGGAGATCGGCTGGCCAGAGCTGGTCAGGACCGTCGCCGGCATCCGCGATTCGCTGCCTCCCGAGCAGCAGTCCAGCGTTGGCGTGCTGGTGGGCAATTACGGCGAGCAGGGGGCAATCGAGATGCTCGGCCCAGCGTACCATTTGCCCGCGCCAATCAGCCTTACCAACTCGGCCTGGCTGCGCGGGTATCCCACCCCGCCGCCAACCACGCTCATCGTGGTCGGCGTTTCGCGCGAAGACGTCGACAAGATATTCACCGGATGCAGACTCGCCGGCCACAACGGCAACTCCGAAGGCGTGAAGAACGAGGAGAGTCAGTATCACCCTGACATTTTTGTCTGTGGCGGCCCGCGTTTGCCCTGGCCGGATTTCTGGAAGAAATACCAATCGTTCGGTTGAGATGGTCTTCGATCGTCAATAGAGCAGCACAGCCACGCGGTAAGCCGTGAACGAGCCGGTGAGGTTCTGGGCCGGGCAACTGCCCACGGCGGCCTCGCGATACTGGCCCGAGCCAAGCTTTTCAACCAACTGCCACGGCAGCCGGCTCAGGTCCGCGCCCTGCCAGAGCATCAGAAAGCCCGGCTCCTTGCCGCGCGTGCTGTTCCTGTCGTCAACGCAGAGGGCTCGGGCATCCCTCGAGTCGCTCAGCAGGGCGACGCCACTGGGACGCAACAAACCGGCAACAGCAGCCTCCACCTGGCCCTGCGTAAACACGGGTACGGCGCGGTCATAGTCGGCCACCGCATACAGTCCCTGGCGGCCTGCCACAACGGCCACTCCGATGCGATCGACATCGGGGCTCAGCAGGTTGGCGCGGTGGTCGCGGGAGCGCATCCAGGCGCTGTGGATCGAGGCCGGCGTCTGAGCGACGGCGACGTTCTCCTCCAGCACGCTGAAGTGCGCGCCAGCCAGCGCGGCGCGCTGTTCAACATCCGGCTCGCCGGCATAGCGGTGGGCGATTGCCCCCTCGGCAACCATGCGCAGGCAGTGCTGGCGGGCGGACTCGGCCAGCGCGGGATCCCAGCGGAGCGGCGCTGCTCCTGCTCCGGCGCGCGCCTGGTTGGCCAGCAGGACAATCTGCCAGGCTTCCGGCTGGACCGAATAGGAGCCTTGAACCTGTGCGGCCCGGTACGAGGGCGCCTGCGCCAGAACCGCGGGCGCAACCAACGCCATGCACACCGTCAAACTACGTCGCCAGAAGCCCATAACCAAGAAGCCCATAACCAATTGAACACCACTTTGCCGCCGGTGTCGCGTTATTCTTGGCATGTGCCGATGCCTTTCCCGATTACGAATGTGTTAGACCGAGCGGGCACTCGCATCCGCCGCCAGCCGCTGGCCGCCGCGGGAGTCCTGCTGCTGGCGGGCTTTGTGCTGGCCGGGCTGTCCGCGCCCTGGCTGGCGCCGCACAACCCGGCGGCCATCGACCTGCTGCACCGGCTCCAAAGCCCATCCGCCGCCCACTGGGCCGGAACCGACGAGCTGGGCCGCGACACGCTCTCGCGCCTGCTGTGGGGAGCGCGGCTCTCGCTGGCCGTTTCGGTCACCGTAGTTACGGTTTCCCTCATCCTGGGGCTGGCCATCGGAGGCCTTGCCGGCTACCGGGGCGGCTGGGTGGATACGGCGCTAACCACCTTTGCCATGAACACCTTCCTGGCGCTGCCCGGCATTCTGCTGGCCATCGCCTTTGCGGCCTTTCTGGGGCCGGGATTCACCAATCTGGTGCTGGCGCTGGCCATCGGCGGCTGGGTCGGGTACGCCCGCCTCGTCCGGGCGCAGGTGATGGCGGTGCGCGACCGTGAGTACGTGGACGCGGCCCGCGCCCTGGGCGCAAGCGGAATGCGCATCTTTTTCCGACATATCCTGCCCAATATCGTGCAGCCCATCCTGGTTCAGGCGGCTATCGGCATGGCCGGAGTGATTCTGGCCGAGGCCACGCTCTCGTTTCTGGGTCTGGGCATTCCCGCGCCCGCGCCCAGTTGGGGCTCGATGCTCAACGACGCCCGGCTGCACCTCTTCGATTCGCCCCACCTGGTGCTCTTCCCTGCCCTGGCGATCGCCGGCGCGGTGCTGGGATTCAACTTTCTCGGCGACGCGCTGCGCGACCGGCTCGACCCGCGCACTCGGCTGGAGTTGGGACTGTAGACAGCATGGATCGCGCCCGCATAATCGCTTGCAACTCCCAATACTCCTGTCATCCTGAGCGAGTCCGCCGCGGCGGACGAGTCGAAGAACCTGCGTCTCGGAGTCTCCCGTGAGAATCGGCGTGGTCAGCGATACGCACGGCCTGCTGCGGCCTGAAGTTGCGCCCGCGCTGGCCGGCGTGGAGCGCATCCTGCACCTGGGCGATGTGGGCAGACCTTCGGTCCTTCAGGCTTTGGAGCAGATCGCGCCTGTGACAGCAATTCGCGGCAACGTGGACCGCGAGGGCCCGTGCAGCGAGCTGCCGGAGACCGAGGTTGTGCTCATCGCGGATCGCTACGTCTACATGCTCCACGACCTGAAGACCTTGCATCTGGACCCGGCGGCGGGGAAGTTTGCCGCCGTCCTCTTTGGGCATACGCATGTGCCCAACTTCTACCGGCGCAAAGGCGTGCTTTACTTCAATCCCGGCTCGTGCGGGCCGCGACGGTTCGAGCTGCCCGTCACAATCGGCCTGCTGAAGATTGATGAAGGAGGAGAGTTAGAGGCAGAGATCATTCCGCTGAACCTAGCTTAACCCGGGGGTAACTTCCGGTTTGGCGGCAATATGCCCGGAGTTCACAAAGCGGCTGGGCTTCTGCTAGCTCGAAGGCATAAAATGCGGGCAGGCTGACAGTCAGGGCCGTGGCCTGATCGACAATGTAATCGCTCACAACGATCTTTCATTCAAGAAGCTGAAGCAGGGTGCCCAAAGATTACGATGAAGGAATTGTCCGGCATCGCCGACGAGCGCGCCGCAACCAACTGGCATCGCTCGGTCACGGCCTACACTGACAGGCGCGTGCTGCAGGTATTGGCACTCGGGTTCGCCAGCGGCCTGCCGCTCCTGCTCACCTACTCGACCCTGTCAGCGTGGCTCGCGACAGCCGGTGTGCGGCGCGCGGCGATCGGCGCCTTCGCCCTGGTCGGCACGCCCTACGCGTTCAAGTTCCTGTGGTCGCCGTTGATCGATCGCCTCCCGCCGCCGTTGCCGCTGGGGCGGCGGCGCGGTTGGGGAATCACCATCCAGATCGTCTTGATCGGTGCAATAGTCGCCCTGGGATCGCTCAATCCCCGGCACAACTTGGCTCTGATGAGCGCCCTGTCGCTGCTCGTCGCGTTTCTATCCGCGAGCCAGGATATTGTCATCGATGCTTGGCGTGTGGAGATCCTGGAACCGGACCTGCAGGGTCCCGGTGCGGGCATGATCCAAACCGGTTACCGGCTTGCCATGCTGGCTTCCGGAGCGGGCTCCCTGGTGATCGCGGCACGCGCCGGATGGTTCGCGGCCTATGCCACCATGGCGGCGCTACTCGGCGTGGGAATGTTGGTGTTCCTGTTTGGCCCCGAGCCGAAAGTGGCGACGGAAAGCGCGGATACCAGGGCAGCCGGATGGGAGGGAGTTCGCCAGGCGCTGGCCACCGCGGTAACGGGCCCCTTCACCGATTTCATGCGCCGGCCGCTTTGGCTGGTCATCCTGATCTTCATCGTCGGCTATAAGTTGGGGGAAGCGCTGGCGGGAGTAATGGCAACGCCGCTGTACATCTCACTCGGGTTTTCGCTCGACGAGATCGCCGCCGTTTCCAAACTGGTCGGATTCTTTGCGACCGTGGCGGGGGCTCTGATTGGGGGCGTGGTGACGGCGCGGTTTGGCTTCCGGCGCTCGCTCGTCCTTTGCGGGGTGCTCCAGTCGGCCGGCAACCTTTTCTATGTGCTGCAGGCTGTGGGCGGGCATCGGCTCGGCTATCTTGCGCTGTGTGTCACTGCCGAAAACATAACTGGCGCAATGGCAGGGACAGCGTTGGTAAGCTATCTCTCCAGTCTATGTTCGCCCGCCTTCACCGCTACCCAGTACGCGCTTCTTTCCTCGCTCGCGTCGGTTGGCCGCACACTGGTGGCCTCCTCGGGAGGCGTGCTGGCTGAGAAGCTCGGCTGGGTGCCGTTCTTCCTTCTGACCACCGTGGCGGCAGTGCCGGCCCTCGTGTTACTCATCTGGATCGGGCCGCACAACGATCTCAGGAATCACAAACACGACCGAGCCTGAACTGGCTCAGTCGCCAATCCGGAAGCTACGCCAATCAGTCCAGCCAGATCACCCTCGCATCCTTGGGTTCACCCAGCGGTAAACCACGCCGGTGAGCAAGTTGACCAGCACGTAGGTCAGGCTGATTGACAGCAGGCAGCCCTGCACTTGCGCGTAGTCGCGATTGGAGACGGCGCTGATGGTGGGGCTGCCGACGTTCGGCTAAGACGGCGAGTTGGAAGCAAAACCGTGCCCCTGCCTTCTTCCTGAGGCGCATGACCGTGCGAACTGAACGCGTCTCACTTAGTGACAAGAAGGGTATTCCTCCTTATGCATCCATTATTCCTTCATCGATTTAATTGGACTTAACGCTGCGTGCTTCGGCACAGCGATGCCGATCCGCGGCGAATCCCCGTTTGAGGCCCTGGAATGCCAACGAGAGCAATCCTTTCCATAAGTTCCATCGTGTTTGCCTTTTTGCTGACCTGCGCGGCGGTGCTGGGCGCGCAGACGCCGGCTGCGGCGCCTCAGCAAGCCCCAGCACCCTCCGGCACCTCGACCGATCTGTTTCTGATGCCGGGGTCGGACTTCGACCGTCCAGGGCTGGTGCCCAGGGCCAACCTAAACATCGGCATCGGACACACCTTCGGATTTCTGAAGAAAGACCCCATCGGCGACGAGTTGACGGTCGCCTATACCTACGAAAACGCGGGGACTCACGGATTCTTCCACACGAGTTTTGGGTCGCACACCGAGGCATTGGGCGTGATGAAGAACTTCGGGCTGCCCAAAACGAAGGTTGTTACCGGCTACACATGGATTCAGTGCGGGCTGACCAGTTTCACGGGTTACTCTCACGTGGAGAACCGCTTCTACGACGGCGAAGCGCTGGGCTCCGTGATCCACTTCAACGATCATAACTCGATCTGGATTCAAGAGAGTTACAACAAGATTCCTACCGTTCCCTGGTACACCACGACCGGCATAGGGTACACGTGGAGCTGGTAAGCCAGCAGGATCGCGGCGCGAGGCTTATCCCCTCATGCGGGGATTCACCCATCGGTAGACCACGTCGGTGAGCAGGTTGACCAGCACATAAGTCAATCCAATCGACAGCAGGCAGCCCTGCACCAGAGCGTAGTCGCGATTGGAGATGGCGCTGACCGTCAGGCGGCCCAGGCCGGGCCAACTGAAGATGGTTTCCGTAACGATGGCGCCGGCCAGGAGCGCGCCGAATTGCAGGCCGATGACGGTGACGATGGGGACCAGGGCGTTGGGCAGGGCGTGGCGGCAGACGACGGCCGTCTCGCTCAAGCCTTTGGCGCGGGCGGTGCGGATGTAGTCCTGGCCGAGTTCCTCGAGCATGGCGGTGCGCACCATGCGGGAGAGGATGGCGGCCAGAGATGCGCCCATGGCGATGGAGGGAAGAACCAGGTAACGCCAATCGATGGAGCGGCCGCCACCCGAGTTTGCGCCGGAGACTGGAAGCCAGCCGAGGCCGATGGAAAAGACCAGAATGAGCACCGGGCCGAGCGCCAGGCTGGGAACGGAGAGGCCGACGAGGCTGACGACGGAGAGCAGTTGATCGAGCCAGCGGCCGCGGTGCACGGCGGCCAGAATGCCGGCGAGCAAAGCCAGGGCGATCCCCAGGCCCAGCGCGGTGAGGGTAAGAGCGAGCGTATAGGGGTAGCACGCGGCGATCAGGCTGGCGACGGTGGAGTGGAGGCGGATGGAGCTGCCCAAGTCGCCGTGGAGGACGCCGGTCCAGTAGCGAAGATACTGCGCCCAGAGCGGCTGGTCGAGGCCGTACTGATGGCGCACGGCCGTCATATCAGCCGGAGTTGCGCCCTCGCCCAGCATCTGCAGGATGGGGTCGCCGGGCACCAGGTGAATGAGCAGAAAGACCAGCGAGACCACCAGCCAGACGACCGGAACGGTGAGCGCGATGCGGGTGAGGATCTGCTTCATGGGCTGGAATCAACGATAAACCAGGGATCAGAGATCAGAGATCAGGGATCAGGGATTAGGGACTAGGGATTAGGGACTAGGGAGTAGGGACTAGGGAGTAGGGACTAGGGAGTAGGGACTAGGGGCTTTGGAACCAAGGGGCGGCGGGTTGCGTATGAAGGGGAAGCAACCCAGCGGCTCCGGCACGCGGTTGCGGGTAACGCCGGAGGGTGGACGCCGTCTGAGACCATAGGTCTACTTTGGGTGATTCGATTACGCATGGGAGAGCCGCGGCTTTCTTCGCGCCGGGGAGGATATTGAGTGGCTGCTTCGCGCAAAAGCAAGAAATTCTGGATATGGCTGGGCATCGGAGCGTTCGTGATTCTGGCTGTGCTGGGGTTTGGGCTGGTGCGGCTGGCCAAGGGAGCAACGATCGACCCCAACAAGCTGGCCAAGGTGACGCGCGGCGATGTGGCGCGGTCGGTGGTGGCCACGGGGAAGATTCAGCCGATCACCAAGGTCGAGGTGAAGAGCAAGGCTTCGGGGATTGTGGAGAAGCTCTACGTGGACATCAATAACCAGGTTCACAAGGGGCAGGAGCTGGCGCAACTGGACCAGGTGGAGATTGCGGCTGAGGTGGAGGCGCAGCGGGCGCAACTGGCGGCGGCCGAGGCCAACGTAACCACCTACGAGGCCAATATCGAGCAGGACAAGGTGAACGCCAACGCGCCGGACCTGCCCATGTACAAGGCCACGCTGGACCGCAACCTGGAGATGCAGAAGCAGGGCATCGTGAGCCGGCAGGCGCTGGACGACGCCAACAAGGACTACCTGGCGGCGCTTACCAGAAGGGATTCGTCGCATGCGCAGATCGGGGTGGACACGGCGCGGCTGAAGCAGGCGCGGGCGCAGGTGCAGCAGGCGCAGGCCGGCCTGAAGCAGCTTGAAGAGCAGTTGGGATACACCACGATTGTGGCGCCGATGGATGGGGTGATCCTATCGCGGGACGTGGAGATCGGCGACGCGGTCAGTTCAATCCTGGTGCTGGGCTCGACGGCCACGCTGGTGATGACCGAGGGAGACATCAACGAGGTTTACGTGCAGGGCAAGGTGGACGAGGCGGATATAGCCCACGTGTACATGGGCCAGCCGGCGCGCATCAAGGTGGAGAGCTTTCGCGACCGGGTCTTCAACGGCAAGGTGACCAAGATAGCGCCGCTGGGGGTGGAAAAGGACAATGTAACTACATTTGAAGTGCGCGTCTCGATCGACAATCCAGGCGGGGAGTTGAAGGCCAACATGACGGCCAACGCGGAGATTCTGCTGGACGAGCACAAGGGCGTGCTGACGGTGCCGGAGAGCGCGGTCAACTACGACGGCCAGAAGAATGCGTCGGTGGAGGTTCCGGACAAGAGCCAGAAGGAAGGCAAGCGCAAGGTTGCGGTGAAGGTGGGGCTATCGAATGGCTCGGTGACCGAAGTCGTGAGCGGACTGAAGGAAGGCGACCAGGTGGTTACGGAGCAGTGAGAAGAGCAGGGACTGGGGACCAGGGACCAGGGACTAGGGACTGGGGAACAGGGAACAGGGGTCAGAGATCAGACGGCGGGTGAGTTAGCGAGTCGGCAAAGCGATGACCGCTGTTTACTGATTTACAACCCCTGATCTCTGACACCTGATCTCTGTTAAGAAAGGAACACGATGAAGCATGTGTTTGCAGTAGCAGCAGCAGCGTTGGCGCTGGCGGCGATGCCGGCGTTGGGTTCCGAGGCCACCTTCGAGCGCAACCTGACGGTCAACGGCAGAGTGGAGCTTTCGGTGGCGACCGGTTCGGGCAATATCCACCTGACCCACGGCTCCGGCAGCCAGGTGCACATCTTCGGCCGGGTGAAGTCGAGCTGGGGCGGGAGCGAGGAGCGGGTGAAGGAGATCGCGGCCAATCCGCCGATCGAGCAGACGGGCAATATCATCCGCATTGGGGCGCGCCACGAGAACCTGCACAACATCAGCATCGACTATGAGATCGAGGCCCCGGCCAACGCTTACCTGGACGCCGGCTCGGGGTCGGGCGACATCACCGACGACGGCGTCGGTGAGAACGCGAAGATCAGCACCGGTTCGGGAAACATTCATGCCACGGGGCTGAACGGAGGTTTCACGGTGGGCACCGGTTCGGGCAACATCTATGCCGAGCAGGCGGGCCAGGGCGACGTGAAGGCCGAGACCGGATCGGGCAGCATCGAACTGCGCAGCCTGCGCGGCGGCCTGCGCGCCAGCACCGGGTCGGGCAACATCAAAGTGGGCGGGACGCCGGCCAACACATGGCACCTGGAGACAGGCTCCGGCAACGTGGAGTTCTGGGCCGGCGACGCCCCGCTCACGCTGGACGCCGAGACCGGATCGGGAAGCGTTCACACCGACCGCGAGATGATGACGCAGGGCTCGTCCGATCACCATCACATCACCGGCAAACTGAACGGCGGCGGACCCACGGTGCGAATTGAAACTGGCTCGGGCGACATTCGGATTCACTGAGAAGGCAGGGGTCAGAGATCAGGGGTCAGGTAACAGGGATCAGAGATCGGAGATCAGGAGCCGGGGCGGGGTTTGGCGCGGCTGCGTCGAGCCAGCCCCGCGCCGCTTTACGCGGGTCTAATTCCGGGCAGCCCCGGCAATTCCCTTTCTTTTCTTTCCAAAAACTCCCGACTTTTGATTCTTATTGCCTCGCCAGCGTAGTCTTTGTGCCATGAACTGGCGGCGAGGGGGATGGCTCATGGCCACTGAGGTCGCGCCCTGCTGAGCAGAACGGCGATTCAGCGCGGCTGGAATCTGCCGCCGCTGTTAAGCTGGCAACGGCCCGGTCAACGGTCCGGGGTTTGGTTCGTCTAATGGAATGAAAGCGGGTACAACGTGAAGACCATGCGAAGCCGATCTGTCTTTTGCCTTGCCGCGCCGATGCTGGCGGTGGCCTGCCTGCCCTTGA
>Ga0181539_1004489_pt1 | contig 11941 bp, 7 predicted proteins | sample PEATcosm2014_Bin_46_FD_119767 | JGI IMG/M metagenome (GOLD analysis project Ga0181539, IMG submission 119767) | Peatland microbial communities from MTU Mesocosm Facility, Houghton, MI, USA - PEATcosm2014_Bin23_60_metaG | ecosystem: Environmental > Terrestrial > Soil > Wetlands > Peat | place... | reverse complement strand
ATAATGCGGGTGAAGCTACCATCACTGTTCACGGTAGTCCTGACAGTGATCTCCCTGCACGCGCTGAAGCATGTGATCAAAATGATCAATCCGAAAACCAAGTGTCGTGTTTTCATTTTACATTTCTTTGATTCATTTGTTTTTTAAAAGAGGAATAAGATAGCGGTGCTGTTCCATTCGCCGCAGAGATGAGTCTCTTGATCTCAGAAAAGGAGATCCCTGCACGGTTGATGTCAAAGGCCGATGCCAGCCGTTGCGGATTTGAATAACGGAAATCTGCCCTGGTTTCAGAGAACTTTATTTCCAGTGCGGTGACTTTTTGAACCACACCATATTGCTCGTATCCGAACAGAAGAACAAGGGCGACTGAAGCGGCAGCAAGCATTCGCAAAAGAAACAGCGGAACAAAGACTGTTCTCTGCGGGCTATGCTGTATAGCGAACATAATATTATCTGTGATCTCATCAGGGTCCTTGAGTACCGGTTCCAGACGGCGGACCAGCTCCATAACCTCCCGGGCTTTCAAAGCATCTCTGTAGGCTTGATTGCATGAGGAGCAGGTATCAATATGTTGTCTGAGGCCGGCATCTGTCGGAACCTTCTCAAATATCATCCTGTCAAGGAGTTCGATGGCATCTTTGCAATTCATTATATTGTCCTTTCTTTTTCCAGTATCCTTAAAAGTCGCTCCCGCACTTTCTTCCGTGCATGGTAAAGGTTGCTTTTCACGGAGGTTTCCGTCAATTCCGTGATCGACTCTACCTCTCCCGATGTCATGCCTTCAATGTCCCTGAGAATGAAAACAAGCTTCTGTTTTTCGGGAAGCATTCCTGCAAGTCCTTTGATTAAAATGGCCAGTTCATGGTTTTCGGCCGAAGTCGTTGAATCGTTCTGTAGAATTGCCTCGAGTTTTTGTGAAACCAGGCTTATCGGGATCATTGAGTGCCGGTGAATTGTCCGCAACCGGTCTGTCGCGGTATTCACGATGATCCGGCACATCCATGGAATGAATTCTCTTGAGGGGTCAAAAGAACTTATCTTTTGCCAAATCTTGATGAAGCTTTCCTGGACAGCGTCTCTCGCTTCGTCTTCGTTACCGAGGATCCTGAATGCGAGCCGGTACGCTGGTTGCTGGTAGATCGTCACAAGTTTTCTGAATGCCGTACAATCCCTGTTCCTGATACACCCGATGGTTTCGTGAAGATTTTCCGGCATCATGTGTTTGTTGTTTCTGATATATATACGGTGAAATTAAGAAAAAGTAAAATAACCGGATGTCGATTGGAAAATCAGATCAGATTGACCGTCCCTGGCCATTATTTGAACAATCGAATATCGATGAACGATTTTTGAAGTAGGATCGGAATTCTGAATCTCGATCTGAATAATCGAATATCGATCAACGAAATATGAAGTATGAACAATTTGTTGATAAAGCGCTTACTCAGACCAGTCTTCGGCAGAGTCAGAACGGTTCTGTCTTGGGAACGGGAGGATCATATGAGATATCGAGGTATTGAGGATCACCCTTCCTTCCTATCTTCAGGATGACCGACTGGTAAGGACGGAATTCAACCGGGAGTTTCAATTCACGGCCGCTTACATTAAATGTCAGGTCCCTTTGGATCGTATCCGAAGAGAATGACTGGCCATACTTCAAGGGAAGATGCAGGTCCATCGAGTGCGGGTTGGCAATGAAAAAATAATACTCATCTCCGTTCTTCCTGCACCAGAAATCGGGAAGGCTGTCGCCCTTCACCAGCGGCTTTATGCCGGTCTTACCCGGGAACTCACGGCTTACGTTCTTCATTCCTGTCAGTTCCGTAAGAAGTTTGCTGAATTCCGGTGATTTATTCTTCCCCGGCTGTCGCGGAACCTGCCTGAGACAGACTGTTAGTCCCTTACTGGCAAATCTTACGATCGTTCTAAGGGCATCGAGGTCGATATACGAGGCATCGATGTACAGGACTGAAAAAGTTTCATCCCCGCAAACCAGCTTATTATCCTTAACAGAGGCATTCCTCAGGAAATTTCCGCTGATCCAGATGGGGTTGTATCCCCTGAGTTCAGCAGGAGGCACAGTCCTTCTCATCTCATACTCCCCCCATGCCCAGGGCTGCTGGGTATCGGGTTCCTTCATCAATCCGGTTTCCCAGCTATCTTCCACGGGAAGGTAAACCGCGACATCGGAGAAGGTGACTCCCTGTTTCATATATCTGCAGACCTTCGTCATATAGCTGTTGAACGCAGGAATATCCTTTGCCAGGTTGCCTTTTCTCCCAACATGAACTGAGGCATAGAACATGATTGTGTCGATACCTACCGGGTTGAAGGGCATGCCATGCCAGATGATCTGGTTCACCCCATTGGCGAAGAGTGCATCGGCCACAAGCTTAAGGTCGGCTACCTGCTCCTTCCCCCTGAGCCTGAAATCCATTCTTTTCTTCTCTGCATCATACCTAGGGAACCCGTATGTGCAAGTGAAGGTTTCGGAGGAAACCTCCTTTTTTGACGTCAGGCAGGCAGCCGAAGCCACTATCCTTGAATAGGGCGGTTCGTAAAGCATTGCTTCAGTCTCCGGTACATCCACCGAAGTATAGGCCGAGATAAGATCGACCGGGGCACCTGCACACTGTACGCGCGAAAAGGAGCCCAGACTGCGGCATTCTGATGCGAAGGGCCTGTAGAACCTGTTCACCACGTATTCCGAGACCAGCTTCATGTAATCGTACCGTTCGTCGAAGTTTGCCCGGGAATAAATACTGTCCATGTAGGGATTGATGTCATACCCATATGATCTTTTGAAGGCTTCGCTGAAACCCGTTGTCCAGATCCTTGAGGTCTCAACTTCCCACGAATCGCAGAAAAGTCCCGAAACAGACCCCTTCATAGCCGGGGCAAGGGCACTTGCCATGCGTTGCGCATACCTGTCAAAGGCTCTCTGGTCCATATGGTTGATTATATAACCTTTTTTAGGGTATTCCCAGGAAACCACGGCATATGTCCATTTCAGGCTGTCGTTCTTTTCATGCCAGGTCTGGGTGGCATCTTCTCTTTTTACCTTTGTATCTCCGAAAGGCCAACCTGTGCCGAAGGTAAAATCGCAGCTCAGGCCAAGACTGTCGGCATATTGCTTTGCATAAGCAACGATGGAAGACCACTCAGGGCTTTGCCATTCCTGCCGGGGGAGATAGTTGGTGTCGAGAGGTTCACTGTAGAACCGTTTCCGGTTCAGCGGATAGACCCAGGCTATCTCGACACCTCCGAAGCCGTTGTTCTTCACCCAGTCGAGGTTATATTTAACGTCTTCCTTCTTTATGATCCTCGCAAACCACCACCAGCGGGTCAGCGGTTTTGAGGAAGGGTAATGTGCTTTGCCCCCGCCGGCCCTTATGCAGCCGGCTGCCAGCAGTCCGCACAGCAAGACCGCCAGGATAGTCTTAATGGATCTCATTTGACAAATATAGATGAAAAAAATTATTTATTTTACTTTGATTTGAATAATCGAATATTGATCAACGATTTCTGAAGTTCGATTGTTTTTAACCGGCACAAGGTGGTCAGAGGTTCCGGTTTTACCAATGAAGACTATGATTCTGAAAATTAAGTTAAGAGCTAATCTATGGTGAAGATAACAGAAAACACTCTTAATAAATTATATACCAATATGTTAACCTTACAAGAATCCTTAGATCCCTTCCTGAGCTGATTACTATTTCATTTGTTTGATCTTCGGTCGGATCTGCTGAATTTTTTATGGTGTGTATAAGAAATAAATTATTATGTAAATTTGTAGAGTTAAACACTCCTGAAATTATGAGAAAAGTTCTTCTTTTTTTATTTTTTCTCTGTATTTCTTTTTCATCATTCAGCCAACCATCATCAATAAATCCTGCTTTTATCAGATACATGAATGATCTGCATGCCGGGAAAATAAAGCAAACCGACGGGGAGGGTCATTACCTTGGCTTAGTACCTTCCCTGAAAAGGATTTACACTTCACGTGATCAGTTTCATCCCCTGCCATTAATGAGCAGCTTTTCTTCGGTTTACGACATGCGGCTCTTGGGCTTGGTTACTTCCGTCAAAAACCAGGGTGATTGTGGTTCCTGCTGGACCTTTGGCACATATGGATCTATGGAATCCCACTGGAAAGTTATGGGATTCAGTGACTACGACCTCTCGGAGAACAACCTGAAGGATTGTGCCGGTTTTGATCTTGGCCCCTGTGATGGAGGAAATAGCTGGATGTCGATTTCGTACCTGACAAGATTTTCAGGGACATATCTTGAAAGCCAGGATCCTTATGAAGATTTTCCTGATACATGCCGGCATCTCGGTAATACTCAGGCCTCTTTCGAATTTGCTGAACGCTTCCTGCCCAACGACGAGAACCTGATCAAACAAACCCTGATGACTTTTGGTGCCACATATACGGCTTTTTATTGGGATGGCTCATATTTTGATGGTTCAAACAACACCTATTATTACAACGGCACCAATAGTGCAAATCACGCTGTGACCATCGTAGGCTGGAATGATACGATAACCACTGCCGGCGGCCAGGGAGCATGGATCATCAAGAATAGCTGGGGTACCAGTTGGGGAGATACCGGGTATTTTTATATTTCTTACAACGACTCGCAGGTTAATAGTGAAGCCAGTTATTATCCCGACAGGCACAGCATGAGTACAACCTTCACCCAGTATAATTATGCCCCTCTTGGGGAATGTATAGATACCGGGTTTAACTCCCCTGTTGCTTATGCGGTGGAAAAATATGTCAGTACCTCCACGTATCCGTTGCTCAGGGTTTCTTCCTGGGTCGCTTCCGGCAACGGAACTATGGATCTTTCGGTGTATAGTAATTTCAACGGAACCACATTTTCCGGTCTCCTCGACTCCATAACAAATATACCGACACCCCTGAACGGTTTCTATTCTTGGGATCTTCCTGTCCCCCTGAACATACCTGTTGGCAATTCCTTTTACATCAGGGCAAAGTACTATACTCCTGGCTACAATACCCCTATCCCGGTTGAAGCGGTTGTGGATGGTTGGTCTTCAGGAGCAGTTATCATGTCGGGTGTGGGTTGGATCAGCCCGGATGGGAATACATGGACTCCTATCGGGACCGGTACGTCGGACCCATTCAATCTCTGCATTCTCGCCTATGCGGCAAATGAACCTGTAGCGCCTGTGACCACAGCCGGTTCGGTTACAGCTTGTCCCAATACCTCGATCACTATACCATTGTCAGTAATTAATTTCACCAATAATACTGGTTTTTCATTACGCCTCGATTACAATGCTTCCATGCTGACCTATGCTTCGTTCAGCAACGCGAACGCTGTTCTTTCAGGACTTACGGTGACAGATTCACTTATGTCTGGCACCACTCATAAGCTTATGCTTCAATGGCAGGGAACTTCAGCCCAGACGATCGATTCAGGGGGGTTAATTGCCGATCTTCATTTCACTTATATCTCAGGGAGCCCTGTTCTCTCTTTCGACAACATTGATGATTATAGTTGGGATTGCCGCTACTTTGATTCTCAGAGAAGCCCCTTATTTGATAACCCTACGGCTACCTATTATGTGAACGGCCAGGTCACCCCTTCCACACCACCAATCCCGACAATTATCGGCCCGGCATCAGCTTGCATGAATAGTACCGGAAATGTTTATGCGACACAAAACGGTATGACCGATTACCTTTGGAATATTTCCTCAGGCGGAACCATTACTGCCGGTGGAACCACTTCCAGTAATACAGTTACAGTTAAGTGGAATTCAACCGGTTCACAATGGGTGAGTGTCAACTACACGAACAGTTATGGCTGCACTGCTGCTTCTCCGACGAATTATCCTGTTGTCGTTAACCCGTTACCCGGAACAGCGGGAATTATCACGGGTACAGACGTTCTTTGCCAGGGGTCAACAGGTATCCCCTATTCTGTAGGAGCAGTTATCAATGCAACCAGTTATTCCTGGAAACTCATCCCCATTGCAGCTGGTACGATAAGCGGCAATACGAATTCCATCACAATTAATTGGTCGTCAGCTTTTACAGGAACTGCAAGCCTGACGGTTGAAGGAGTGAACAGTTGCGGGAACGGAATCTCATCCCCTGTTTTCTCCATCCTCGTAAATCCAAATCCTGTTGTCACATATATCCAATGTACCGATTCAATAACGACTCCCACCGCAGGTCTCATCCATCTGAGAGAAGGGATCCCATTGGGAGGTACCTGGTCGGGATTAGCCGTCAATGCCGCTAACGTAACCTTTAATCCGTCTGCGGCAGGCACTGGGGCCCATACCATCACCTATTCTTACACCAATGTTTATGGTTGTACAAGTACTGCATCCCACATAATTACTGTGACCAATCCAGGCACATTTTCTTGTGGAGGAAACCTGAAAGATGTACGTGATAACAAATCCTATCAGACAGTCCAGATTGGCTCCCAATGCTGGATGGCAGAAAGCCTCAATTACGGGACCGTCATTGTTTCGACTCAGGACCAATTTGACAACTGTATACCGGAAAAGTATTGTTACAATGATTCTCCTGTAAACTGCATCAATTACGGCGGTTTGTACCAATGGGATGAAATGATGGCCTATTACGATAGTTCAGGATCCCAGGGGATCTGTCCTCCGGGCTGGCATGTGCCGAGTGAAACCGAATGGACTTTACTGTTCAACAATTATGTCAGTAGCGGGTTTGCCGGATCCGTATTAAAGGCTACCGGATATTCAGGTTTCAATGCCATGATACCAGGTGTCAATTTTTACAACCGCATTTTCAGCTTTAATAATTTTGCGGGATTTTACTGGTCGAGCAATTCTTTGGGACCATACAATGCATGGGCACATGGTATGAACTCTTTCGACCCAAGCGTTTCTTTTTATCCAAGCAGCAGGTCAAATGCGTTTTCAATCAGATGCATTGAAAACTGAAAGCAGATTGGATATTCCGTCCTAAATGACCCCTCTTTTACGGAGGAAACTGACCTCCCAAAGTTAACTGCCCATTTTAAATGAATTATTATCAGCCTGATATGGTGGTCACCTTTAACTGGCATAAGGTAATTAGAGTTTCCGGTTTTTCCACTTTACACCTGGCACTTGTATCATCATATCGGCTGCGACCTGTATTGCGACGGAGAACAACCGGTATACCTTTTAAAATACTGGGCGAAAAAAGACTGGTTTGAAAAATTCAGGTATTCAGAAATACCCTGGATACTCATACCGGAATGTCGCAGCAAATGCTTTGCTTCCATTACCACATATTCGTTTATCCATTCCATGGCAGATTGGCCGCTTGTCTTCCTGATCAAAGAGGTCATATACTTGGGGGTGATGAAGAGCTTTGAGGCATAAAACTCAATGGTGCGCTCACTCTTGAAATACTGGCCGAGGAGCATCATGAATTTATTGAAGTACTCCTCACTGCGCCTGTTTACCGTTTCCTCATCCCCGGGCTGATGCTCCAGGTAATGATTGATGAAGGAACAGGCTTTGTACATGACAAGATTGATGTAACTCATCGTTATTTCGTTATAGTAATTCTTTCCATCGAATGTCTTAAGATCATTCATCAGCGAGAGGAATGTTTCTTCAATACAACTTGCTTCCTGTTGTGTAAGCTGAAGGCAGGGATGCTGCTGGATCCCGATGAATAACGATAGCAAAGTGTTGTAGTCATTGGTTGTAGTACGAAAGAAATCATCATTAAAAGAGGTAACATATAATTTGCATCCGTTCCACTCGCAAAGTTGAATGATGTCCTTGGGCATGCTCACAAACAGCGTGTTCTTTTCGATTTTATAGTGTTTCAGGTTGGAGTTGATCTCAACGCTTCCTTCAGTGCAGAGTAAAGCGATATATGCGTTGATCCTGCAAGGATCTCTCAAAATATTGATTTTTTCGTCCAAGAGCGAATCAACACGGGCAAAAAAACAACCACGGTAAAATGACTGGAAACTCTCTTCAGGTATTAAATCCATTTTACCCAATGATTCCAGTGAAAAAATGTTCAGGTCTTTGTCTTTCATAATTGAATAAAAACTAATAATACGACAAATATAATAATTATTTCACATTACTTGGTGATAAAAGGCTATATATTCCGACTATTAGAATAATACTTCAGTTCAATAGAACTTTTTACTGTGTTCTGATTAGCGAATTTTGCACCGCGAAAATTGATAAATCCAACTTAATGATAATGAAAAACATTTTTTATAGATCAACCGCGACAGCACTTGTGTTGTCAATCGCCGTACTTTATGGCTGCACGCATGAGCCACAGCCCAAAGATGACGATTCTGCCGTGAATGTTAAAATCGAACCCGTAACCGGATCAGATGATGCAGGCACATTTGATTACACAGGCAGTATTGAAGAGAACTCTTCCACGGCACTCAGTTTCCCGACGCTGGGTACGATTGAAAAAATACACGTCTCGGAAGGTGATGTTGTATCTGCCGGACAGTTGCTTGCCAGGCTTGATCCTACCTCGGCACAGGGAATACTCGATGCCGCCGAAGCCGCCCTGAAGCAGGCCCAGGATGGTTATAACCGCATCAAATCAATCTATGACAAGGGAAGCCTGCCAGAGGTACAGATGGTGGATATCGAGACAAAACTTCAGCAGGCACAATCCTCATTCAGCATTGCGAAAAAGAACCTGCAGAATTGCACACTGTATTCCCCGGTGAGTGGCGTGATCGGCAAAAAAATGGCTGAGACCGGCGAAAGCGCCATTGTCGGAAAAACAGTCCTGACGGTTCTGGATATCAGTTCCGTAAAGGCAGCCATTTCAGTGCCCGAGAACGAAATATCCCTGATCCCGGCTGATGGCAAGTCAGAAATAACCGTCGAGGCACTTGGGGACAAAGTGTTTTATGGAACCGCGATTGAAAAAAGCGTGTCGGCAACTATGGTTTCGCACACCTATCCTGCACATATTACAATCGCTAACCCAAAGCAGGAAATGCTGCCGGGGATGGTTTGCAAAGTCAGGATCAGGACCGGTAGTGCGTCCCGGGAAATTACCATACCAATCAATGTGGTGCAAACGATGTCAGGAGGTCAGAAGTTCGTTTGGGCCGATAACAGGGGAACAGCAAAACGAATAGGTATAACAACAGGCATGGCAAAAGGGAACCGTGTGGTGGTGACAAGCGGCCTTTCGGCCGGCGACCAAATTATAACTGAGGGCTACCAGAAAGTCAGCGAAGGCGGTAAAATCAATGTAAAATGAAGCACAGGTATAGTATCATTGAGTGGGCGATGAGACATCCCGCCATTATTTTCCTGATTACAGGCCTGTTGGTTGCTTTGGGCATACTCGCACTTGTGATCATGCCCAAACAGGAATTTCCCGGATACACGATACGGCAGGGGATCATTGTAGGTGTTTATCCGGGTGCAACTTCCGGGGAGGTTGAAAAACAGCTCGCCGAACCCCTCGAGAAGTTCCTGTTCGGTTATCCCGAAGTAAAACGCAGCCACACGACGACATCTTCAGAGAACGGGATCTGTTATACCATGGTCGAACTCAACGACAATGTGAATAATAAAGATGAGGTATGGTCGAAGATCAGGCATGGGCTCATCACGCTGAAAATGACCTTGCCCCAGGGTGTCCTGGCACTCGTGGCCCAGGATGATTTTGGTGACGTCTCCTCCATGTTGCTGGCAATAGGATCGGAAAAACGTTCATACAAAGAACTGAAGGAATACACCGATGAGCTGTCAGACCGCCTTCGCCGTATCGAATCGGTTTCCAATATAAGGCTTTACGGGGAACAGAAGGAGCAGATAACGGTTTCTGTCGACCGTGACAAACTATCCTCATATGGGATCAGCGACAAGATGCTGACGGCCCGGTTCTTTGCCCAATCCATTGCCCCGGGGGGAACTATCAAGAACGACGAGGCCGTTGTTCCCGTTCACCTGGTTCCTAATTATTCAGGCGTTAAGGAAGTCGGGGACCAGATCTTATTTAGCGACGGTGAGGGGAATATGATCAGGGTAAAGGACGTTGCAAAGGTAAACAGGGAGTATCCCGACGGGAATAAATACATAACTTATAACGGCAATCGCTGCCTGGTGCTCTCCATCGAAATGAGAGAGGGCTTCAACATTGTGAAGTTCGGCAAAGATGTCAAAGATGTGATCTCCGGATTTAAACAGACCGGCCTGCCACAGGATGTTACGGTGGACTGTATTACCAACCAGGCAGATGTAGTCAATGGCTCTGTATTGTCATTCCTCCGCGATTTGTTTATGGCCATAATAGTGGTCATTCTGGTAGTGATCATACTCTTCCCCTTACGCTCGGCTCTGGTAGCTGCCATTGTTATCCCATTAAATACCTTCATATCGGTCGGGATCATGTTCCTGTTCGGAATACCCCTGAATACAGTGACTTTTGCAGCACTGATAGTAGTACTTGGAATGACTGTGGATAATTCAATAGTTATTATCGACGGATATATTCACTGTATTAAAAACGGGGATACGCCCTGGGACGCAGCGCTTGAAAGCGCCCATAAGTATTTTATGCCCATGTTCCTTGCAACAACATGCATCTGCCTGATATTCTACCCGCTATTATTACTGTTTATCGGCCAGATGGTTGAATTCATGCATTATTTCCCCTTTACTTTTACTATAAATCTGATGATATCACTTGTTCTGGCTGTTACTTTAGTGCCCATTCTCGAGGTTGCACTTATCAAATCTCCAGGAAAGGATACGGATAAGCCGGGGAAAAAGAGGCTTACGGAAAAAGTCCACGATGTTTATACAAAACTGCTTGACTGGATCTTCCGTCATCCATGGCTTACGGTATCAATTGGCGTCTTATCCTTAGTGGCCGCGCTGATTATTATGCCTCATATCAAATTCAGGATGAATCCTGTTGCAGAACGCGACCAGTTTGCAGTTGAGATAAATCTGCCGGACGGGACCCCGCTGGTGCAGACGGCAAGAGTTGCCGATTCATTGAGATTAATACTTGCAAAAGATAAACGGGTCAGATCCATCACCCAGTTTACGGGCATGTCCTCGCCCCGGTTTCATATTGCTTATGCACCCCACATGCCTGCCGATAACTATGCACAATTTATTGTAAATACAGGTTCACCCAATGAGACTGGGGCTGTGCTGGATAAGTACGCAAATCTTTATGCCAACCATTTCCCCAATGCATATATAAAATTCAAGCAGATCGACTTTCAGCATCTTCCTTCATTTGAATTCCGTTTCTATGGTGAAGATGTGGAAGAACTGAAAAAGGCTGCAGATCTTCTGATGGTGAAAATGCGGAAGCGGCCCGAGCTGACAAATATCCATACCGATTGGGGACAACCACTCCCGGTGATGGATGTAGCCCTTGACCCGGTCGCTTCACAACAGGTGGGCGCTTCACGGGCCATTATCTCGGCAAACATTGCATTGATAACGGATGGTTTCACGATGGGTTCAGTGAGCGAGAATAACGACATTATTCCGATCGTCCTGAAGACCTGCGAAAGGCATGGCAAGGCAACCCTGGAAGACCTTTCAGGGACTTACGTTTCAACTTTCATACCAACTCTGAGCATACCTCTGCGCCAGATTGCAACGGTCAGGCCTGTGTGGTGCGAAAATACCATCGTACGCCGTAATGGCGTGCGAACCATAACGGTGACTGCCGACACGAAACGCGGAGTGACAGATTCAAAACCGCTCTCGGCTATACAGGAAGTAATTGTCAAAGAAATCGTACCGGCACTTCCCTCCGGAGTAAAATACCAGATCGGTGGTGAACCGGAATATGACAGTGAAAACCTGAGGACCATTATCTACGCTATTATCGCAGCATTTGTCATCATTTTCTTTTTCTTCCTTTTCACTTACGGAAGGTTCAGACTGACGT
>Ga0181539_1004488_pt1 | contig 11944 bp, 9 predicted proteins | sample PEATcosm2014_Bin_46_FD_119767 | JGI IMG/M metagenome (GOLD analysis project Ga0181539, IMG submission 119767) | Peatland microbial communities from MTU Mesocosm Facility, Houghton, MI, USA - PEATcosm2014_Bin23_60_metaG | ecosystem: Environmental > Terrestrial > Soil > Wetlands > Peat | place... | reverse complement strand
TGACAAAGATTTGGACTGCGGTGGCAGAGCGCAGCGGCGACACCGCTTTCCGCACGGCCGGTTGCTTCCCAAAGCGGCGTGGCGCTTCGCTTCCCGCCGCAGTCCAAAATCTGTGGTTGCGGCGTAAGCCGCGCTGGGTTCATCTGTGTCCATCCGTAGTTAAAAGATTTTTCCACTGCATGGATATGGCTAAAGTCTGCCACGGCCTGCTTGACGCACGGATTGCGTTCGCTCCATATTCCCGTTCCAGAAATGGAGACATATATGACGGACACAGATAACGGACAGCACCGCTCGATCCTGCAAAGAATTGCCCATCGGGTGATGCTTGAAAAAGGCCTGGTTCCAGATTTTCCGCCCCCGGCGCTTGCCGAGCTTGACGGAATCCACGGGCCAGCCACGCAAGTTGAGGGAGCGACGCGTGATCTCAGGAACCTTCTCTGGTGCTCCATTGACAACGATGATTCGCGCGATCTGGACCAGCTTACCGTTGCCGAATCCCGCCAAGGCGGGACCGACGGGGCCGCCAAGGTCCTGGTCGCCATTGCCGACGTTGACGCGGTCGTCAAGAAGCAATCGGCGCTTGACGATCATGCGCGGCAAAACACCACGTCGGTCTATACGGTGGCCGAGACGTTTCCGATGCTGCCCGAGAAACTCTCCACGGATCTTACCTCGCTCAACCTTGAATCAGACCGCCTGGCCATCGTCATTGAAATGGTTGTCGCCGGGGATGGATCGCTTCAGAGTTCGGACCTTTATCAAGCGACGGTGCGTAATCGTGCCAAACTTGCCTACAACAGCGTTGCCGGCTGGCTGGAGGGTAACGGGCCGATGCCACAGGAGATCGGCGCGGTCAGCGGTCTGGACGAGAACCTTCGACTCCAAGACCGCGTGGCCCAGAAACTGAAAGCGCTCCGGCACCTGCACGGCGCGCTTGATCTCGAAACCATCGAAGCCCGTCCGGTCTTTGACGGAGATGAACTCAAGGACTTGAAAGCCGATAACAGGAACCGGGCCAAGGACATTATTGAGGACTTCATGATCGCCGCCAACGGCGTTACCGCACGATACCTCGCGTCCAAACAGTTTCCGTCGCTGCGGCGCGTAGTCCGCATACCCAAACGTTGGGACCGGATCGTCGAGCTGGCCGCAGAACGGGGCTCAACGTTGCCCAAGGAACCCGACGCCAAGGCCCTGGAGCAGTTCCTGGTATCGGCAAAAGCCGCTGATCCTCTCCGCTTTCCCGATCTCTCTCTCAGCGTCATCAAACTCCTGGGCGCCGGTGAATACGTCGTCCAACTTCCGGGCGGCAGTGTCGCCGGGCACTTCGGTCTGGCGGTCAAGGACTATGCTCACTCCACCGCTCCGAACCGCCGATACCCCGATCTGATTACCCAGCGATTGCTGAAAGCAGCCGTGGCGGGACGTCCCCGGCCCTACGAGAACGGCGAATTGGAAGCGCTCGCAACGCATTGCACCGAAGAGGAAGACGCGGCGAAAAAAGTGGAACGGCAGGTCACAAAATCCGCCGCCGCAATTCTGCTGGAATCAAGGATTGGGGAGCAGTTCGATGCCATCGTCACCGGCGCATCTGACAAAGGCACGTGGGTCCGTCTTCTGCATCCGCCCATTGAAGGAAGACTGGAGCGCGGGTTCCAAGGTCTCGACGTGGGCAAGCAGGTTCACGTCAAACTCATCCACACCGACGTCGAGCGCGGTTTCATCGACTTCGCGCGCGACTGACGCCGCCCTCATGAGCAACCGTGGTTTGCCAAAGCACAAGGTTCACAAACGAGCGGTGAAGCATGGCCGGAAGCTGTCGCTGTGGAGGCTGTCGGCCTATGTGGGGGCTTCCCTTGGTGCGCTCGTCCTCGCCGGCGCGGTGCTCATCTTTTTGTTCGGTGGTGCGATCCTCGACAGCTATGGCAAAAGGAAGGCAGAGCGAGAGTTTGCTGAAGCGCATCCAGGCTACGCGTTGCGGATCGGCGAACTGGATTATGCGGTGGGCGCCAATCGCCTGGTCGCTCAATCTGTCACACTGAGCGCCACCAACACGACGCTCAAGGTCGGCCGGATTTCGCTGACAGGCGTTCACTGGGCGCGGTTTCTTTGGGGAACGGCTGCTCTCGCTGATGTCCTCGCCAAAGCCAGTCTCGAGGCGACGAATCTCGATGTGGAATTCGCCCAGGCTCACTACGGGATCCGCTGCGAGCGGCTGCGAGCGTCGGTGCCGGGTTCGGAACTGATCGCCGAAGGGACCGAGCTTCGGACGTTGGCTGGAGACGAAGATTTTTTCGCAACGCGCTATTATCGAACGGTGCGGTTTCATGTAGTCGTACCCGAGTGCAAAGTGTTGGGCCTGGCGTATGGCGAACTGTTCCAGGGAAAGTCGTACCGGGCCAGGTCGGTCCACTTTTCCGGACCCTCCTTCGAGGCGTTGGTCAATCGCGACAAGCCGCCGAAACCGTTCGTGAAGAGTCCGCTCATGGTGCACGAGGCGCTGGCCGCAATCCGGCATCCGTTGCAGGTGGATAGCCTCAGCATCACCAACGGCCACTTCGAATACTGCGAGAGGCTGGCCGTTGGAGCCGACCCCGCCGTGCTGACGTTCGGGGCAGTGAGTTTGTTCGTCGAGGGCATCGCGAACCGGGGCGAAGCGACTGCCGCCATCCAACTCCGGGGACAGGGCGACCTCATGAACGCCGGAACGATGAAGGTGGGGATGACGATTCCGATCCAGCCACCGGACTTCTCGCTCCACTATTCCGGTTCGCTCAGCGCGATGGACCTTACCCGCCTTGATGCGTTCCTTGAAATTGCGGAACACACCCGGATCAAGTCCGGCAGCGCTCAAGAGGCCTCGTTCGAAATCGATGTGACCGCCGGCCAGGCTCGCGGCCGTGTGCGGGCGATCTACAGGGATTTGGAGATGGCTGTTCTCGACAAGCAAAGCGGCACCGAAAAGGGGTTCGACAATCGCGTCACCTCGTTCTTGATGAACGCATTGAAATTCCGGAATTCCAACGCTCCGGACGCATCAGGCTCGATGAAGGAGGGGGAGGTAAAGTACACGAGAAGGCCGGACGACGAGTTTCAGCAATTTGCGTGGTTCGCCCTGAGGACCGGTGTCCTGGATGTCATCAGCCAGTGACGTGTGACGTGAGCATCAGCAACGCCTTGCGGCTGTGGGAAGTGAGGCTGTGATTTTATGAAAATAACCGGCTCCAATCCGACCGACGTGAGTGCCACACCCCTATCGGCCAGATTCTCACTGACGGCGAACTACGATCTTGCCCGGGTTACCGCACCGAGGTGTTGAGAAAGTACGCGGAAATGGACGACACCATGGTAACGGGACGGCTCTGGGGTGTCGAGAGCGCCTCCCCTAATCCACATTAGGGTTACACCCCATAGAACAGCGCCAGCTTTGGACGTAGGCTGAACCCAAATGAATGAGCTAAAGCACGATCACCACCGGTTTGAAAATCCAAATGGCGAAGAGCTTCATCATGGCCATCCTCCCTATTGGAAACATGCCCATCGTGACTGGCGTATCTGGTTCTGCGTGATTTTGATGCTGGCCGCCATGCTGATCTATTTGATGAGCGGTGACTTGAGGTGGCGGATTCACGTCCAACCCCAGCAACCGGTTTCAGGCACCGTCGGGAAATAGCAGTTATTCCGCAGAAGTTCACAAATGAAGAATCATCGTAAATGAATGCGCAAAATTTAATAGACACCGCAAGGATGCTCATCGCCGACTACAAGGGCCTGCTGGCGATGGATGAAAGCAATCCAACCTGCAACAAACGATTCGCCAAGTTGGGGATTCCCCAGACTGTGGATGCCCGGCGCGCCTATCGGGAGTTGATTGTGACCACGCCCGGGCTCGGTGAGAGCATCAGTGGCGCGATTCTTTACGACGAGACAATCCGCCAGCAGAAGAAAGATGGCACTCCCTTGGTTAAAGTTATCACCGCTGCGGGAATCATTCCCGGCATCAAAGTGGATACCGGTGCCAAGGACATGGCCGGTCATCCTGGAGAGAAAACAACCGAAGGTCTGGACGGATTGCGCGAACGCCTTGCGGAATATTTTCAAATGGGCGCCCGTTTTGCCAAGTGGCGCGCGGTGATTACCCTGGGCGATGGCATTCCCAGCCGGGGTTGCATCGAGGCCAACGCGCAGGCCTTGGCTCGCTATGCCGCGTTGTGCCAGGAAGCCGGACTGGTCCCCGTCGTCGAGCCGGAAGTACTCATGGATGGCGCGCATACCCTGGAGCGGTGCGGCGAAGTAACGGAGGAAGTTTTGCGAACGGTTTTCAACCAGCTTTACACCCAGCGGGTGACGCTGGAGGGCATGATCCTGAAGCCCAACATGGTGCTTCCGGGATTGACCTGCCCCAAGCAAGCAACGGTGGACAAGGTGGCCGATGCCACAGTGAGGTGTCTCTTGCGAGCCATCCCCGCTGCCGTTCCGGGGATTGCGTTCCTGTCGGGCGGCCAATCCGCTGAACTGGCGTCGGCCCGTTTGAATGCCATGAATGTCAGATTCAAGTCGCGCCTGCCCTGGGCGTTGGCGTTTTCATTTGCCCGCGCCATCCAGCAACCGGCCTTGGAGATTTGGCAAGGCAAGGAGGCCCACGTGCTGGCGGCACAGCAAGCCCTGCTTCATCGAGCCAGGTGCAACCGGGCCGCGCGCCGTGGCGAATACACTGCCGCGATGGAAAGGACATGAGCAATCTGCCGGTGGCTGCGTCACAAGAAGCTGGACACGTTTCTGGTTTGCGGCTGACCGTCCGGCAAATCCAGGCGCGCGAATTTTCGAGGGGACGGCGTTCTCCTTCTCAAGCCCCCGCCCATCCAGTTTATTCGTGTGCTGACCACCCCTTGCCGTCGAGCGTGACGGACGGCTGGGTCAGCTTTCGGCGAGAGCGCCTCCGATGAGGCAGGGTAGGGTTATACCCCATAGCGACGGGAAGGTTTCCGGGGTTATTTTATCGCGCATGAAAATTGAACAGAAAAAGGAGTTAACGTCCGGTAACTTGATTTTTGATTCCTTCCGCGAAGGAAAGTTTCGTATGAACAAGACAAACAGTCCGGTTGACCTAATCAAGATTGGGCTGGGGATTGCGGTGTTGGTGGCCTTGACGGGATGTGTGGGCTGGGTGGGCGGGGGCGGAGGTTATGGCGGCGAGGTGGTGGTGCCGGGGCCTGATCTGTTTCTTTTCGGCGGCGGCTATGATCGGGGGCGCGATGTGCATGGTTATAGTCAGCGCGGATCTGTAAGTCGTGCGGCAGCGCATCCCAGCGGCGGCGGGCATGCGGGCGGCGGCGGCAGGGGGGGAAAGCGGTGAACCATACAACTTAACCGACCTGATAAATCTACACTATGAACTTTTCAAACCTATTGACACGTTTTCCCAGCCTTTTGACCATAGCACTGTTGGCGGGTGCCTGGGGTATTTTGCCGGCGAACCTTCAGGCGGCGGAGCCGAATGAAGCGCAACAGAAACCAGTGGTCGCGCAACGGTTGTTCGCGTCGCCGGATGAGGCCATAAAAGCCTTACAGGCGGCCACCGAAGCCAAAGATAAAGCGGCCTTGAGCGAAATTTTCGGCCCGGAGGTCCAGGAACTTTTAACCGGCGACAAAGTGCAGGATGCGAACAATGCGCAGAGGTTCGCCACCGCCATGGCACAGGGCTGCCAGCCTATGCAAGAGGGGGAGGACAAAATCACTTTTGAGGTTGGCACGAACAACTGGCCGATGCCGATTCCACTGGTGAAAACGAACGGGCAATGGCGTTTCGACACGGCGGCGGGCAAGGAGGAGATCATCAACCGGCACATCGGGAAGGACGAACTCCACGCCATCGGCGTTTGCCGGGCTTACGTGGCAGCGCAACGGCAGTACGCCAGCGCGAACCCGGAAGCGGGCGGAGAAGTGAAGTACGCGCAAAAATTCAAGAGCACGCCCGGAAAGAAGGATGGCCTCTATTGGCCGTCGGTGGGGAACGAACCGGCCAGCCCATTCGGGCCTTTGGTGGCGGAAGCTCATGTCGAGGGTTATGTCAAGCATAAGGGCACGGGTCCGCACCCGTTTCACGGTTATTATTTCAGAATTCTGACCCGGCAAGGCCAGGCTGCGGCCGGCGGGAAAATGAATTACCTGAGCCACGGCGACTTGACGGGGGGATTCGCGCTGGTGGCTTACCCGGAGCATTGGGACCAGTCGGGCATCATGACCTTTGTCGTCAATCAGGACGGCAAGGTTTATCAGCAAAATCTTGGCGAAAAGACTTCCCGGATGGCGGGGGCGATGAAGGAATACAATCCGGACAGCGAATGGACGCTGGTGCCAGATGAGGGAGTATTGAGCGCGGTGTCCGAGAAATGATGTCGGGTTATCCTTTCCGACTTGGGCAGATTACATAGTCTCGGAATGTTTTGCATTTTTTGGGCGACCATCCAACTCCCCAAGAATCAATGCCAGGCACCGCCCATCTTGAACAATTCCTTTATGGATGGCCCAATCACTCCGCAATCTCCCGTTAAGGATGTCCCGCTCACGACCGGCCTCACCAGCGATGAAGCCCGCCGCCGGCTCGAGAAGTTCGGCCCCAATGCCGTGCCCGACACGGCTCTGCATCCATTACGCAGGGCGCTGACCAAATTCTGGGCGCCGGTTCCATGGATGCTTGAGGCTGCGATTGTGCTCGAGGTTGTCCTCGGCAAGTACGTCGAGGCTGCGATCATCGCGGTTCTCCTGGTCTTCAACGCTGTTCTCGGGTTCTTCCAGGAAGGGCGCGCTCAGGCGACACTTGCCGCGCTGAAGTCGCGGCTGGCACTGAACGCATCGGTCCGCCGCGATGATGTTTGGGCCACCGTGCCCGCTACGGGACTCGTGCCTGGCGATATGGTGAAGCTATCGCTCGGCGCCGTGGTTGCCGCCGACGTGCGCCTGACCGAAGGCGAGATCCTGCTCGACCAGTCCATGCTCACCGGCGAATCGGTGCCCATCGAAGCTGGGCCCGGCCTCGAAACCTATGCCGGAGCGCTGGTACGGCGCGGCGAAGCCGTTGCAGAGGTTACGGCGACCGGAGCGCGCACAAAATTCGGACGCACCGCGGAGTTGGTTCGCACCGCGCACGTCGAAAGTTCGCAGCAGAAGGCTGTTTTGCGCGTGGTGCGCAATCTCGCCATTTTCAATGGCGTCCTCATCGTAATGCTGGTGGGGTACGCCTACGCTCTCAAAATGCCGGGTAGCGAGATCATTCCCCTGGTGCTCACGGCGGTTCTGGCGTCGATCCCCGTAGCGCTGCCGGCTACCTTTACACTTGCGGCGGCGATTGGCGCGCGGGCTCTGGCACATCTGGGCGTCCTTCCAACGCGGCTCTCCGCCGTGGATGAAGCGGCAAGCATCGAGGTGCTGTGCGCGGATAAAACCGGCACGCTGACGCAGAACGAGTTGAAGGTAACCGCCGTACACCCTATGTCCGGCTTCGACGAAGCACACGTTCTGGGAATGGCTGCCCTCGCCAGCTCGGATGGCGGGCAGGATCCCGTAGACGCAGCCATTCGCTCCGCCGCCTCGCAGGCCGTCGCCTCCGATCTACCGAAACTGAGTAAATTCGTGCCTTTCGATTCCGCCACGAAGATGTCCGAGGCCACGGCTGTGGATCCGAGCGGCGCCACGGTGCGCGCCGTGAAGGGTGCCTTTGCCGCAGTCATGGGCCTCACGCAACCATCGCCCGATGCGTCCACGACAGCGAACCAACTGGAGGCACAGGGCTTCCGGGTGCTGGCCGTCGCGGTGGGGCCACCGGAGGCAGTGAAACTTGCGGGAATCATCGCCCTCAGCGATCCGCCTCGAACAGATTCGGCAGAGCTCATTAAGGAGTTGCGCACGTTGGGCGTCCGCACGGTAATGGTGACGGGCGATGCCCCTGCGACGGCAGCGATCGTGGCTCGCGCGGTAGGTCTCGATGGAGCCGTCTGTCCACCCGGAGCGATCCCCGACGCTGTACGCCCCGAGGATTTCGCTGTCTTCGCCGGCGTCCTTCCGGAAGGAAAGTACGACCTCGTCAAGGCGTTCCAGAAGAACGGCCACATTGTTGGTATGTGCGGCGACGGTGCCAACGACGCGCCGGCGCTGCGCCAGGCGCAGATGGGAATCGCGGTGTCAACTGCGACCGACGTTGCCAAGTCAGCGGCCGGCATCGTGCTGACCAAACCAGGACTCGGCGGTATCGTCGCTTCGGTAAAAGAAGGCCGCGTGACGTTCCAGCGCATCCTGACTTATACGCTAAACTCGGTTACCAAGAAAACTGTGCAGGTGCTCTTCCTGGCGGTGGGTCTGGTCATGACCGGACACGCGATCCTGACTCCCATGTTGATGGTTATTATAATGCTCACCGGCGACCTCCTCGGCATGTCCTTGACGACGGACAACGTGCGACCGTCCCCGATGCCCAATGCCTGGCGAATCGGCGAATTGACGATCGCGGGTGTCTTTATGGGAGTCTCCGAGCTGGTCTTTTGCACCGCCGTCCTGGTCATTGCCAAATTCCGCCTGGGTCTTGGAATCGAAACGCTAAGAACTCTGGCCTTCGTGGTCATCGTGTTTGGGAATCAAGCAACGACCTATACGAATCGTGAACGCCAGCGCCTGGGATCCTCTTGTCCAAGCCTGTGGCTCATCGGGTCGTCTGTAGTTGATCTGCTGATCGCCTCAACCCTGGCGATTTGCGGAATCGCCATGGTTCCTCTGTCTATATTTGTTGTGGGAGGAATACTCGTGGCCGCAGTGGTCTTTGCATTCATCCTGGACTTTGCCAAAGTCCCTGTGTTCAATCGCCTCAGGATCGCATAGAGAAAAGATGCGCAGCCTGGAGGAACTGGTTTCGAAAGGAACTGTCACAGAGCTAAAACCAGGGCCGAGACGATCCTTCCCAGCATCACTCAGGAAACCCTGTTCGATCTGCTCGATGAGGTGGAGCGCCTGCGCGCCGAACTGCGCTTTTTGCGGAATCACTGAAGAGGCGAACACACCCCAAGCTTGAGCCGTACGGTCAAGAACTTGAGGTTCCCATCATGCACGGTAGGGTTATACCCCATAGCGCTTGTTCGGTTACACAGATTATCTTCGTATTATCAATGGAATTGAAATGAAACAAAACAGGTAGTTTGCAATATTGATATTCATTGTAATTTTAGGCGTTGGCGCAGCATTGCGCATACGCCAAGTATGGAGTTGGGGCTATACTCGCCCGGCCAGAAACAAGAGGATCGTTACGATGAAGGGCCCGACAGGTATGCCTATGAACTCCGACAGCGTAAAACCAACAGAAAATCAAGCGATCGTCGCAACCAATCTAACAAAATGGTTTGGCGAAGGCGATACCAAAATGACGGCCGTGAATGATGTCGCGCTGGTCGCTCACTTTGGCGAGATGCTGTTCATCGTCGGTCCCTCCGGCAGCGGCAAGACCACGATGCTCAGCATGCTTTCCGGCATCCTGCGACCCAACGCCGGCAAGGTGGTTGTCAAAGGGGACGATATCTGGACTCTGAACAATGACCAGTTGGCGGATTTCCGTCTGAACACCATTGGTTTTGTGTTTCAGGATTACCATCTTTTTCCACGGCTGACCACGGCTGAGAATGTCGCGATCCCATTGATCCTGAAACAGCGCAACTGGGACGAATCCATCACCGAGGCCACCCAATACCTCGAGATCGTCGGCCTGAAAGGCCGGGGCGGGATTCTGCCCGTGAAGCTCTCGGGCGGCGAGCAACAGCGCGTGGCCATCGCGCGCGCGATCATCAGCCGGCCGGAAATCCTGATTCTCGATGAACCGACCGCCTCCCTGGATGGTGACACCGGGAGGATGATCATCGCCTTCGTCAAAGAGAAAATTCTCAATGAAAAGCGCTGCATCCTGATTGTCACCCATGATGCGCGCATCAACGAATATGCGGACCGGATCCTCCATATGGAAGATGGACATCTCACCGCTGAAGACAAGGGAACCGAATGAATCCAGACGAGCCTAAACCTGAAGTCGGAGCAGCCGAACCTAAGTCCGAAGCCAAAGCAACCGAGCTTAAACCTGAAGTCAAAGCGACCGGGCCAAAGCCGGAAGCCAAAGCTGCCGAGCCTCAATCTCAAGTAAAGACTGAGACCAAGCCCGAAGGCAAAGCTGAACCTAAAACCGAAGTTAAGTCTGAACCCAAGCCCGAGGCCAAAGCCGAGAGTAAACCTAAAGCCGAAGCTGAACGTAAACCTGAAGCCAAAGAAGCCGAGACTAAGACTGAAACCAAAGCCGAACCTAAAACCGAAGTTAAGCCTGAACCCAAACCTGAGGCCAAAGCCGAGAGTAAACCTAAAGCCGATGCTGAACATAAACCCGAAGTCAAAACAGACGAGACCAAGACTGAAACCAAAGCCGCCGCGCCCAAGACGACAATAGGAAACAAGATCATCTTTGCTGTCGCCATCATCGGCATCCTGGCCGGACTGGTCGCCGCCTATATTTTTGGCATGGAGAGGAAGGCCCAGCTCCCGGTGTTTAAACCGGTCAGCAACCCTTTCGAGTCGGCCATCTATGCCAACGGCATGATTGAGAGCGAACAGCCGAACGGTGCCAACATCAATATCTTTCCGGAAGTTTCCGGCCCGATCACCCAGGTGTTCGTGCATGAGGGCCAACCGGTGTCAGCCGGCACACCGCTGTTTACCGTTGAGGATTCCGTGCAGAGAGCAAACACGGAACTGGCCGAAGCCAACCTGAAAGCGGCCAGTGATCAATACGACAAGCGCCGCGCCGCCTATGACATTGACCCAAAATCCATCAGCAAGGACGTACTGGATACTGCGGAAGATGCCGTCATTCAGACGGCAGCCACACTGAAGGCAGCCAACGCGCTGCTGCAATATTATTCGGTCAAAGCGCCGGTTGATGGAGTCGTACTGTCCGTCAACGCAGCGGTCGGCAGCTATGTGTCGTCGCAGGGTGCCTATGACACTTATACGGAGTTATTCGACCCGCTCGTGGTCATGAGCGGGCCGCAAGATTATCTGGACGTGCGCTGTTATATTGACGAGATACTGGTCTCACGGCTGCCGTCCAAATGGCATATTCAGGCGCAGATGCAGATCATGGGGACGGATATCAAGGTACCGCTGGAGTTCGTCCGGGTGCAGCCTTATGTCTCGCCCAAGATCGAACTATCTAATCAGAAGCAAGAGCAAGTGGACTTGCGGGTGCTCCCGGTGATTTTCCGATTCGAGAAAAAGGACGCCCCGGTCTATCCGGGTCAGATGGTGGATGTCTTCATCGGGCAGAAATAGTCAGAGCGAATGCGATGAAAAAAATTCGATCATCAGTCCAGCGAGACGCAGGCCTCGCCGTGATCATGGCGAGGCTTGGCGGTTGCACGGGCTGGTGGAAAGGCGGGGCGCCATGAAGTACAGTGGCATCCTGCGGATTGGCTTCAAACTGCTGGTGAATGACCGAGGCAAGTTTTTCGCGCTGTTGATCGGGATTACCTTCGCCGTGTTCCTGATGATGGAAATGACCGCCATGTTCGCCGGCATCCTCAACCGCGCCTTTTCGCCGGTCACCAATATCGGTGCGACGATGTGGATCATGGACCCGGCGGTCAATACGGCCACCAGTCCGATCCCCATGCCGGGTTACGTGCTGGACGCGGCGCGCAGCATGGACGGGGTCAGCTACGCGGTGCCACTCTTCATGGGTGGCGCGCTGGTCAAGCTCGCGAGCGGCACCTATCAAGCGGTCAGTGTCGTCGGCCTGGACGATGAAAGCCTGTTTGGCCGGCCCGAACTTGAACAGGGCAATATTCAGGACATCTATGCTGACAACACGTTCTTCGTGGTGGATGACGCTGAATTCTCGAAACTGGAGAACCCGAAGATC